>OGCH01000696.1_pt1 | contig 15800 bp, 15 predicted proteins | sample 1570111 | NCBI WGS metagenome assembly OGCH01 (sample SAMN03436243, study PRJEB24508) | hot springs metagenome | biome: Desert Springs; feature: Hot Springs; material: Water | place: USA: Great Boiling Spring, Nevada | collected 2008-12-01 | depth 0 m m | reverse complement strand
AAGGGATTGAAACAGAAAGGGAGAAATTGGTTACGGCTTTCCTAATATGCGGTTTGTAGCTAACCTATAAGGGATTGAAACAAGTAACAGGGATTGATACTAAAATAACAGGAATCGAGTTTGTAGCTAACCTATAAGGGATTGAAACCACAGTTGGGATGTATATGAAGCTTTGTTTGTCTTACAGTTTGTAGCTAACCTATAAGGGATTGAAACTCGGATAAGGATCAGTGAATAACAATCAGGTATCGGTTGTTGATATTACATAAAGGTTTAAGATTTCTGCCTCCTAATCCCTTATACCTGACTCCCGATATTATTAGGTATTGAAGCGAGTTGGGATTCGTATATTGCTTTAAATATAAAAAGTTGGTATAGTAATATAGAGTAATATCGTAAAGAGGTGAAATGAAACTAATGGGAAGAACAACAAAATTAGTTACTATATCTATTCCATCCAGAATGGAAGAGAAGATAAATGAGCTAATTAAAAAAGAAGGAACGACTAAGAGTGAACTTATCAGAGAAGCTTTGAGACAATATATTGAAGAAAAGGAATTGGAAGAATTAGTGAAATATGGAAAGAAGAAGGCAATAGAAAAAGGGGTAACAGAGGATCAGATAGAAGATATAGTTGATAGCTACAGAAAATAAGCCTAGGGTAGTAATAGATACTAATGTTTTCATATCTGCTTTTATTTTTGGAGGAAAACCTTTAGAGATTATAAGACTACTATTAAAGGGTGAAATAGAAGTTTATATTTCTCCCTTTATAGTCAACGAGATAGTTAGAATCTTTAGAGAGAAATTTGCTTGGGAAGAATCTAAAATAGAGGAGATTTTAGAGATGATAAAGACAAAAACCATCGAAGTCTATCCAAATTTTAGGGTTTCCATAATAAGCGGTAAAGACGATGATAATCGTATCCTTGAATGCGCATTAGAAGGAAAGGTGAATTATATTATTTCTGGGGATAAGCGACATATTCTACCTTTAAGAGAATTCGAAGGAATAAAAATTGTCTCTGTTAATGAATTCCTAAAAATTATTAAGTAAACTTTACATTCTCCGCCCTCAACTCCTTTTGTTTTTAGCTAACCTATAAGGGATTGAAAAAAATTAAAACGAATAGGAGGGAAAGAAGATGAGAGGATTTCTGAAGGTATTGGTGATTTTAGGTGTTGCTCTGTCCTTAATTTCTACTCTTGTTCCTATGGGGTTTGCTCAAAAGGAGCTGATTAAAGGGGGGCAGTATAATCTTTCTGATTATCAAAAGATTACTGGGACAAAGATTGCAAAATTCAACGAAGCCCCGCAATTAGCAGAACTTGTAAAACAGGGAAAACTTCCACCTGTAGAACAGAGGCTACCAGATGACCCCCTTGTAGTGGTACCTTTTGAAGAGATAGGCCAGTACGGAGGGACAATAAGACAAACTCATCTGGGAATGGGTGATACTACAGGATGGTATAGACTTACCCATGAGCCACTTGTATATTTTGATGAAAATCGCAAAAATATTTATCCAAATCTTGCCAGAAGTTGGAAAGTATCTGATGGGGGAAAGGTATTTACTTTCTATCTGAGAAAAGGAATAAAATGGTCTGACGGAGAACCTTTTACTGCAGATGACATAGTATTCTGGTATGAAGATATTATCTCAAATAAAGAGATTACTCCGAGATTCCCTACCTGGCTTACTATTGAGGGTAAACCTGGAGTAATCGAGAAGGTTGATGATTATACTGTAAGATTTAAATTCTCTGCGCCTTATGGATATCTCCTTGAACGTCTAGCTGATGGGCAAGAGGTATATGCTCCAAAGCATTACCTTATACAATTTCATCCTAAATATACTCCGAAAGAAAAGGTAGAAGAACTTGCTAAAAAATCAGGCTTTAACTACTGGTATCAACTTTTTGTATCTAAATCTAACTGGGCTGAAAACCCGGAATTACCAGAACTTAGGGCGTGGAAGACTACTACAACATTAGCTCAGCAGTATCATATTGCAGAACGTAATCCTTATTACTTCAAGATAGACCCTCAGGGAAATCAGCTACCTTATGTAGATAGATTTAGAAGAGAGCTGGTCTCTAATACAGAGATAATGATAATGAAGATTATCTCTGGAGAAATAGATTATCAATGCAGACACATATGGAATCAATATTCCTCATATCCTCTTCTTATGGAGAACAGGGGGAAGGGTGGTTATCGAGTCATAAAATATGTAGGGGCTGAGACAAGTACTGCAGGTATATTCCTCAATCAGACATGTAAAGATCCTGTTCTGCGATCATTGTTTAGGAATAAACTATTTAGAAGAGCGCTTTCTATAGGTATCAAAAGAGACGATATTAATGCCTTGGTACTCTTGGGTTTGGGAGAACCATCCCAAGGTTTATTAAGTAAAATCCACCCTGCTTATGTAGAATCAGTAAATAAAGCTTATACTGAATATGACCCTGCCAAAGCAAATAGACTTCTTGATTCTATCGGATTAAATAAAAGGGATAAAGATGGTTACAGATTACGTCCAGATGGAAAGACATTAACTATCACTATAGATGCTTCGACCCATCATCAACCCAGTATAGATATAGCTCAACTTGTGGTTGGGTATTGGAAACAACTTGGAATAAAGGCAGAGGTAAAACCTGTTGAAAGATCTCTGTTCGAGACACGACATCCTGCCAACGAACATGAGGTCCTCGTATTCTCTATAGCTGATGGTTTATCACCACTTATCGACCAGTACCATGCCCCTCACACCAGATGGTGTCCTCTCTGGTATGACTGGCTTAACAGTGGTGGTAAGACAGGAGAGGAACCTCCTAAAGAAGTAAAGAGACTATGGGAGATCTATACAAAGGAAGCTATTTCCACCACAAGTGCAAGTAGAAGGAATGCCTTGCTCAAAGAGATTATGAGATTACACGGTGAAAATCTCTGGATTATTGGAACAGTAGGCATCCCATGGATGATGGGTATAGCTAAAGAAAATTTGAGAAACGTGCCAGAATCAGGTGCTATATGGCATCCAGGTAGTGACGGAGTCTTTAGACCAGAACAGTTCTTCTTTAAGAAGTAAGATATAAAAAGGGGAAAGCTTATAAAAGCTTTCCCCCATATACTCTTATAGGAGGGGAAGTTCTTCTATGTTTTTACCTAATGTATGGGGACAGGGAGCCATTTTTGCATTCTCTGGGCTTGACGGAAGAACCAGTTACAAAGATGATTTTGTAGGAACTCTATTGGGGGATCATATTGGAATTCTATTTCACCTCAAGAATCGTAGAATACTTATCTTTAACCTGCACCATACAATAAAAGACATTGACTATAAATGTGTGGGCTCGGATATCATATTGGCTGATTTTATTGATAGAAGAAATAATTATGTACTACCATTTATTCTGGTTTTTTCTAAAAGAGATTTATTAGTGGGAGAAACATCTATCCTGATAGTCCCTCAGGTGTTCTTAGAAAAGGGGGAATCTATCTATATCGATAAAGGGCTCTGGCTTCAATCTTCAGAAGATGAATATACCGTACTTTACACCAGGGAAATCGAAGACGGAAGGTTAAGATTTTCTTTTAGTTATAGTAATGACTTACAGGAGGCTATATCTATAGCTAAAAGTGGCTTAGATCTAGACATAGAAAAGGAAAAGAAGAAAAAGCTAGAATTCTTTGAGAAATTACCCAGGATAACTAACTCTGATGAAGCAATAGAAAGAACCTTCTATAAATGTTTTTCTGTCTTAAAAGCTAATATAATGACTGAAGAGGGTAAAATAAATAGAATATGGACAACTCCAGACAGAATACCCCATAGAAATATGTGGCTCTGGGACTCTGTATTTCACTCTTTTGCCCTTGGCTATATAGATCAGAAATTGGCTCTGGATTCTATAGAGGCAGTTCTGGATACTCAGTTTAAAGATGGTTTTATTCCACATATGAGTTCTCCTTATATCTCCTCTAATATTACTCAACCACCAATTCTAACATGGGGATTATGGAGGATATTCGAAAAGACAGATGATAAAAGTATCCTGGAGAGAAACTACCACAGATTAAAGAAATATATAGAGTGGAATTTGAAGAATAGAGATATGAATAAAAATTACCTCTTTGAGTGGCATATAGAGGATAATCCTTTGAGTAGATGTGGAGAATCAGGTATGGATAACTCACCCAGATTTGATAGAGCAGTTCCATTAGACGCTATAGATTTTTCCTCTTTTATGGCTAATGAGGCAAGATACTTACTCAGGATCTCCGATATCTTAGGCTATAAAGAGGAAAAAAACTATTGGAAATGGCTTTATGAGAAGATAAAGGAAAATGTAAATACTCTATTATGGGACGAAGCTAGTAAATTTTACTATGATAGAGACTTCTCCGGAAATCTAAATAAGATAAAGACAGTCGCCTCATTTACTCCCCTATTTGCAGGTATAGCAGATAAAGAGAAAGCTAAATACCTGGTAGACCATTTACTAAACAAAGAAGAATTTAATACAGAATTTCCTGTCCCTTCTGTAGCCAAGAATGAACCTACTTATTCAACAGATCTATGGAGAGGACCTACCTGGATAAATTATAATTATATGGTAATTCTTGGATTAGAAGATTATGGATATAAAGAAGTGGCAGAATATATCGCACATAAGACTATTAAAGAGATAACTCATTGGTATAACGAGGAAGGTGTTATATTCGAGTATTTTGACAGCTCCAAAAATAGAAGTCCCTCTTTTTTAGATAGAAAGGGTCCATGCAGAAGACCTTACGATATACGCAGGAAGATATTTCCTATAAGAGACTATGGTTGGACAGCATCTGTATTTATAACACTATTAATGGAGGAGCACTGTAAAAATGTATGATGATAAAGGTCGTATAGATAGCCTTATATCAAGGTATATAGATTATGGAACATTTCCAGGCGGAGTCCTGCTGGTGGGAACAGATAAAGAGATTATCCTAGAAAAAACCTATGGTTACAGGGCAATTTATCCTGAGAGGGAAGAAAATACTACAGATACTGTATATGATCTGGCTAGTCTTACCAAAGTGGTAGCAACTACGCCAGCTATAATGAGACTCTTGGAGTGGGGAGAGATAAGATTATGGGACCCGGTTAAAAGATTCTTACCAGAATTTTCCACGGGTTTAAAGGAGGATGTCAGAGTCTTTCATCTTCTAACACATACATCGGGGCTTCCTCCCTATTCCAATGCATGGAGATATGCCCAAAATCCCTCTGAGTTAAAAGAGGAACTTTTAAAAACAGAACTCTCTTATAAGACAGGAACAAATATTGTCTACTCCTGCCTCAACTTTATATTTCTGGGTTATATCGTAGAAAAGATTACTCAGATGTCTCTGGATAAATTTGTAAGAGAGCATATATTTATACCTCTTGGAATGACAGATACGGGCTTTCTCCCCGAGAATACTTCGAAGGTAGCACCTACATGTGAAAGAGACGGTAAAATTCTTAGAGGAGAACCTGACGATGAATTAGCCTATTATCAGGGTGGAGTTAGTGGTAATGCCGGACTATTTTCTACTGCTCAGGATCTGTATAAATATGCCAGGTCATTTATAAATCCTGAATACTATATATTCTCTCCTTATACTATAGATGTCTTTACAAAGGAGCACATATCTTATGGGGAAGAGAAGAAAGGATTGGGCTGGATGATCAAGAGTATAAATTCTTCCTGCGGGGATCTATTCAGCGAGAGGTCCTTTGGACATACTGGCTATACAGGGACAAGCCTATGGATAGATCCGGTCAAAAGATTTATAGTCATCTTTCTCTGTAATAGGACTCATCTATCCAGAAAGGTTGGGACAAAAGATGAAAGTTTAGAGAGAATTATTGAGTTTCGTCCAAGGTTGCATAACGTTATAGTAGCCTCTATGTATCGTCATTAAGAGTCCGAGTATCTCTTTACAAAAGGTGAATTTTTAGCTAAAATCTTTTTAACCGAAATATTCGGAGGACGAAATTTAAGATGAGCGAAGAGATCGAAGCCCTACTAAATGATATATTGGCTCTGGTAAAAAGAAAAAACAGAGGGTTAATGGAAACGTATGGTATTACTCCTCTTCAGTACAGGGCTTTAAAGCTCATAAAGGATAAACATCCCACAATGGGAGATCTGTGTGAGCTCTTATATCTATCTTCAAGTACAGTTACAGAACTCATTGATAGACTCGAGAGTAATAACCTGGTAAGGAGGATAAGGAGTAAAGAGGATAGGAGGGTAATACTATTAGAGATAACTGATGAAGGTATCTCTCTACTAAAGAATATCAGGGAGAAAAAGCTTGAAATTCTCAGCAAAGCACTCAATCTTTTAAGTGAGGATGAAAAAGACGAAATAAAGAGGTCGCTGATAAGATTATATAACATACTGAAGGAGGAGTTGAGATGAAGACAAAGGAGATGGCAGAAACGGAAGAGATATCCCCAAAAATAGGGAAAACATCCGAAATATTACCCGAGTCTCTCGATAAAGGACATATCCGATCTAAAGTAATTTCTCTGTCACTGCCAGCTCTACTAAATATGTTCCTTATAAGTTTTGTAGGGATAGCAGATATGATTATGGTTGGCAGATTGGGACCTTCCGCTATCTCTGCAGTTGGGATGGTGAATCAGCCAAATTTCCTCATCATCTCTGTGTTTATGGCTCTTACTGTAGGAACCACTGCTCTGGTAGCCCGTTTTGTTGGAGCAGGAGATATAAAGGGGGCTAGAAATGTAGCAAGACAAAGTTTGATTGTAAGTATCTTCTTTGGAATAGGTATATCCATTTTTTTATATATCTTTGCTCCTCAGATAGAAAGGGGTATGGGCGCTGAACCAGATGTACTTGTACTTGGCATAACTTATATGAGAATCATAGCTATGGGAATGACTTTTAATGTGATCTCTATGATTATAGGGGCTATACTGAGAGGTTCTGGAGATATGAAGACACCTCTTGTGGCTGACACGGTAGCCAACCTCATAAATATAGTTGGAAATTATATCCTCATATTTGGTAAATTAGGAGCACCTCCATTGGGGGTAGCTGGAGCTGGTATAGCAACATCCATCTCCAGATTTATAAGTATGAGTATACTTGTCTATGTCTTATACAATGGTAAGACGATGGTAAAGTTATCCCTAAAGGATAACTATCGCTTAGATGGTAGTATTATAAGAAGGATCTTGAACATCGGGATACCCTCTGCGATAGAACAGTTTGTATTAAGGTCAGGACAACTGGCATTTGTAAGGATTATAGCGGAATTGGGTACGGTACCATTTGCTACGCATCAGATAGCAATGAATATACAGTCACTGTCCTTTATGCCGGGTCAGGCATTCTCTATGGCAGCTACCACCCTTGTAGGTCAGCTACTGGGTGCTAGGAAACCAGATATTGCAGAGGAGAGCGCCAGACAGACCAGGCTTATTGGTATGATGGTAGCTGGAGTGACTGCATTTATAATATTCTTTTTTGGAAGATATCTGGTGATGCTCTATACAAATGACAATTCTATCATAGAACAGGGAAGGATCTGTCTGAGGATAATAGCTGCTATTCAACCAGCCCAATCCACTCAGTTTATACTGGCAGGGGCATTAAGGGGAGCAGGAGATACCCGCTTCCCTTTATATTCAACTATGCTTGGTATGTGGGGTATGAGGGTTGCACTCTCTTATCTCTTTGTGCTGGTATTTAAATGGGGTCTTACAGGCGCCTGGCTGGCTATAGCCTTTGACCAGGTGATAAGGGCAATATTGATATACACCAGGTTCAACTCCGGTAAGTGGAAGTGGATGAGGGTATAAGCCTCAGCACATTCCAGGAGAACTTGGGTAGTTCTATCTCTATCTTCTTGTCTTCTTTTATATCTATTACTGAGGATTGCGGCTTTACCCTGTCTGGATCTGAGAGTGTATTGGAGGCATATATGTCATCATCTCTTAATACTGTATGTTCAACCCTAGAATATCTATCGAATCCTGCCATACTTATCTCAAGTAGAGCCGATTCTTCAAGAGATCTATTTATGGCAAAGATTACCAAACCCTTATCTTCTTCGTTGTATAAAGCTACACCTTCTACATAAGGAACATCTGTGTACAATTTACAGTCATATCTCGGTGAATCGAGCTTAGCGAGTAACACTTCGCCCTTAGCCATATTAGATGCATGCATAAATGGATAGTAAATAGTCCTCTTAAAAGCAATTCCGCCCGGTTGAGTGGTAATAGGAGCAATTACATTGACAAGCTGAGCAAGGCAGGCAATCTTTACCCTATCCGCATTCTTCAGTAGTGTAATGAGCATACTACCAAAGAGAATAGCATCTTCTACCGTATAATCTTCCTCACACAGGGGAGGCGCAAACTGCCAGGGTTCCACCCTTCTATCTCTCTCAGAGGAGTGATACCAGACATTCCACTCATCGAATGATATATTTACTGTTTTTTTGCTTCTCTTCTTTGCCTTTACAACATCACACAAACTGGCAACTGTCTTTATAAAGCTATCCATCTCAATCGACCTTGCGACAAAGGTTAGAGTATCATCTTCTTGCCTCTTACGATAGTATATGTGCATCGATACATAGTCTATATATTCGTAGGTTATGTCCAGCACTGTGTACTCCCACTCAGGATAAGTTGGCATCCAGGGATTAGAACTCCCGCATACCACCAATTCTATATTTGGGTCAACCCATCTCATCACTTTAGCGGATTCTGCTGCCAAGCGTCCATATTCTACGGCAGTCTTGTGACCGATCTGCCAGGGACCATCCATCTCATTACCCAGACACCAGACCTTTATCCTATGTGGTTCTTCTATCCCATGAGACCTTCTTAAATCACTGTAGTATGTTCCTCCAGGATAGTTACAGTACTCTACAATGTTTCTGGCAGAATCTATACCTCTTGTCCCCAGGTTTATCGCCATCATAACTTCTGCATTGACCTTTTTAGCCCAGCTTACAAACTCGTTTATACCAACCTCGTTTGGCTCGATACTCCTCCAGGCGAGGTCAAGCCTTTTAGGCCTTTTGTCTTTGGGTCCTACACCATCTTCCCAGTTGTAACCCGATACAAAATTACCTCCAGGGTATCTTATTATAGGTGTATTCAGAGCCCTAACTAACTCTATTACATCTCTCCTAAAACCTTCTTCGTCGCTTGAGGGATGTCCGGGTTCATATATCCCGGTATAAACAGCCCTGCCGAGATGTTCTATAAATGAACCAAAAATTCTCCTGTCCAGTTTTCCAATCCTGTACTCACTGTCTAAATACATCCTAGCCTTAAGCATAGGAAACCTCCTCTTGAGTTTTTTTACTTAATTATAATACTATTTTATCCTTCCTATACCTAAGAATCGTATCTTTCTTATCGGGAGATCTCCATTACTACTGGACAGGGACTCTACCTTTATCTCAACATCTTCCCCAATCAAACTCTTCAATTGAGACCTCAGTGTATCTTTTCCATAGTTAACAGCAAATGTCTCTGCTTCTTCATAGGTTTCAAACCTTCTATCTAAACCTACTATCCTGTAACCCTTTATATCTGCGGAAGCTATTACAGGATTTATCTCCAATTCCAGAGACCTCAGGACTCTTCCCCATCCTGCACCAATTGCATTAGCCACTTCATAATGTTCCGGGACTATGGCAGTTGTATGTAAAATTTTTGCCACATCGTATATGAAGTTATCTATAGGGGCTCCTACTCCTACTATGGGAAATGGGACCCTCATTTCGGCTTCTATCAGATCGTTCCTTTCATCAAAACTGTCATTAACTATTCTTCCTAAGAGTCCATCCAATCTATCATCCCTGTACTTAATAGATAAGAGGTATCTAAGTATCTCAGTGGCTATTTTCTTTACTATGAGCCTCTTTATAAAGTTTGGAAAATCTTTATCTCTGGAGAATGCATAAATCACCCTGGAACTTATATTAGGGTCCCCGATCTCACATTCACCCAGGTAATTGAGTATATCCGTTGGAGTCAACCCTGCCCTTATAATTACACCCATCTCTTCTAATCTGCCTATAGCAGAGTCAAGTATATAGGGGTGGCTCAATCCACATATCCTTGTTGCCTCTTCAACAGATACTGGTTCTGTATCAAGATTATTCAAAAGTCTCTCTTCTATCTCATTTAGTTCAAAGTTCGGTTCTCTAAGTTTAAGGATAAATTCATTTGGCGGAACAAGAGAAGAGCTATGCTCCGACTTTAACTTCCTCTTTATCTCCGGAAACCTCTCTCCCAGAACTGAGATAGGTATAACTCTAGCCGGTCCCACCTCTATACCGTTCTTAAATGGATATATCCTGCTATCTCCACCTAACCCGATAGTCCTCATCTTCAGAGATGGCAGTAGAAGATCCCATTCACCGACTTTTGCCCCCTCATTTGAAATCATAGGAATAGAGTCTTTAATCAGAGATATATCGGTAGTGGTCCCTCCCATATCTACCACTATTCCATCTTCTATTCCTGAGAGGAAAAGACCTCCAAGGGCACTGCTGGCAGGACCAGAAAGGACTGTCCTTATGGGTTTTTCCATGGCAGACTCTACATCCGTGATGGATCCATCTGCATTTACTATAAAGATTCTAGAATTAATACCAAACTCTATCAGGACTTTCTTTACATCAGAAATAAAATTAGATATTGAGGGGATTAAAGAGGCATTTAGTGCAGTTGTTACCGCCCTCTTTATTGAATTAAGTTCTCCAGAGAGCTCACTCCCACAGACCACAGGATAGGAAGTCTTGGCTTTCAGAATGTCTTTGGCTATTAACTCATGTTTTGAATTCATCGGGCTCATATATCCGGCTACTGCTATCGGATAGTTTATGGAAGGAAGATTTCTTATCGCTTCTACATCTAAAGGCTCTACCTCCTCACCGGTAACATCTATACTCCCTGAAATGAACTCAAACTCTAACCAGTTTGGTATCTTGGGGATACTCTTTAGGAAAAAATCTCTGTCGTATCCAATAAGTATCTCCTTTACCCTTTCGAGTCTCCTCATCTCGACAATAGTATTCGTAGCCAGGGTAGTAGAGAGTATTACTGCAGAGACATCAGAAAAGAGAGAATTGTCAAGTTTACTGATGCTTTCTCTTATCCCTTTTGTAAGGTCATAATGAGTTGTAGGCGCCTTCCCCTTAGAAAGGACTCTGTCCTCATCTAAAAGGACAGAGTCTGTGTAAGTTCCACCTGTATCTATACCTAAGATCATAAGACTTTCTTTATAGCCTCTATCGCCTGCTCAGTTGTCATATTACGGATATCAACCCCAACATGTTTTGATTTATCAAAACCTGTAGATTCAAATGCATCTCTAAACATCTTTCTCTGCATGTTGGGGTCACATCCGGCTACTACAAGCTTCTCTACATCGCTATCCGCTCCTGTAAGAAAGACATTAAAGAATGCATCTCCATCATCTGCACAGAGCTGAGGATGAATGGCGACAAAGTCCACAAGCTTTTCACGCCTCAATGTATTCAATATCTCAAAGATATTCATCTGCTGAAAAGATGGACAGGTCCCTTGACATACACATAAGATTACACCTTTTTTAGCCATCTGTTATCCCTCCTTGTCTCCAAAATATGATATTGCATCTGCCGGGCATATCTTCTGACATCCCCTGCAAAATTCCACACACTCATCAGGATTTACTACAATTGGCTTATCACCATCAATTGCATATACCCCATGAGGACAAAAATTAGCACAAGCCAGGTCTCTTATACACTTATCATAATCTATAATTGGATACCAGTTACGTGCCACAGATTATCCCTCCTTTAACTCGACTAACTCTCTCAGTCTTTGAATTGTAAATTCTTCCATAAGCTCTATAATATCTATGATCTTCTTATCGCTGATACTATACTGAATCCTGTTGCCTATTCTTTTAGCCTCAACCAGATCGCTGTTTTTAAGTATAGCTAGATGCTGAGAGATGAGTGGTTGTCTCTCAGAAAGATATTCCGAAAGCTCACAAACACACATAGGCTTCTCTTTTAAAGCCAGAAGTATCTTAAGCCGCACTGGATTAGCCAGTGCTCCAAACTTCTCCCATATCGCATCTAAGAGTTTATCAGTATATTCGAAATTTCGCATACTCATAATAAAGTATAACATACCAGTCAAATATGAACGAATCTTCAAAAACACTTTATCTTAATCTCGGATCCAGGAAGTCTCTCAAGCCATCACCAAGTATATTAAAACCTAACACGCTTAAGAATATCGCTATACCTGGAAATGTTACCGTCCAGGGGGCAGAGATTATAAAGCTTCTTGCCTGACTTAGCATAGCTCCCCACTCTGGTGTTGGAGGCTGTGCTCCCATCCCTAAGAAACCCAAACCGGCAGCACTCAAAATAGAACCACCATAACTGAGCGATGCCTGAACAGTAATTGGTCCCACTATATTGGGTAGTATATGCCTGAATATAATCTTAAAGCTAGACTGACCCAAGGCGTGTGCAGCCATTACATACTCCTGCTCTTTGATCACAAGAGCAGATGCTCTTACTATCCTAGCAAAAGTCGGTATATTAACTATACCGACAGCTATCATAGCATTCTTCAGATCCGGGCCTAATGCAGCCATAATGGCTATGGCAAGTAGAATAGTAGGAAACGCTAGCATTACATCGAATAGCCTCATCAATAAGGTATCTATAATACCTCCATAGTAGGCAGAGACTAATCCTGCGGAAGCTCCTACACCCAGGGCAAGAGCCACAGAGATTATTCCAATAGCAAGTGAGATCCTAGCACCGTATATGATCCTGGAAAGTATATCCCGACCAAGGTCATCCGTTCCAAAGAGATGCTTCCCTGATGGCGGCTGGAGTCTATCATATAGGCTCTGCTCATATGGATCATAAGGAGCAATAAAATCAGCAAAGATGGCAATAAAGACAAAGAATAAGATTATTAGAAAGCCAGCCAGTGCTGCCTTATTCTTGAACACCTTAAAGATCTTCTTCATACTCTTTCCCCCTATTCATATCTTATCCGCGGGTCTATAAATGCGTACAGTATGTCAACCAGTAGATTTATAAAGACAAATATAAGGGCAAAGAATATTATACATCCCTGAATAACCGGATAATCTCTAGCGTTTATAGCCTCTACAGAAAGTCTTCCAATTCCTGGCCAGGCAAATATAGTCTCAGTAAGAACTGCACCACCCAAGAGCCCTCCAAACTGAAGTCCTATGACAGTTACCACTGGTATCAACGCATTCCTCAGCGCATGAACGTATATGATCTTTCTAAGAGGCAGACCTTTTGCCCTGGCAGTCCTTATGAAATCCTGATTTAAAACCTCTAACATACTCGATCGGGTCATCCTGGCTATAGATGCTAAAGGAATAGTCCCCAGACAAACTGCAGGGAGAATTATATGATAGATTGCATCTTTGAATACAAGCCAGTTCCCCTTTATCAGAGACTCTAGAATTATCAAACCACTTTTGGCTTTAAATGTTATTGTTGGATCAAGTCTTCCAGAGATAGGAAGTAAGTGAAACTTTATAGAGAATATGATGATTGCTATTAAACCGAGCCAGAAGATAGGCATTGATATACCAGCTACCGATATAACAGTAGTTATATAATCAATGATAGAATTCCTGTGAGTGGCAGCTGTAACACCCAGAACCAATCCAATCACCGAGCCAAATATCATACTACATATTGTAAGCTCTAATGTAGCAGGAAAATGCTTATAGAGTTCTATTCTCACCAGCTCATTAGTGAGGAAAGAACGACCAAGATCTCCTCTAGCCATATTGTATAGAAAATAGAAAAACTGTACAATCTTAGGCTTATCCAGACCTAACTGTGTCCTAATCTTTTCAACCGACTCCTCACTAGAATGTTCTCCAAGGAGTATAAGTGCCGGGTCTCCTGGAATTGATCTTATAAGGAAGAATACAACCGCACTTACCCCTATTATTACCGGTATCAGTATAAGAAGTCTTCTGACTATGTACCTATACAAAAGTCTAGCCTCCTTAAAATTTATAGGGGAGCGAGTTTTAAAACCCACTCCCCTAAGCTTACATCTTTAAAGCTACTTATCCAGCCATACTCTTGTAAACTTTATGGCGCTTATAGCAGGTATAGAAAAGTTCTTGACATATTTTCTGGCAGCTGCTACTGCACTAGTATGGGCTATTGTCACCCATGGAGCATCTTCCTTTATTATGATCTGCGCAGCTTCATAGAGTCTCTTTCTTGCCGTTATAGAAGTTGTCTGCTGGGCTTTTATAAGCAGATCGTGGAGTTTATCATTCCTGTAGAAGGCTATATTACTGGCGACACCCTTCTTGGCATTATCTTTGTCTAGTAATACATAGATAGTATTATCAGGGTCACCATTATCTGAGCCCCAACCAAGGATAGCCATCTCATGCTCTCCATTTCTGGTCTTCTGAAGATAGGTACCCCAGTCAAAGGTAACTATCTTAGCTTTAATACCAACCTTCGCCAGGTCTGCTTGAATAGCTTCTGCTACTTTTGTCGGCTGAGGGATATACACTCTCGGTATTGGTGGAGTCCAGAGAGTGGTCTCAAATCCATTTGGATATCCAGCCTTCGCCAGCAACTGCTTTGCCTTCTCCGGATCGTATTCATAATCCTTTACCTTGTCATTATACCCCATCATATTGGGTGGAATTGGATTCTTAGCCACTATGCCTATTCCTCTATAGAAGGCATCTACTATAGCCTTCTTGTTGATTGCATGGTTTATTGCTCTTCTTACCAGGACATTATCGAATGGCTTCTTCTCCATATTCATAGCAAGATAACAGATGTTTAATGCAGGAACCTGATAGAAGTTTATATTTGGATCCGCCTTCATCGCAGGTATATCGTCAGGGTTAATCCCATCCATAGCATCTATCGTCCCTCTCTGAAGCTCTAACCATCGTACAGAGTTATCTGGAATTACTCTGAATATAAGCTTATCGAGATATGGTCTTCCACCCCAATAGTCAGGGTTTGCCTCAAGGACTATCTTATCCTTTGGCACCCACTCTACAAATCTAAATGGACCTGTTCCTACAGGATTCTTGAAGAAATCAGCTCCGTACTTTTTGACCGCCGTAGGACTCACTATAGCGCAGGAGAACATTGCAAGGTTAGCCAAAAATGGAGAAAATGGATACTTCAGGTAAAATCTTACTGTGTATTCATCTACAATCTCCACCCTATCCAAAGGCTCCAGGGCAAATTCTGCATACTCCCACTTTCCATACTTGTAGTATGGATGGTTCTTATCAAATTGACGGTCAAAACTAAACTTTACAGCCTCAGCATTGAATGGGGTTCCATCGTGGAACTTTACACCTTTTCTGAGCTTGAAGGTCCAGACTTTTCCATCTGAAGATGCTTTCCAGCTTGTAGCTAGAACCGGAATTATGTCTGTCGTCTCACCCTTAAATCCAACAAGACCTTCAAAGATCATTTCTGTTACTCTGGTGGATTCTCCATCTGTTATATCCGCGGGGTCTAAACCTACAGAATCTCCACCTCTACCAAAGATCAGCGTTCCTCCATACTTAGGGGTCTCTGCTCCAAAAGCCATCGAGCCAAGGAACAGAAAAACCGCCAGCAATAACCCTATAAATCTGTTCATCCTCTTCACCTCCTAGATAAAATTTTATTAAATGATAACTGTTTAACCATCATAAGTCAATAT
>OGCH01000694.1_pt1 | contig 15842 bp, 17 predicted proteins | sample 1570111 | NCBI WGS metagenome assembly OGCH01 (sample SAMN03436243, study PRJEB24508) | hot springs metagenome | biome: Desert Springs; feature: Hot Springs; material: Water | place: USA: Great Boiling Spring, Nevada | collected 2008-12-01 | depth 0 m m | reverse complement strand
CCGCCCCCGGAGCTCTTTCTGGAAAGCGCCCGCAAGGCCCTGGGCCGGGACAAGCGCCGCATCTTCCGCCGCTTCCTCAAGGAGCTGGAGGCGGGGGAGAAGCCCAGGATGGTGGTGGTGGGGGGGCCCGCCACGGGGAAGGGGGTCCTCCTCTCCGCCCTGAACCGGGCCCTCTCCGCCCTCCCGGGCCAGGAGCCCGTCCTCCTGAACCTGGGAGGGGAGCTGGCCCAGGCCCTGGTCCCCCTGAGCGAGGCCCTGGGGGTGGGGGAGGAGGTGCGGGGGCTTCTGGCCCAGCTCTCCCCCACCCAGCCCTACGGCCTCCAGGGGGCCTTGGAGCAGGAGGTGCTCCTCCTCCTGGCCCAGGCCCTGAACCAGGAGGGCCGCCCCCTCCTCCTGCGGGCCGAGGCGGAGGGGACCCTGGAGGGCCTCCCCTTAAGGGGCCCTGACGGGAGCCGCAAGGGGCTCGCGGCCTGGCTGGAGCCTTTTCTAAAGCGCCTTTCCATCCCCTACCTGGCCGCCCTCTCCGAGCCCCCGCCCACCCTGCCCTACCAGCCCCTCTCCCCCCCGAGCCGGGAGGAGGCCCGCCGCTTCGTGCGGGAAAGGCTTCCCCACCTGCCCCCGGAGCGCCTCGAGGCCCTGGTGAACCAGGCGGGGCGCAACTTCGGGGAGCTCTCCCGTCTGGTCCTCCTGGAGGCCGCCAAGCACGACCCCAAGACCCCCCTCCAGGACGACCCCGCCCTGAGGCCCCTCCTCCAGGCTCTGGCCGCCTTCAGCCCCGAGGCCGACCCCGCCTTTCCCTTAGAGCTTTTGGAAAGGGCCATGGGCAAGCCCGTGGAGCGCTTCTCCCAGGCGGAGAAGGCCCTTTTGGACTGGGTGGGGGAGGGCCTGGTCCGCCCCGCCCTAAGGAGCCTCCTGCCCGAGGAGGCCCCCAAGGCCCTCCACCGCCTGGCCCTGGACTTCTTCCCCCAGGAAAACCTCTTCCGCAGGCTCTACCACGCCCGCAAGGCGGGGGAGCGCCGGATTCTCCTGGCGCTTCTGGCGGAGGACCCCGCCCGGCTGGCCCTTCTCCCCGGCCTCTGGGAGGAGGCGGAAGGCTGGCCCAGGGAGGAGCGGGAGGCCCTGGCGGGGGTGGTGGTGCGCTACCGCGCCGTCCTCGGCCAGTACGCCCACCCCGAGGCGGAGGAGGCCCTAAGGGTCCTCTCCCAGTCGGAAAACCCCTCCTTGCGCGCCTGGGCCGGCATCAAGGCCGCGGAGGCCAAGGCGGACGCCGCCCTCTACCGGGAGGCCGAGGAGCTCCTCCCCCCCAAGGAGGACCTGGAGCACCTGGACGAGACCGCCCGAGCGGAGGGGCTTTTGGTGATGGCGGCGGTGGAGCGCTGGAAGGGGGACTACGAGAAGGCGGCCCGCTTCGTGGGCGAGGCGGAGGGCCTGCCCGTGGCCCCCTTCCTGAAGGACCGGGTACAGCTCTGGCGGGGCCTGGTGGCCAAGGACCTGGGCCGGTACGAGGAGGCGCTTAAGGCCCTCTCCCAGGTGGGGCACGACCCCCTTCTCCTGGGCAGGGCCCGCTACCAGATGGGGGACCTCCTCATGCGCCTGGGCCGCCTCGAGGCCCAAGAGCGCATGGCCGAGGGCCTCAAGGCCCTGGAGGAGGCCGGGGCCCCCAAGGACGAGGTGGCCCGGGTGCGGGCCCGGTACGCCACCCTCCTCAGGCGCCTGGGCCGCTACGAGGAGGCGGAGGAGGCCCTGAAGAAGGCCCTGGCCGAGGCCGAGGACCCCTTCACCCGGGCCCGGGTGGAAAGCGAGGGGGGCATCCTCCAGGCCGCCTGGGGAAGGCCCTTCGCCGCCCTGGAACTCCTGATGCGGGCCGAGGCCTACTTCCGCACCACCCAGGAGAGGCCCAAGGAGGCCCGCTACCGCCACCTCCGCACCCTCTTCCGCCTGGGGGCCACCTACCTCCTCCTGGAGGCGGGCCAGCCCTACCGCCCCCCCTTCCTGGGGGACCTCACCGCCCCTCAGGCGGAGCGTCTCCTAAAAGACCTCCTGGCCGCTATCCCCGAGGAGGCCACGGACCGCTACACCGCCCTCAGGCTGGACACCATAAGCCTCCTCGCCCTCCTTCTTCCCCCCCAGGCGGGGCAGGACCTCCTCAAGCCCTTCCTCTCCCTGGAAAACCCCTACCTTCGGGCCCAGGCCCGTCTGGGCTACGCCGAGGCCCTGGCCCGGGGAGGAAGCTTTGGCGAGGCCCTGGCCCAGATCGTGGCCCTGCCCCCCCTCGAGGACCCCGGCCTCCAGGCCCAGGCCCGGGCGGTGGAGGTCCTGGCCCTCCTGGGCCTGGGGGAAAGGGAAGCCGCCTGGGCCAAGCTGGAGGAGGCGCGGCGGGGAAGCCTGCCCCTCCCCTTCCGCTTCCAGCTGGGCCGCGCCCTGGGCCGCTTCTGCCCCAAGCTGGAAGGCCGCCTCCCCCCAAGCCCCCTGGGCCTCCCCGAGGCCCTGGGGTTCCACTTGGCAAATCCCGACTAAATCACTGTACTTTTGGAGGACGCCGGGCTATACTTTTACTGCAAACGGGTCGCAGTAAGAGAAGACCCGGCACCAGGAGGCAAAAGCATGAACCAGCTGGAGATCCGCGACCTCTGGGCATCCATAGACGGCGAAATGATCCTCAAAGGGGTGAACCTGGTGGTGCCTAAGGGCCAGGTCCACGCCCTCATGGGCCCCAACGGGGCCGGCAAGAGCACCCTGGGCAAGATCCTGGCGGGAGACCCCGAGTACCAGGTGGAAAAGGGGGAGATCCTCCTGGACGGGGAGAGCATCCTGGACCTCTCCCCCGACGAAAGGGCGAGGAAGGGCCTCTTCCTGGCCTTCCAGTACCCCGTGGAGGTCCCTGGGGTCACCATCGCCAACTTCCTCCGGCTGGCCCTGCAGGCGAGGCTGGGCCGGGAGGTGGGGGTGGCGGAGTTCTGGACCAAGGTCAAGAAAGCCCTGGAGCTTCTGGACTGGGACGAGAGCTACCTTTCCCGCTACCTCAACGAGGGCTTCTCCGGCGGGGAGAAGAAGCGGAACGAGATCCTCCAGCTTCTGGTCCTGGAGCCCACCTACGCCGTCCTGGACGAGACCGACTCCGGCCTGGACATTGACGCCCTGAAGGTGGTGGCCCGGGGAGTGAACGCCATGCGGGGACCCAACTTCGGCGCCCTGGTCATCACCCACTACCAGCGCCTCCTCAACTACATCGTCCCCGACCGGGTGCACGTGATGCTGGACGGGCGCGTGGTGGCCGAAGGGGGCCCCGAGCTGGCCCTGGAGCTGGAGGCCCGGGGCTACGAGTGGCTCAAGGAAAGGGTCAAGGAGGGAGCATGAGCGACGTGGACCTGAGAACCCTCGGAGAGGAGTACAAATACGGCTTCGTGGACGAGGTCAAGCCGGTCTTCGTGGCCGAGCGGGGCCTCTCTAAACGGGTCATTGAGGCCATCAGCTACCACAAGGGCGAGCCCGAGTGGATGCTGAAGTTCCGCCTCAGGGCCTTTGAGATCTTCCAGAAGAAGCCCATGCCCACCTGGGGCCCCGACCTCTCGGGCCTGGACCTGGAGGACCTCGTCTACTACGTGAAGCCCGCCGAGGTGCGGGACGCCAGGAGCTGGGAGGAGATCCCCGAGGAGATCCGGAGAACCTACGAGCGCCTGGGCATCCCCGAGGCGGAAAGGAAGGTCCTGGCCGGGGTGGGGGCTCAGTACGACTCGGAGATGGTCTACCACCGGGTCCGGGAGGAGCTTGAGCGCCAGGGGGTCATCTTCGTGGCCATTGAGGAGGGGATGAAGAAGTACGAGGACCTCTTCAAGGAGTACTTCGCCAAGGTGGTCCCCCCCGAGGACAACAAGTTCGCCGCCCTGAACTCCGCCGCCTGGTCCGGGGGCTCCTTCGTCTACATCCCCCCCGGGGTCAAGGTGGAGCTTCCCCTCCAGGCCTACTTCCGGGTCAACACCCCCGAGTTCGGCCAGTTTGAGCGCACCCTCATCATCGTGGACGAGGGGGCCGAGGTGCACTACATTGAGGGGTGCACCGCCCCCATGTACTCCACGGAAAGCCTCCACACCGGGGTCATTGAGATCGTGGTGAAGCGGGGGGCCAAGAGCCGCTACACCACCATCCAGAACTGGTCCACCAACATGTACAACCTGGTGACCCAGCGGGCCCTGGTCTACGGGGAGGCCTACCACGAGTGGCTGGACGGCAACCTGGGCTCCAAGGTCACCATGAAGTACCCCTCCAGCTACCTCCTGGAGCCCGGGGCCCGCACGGAGATCCTCTCCATCGCCTTCGCCAAGACGGGGCAGCACCAGGACACCGGGGGCAAGATCGTCATGGCCGCCCCCCACACCTCGGGGACCATCGTCTCCAAGAGCATCTCCAAGGGGGAGGGGCGGGCCAGCTACAGGGGCCTGGTGAAGGTCATGGAAGGGGCCCGGCAGGCCAAGGCCAACGTGGAGTGCGACGCCCTCCTCATTGACCCGGAAAGCCGCACGGACACCTACCCCTACATTGAGATTGAGGAGGACTCGGCCCACGTGGGCCACGAGGCCACGGTCTCCAAGATCAACGACGAGCAGATCTTCTACCTGCAGACCCGGGGCCTCAAGGAGGACGAGGCCGCGGCCCTCATCGTGCGGGGCTTCATTGAGCCCATCGCCAAGGAGCTCCCCCTGGAGTACGCCGTGGAGCTGAACCGCCTCATTGAGCTGGAGATGGAAGGCTCCGTGGGCTAAGGAGGCAGGATGCAGGTACTGGACAAAACGCACGTGGAGGCCATCTCCCAGGCCCTGGGCGAGCCCGAGTGGGTGCTGAAGAAGAGGCTTCAGGCCCTCGAGGCCTTCGCCCGCCTCCCCTACCCCAGCAAGAGGGACGAGAACTGGCGCTACACCGATCTCTCCGAGGCCCCCCTGGAAAAGCCTGTGGAGGCCCCCAAGGGGCTTACCCTCACCCGGGACACCCTCCCCGAGGCGGTGAGGCGGCGGCTGGAGAAGACCGACGTGGCCGCCTTCCTGGTCTTCGTGGGGCCCGACCTGGTCTACGCCGAGGTCCCGGAGGAGCTACGGGCCAAAGGCCTCGTCCTCACCTCCCTGGCCGAGGCCCTGCGCCTCTACCCGGACAAGGTGGAGGCCAGCCTCTTCCAGGCGGTCTTCACCGAGGACAAGTTCGCCGCGGAGAACTCGGCCTTCTTCACCCACGGGGCCTTCCTCTACGTGCCCGCCGGGCTGGAGGTGGAAAAGCCCGTGGGGGTCTTCAAAGTGCTCCTGGAAGGGGATAGGGCCTCGGCGGGGCGGAGCCTCCTCTTCCTGGAGGACAACGCCAAGGCCGCCTACATTGAGGAGTACCTCTCCCCGGACCTCCCCCCCACCCTCCACCTCTCGGCCACGGAGATGGTCCTGAGGCCCGGGGCCAGGCTCCGCCACGCCCACGTGCAGACCTTCGGGGACGGCGTGTGGCACTTCCACCGCCAAAGGGCCCTCCTGGAGCGGGACGCCGGCCTCAACGACCTGGTGGTGAACCTGGGCGGGGCCTACGCCCGGAGCGAGGTGGCCTCGGAGCTTCTGGGCCCGGGCTCGGAGAGCGAGATGCTTGGCCTTTACTTTGGCCACGGGCGGCAGCAGTTTGACCACTACACCCTCCAGCACCACGTGGAGCACCACACCCGCTCGGACCTCCTCTACAAGGGGGCGGTGAAGGACGAGGCCCGGGCGGTCTTCTCCGGCCTCATCCGCCTGGAACGGGGAGCCCAGAAGACGGACGCCTACCAGGCCAACCGCAACCTCATCCTCTCCCCCACGGCCCGGGTGGACTCCATCCCCCAGCTGGAGATCGGGGCCAACGACGTGCGCTGCACCCACGGCTCCACCACGGCCCCCGTGGACGAGACGCAGCTCTTCTACCTCCAGTCCCGGGGCCTGCCCCGGGCGCTGGCCCAGGAGCTTCTGGTGAAGGCCCACCTGGCGGACGTCCTCAGCCGCATTCCCCTAAAGGCCCTCCGGGCCCACATTGAGGCGGTGATAGAGGAGAAGGTGCGGCTCTAGCCCTAAAGGGGGAGACGCCCGGGCGTCTCCCCCTTATGCTTTTCCCATGTGGACCCCGGTAGCCACCCTCAAGGACTTCCAGGACGGCCGCCTGGTGATCCGGCGGCCCGAGCATAGGAGGCCCATCCTCCTCCTCTACACCGGGGAGGAGGTCTTCGCCTTGGAAGACCTCTGCACCCACGACGGCGGCCCCCTGCACGAGGGAGAGGTGGAGGAAGGGGCCATCGTCTGCCCCCGGCACGGGGCCCGCTTTGACCTGAGGACGGGCCGGCAGACCCTTCCCGCCCCCAGGCCTGTGAAAGTCTTCCCCGCTAAGCTGGAAGGGGAAACGGTCCTCCTGGACCTCTAGCTCCGAGCCATCGGACCATAGGGCCAGCCCGCCTTAGGAAACCGGGGGCGCTACGCCCTCCGGAAGGAAGGGGAACTGCCTTGGTGATCCCAGGGGTTGCGCTTCCCCAAGCCAGGGGTTAGGGTAGGGGTATCCCACCCCAGGAGGGGTGGGTAGGAGGCCGAGGATGATCAAGCTCAAGGTGGAAGGCATGACCTGCAACCACTGTGTCATGGCGGTGAAGAAGGCCCTTCTGAAGGTGCCTGGCGTGGAAAAGGCCGAGGTCTACCTGGACAAGGGCGAGGCCCTGGTGGAGGGCCAGGCGGACCCCAAGGCCCTCATCCGGGCCGTGGAGGAGGAAGGGTACCGGGCGGAGGTCCTGGCCTGATGCCCCACCCCCACCTCCACCTGGACCCCAAGGTGCGGGAAGAGGCCAAAAGACGGCTCCTCTCCGCCAAGGGGCACCTGGAAGGCGTCCTGCGCATGCTGGAGGACGAGGGGGTCTACTGCGTGGACGTCCTTAAGCAGTTGAAGGCGGTCCAGGGGGCCCTGGAGCGGGTGGGGGACTTGGTCCTCAGGGCCCACCTGAAGGACCACGTGGCCACCGCCCACGAGCGGGGGGACGTGGAGGAGATCGTGGAGGAGCTCATGGAAGCCCTCAAGTACCGCTAGGAGGTGCGGGATGAAAAAGACCCTTGCCCTATTGCTGACCCTCTCCCTGGGCCTCGCTCAACACCAGCACGGCGCGCCAGCCACCCCCCAAACCAGCCCGGAAAGGAGCTTTCTTTCTGGCATGATCGCCCACCACGAGGGGGCCCTGGAGATGGGTGAAGGTGGTCCTGCCCGAGCTCCAGGACCCGAAGGTCAAGGCCTGGGCGGAAAGCATCCTCGAGGAACAGGAGGGGGAGATCCGCGCCATGCGGGCCCTCCTCACCCGCCTGGGGGGTCTGGACCAGGGGGCCTACCGGGCCATGGCCCAGGAGATGACCGCCATGGTGGCTGAGCTGAAGCAGGCGAGGAACCGGGAGCGGGCCTTCGTGGAGCTCACGCTAAAGCACCACAAGGGGGCCGTGGAGATGGCCCTCGAGGCCCTCCTTATGGCCAAGGACCGGGAGGTTCTGGACCTGGCCAAGGCCATCGCCCTGGCCCAGACGGAGGAGATCCACCGCTTCCGCCTCTGGCTTCTAAGATGAAAGAGGTCCGCCTCGGCATCAAGGGAATGACCTGCGCCGCTTGCGTGGCCCGGGTAGAGCGGGCCCTGAAGCGGGCGGAGGGGGTGGAGGAGGCCCGGGTGAACCTCGCCACCGAGGAGGCTTTCCTCCGCCTAGGGGAGGGGGCGGACCTAAAGGAGGTTCTGAAGCGGGTGGAGGAGGCGGGCTACGAGCCCGTGGTGGCCAGGGCGGAGATCCCGGTGAAGGGCATGACCTGCGCCAGCTGCGTGGCCCGGGTGGAGCGGGCCATCCAGGGGCTTCCCGGGGTCCTTTCGGCCAGCGTCAACCTGGCCACGGAGAAGGCCTTCGTGGAGTACCTGCCAGACACCGTGAGCCTGGCCCGGATCCATCAGGCCATAAGGGAAGCGGGCTACGAGCCCCTGGAGGTGGACGAGGAGGCCAGGGAGCAAACCCCCACCTACCAAAAGGACCTCCTCCTGGCCCTCCCCTTCGCCCTCCTCACCCTCCTCCTGGCCATGGGGCCCATGCTCCTCCCCCTCCCCCACACCCCGGGCTTCCTCCAGGCCCTCACCGCCCTCCCCGTCCTCTACGCCGGCCGGCGCTTCTTCCGTCATGCCCTGGCCGAGGCCCGGCACCTGGCCCCGGGCATGAGCACCCTGGTGGCCCTGGGCGTGGGGAGCGCCTACCTCTACTCCTTCCTGGTCCTCCTCTTCCCCGGCCTTTTTCCCCCGGAGGCCCGCCACCTCTACTTTGAGGCGGGGGCGGTGATCCTCACCCTCGTCCTCCTAGGCAAGCACCTGGAGGAAGGGGCCAAGGGCAAGGCCTCGGAGGCCATCAGGAAGCTTCTTTCCCTAAGGCCCAAGACCGCCCGGGTGGTCCAGGAGGGGGAGGAGAAGGAGATTCCCGCCCTGGCCCTGATCCCCGGGGACCTGGTCCGGGTCCTCCCCGGGGAAAGAATCCCCGCGGATGGGGTGGTGGTGGAGGGCAAAAGCCACGTGGACGAGTCCATGCTCACCGGGGAGCCCATCCCCAAGCCCAAGGGCCCCGGGGACGAGGTGGTGGGGGGCACGGTGAACGGGGAGGGGGCCCTCCTGGTACGGGTGAGCCGGGTGGGCGAGGCCACGGTCCTCTTCCAGATGGCCCGGATGGTGGAGGAGGCCCAGGCCTACAAGCCCAGGGTGCAGGAACTGGCCGACCGCATCGCGGGGGTCTTTGTGCCCGTGGTGCTGGGGGTCGCCCTTCTCACTTTCTTCCTCTGGCTTTTCCTGGGCCCCGGGCTTTCCCACGCCTTCGTGGCCACCCTCTCGGTCCTCCTCATCGCCTGCCCCTGCGCCATGGGCCTGGCCACGCCCACGGCCATCGCCGTGGCCACGGGCCGGGCGGCCCAGCTGGGCCTCCTCTTCCGGAAGGGGACGGCCCTCGAGGCCCTGGCCCGGGCGGACACCGTGGTCCTGGACAAGACGGGGACCCTGACCCTGGGAAGGCCCACCCTCACCCAGGTCCTTCCCTTCGGCCCCTCCCGGGAGGAGGCCTTGGCCCTGGCCGCCGCCCTGGAACGGGGAAGCGAACACCCCATCGCCAAGGCGGTCCTGGAGGCGGCCAAAGGCCTTTCCCTACCCCAGGCGGAGGAGGTGCGGGCCCTCCCCGGGGAGGGGGTGGAGGGAAGGGTAGGGGGAAGGCGCCTTTACCTGGGAGGACCCGCCCTCATGGAACGCTTGGGAATACCTCTCCCCGAGGAGGCCAAGGCCCTCCCCGAGGCGGGCTACACCCCCCTCTACCTGGCCGAGGAAGGCCAGTGCCTGGCCGCCTTCGCCGTCTTTGACCCCCCTAAGCCCGAGGCCCAGGAGGCCGTGGCGGCCCTGAAGGCCCTGGGCCTCCGGGTGATCCTCCTCACCGGGGACCACGAGGCTCCCGCCAGGCGGGTGGCGGAGGCCTTGGGGATCCCTGAGGTTCTGGCCAGGGTCAGGCCCGAGGGCAAGGTGGAGGCCATAAGGAAGCTCCAGGAGGAGGGGCGCCGGGTGCTCTTCGTGGGGGACGGGATCAACGACGCCGCCGCCTTGGCCCAGGCGGACGTGGGCCTCGCCTTGGGGAGCGGCACGGATATCGCCCTGGAGGCCGGGGACGTGGTCCTCCTCAAGCCCGACCTCCGGGGAGTCCCCGAGGCCATCCTCCTGGCCCGGAAGACCCTCCGCACCATCTACCTCAACTTCTTCTGGGCCTACGCCTACAACGTCCTCCTCATCCCCGTGGCCGCCGGGGCCCTCTACCCCTTCACGGGCCTTCTCCTGAACCCCATGCTGGCGGCGGCGGCCATGAGCGTAAGTAGCCTCTTCGTGGTGGGGAACTCCCTCCGGCTTCGGACCTATAACCCCCGCCTAACCGTCCCCGCCTAACCTGAAAGGAGGAGGTGGCAGGATGATGGCCATGGCGCACGGATGGCACGGCTACGGCCCCCACATGGGCTTCGGTCTTTGGGGGTGGCTCTACCCCCTTCTCCTTTTGGGCCTCCTGGTCCTCGGAGCCTACCTGGTGGCCCGGGCCCTGGCCCCCAGGCGGGAGGACAAGGCCCTGGAGATCCTGAGGGAGCGGTACGCCCGGGGAGAAATAGACAAGGAAACCTTTGAGCGGATGAAGCGGGACCTCGCCTGAAGCTCCTCCCCGGGCGTAGAATACAGGGGGAGGGTATTATGGAAGGCCTCGCCCTGAAGAAGCGGCTTGTGGGCGCTATCCCCGAGGTGCGGGCCCGCCTCGAGGCGGCCCTCAAGGAAGAGGGCTTCGGCATCCTCACGGAGATAGACGTGAGCGGGGTCCTGAGGAACCGGCTTGGGGTGGAGCGCCCCCCCTACCTGATCCTGGGGGCCTGCAACCCCCAGCTGGCCCACCGGGCCCTGGAGGCCGAGCCCCAGCTAGGCCTCCTCCTCCCCTGCAACGTGGTCCTGCGCCAGGAGGGGGAGGAGGTGGAGGTCCTGATCCAGGACCCCCGAGGGATGTTCGCCCTGCTTCCCGAGGGGGTTCGGGAAAAGCTGGGAAGCCTGCCCGAGGAGGCGCGGGGGAAGCTGGAAAGGGCCCTGGCCCGGCTTTAGCCCGTAGACTGAGGACATGGACCTAAGCGCCCTGAGGGAGGACTTCCCCCTCATCGCCAAGAATCCCCACCTCGTCTACCTGGACTCCGCCGCCACCAGCCAGAAGCCCAAGCGGGTCATAGAGGCCCTGAGGCGCTACTACGAGGAGCTGAACGCCAACGTCCACCGGGGAGCCTACCGCCTCTCCGTGGCCGCCACCGAGGCCTACGAGGAGGCGAGAAGGCGCCTGGCCCGCTTCCTGAAGGCCGAGGAGCGGGAGATCGTCTTCGTGCGCAACACCACCGAGGCCATGAACCTGGTGGCCTACGCCTGGGGCCTGAGGAACCTCAAGGAGGGGGACGAGGTCCTGGTCACGGAGATGGAACACCACGCCGGCCTCGTCCCCTGGCACCTGGTGGCGGGGCTAAGGGGGGCTCGGGTGAAGGCCATCCCCCTCACCGAGGAGGGCCGGCTGGATCTAAGCGCCCTGGATGCCCTCCTCACCGAGAGAACCCGGGTGGTCTCCCTGGTGCACATGTCCAACGTCCTGGGCACCATCAACCCCGTGGCCGAGATCGCCAAGAAGGCCAAGGCGGCGGGGGCCTTGGTGGTGGTGGACGGGGCCCAAAGCGCCCCCCACCTTCCCGTGGACGTGAAGGCCTTAGGGGCCGACTTCTTCGCCCTCTCCGGCCACAAGATGCTGGGGCCCACGGGGGCCGGGGTCCTCTGGGGCCGGTACGAGGTCCTGGAGGAGATGATGCCTTTTTTGGGAGGCGGGGAGATGATCCGGGAGGTCCACGTGGACCGCTCCACCTACGCCCCGCCGCCAGGGCGCTTTGAGGCGGGCACCCCCCCCATCGCCGAGGCCATCGCCCTGGGGGAGGCGGCCCAGTACCTCATGGAGGTGGGGATGGAAAGGGTCTACGCCCACGACCGGGCCCTTCTGGAGTACGCCCTGAAGCGCCTGGAGGAAGTCCCCCACCTCAAGGTCTACGGGCCCCGTGGGCCCGACCGGGGCGGGGTCATCCCCTTCACCCTGGGCCGGCTCCACGCCCACGACCTGGCCACCTTCCTGGACGAGGAGGGCATCGCCGTCCGGGCCGGGCACCACTGCGCCCAGCCCCTCCACCGGAGGCTGGGCCTGGCCGCCACCGCCCGGGCGAGCTTTTACCTCTACAACACCCAGGAGGAGGTGGACCGCTTCGTGGAGGCCCTCCTCAGGATCGCCCACAAGTACCGGGCCTGGCTATAATGGGGGAATCCATGAGCGTCCTTGACGAGCTTTACCGGGAGATCATCCTCAAGCACTACCAGCACCCCAAGAACTTCGGGGTCCTCCCCCAGGCCACCCGGCGGGCCGGGGGGATGAACCCTTCCTGCGGAGACCAGGTGGAGGTCATGGTGCTTTTGGAGGGGGACACCATCGCCGACATCCGCTTCCAGGGCCAGGGGTGCGCCATCAGCACCGCCAGCGCCTCCATGATGACGGAGGCGGTCAAGGGGAAGAAGGTGGCCGAGGCCCTGGACCTCTCCAAGAAGTTCCAGGCCATGGTGGTGGAGGGCGCCTCCCCGGACCCCTCCTTAGGGGACCTCCTGGCCCTCCAGGGGGTGGCCAAGCTCCCCGCCCGGGTGAAGTGCGCCACCCTGGCCTGGCACGCCCTGGAGGAGGCCCTCAAGTGAAGCGCTACCCGGCCCACAAGGTGACCCCCCTTTTGGTCCAGCACCCGGACCTCATGGAGGCCTGGAAGGAGGCGGCCCAGGCGGGGCGCATCCGGGCCAAGACCCTGGGCCGGGAGAACGTGGTCATCGTGGAAGACCCGGCCCTGATCGCCCGCCTCGAGGCCCTGGGCCTCAAGGGGGAGCCCGTGAAGGAGGAAGCATGAAGGGCGTGGTCTTCCTGCACGCCTTCCCCTACAGCCCCCGGATGTGGGAGGGGGAGGTGGCCCTCCTCAAGACCCGCCTCCCCGTCCTGGCCCCCCACTACCTGGGCCTCTCCCTGGAGGAGGCGGCCAAGAAGGTGCTTTCGGAGATGGAGGAGATGGGCCTGGAGCGGGCGGTCTTCGTGGGGCTTTCCATGGGAGGCTACCTCATCTTTGAGCTCTTCCGCAAGGCCCCGGAGCGCTTTTTAGGCGTGGTCCTCTCCAGCACCCGCGCCGGGCCCGACAGCGAGGAGGCCAAGCGAAACCGCTACGCCCTGAGGGAGCGGGTTCTGAAGGAGGGGGTGGGCTTTTTGCCCGAGGTCCTCCTGCCGGGCCACCTGGGCCGGACCACCCAGGAGACCAAGCCCCAGGTGGTGGAAAAGGCCAAAGCCCTGATCCTGGAGGCCACCCCGGAAAGGGTGGCGGAAAGCCTCAAGGCCCTGGCGGAACGGCCCGACTCCACCCCCCTTCTCCCCCGGATGGAGGTGCCCGCTTTGGTCCTGGTGGGCGAGGAGGACACCCTCACCCCCCCGGAGGAGGCCAAAAGGATGTGGAAGGCCCTCCCCGACGCCCGCATGCTGATTCTCCCGGAGACGGGCCACCTGGCCAACCTGGAAAACCCCAAGGCCTTCCGCACGGCCCTGTTGGGCTTTCTCTCCGAGTTCTTCTAAAGCCTGAAGGCTTCCTCCGCGGTGAGGGTGAGGTCCAGGCAGGGGATGTAAACCTCCTTCCCTTCCTCCTCCACAAACCCTTGCGGGGTCCTCCGGTAGGCCAGGAAGAGCCGCTTCTCCGGGTCCACCAGGAGGTAGACCTGAAGGCTCTCCAAGCCCTGGTACATGGCCCGCTTCTCCCTGTGGTCTATGGCTTCGGTGGCGGGAGAAAGAACCTCCACCAAGGCGCAAGGGGCCTCCTCGTAGTAGGGGTTTGGCGGTCCCTCCCGGCAGACCACCATCACATCCGGGTAGTAAACGGCCTCGTCCCTGATCTTGAGTTTCATGTCGCTCATGTAGACCCGGCACCCCCGGGACCGGGCCGCCTCCAGGAAGCGGGCGGCGATGTTGAGGGCTACCCGGTTGTGGAGGGCGCTGGCCCCCGCCATGGCGTAGGCGAAGCCCCGGTAGAACTCCCGCTTCACCGGGCTCCTCTCCTCCTCTAAGAGGTAAGCTTCCAGGGGCTGGGCCTTTCGGGCCAGCATCCCCTCCATCTTACCCAGCCTCACTCGGGCTTGGGCTCCCGGGCCATGAGGGCCTGGAGGGCCTTCAGGGGGTCCAGGCCCCCGTAGGCCACGCCGTGCACGGCCTCGGCGATGGGAAGCTCCACCCCCGCCTCCTTTCCCCAGGCCACCATGGCCTTGACGGCGTAAAGCCCCTCCACCACGCCGCGGTCCTCGAGGCGGGCCATCTCCTCCCCCCGCACCAGCCTCTCCCCCGCCCCGCGGTTCCTGGAGTGGAGGCTGTAGGCGGTGGCCAGGAGGTCCCCGAGGCCCGATAGCCCATAGAAGGTGGCCTCCTCCCCGCCCAAAGCGGTGCCGAAGCGCACCATCTCCTTTAGCCCCCGGGTGAGGAGGGCCGCCTTGGCGTTGTCCCCCAGGCGGAGGCCGTCCACCATCCCCGCCGCCAGGGCCAGGACGTTCTTCACCGCCCCCCCGACCTCCACCCCCCTCAGGTCCCCGCTGGTGTAAACGCGGAAGGTGGGCCCGCCGAAAAGCTCCTGCACCCGGTCCGCCAGCGCCTTCGGCCCCGCGGCCACGCTGGCCGTGGGCAGGAAGCGGGCCACCTCCTCGGCGTGGTTGGGGCCGGAGAGGGCGGCCACCGGGCGGCCGGTGAGGCCGCGAATCACCTGGCTGGGGGTCAGGACCTCCCCCTCCTGGAAGAAGAGGCCCTTGGTGGCGGAGAGGTACCAGGGGGCGAGGGGCAGGCCCTCCAGGGTAAAGAGGGCCTTGGAGGGCAGGGCCACCACGGCTAGCTCCGCCCCCATTAGGGCCTCCTCGGGGTCGTGGGTGGGCTGGAGGTAGGCGGGGAGGGCCACCCCGGGCAGGTAGTCCCGGTTTTCCCGCATGGCCCGCATGGCCTCCACCTGCTCCTTGCGCCGGGCCCAGAGGGCCACGGGAATCCCCTTGCTGGCCAGGAGGACCCCCAAAGCCGTGCCCCAGGCCCCCGCCCCCAGGATGGCCACCTTCACAGCAGCACCCCCACCTCAAAGGCCTCGTACCAGGCGGCGAGGAGGAGGAAGTACGCCCCCAGGTAAAAGGTTAAAAAAAGCCCCCTAAGCCCCTTCCTGTACCCCTCTCCCCGGGCGGTCTTGGCCAGGAGCAGAAGCCCTCCAAAGGTCACCAGGATGTAGGCCTGAAGCTCCAGGAGGAGGGTGGGGAGGTGGAGGAGGAAGGCCCCTCCCAGAAGGGCCGGGGAGAGGGCGAAGCCGAAGACGAAGTAGCGGAGGACGTTTAAGAGGAGGACGGGAAGGCCCAGGAAGAGGGCGGGAACAAGCCCCGTGAGGAAGAGCCCCTGGCTGAAGTTCCAGTGAAAGATGACCCCCGCCAGCACGGGAAGCCCCTTATCCAGGGCTTCGTTCAGGCCCATGGCCTCGAGGGCCCCCGAAAAGAGCACCTGGAGGGCCCGGGCCAGGTCGGGCATCCCCTGGGCCAGGAGGGCCCCCAGGGCGAAGAGGCCGTAGAGGAGGAGGTTGGTGAAGAGGTAAAGCCCCTTATGGGCCCGCAAGAGGGAAAGGGCCTCCAAAAACCAGGCCCTAAAGGGGGTGGGCTGGAAGAGGAGCAGGGTCCAGAAGAGGGAGAGGAGCAAAAAGCCCCACCCCGCCATGGGGGTGAGGAGATAAGGGGGCAGCCCAAGCCCCTCCGGGCGGAAGAAGATGCGCCGCACCTCCTCCCCCTCCAGGACCACCACCACCTCCCCCACCTCCTCCCCTATGGCGGCGGGAAAGGCCACGCGGTTTCCTTCCACCTTGGCCCCCTCCAGGTTCACGGAAAGCCCCTTGGGGGGCGGGGGGAAGAGGGCGTAGCGCTCCAGGAGCCTTGGGGCCTCCCCAGGAGGCGCCTTCAGCACCTCCTCCAGCCTGGGGGAAAGCTCCCCTCCTAGCCAGCGGGCCACCGCCTCCTGGGCCACCCTTTCAGGCGCGGCCCAGGCCAGGTGAAGAAAAAGGCCCAAAAGCACCCAAAGGCGCACCTAGACCTCCTCCAGGGGAATCCCCGCCTGGCAGAGGGGGCAGGCCTCGGGGGGGTACTGGGGGACCTCGAGGCGGGCCAGGGCCCGGAAAGGCGCCCCGAACTCCGCATGCCCCCC
>OGCH01000693.1_pt1 | contig 15901 bp, 14 predicted proteins | sample 1570111 | NCBI WGS metagenome assembly OGCH01 (sample SAMN03436243, study PRJEB24508) | hot springs metagenome | biome: Desert Springs; feature: Hot Springs; material: Water | place: USA: Great Boiling Spring, Nevada | collected 2008-12-01 | depth 0 m m | reverse complement strand
ATTCGTTTACAGCCCTTTCACTCGATGGAGCTAGTAACCTGTTACAAACCATAGTAAAGATAGCTTCTACCAGATCTGCCTGTTTATTGGTCTTGGAGAAGTATTTCCTTAATACTTTCTCAAGACCTAAGTCTTTCCATAGTTTACGAAATATCTGTATCTCTCCGTAAATCTTAGATTCATCAGTATCTATACCTTCTTCAATATTGAAGACCTTGATTTTATCAGCGAATTCAGATAGTTTTAGGATAAGACTATCTACTAGTGCAGAGGCATCAGAGTTATCGATTCTACCTAAGCTAGCGATGTATTCTTGTTTATATGAACGAGTTTCTTTATCATAAGTAGATCTAACCAGGTACAGATAAGCTCTGGTAGAACCATCTTTATTTTTATTTATTTTAACTGTAGGGAAGATAGCACTCATTGCACATATATAATAGCATATTATCCTTTAAAAGTCAATAATAGATTATATAGACGTTGCACGTGTCAAATTTTAAAATTTAGAATCCTACCTACATAAAAAGCGGATTCTCAGCACCTAAGACCCGCTTTTTGGACTTTTAACTGTCAAAGTTACGCGATGAAAAAAGGACAAATCTTTTAGTATTCAAATTCCTGAAGGATAATGTTCTAAGATCAATAGCCTTCTAGGTCTACAAGGGGGAGAGAAGCATCGTCAAGATTCTCCCACTTCCCACATCTTCCACCCAGTCTTGCCACCAGTTTACCCTCTATAAATATGTTTGTAATCTCACAGAGATTGGAACATCCTCTGCATTCGAAGCCTCTGGTTATAATGTTCTGCTCTGCAATCTCAAAGCCTTTGAACTTAGTCTTCTTTATATTGGCTTCCTGAGCCAATAAGCCAGCACCTATAGCCCCCATAAGGGCAAAATATGGCGGGACAATGACTTCTGTTCCTAGCGCCTTTTCAAATGCCACCTTTATCCCTCTATTGGCAGCCACCCCTCCCTGAAATAGTATTGGGGGTAATATCTCTTTGCCCCTACCGACATTGCTTAGGTAATTCCTTACCAGTGCTTCACATAGACCAAACAGTATGTCCTCTTTTCTATGCCCCAGTTGCTGTTTATGTATCATATCGGATTCTGCAAAGACGGTACATCTCCCGGCTATTCTTACCGGATTGGTGGACTTCAAAGCCACCTCTCCAAATTCTTCTATAGGTATTCCAAGCCTCTGTGCCTGATGATCAAGGAAAGAACCTGTTCCTGCAGCGCATACAGAATTCATAGCGAAGTCAACAACAACTCCATCTCTTATAATTATGATCTTTGAATCCTGTCCGCCTATCTCTATTATCGTCTGTACCTTAGGATTATAATGTAAGCCTGCAACAGCATGGGCAGTAATCTCGTTCTTTATCACATCTGCCCCAACTATAGCCCCTATTAAAAATCTAGCACTTCCAGTGACACCCACCCCATCTATCTCTAGGTCTCTTCCAAATTGGGACTTTATTCTAAAAAAACCGTCTCTAACCGCCTTTATAGGGTCTCCACCAGTTCTAAGATAAAGACCGACTGTCAGATTTCCATACTCATCTATGATTGCGATATCAGTACTTACAGAACCGACATCTATCCCTAAAAATCTCTTCATACTACCTTCCTCCGACTCTTCTTGGTTTTTAACATATCCACAAAGGCTTCAATTCTAGTATTTATACCGGCTAATCCTGTCTGTTCATCTATCGAGAGAGTCAACACAGGTATGTTGTAGTCTCTACTTACCCTTTCCAGTACTCCCTCTGCTACTACTTCCGGCATACATGTAAACGGTAAAAGATGGATCACTCCGTCAAATCCTTTTTCAGCAAATTCTATAGTATGCGCTATCGTCCGTTGTCCTTCTCCCCCAACAGAACGTCTTATATAAGGAAGAGCTACCCTCGTCCTCCTATTGATGTCTCCACTTCTGAAAAGAGGGAAATATATCCTGACTATTTCCTCTATGTAAAAGGCATTCTCTGCCCATACACCAAGATCCCCTAATCTTTTTGCTATTTCAAAATTGGTAAAGTGGTCTAGTACTACATAAAATTCTCCCACTATCCCTATCTTTACAAGATCCTCTAGATTATTCTTGTCTATAATACTATTGATCTCCTCCCTATACTCCACAAGAACCTGCTTCACCTGGGAGATACTTTCTGCCTGATCTAATCTTTTATGTGTCTCCTGGACAACCTTATCTACCTCACCCTTGTATCTCTCGAATGGTCTTGCCCTTCTTGAGAGCTTCTCTATCTCATCGATAGCTAATATCTTTTTCCATGCAAGCTGAAGAGCTTTTATCACCCTGATTGGACTATTTCTACCTACAAGCCTCCTTATACTCTTAAGGAGGTTCCCCCATCCATTAGATAGGTCTAGGATGATCCAATCTACATTATATCCCAAGTCCTTGAGGATACGCCTCTGTACCTCCGCATAATACCCAAAACGACAGGGTCCTATACCCCCTAACATAAGAATGGTGTCAGCACCCTCTTCTATGGCTTCTATGTAATTACCCAGAGTAATCTTCAAGGGGAGACAGGCAAACTCAGGGGCATATTTCACACCAATAGATAGTGTTTTGTTTGTAGATGGAGGGGGCGGCACTATCGTATGTCCTAAACCTCTAAGCATAGACTCAATGGCTATCCTGGCATCACCAAACGGAGGATAGGTTATTTTCATACTGTTTCCTCCTAGCCAACATATCAACAAAGGCTTCAAGTCTGGTAATAAGGCCAAGTTCACTCGAGTGTTCGTCAATGGTGACCGTTACCTCAGGAAAATTGATAGGCTTAGTCAGGTCTCTTTCTATAAGCTCTCTAATAAGAGAATCTGGCCCACATCCAAAGGCCACAACCATAATGATACCGTCTACCAGATTCCTCTTTATAAAGTATCTTGCAGTACCGTAGAGCTCTCTTCCAAATGTCCAGAACAATCTTTTGGGAAGGACATCTGCCTCTTTTAGTATATCTCTCCAATCTACCATCTCCATAGAGAGGACCCTTACCCCAAGACGACTCAGTATCCCTATCATCCCACCACTAATAAATTCGTCATATATCTCATAACAATGTCCTACAATACCTATCTTCAATTTGAGGTTATCTTTTCTAAAATTTCTATTATCTAAGATCTCAAGAGGCGTTATCCCCATTTTTAACCTCTCATTGTATGACCTGAGAGCCCTTAGACCTTCGACATATGCCTTTATAATCTTTGTACTGCTTTTTGTAAAGAACCTGCCTAGTTCAAAGAAGCCTCTAATAAATCCTGTTCTGAAGTTTCTCTTATCTATAATCGGATCAATGATTGGTGGAATTTTTAAACCTGCATTTCTTATCATATCAGGTATTCCTATAAATTTAGGACACATATAGGTGTGATATTCCAGACCTACTATTCTAGGTATAAAGATAAGATCGACCTTCTCTTTTAGATCCAGTACATGACCATAGACCAGCTTTATAGGTAGACAGGCTTCACTGACAGACGTCTCTACTGACGTATCTACTATCTCTTTATTTGTTATAGAAGATGGGACCACCTCTAAGCCTAGGTTCTCGAAAAAAGCCTTCCACATTGGATAATATCTGTAAAACAGTAATACTCTAGGTATTCCAATCTTCATGGGATCAGTACCTTAGCCTGAGCAGTATTAGAGGAATCATTCACATCGGTGAAGAGTAAACTTATAAGCTTATTTGTCTCCTCTAAATCTGGATACCAGTAACCATTTTTACTGACTGAACCAGGTAGCGTGGTAGTTTTTAATTGAATACTGCCTTTCTCACGGGCAAAGAATGTGGCTAGACTTATCATATCTGATACTGGAAGATTTGTATGCACATATTTTGATAGATCCTGGATCAACATTGGAAGCTTAACTATAATATTTGGCTTTGTTATCTGCGATAGAAGTGCATAGAGAAATTTTTGTTGTCTTTCGATTCTTCCTATATCACCTAATGGATCATGCCTGAACCTAACATATCCCTCTGCCTGTACTCCATTTAGACGCTGGTATCCCTTCTTTAGATCTATGTATAACTTGCCCCAACTATCCTTATACTTCATATCTTTTTCTACATAGATATCTACCCCACCTATTGCATCTACTATCCTTTTAAAGGCATCTGGATCAAGGAGTACATAATAGTCTATTTTTATCCCCAAAAGGTCCTCTATAACCTTTGTAGCTAAAGGTACTCCACCTATATGATAGGCAGCATTTATCTTGTTCTCCCCATATCCGGGTATATTTACCAGTGTGTCTCTTGGGATAGAGATACCGTTTATTTCCTTATTCTTACAGTTAACATGAAAGACTATAATTGTATCTGTCCTTCCGCTATCCAGACGCCTACCTCTATTATCATAGTCATAATCTCTTCCCAAAAGTACTATATTAAAGGAGGATGGTCCATAAAAGATTCTTTGAGTAAAGGTTACTATCTCTGAAGGATTATGCAATATATCATTTATCGTCTTTCCACTCTTATAGTAGAGAAATAACCATCCTCCTGCTATAGTGCTAGCACATACAAGTACTACTATAAAAAGAAATATAAGAAGTCTCCTCTTTAACATACTGAAATTAAGTTTCTTCTTTCTCCTTTTCTTTCTTGCTGGCAGATATTATCTCTTCTGCTATCTTCGACGGGACCACATCGTAATGAGAAAACTCCACCTTGTATTTACCTCTTCCTTGAGTTATAGACTTGAGATCTATAGAATACCTGAGTATCTCTGCCATAGGTACATGAGCCTTTATAACCTGATACTTACCCTGTGGTTCCATTCCAATAATCTTAGCCCTCTTACTGTTCAGGTCAGCTATACAATCCCCCATAAACTCCTCAGGAACCATAACCTCAAGATACATAATAGGTTCAAGTAAGACGGGATTAGCTTCAGCCGCTCCTTTCTTTAACGCCATAGAACCAGCTATTTTAAAAGCCATATCGGATGAATCTACCGGATGGTAAGAACCGTCAACCAGAGAAATCCTTATATCAACCAGTGGGTAACCTGCTAATACTCCCTCTTCCATAGCTTCCTTTATTCCCTTTTCTACGGAAGGTATGTAGTTTTTGGGTATAGCTCCACCGAATATCTTATCTATAAACTCATAACCTCCACCTCTGGGAAGTGGTTCTATCTCTATCCAGCAGTCTCCATACTGTCCTCTTCCACCAGTCTGACGCTTATATTTACCCTGCACCTTTACTTTTGTAGTTATAGTCTCTCTATAAGGAATCTTGGGTAGTTCAGTGTCCACATCAACTCCAAACTTTCTCTTGAGTCTCTCAAGTATCACTTCTATATGGAGGTCTCCAAGCCCAGAAACTATAGTCTGATGTGTCTCTGTATTGTAGTAGCTTATAAATGTCGGATCTTCCTCCTGCAGTCTACTCAGGGCATTACTGAGCTTTTCTTCGTCCCCCTTTGACTTTGGTATCACCGCGACCGAATACTGGGGATGAGGGAAGTTGATAGGAGCATACTTCACAGGATAGGTCTTATCGCACAAGGTATCTGATGTTCCTACAGACTGAATCTTCGCAACCACACCGATATCTCCAGTTATTATCTCTCCTGTCGGCTCTTGAGCTTTTCCTTTGGGAAAAGCCAGATGCCCAATCTTTTCTTCTACTCCCTTATTTATATTTAGTAGAGTTATATCAGATTTTAATGTACCTGTACAGACCTTGAACAATGCCAGTTTACCAACAAATGGGTCAGCGGTAGTTTTAAAGACAAAGATAGATGTTGGTTTAGAAGGATCAGGTTTCGATAGAGTAACAGAACCATCTTCGTTTAATATCTCTACTTTGCCTTCCTCTGGGGAAGGTAGAAGATCCTTGATTGTATCTAAAAGCTGGTGTACGCCTATATTTTTAACTGCAGAACCACAGAGGAGAGGAAATGCTTTGCCGTCCTTTATAGCATTCTTCATCCCCTTTAGTATCTCTTCATTTGAAATAGTTTCTCCCTCTAGATACTTTTGAAGTAGCTCATCGTCATTCTCTACTACGGCTTCTATGAGATGTTCTCTCAACTCTTCTACTCTACTCTCGTACTCTGCTGGTAGGGGAACCTCCTGATAATTACCTCCAGAAAATTTATAAGCCTTTTTGCTCAGAACATCTATTATTCCAGAAAAATTAGCCTGTTCACCAAGAGGAAGCTGGAGTGCAAAGATCTTATTGGATAACTTCTCTCTTAATTCATTATATACCTTTAAAAAATTAGCACCTTCCCTATCCAGTCTGTTTATGAATACTATCCTAGGCTTACCCTGTTCCTCCAGTATATCCCAGAGAATTTCTGTATTTACCTGAACCCCTGAGGAAGCACATACAAGCATCACTGCACTTTCTGCAACTTTAATTCCAGATAAGACATCTCCGATAAAGTCAGAATATCCAGGGGTATCTATTATATTTATCTTACAATCCTTCCATAAGATGGGGAAGACCTTTAACATAATAGTAGTCTTCCTTTTTATCTCTTCTGGTTCAGAATCAACATTACTATTTCCCGCATCGACACTTCCCAATCTGTCTACCAATTTAGCATCAAATAATACTGCATCAGCAAGAGATGTCTTACCAACTCCACCATGGGAGAGTAAAACTACATTCCTAATCATTCCCGTTTCCAATTTCATCTGCTCCCCTCCAATACCATATAGTAGATATTATCTTGAGATTTTAACTGCTAATATTAATATTAGCATATAACATCAAAAGATTACAAATTCCTAGCTTACAAGAAACACTTATCCAGCACTTAACCCTGCGACTCGTCTTCTCTCATCTTTAAGGAATCGCTGTATAGCTCAGAATTCTTCTCCAAGATTCTAAACAGGGCTGAAACTACTTTTGGATCTAACTGGGTTCCTGCACTTTTTAATAACTCCTCTTTAGCCTCTTCTATTCCTCTCCTCTTCGAGTATGGTCTATCGGTAGTTATGGCATCAAAGGTATCTGCACAAGCTATTATACGGCTTTCTAACGGGATTTCCTCCTCCTTTAAACCATCCGGATATCCTTTCCCATTATACCGCTCATGATGGTGCTTTATCCAGAAAGGAACCTCTTTGAATCTAGATATCTCTTTAGATATCTCTTCTCCCACCATAGGATGTCTATAGATATGTACCCACTCATCTTCAGTAAGTCTATCAGGCTTGTTCAATATACTTAGAGGAAGCCCTATCTTCCCAAGGTCATGCAATAATGCTGCGTTTCTTATCTTTTCTATTCTAGATTCACTAAGGCCCATTTCTCTCGCTATATCTTCTGATAACTGTGCTACTCTCAAGGAATGACCACTCGTATAATTATCAAAGACTCCTAAAAGTTTTATAAGGGTAGATATAGCCTGATCGTATGTCCTATTTACCTCACTAGCCAATATGAAGAGGTATCTAGCAATAAATATAGGCACTATATAGACAGGCATAACCATAGGTCCAAGTAATTTATAGCTCTGCGCTATTACCAGCGCTAAAAAGAAGTGTAAGAGATAAGTAATGATGGATATATTCGAGATATAATAAATCCATGTGGCTATAAATCTTCTTCCCTTATCCAGAGATATCACTAGACTCAGAATGGTAACATTAGTAAACCAGTAAATAAGGGCAACAAGCAATGCTACCAAGAAGTAATACCAGCCGAATTCAAGTCTTGGTCCCTTCAAGGCTTCATACAGTAAACTTGATAGGCCGGCACATACTGTTAAATTAGCCCTATTAAATATAAATTTTCTAAGGCTATGCACCTTAAAGTTAAGTTCTTCAAAACTTATAGAAGCTAGTCCATTTAAAAGTATCCCAAGGGGGGCCCCAAATAACAGTATGCCAGCATAAGATATTGTAAATCCCATAGATAATGCAATCTGTTTACCCGGTATCTCAACTGGAAATGCCTCTAGTATTAATGCCAAACCTAAAAATATAAGTATGTCGACAAAGGTTGTCCTGATAGGATAAGTTTTAAGTATATAGATAGATAATATTATAGCGAGTAGAGAAAGTACATAGATAAATCTATTTGCTTCCTTTCTCATGTAGTGACCTCTATAAGTCCATATCCTCCTTCTTTTCTAGAGTATACAATATTTATCTCCGATGTATCGGCATTTATAAAGATAAAGAAATCATGACCAAGAAGCTCCATCTGTAGTAAGGCTTCTTCTACCGACATAGGGGTTATAGTAAGTCTTTTCCTTCTTATAATCCTGTCTGATAAGGCTTCTTCTATCTCCCCCTGCTTAGCAACTTCTTCTGTTTCTTCAGTTTTCTCACTCACCCTTACTCTACCTCTATTCATCAGCTTGCCCTTGAAGGTTTTTATCCTCCTTTCCAGCTTATCTACTACTAGATCTACAGATGCATACATATCTGAGGTTGATTCCTGAGCCCTTATTATCTTTCCATCTATCCTTGCAGTTACCTCAACCTTCTGAATAATACCTGAACTTTTGCTGCCACTAGTACTAAGCATTACCTGAACATCAGATATCCTGTCAAAAAATCTACTTATCCTACTTAGCTTCTTCTTTATATAGTTCTCCAAAGCTTCGGTGACCTCTATATTTTTTCCCTTTACAGTTATATCCATAAGGCTCTCCTCCTTAAAAGATGCTTAAGAGACATAATCCTTTATAGTTTCTTCCATAACCAACTGGTAGTTATTACCTAGAGCCTTTTCCAAAAGCTCTTTTTCTTCAGCTGTTAAATTTTCTCCTATAATATATATTGAATGACCCTGCTTACCAGAGAAGCTTCTCACTATCACCTTAGACTTACCCCCCATATAACCCATAAGTTTACATACCACACAGGGTATATCCCTAGGACTACATACGGTAGTGGTTCCTTTATGTTTAATTCCTGTTATCTCTAAAAGTCTCTTTCTCAACTCACCTCTAAAGACATTAGATGCTATCTTTCTGTCAATATTTACCTTATAGTACGTTCTCTTCTCAAATGGTCCTATATTTGCATATGCCCTCTTCCAACTTCCCCAATTTCTCTTTATCCGACTGAATATAGTCTGTATTAAACGAACCAAGGAGGGGTTATAAAATTTCTCTTCCTTAAAAAGTTCTGAAAACTTACCCTTCAAGGTCTTAGAAACTCCATCGGGATTAGTAATTATTATCTGATTATACCCAAACCCCTGGGAGGTATTCGCCCCTATCCCTGTGTTTTGTAGAGACTTTAGAGCTGCCAGATATATATCTAAATCCTTCTCACTGACCTCCAAAATAAAATATATGTTATTCTTAAAAAACTCCTGCCCCTTTATTTTTACTATATTTGGTTCCTCAGGGGTAATCCCATCACTTACCTTTGGCGGAGATATCTGTCTCTTCAAAGGTATGGCAAATCTTAATGCCTCTGAGTATATCTGGGTTTCCAGTATAATACTTGGAATATAGGGTTTATTCCTGAAGTCTCTGACCTGAGCACCTGTACCGTAGCCTATATGGCAAGGATTCTTAAATTTTAAAATACAACGTAGTTCCAACTGTCTCTACCTCCATTCAATATATATTTTTCCTCATAATGCATAAAGATTATAGCATAACTTTTTATTTTATTCTCGCTTCTCCCGTCTCTCTTCTAAAGAGCTCTTCAGATCAGAGTATCCAAATATAGCCAATATTACCCCAAGAATAATCAATATAGGTGGAACTATAGCCATAAGACCCTTTATAAAATAATTCCACCAGACAGAAATTCCCCATATACCCAGCACTAGACATACCACACCGCCTAGTATAACTAGAATCTTACTCATAATGTCTCACCTCCAAATAAAGATACTTAAATTTTCAGATTTTATCTCTATTATAACATAGCTGTTGACAAGATCATAAAGCTCTAGTAGAATTATAGAACAAAATTAACCTTAATTGGAGGTGATATCTGTGAAGAGGGTATTTTTGGTACTGTTAATAGTCAGTCTAATCTTTAGTGGGATTGGCTCTCTGTATGGAGCAGAGACGATAAAGGTAGGACTCATTACTCCTCTGACAGGTCCCATAGCAACATTCGGTCAATCGGTAGAGAAAGGGGTAAGAATGGCGGTAGATGAGATAAACGCTAAAGGTGGAGTTCTCGGTATGAAGATAGAGCTATTAGTAGAGGACAACCAGGCAAAAGCAGAAGAATCTGCTAATATAGCGCGTAAATTTATAGAGCAGGACAAAGTTGTAGCTATATTAGGGCCTGTCATATCCAGTAATACTCTGGCAGCTGCCCCTATAGCTCAACAGAGTAAGGTACCTCTTCTGACACCGACTGCAACTAATCCTAGAGTTACCCAGGTTGGCAATTACATCTTTAGAGTCTGCTTTGTCGATGACTTTCAGGGAACAGTTATGGCAAGATTTGCAAAGACTGGCTTGGGTAAGAGAGTGAGTACTGCTGCTATCTTATATGAGAAGACTAGTGATTACAGTATAGGATTAGCAAAGTACTTCAAAGAGACCTTTACAAAAATTGGCGGAAAGATTGTAGCAGAAGAATCCTTTAGCTCCGGTGATCAGGATTTTAGTGCTCAGCTCACCAAAATAAAAGGTAAAAATCCAGATGTCCTATATGTACCTTCTTACTACGATACTGCAGGACTTATAATAAAGCAAGCTAGAGAACTTGGTATCAATGTCCCAATCCTAGGTGGAGATGGATTTGACTCTCCTCAATTGGTACAGCTTGCTGGTAAAGAGAACCTAAAAGATTGCTACTTCAGTGGACATTTCTTCGCTGGTTCTAGCGCTCCACAGGTAAAGACCTTTGTCGCTAACTTTAAGAAGAGATATAATCAGGTCCCTGATATGTTAGCAGCCCTAGGTTACGATGCAGCCTATATGTTAGCAGACGCTATAAAGAGGGCAGGCAAGGTGGATAGAGATGCTATAAGAGATGCTTTAGCCAATACCAAGAATCTAAAGCTTGTGACAGGAACGATTACCCTTGATGAAAACAGGAATCCGCTGAAGAGTGCAGTTATTATTGGCTTTGATAGTAATGGTAATCAGGTCTATAAGACTACCGTAAGTCCTCCCAAGAAGTGATGATCTTAAGGGGAGAGGAGATAAAACTTTTCCTGATGTTTCCTCTCCCCTTTTGTGTATAAAAATATATGTTAAAATTAGCTGGTTAAGATGATGACAGAAATATTACAACAGCTTATAAATGGTATCGCAGTAGGCAGCATATATGCCCTTATAGCCCTTGGTTATACTATGGTCTATGGGATACTTAGACTCATAAACTTTGCTCATGGAGATATATATATGGTAGGAGCTTATGCCGGATATTTTGCCATAGTATCATTTAAGTGGGGTATAGTACCATCCTTTATCTTTGCTATGCTTGTATGTGCCGTATTAGGGATGAGTATTGAAAAGTTTGCTTATAGACCATTACGAATCCGTAATGCACCACGTATAGCAGCTTTAACGACCGCTATTGGGGTCTCTTTCCTTCTTGAAAATCTTGGGGTTATCTTCTGGACTCCAACTCCAAGAGCCTTTCCACAGGTACTACCCTTGAGGATATATCAGGGAATATACGAGAAATTTGGAATAATAGTGAATAACAGGCAATTAGTTATTGTCTCTGTCGCTATTATCCTTATGATACTTTTACAATTTATAGTCAATAAAACCAAAATTGGAATGGCGATGAGAGCGGTCTCTTTTGATAGAGAGACCGCTTGGATGATGGGGGTAAACATCGATTATGTTATATCTTTTACATTTGCTATAGGGTCAATGCTGGCAGCAGCAGGTGGAGTATTGGTAGGTATATATTTCAATCGAATAGACCCTCTTATGGGTGTTATGCCTGGTGTGAAAGCCTTTGTAGCAGCAGTTCTTGGGGGAATAGGTATAATCCCCGGAGCTATGGTAGGCGGTTTTATATTGGGTATAGCAGAGATACTTGTCTCTGCGTTTATAGCTTCGTCCTACAGAGATGCTATAGCTTTTGCTATCCTTATTATCATACTTCTTGTAAAACCATCTGGAATATTCGGCGCTATTACAAGGGAGAAGGTATAAAGGATGGAAAAGATAAGAAATCTTAGATATCCTCTGTTTATACTGGGAACAATTATTATCTATCTGTTTAATCTTTTATCACCTTATATCAACCCTTACTATCTTCAGATAATTATCTTTGCCGGTATAAATATTATACTGGCTGTAAGTCTTAATGTGATAAATGGCTTATGTGGTCAGTTTTCACTAGGGCATGCAGGCTTTATGGCTGTAGGAGCCTACTTTTCTTCCTTCTTAACTTTTTATTATAAGATACCATTTCCACTAGCTCTTATCTCCGGCGGTATACTAGCAGGTCTGATAGGACTTGGCGTAGGTATACCGACACTGAGGTTAAGAGGAGACTATCTGGCTATAGCCACACTGGGAATGGGAGAAATTATACGTGTAATACTGTTCAACCTAGACATTGTTGGAGGTGCTAGAGGATTTCCTGGTATACCCAAATACACCAGTTTCTTTTGGGTATACTTTGTAGTCCTGTTGGTACTGATAAGCTCTTATAATCTATTAAAGAGCCCTCAGGGTAGAGCTATCCTCTCTATAAGGGAGGATGAGATAGCTTCAGAAGCTATGGGAATAAATACAACTAGGTTTAAAATCTTTGCCTTCATCTTTGGAGCATTCTGGGCTGGTATTGCCGGAGGATTATGGGCGCATTATATTCAATTTCTCCATCCCAGCTCATTTACCTTTATGAAATCGGTAGAGGTCTTAGTAATGATAGTTTTGGGTGGTCTAGGAAGTATCAGTGGAGTAACTATTTCTGCGGTTCTTCTCACATTTTTACCCGAGCTTCTTAGGTATGTGAAGGTAATATTTAATACTACGGTAGATCCGCGTATGGTTATATATTCCCTTCTCCTTATTTTGACAATGTTATTGAGACCTCAAGGACTCTTAGGAGGTTATAGGAGGAAGACTAGGGAGCAATGAGCCTTTTAAGACTAGAAGACATAACAGTGGCATTTGGAGGTCTTTTGGCGGTATCAAATTTCGATCTTACAGTAGAAGAAAGGGAACTTGTAGGATTGATAGGGCCAAATGGTGCTGGAAAGACAACAGTCTTTAATACAATTACCGGATTTCACATTCCAGTAAAGGGAAGAGTTATATTTTCAAACATCGATATAACAGGTAGACCTACCTATCAAATAGCAAAACTTGGGATATCAAGGACATTCCAAAACATAAGATTATTTCCTAATCTGACCGTACTTGAAAATGTTATGATCGCAGCACAGATGCATTTCAATATACCTTATTTACATACCTTCTTAAGGACCTCTCTATTCTATAAGGTGGAAAAAGCAGTTGAAGAGAAAGCTCTTAATGCCTTAGAATTGGTAGGACTTAGAGGAGTAAAGGATGAGATAGCAAAGAATCTCCCATATGGGGATCAGAGAAAATTAGAAATAGCTAGAGCTGTAGCTACTGAGCCAAGATTAGTCTTACTGGATGAACCGGCAGCCGGGATGAATCCGAGAGAGACAGATGAACTGATGAGAATGATAAAATTTTTAAGGGATGAGTTAGATCTCACAATCATTCTGATAGAGCATGATATGCGTGTAGTAATGAACATATGTGAAAGAGTAATAGTATTAAACTATGGAGAGATTATAGCGGAAGGAACTCCTGATGAAATAAAGACTAAACCTGAAGTATTAGAGGCTTATTTAGGCAGTGCCGCAGTAGGATGACGGAGGTGTAAAGGTGAAAAGATATATCAAATACTTTAATGCAGAGTCGGTAACTGAAGGACATCCGGATAAGATAGCTGATCAGATCTCTGATGCTATCCTAGATAGTTATTTAGAGAAAGATCCAGAGTCGAGAGTTGCCTGTGAAACCTTAACTACGCTTGGATTGATCCATGTAACAGGAGAGATATCTAGTAGGGCAATGATAGATATAAACAAGGTAATAAGAAATACAGTAAGGGAAATAGGGTATACTGATGCATCTTATGGGCTCGATGCTGATAGTTGTGGAATACTTGTGTCTCTTAAAGAACAGTCTCCGGATATAGCTCAGGGCGTCATAAAGGACAAAGATATTGGTGCCGGAGATCAGGGACTTATGTTTGGTTATGCAACCAACGAAGCTATGGATATTATGGAAAGTGCTTCATATATGCCTACACCTATAATACTAGCTCATCGCCTAGCTTATAGACTGGCTGAGGTAAGAAAATCTGGCTTTCTTTCCTATTTAAGACCCGACGGAAAGACTCAGGTCACGGTGGTCTATGATGGAGATAGACCGGTAAGGGTAGATAGGGTGGTCATTGCTGCACAACACGATCCAGACATAGATATGAACAAACTCAGAGAAGAGATTATAGAATATGTAATAAAGTATACAATCCCTAAAGAATGGTTAGATAAAGATACAAAGTACTATATAAATGCTACTGGAAGATTTGTAATCGGTGGACCGGCAGGAGATGCTGGACTTACTGGCAGAAAGATAATAGTGGATACCTACGGTGGAATGGCAAGACACGGAGGAGGATGTTTCTCTGGTAAAGATCCTACCAAGGTAGATAGGTCTGCTGCTTATATGGCTAGGTATACTGCTAAGAACATAGTGGCTAGTGGATTAGCAGATAAGTGTGAAGTACAGGTGGCCTATGTGATAGGGGTAAGCGAACCAATCTCTCTATATGTAGAGACATTCAATACTGAAAAGGTTGACCCTGAAAAGTTAAACAGAGTAGTAAGAGAACTTTTTGACTTTAGGCCCAAGAGCATAATAGAAAATTTCAATCTCAGAAGGCCTATCTACAGAAAACTGGCAGCTTACGGCCACTTTGGAAGAATAGATCTGGATTTACCTTGGGAAAGGCTTGATAAAGTAGATGAATTAAAGAATGCCTTTAACATATGATATTCTTATAGATAGAAATGCCCCGAAAGATTTGATTTTTTCTTATTCTTCGAATAACGTCCTCCGGATAGGAGATTATGTTGCGGTTCTCTTAAAGGGACATCTGGCGAAAGGTTATGTAATAAAAGAAAACAAGGAAGTATCTGTCCAAGACTCAAAGATGGTCTTGGACAGAATATTTGATGTGCCTTTAGTCTTACCCCATCTTTTAGATCTTGCATATTGGATTTCTGAGTATTATATATGTAATCTCTCTCAGGCATTAGCAACAGTAATTCCCCCAGAGATAAGGAATATAGATGTAAAATATGATGGTACCTTAAAAGTTAAGGTGCCAAAAACAAGAAGAAAGAAAAAGAAAGAAGGTTATGCAGGTTACATACCCCTTTCTGACTATGAAACTCCTCTTCCAGGGGAGTACAGAAATCTTTTAGTAAAGCTTCCAATCGAAGAGAGGCTTAGTGTCTACTTGAAACTTATAGAAAAAGAAATAGATAATGGCAAAGGAGTAGTTGTACTATTCCCCGAAGTAGATACCCTCCTAGCAGTAGAAGATAAGTTTAGAAAGGAATATGAAGGGGATATCGCCATGTTATACAGTGGACAGAGCCCTGCAGTAAAGAATGAGGAATGGTGGCGTATAAGGTATGGCAAGGTTAAAATAGTCTTAGGAACCAGATCAGCCATATTTGCCCCACTAGAAAATCTAGGATTGATAATTATTGATGGGGAAGAGAGTGACAGCTATAAAGATGAGAGTAGACCTCTCTATGATGCTAGGACGATAGCTTACAGGATTCAAGAATTGTTAGGATGTAAGGTTATATTTGGAAGCAGTACCCCTTCATTGGATACATATAAGAGGGTCACAGAGAACAGAATAAATATCATTA
>OGCH01000692.1_pt1 | contig 15940 bp, 15 predicted proteins | sample 1570111 | NCBI WGS metagenome assembly OGCH01 (sample SAMN03436243, study PRJEB24508) | hot springs metagenome | biome: Desert Springs; feature: Hot Springs; material: Water | place: USA: Great Boiling Spring, Nevada | collected 2008-12-01 | depth 0 m m | reverse complement strand
CTACTTGGTACGGGGGCGGTTCCCACCGTTTAGAACTGCTCGGCTTCGGTCGACTCGTGCATGGCAAGAGTGGAGGTGCAGCTGCCAGTGATCACTTCCTGCACGAGGTCGAAATAGCCCGTGCCGACAAACGCCTGATGCTCCACGGCGCGATAGCCCTCCTCTTTCGCCTTGAACTCCGCCTCCTGCAGTTCGGCATACGCGCTCATGCCCGTCTGTGCATAGCCCTGCGCCAGCTGGAAGGTGATATAGTTGAGCGCGTGGAAGCCCGCCAGCGTGACGAACTGGAACTTATAGCCCATCGCGCCCAGCTCGCGCTGGAACTTGGCAATAGTCGCCTCGTCCAGCTTCTTCTTCCAGTTGAAGGAGGGCGAGCAGTTATAGGCGAGCAGCTTGCCAGGATACTGCTGGTGGATGGCTTCGGCGAACTGGCGCGCCTGCTCCAAGTCGGGTTCGGAGGTTTCGAACCAGAGTAGGTCGGCATAGGGGGCATAAGCCAGCCCGCGTGCGATGGTCGCTTCCATGCCGCCGCGCGTCACGAAGAAGCCCTCGTAGGTGCGCTCGCCTGTCAGGAAAGGTTGATCATAGGGGTCGATGTCGCTGGTGATGAGCTTGGCGTTCAGCGCGTCGGTGCGGGCAATCAGCACCGTGGGCACGCCCATCACATCGGCGGCGAGCCGCGCTGCCACCAGCTTCTGGATGAACTCGCGCGTGGGCACCAGCACCTTGCCACCCAGATGCCCACACTTTTTGGCGGCGGCGAGCTGATCCTCATAGTGGATGCCGGCGGCACCCGCCTCGATGAGGGCTTTGGTCAGTTCGAAGGTGTGCAGTGTGCCGCCGAAGCCCGCCTCGCCATCTGCCACGATGGGTGCATACCAGTAAATGTCATTCCTGCCTTGCGCGTGCTGCTTCTCATCTTCGCGGCGGAAGGCGTTATTGATGCGTCGCACCAAAGCAGGCACGCTGTTGACAGGGTAGAGGCTCATATCGGGGTAGGTCTGCCCCGCCAGGTTCGCATCGGCAGCCACTTGCCAGCCGCTGAGGTAGATGGCTTTCAGCCCTGCCTGCACCATCTGCACCGCTTGTGTGCCCGTCATCGCGCCGAGTGCAGCGACATACGGCTCGCTGTGGAGTAGTTCCCAAAGGCGCTGCGCACCCAGTTTCGCCAGTGTGTACTCAATCATGATGGAGCCGCGCAAGCGCACGACATCAGCTGCTGTGTAGGGGCGGTGGATGCCTTGCCAGCGTGGGTTCTCACGCCATTCACGCTCCATCGCCGTGATGACCTCTTGCATTGCATCAGACCTCCTCTTTTGCATGGTTTAAGTCAGACCCATCAGGCATGTCTGACTTTAGTCAATATAATCGTAGGCGACCAGCGTGACGAAGTCGATGAACTGCGGCGCTAACACCACTCGCTCCAGAATAGCGGCGGCGTCGGCGTATCGGCTGTTGCGGTACGCCTCGCTGCCGATTTCCGCCTCGATCTTCGCCAACTCCTCGCCTAACATCTGTCGGAACAGCTCTGGGGTGATCACGCGCCCATCGGTGAGCTGCGCCTTGCGCTGCACCCACTGCCACAGCTGCGAGCGTGAAATCTCTACGGTGGCGGCATCCTCCATCAGGTAGTTGATGGCGACGCAGCCTGTGCCGCGCAGCCACGATTCGAGATAGCGCAAGCTCACCGCAATATTGGTGCGCATCCCCTGCTCGGTAATGTCGCCCCGCGGGAAGTTCAGCAACTCCTGTGCCGTAATGGTGCGCTCCGGCAGCACATGGAGCTGATTAGGAGTGGGTAGGTGTTTCTCGAACACCTCCATCACGATGGGCACCAGCCCAGGATGGGCGACCCAAGTGCCATCATAGCCCTCACTGATTTCGCGCTCCTTGTCGGCGACCACCTTGGCGATGGCGGCGGCGTTGGCTTCGGGGTCATGCCGAATGGGAATCTGGGCTGCCATCCCGCCAATTGCATGGATGCCGCGCCGATGGCAGGTCTGCACCACCCGCTCCGAGTATGCCTTCATAAAGGGTGTGGTCATCGTCAGGGTGGCGCGGTCGGGCAGTACCAGCTGCGCGTCGTTGCGAAACTTGCGGATGATGCTGAACAGGTAATCCCACCGCCCGCTGTTGAGACCCGCCGAATGCTCGCGCAGTTCGTAGAGAATCTCGTCGCACTCAAAAGCAGCGAGAATGTTCTCTATCAGCACGGTAGCGCGGATAGTGCCGCGCGGGATGCCCAGCAGCTCCTGCGCCCGCACAAACACCTGGTTCCAGAGGCGTGCTTCCAGATGGCTCTCCAGCTTCGGCAGGTAAAAATAGGGCGCCGTGCCTTTCTGGATAAGGGCGTGGGCGTTATGGAAAAAGTATAGCCCGAAATCGAACAGGGCAGCGGGGGCAGGCTCGCCATCGATCAACACATGCTTTTCGATAAGGTGCCAACCGCGCGGGCGAACGAAAAGCACCGCCACCCGCTCGTTCAGGCGATACTCCTTGCCTTCTGGGCTTCGATATTCAATCGTGCCGCGCACCGCATCGTAGAGATTGATCTGCCCCTGCACCGTGCCCTCCCAAGTGGGCGAGTGGGCATCCTCAAAGTCCGCCATGTAGACCTTCGCCCCAGAGTTCAGCGCGTTAATCACCATCTTGCGGTCGACGGGTCCCGTGATTTCCACGCGCCGGTCGATGAGGTCGGGCGGTGGGGGTGCGACGCGCCAATCACCTTGGCGAATCGGCTCCGTTTCGGGCAGGAAGTCGGGCTTTTCGCCCGCATCCAGCCGTGCCTGGCGCTCTTCACGCAGCTGCAGCAGTCGCTTGCGCTCCGGATTGAACTCGCGCACGAGCGTGGCAACGAAGTCCATCGCCTCCGGCGTCAAGATTTGGGCAAACTCGGCACTCATCGGCGCGCGAATCTCGATGCCCTGCTCCTTCAACACCTTCTCCAGCCTCTCTGCCATAGGCTCACCTCAACATTTGTTGACCAACCGTTCGGTTAATGATGATACCCGAAGCGGTTCAATCGCAGAAAGTATACCCCATCGATGGATGGCTCGCAAAACTTATACCCTTACCTCTTGACCACTTACCACCAAGCCGCCATCCTTTGCGGTAAAATATTGGTCTGACTGACTATTCGGTAGGAGAGTGGGCATTTATGGCAGCGAACTATCTCAGAGGTGAGCCGATTCAGTTGCGCTGGCGCAGCGCGTGGTGTGAACATGAAGCGAGGACTATCCCTGCGCTCTTTATCACACAGGCGGAGACGCTGGCGTCGCATCCGCTCTACTGGGCTAAGCGGCGCGGAGTCTATCAGCCCATTCGATGGCGTGAGGTGCGCGAACAGGTCGAAGCGCTTGCGGCGGCTTTGATCGCGCGGGGCATTCAACCGGGCGACCGTGTGGCGATTCTGTCGGAAAATCGCTACGAATGGGTGCTGACCGATTTGGCAATTCTAAGCTGCGGAGCCATCTCCGTGACTTTGCACGCCCCTCTTACACCTGTGCAGGTGCAGGAGCAGTTGCGCGATTCGGAAGCGGTCGCGCTCTTTGTCAGTACGGCGGAGCAGGCGCAGAAGGTGGAGCCTGCACGGGCGCAACTCCCCCATTTGCGCCACTTTTTCAGCTACGATACCCTCAGCGGCTGGACACCGCTCGGTGCCTTGTTGGAGGAGGGGCAGGGACGATTGCGCGACAAGCCGCGCCTGGTGGACGAATACCGCGACACGCTGGGCTGGGACAGCATCGCCACGATTATCTACACATCGGGCACTACCGGCGAAAGCAAAGGCGTGATGCTCTCGCACGGCAATCTGTTATCGAACATGTACGCAGCGATGCAGGTGTTCACGCCGCCCGATCGGGACTATGTGATGCTAAACTTTTTGCCGCTGAGCCACATCTACGCCCGCCTGAGCGACTACTTGACCACGCTGGGGCTGGGCACGATGATGGCGTTTGCCGAGAGCTACGAGACCTTGCGCCAGAATCTGCAGGAGGTGCGCCCCCATGCTATTAACGGCGTGCCGCGCTTCTACGAGAAGGTGCGCGAGCGCGTGTTGGAGGTCATCGGGAGCAAGCCGCTGCTGCGCATGCTGGGCAAATGGGGCATACGCAAGGCGTTGCAAAAAGCGTTCGGCGGGCGAATCGTGTGGATGACCAGCGGCGGCGCCGCGCTCGATCCACAGGTCGCCGAGTTCTATTGGGAGCATGGCATGCAGCTCTATCAGGGCTATGGGCTGACTGAAGCCTCCCCCGTGATTGCATGCAACCGTCCCAGCGATAACAAAATCGGCACAGTAGGCGTGCCCTTTCCGGGCGTGGAGGTACGCATCGCCGACGATGGCGAGCTGCTCGCGCGCGGACCCAACATCATGAAGGGCTATTGGCGCAAACCGGAAGCAACCGCCGAAGCCATCGATGCTGATGGCTGGCTGCACACGGGCGACTGTGCCGAAATCGTGGAAGATAAATATATCCGCATCACCGATCGCAAAAAGGATATCTTCGTGCTGGCAGGCGGCAAAAACATTGCGCCCGTCGCCCTCGAAACCGCCTTAGTGCGAAACCCCTATATCGAGCAGGCAGTAGTATATGGCGATAAGAAGAAGTTCGTCTCCGCCTTGATCGTGCCCGATTTTCCACGCTTGGAGGAGTGGGCACGGGCGAACCACATCCCCTTCCAGAGCCGAGAAGATCTGGTGAACCATCCGCAGGTCTATCAGTGGATGGCGATTCAGGTGGAGGATGCGCTGCGCCACTTCGCGCCCTACGAGCAGGTGAAACGGTTCATCCTCTTGCCAGAACCGTTCACCTTCGAGGCAGGCGATGTCACCATCACGCTCAAGATGCGACGCGCCCGCATCCTGGAACGGTATCAGGCACAGCTGGATGCCCTCTATGATTGAGAGAGAACGGGTATAATACTCTGCTCGATGGCAGGAACATCTCGTTCCTGACCTTTTAGGGCGTCTAATGGCAGGAAAAGCAGGAGGCATTGCGAATATGTTAAAAATACGACTGATGCGGATGGGCAAGAAGAAGAAGCCGTTCTATCGGATTGTGGTGGCGCCGAGCCAGAATCCGCGTTCGGGTCGGTTCGTGGAGGTGATAGGCTTCTATAATCCTCTCCCCGACCCGGCGCAGGTACAGCTCAACGAGGAGCGCGCACTCTACTGGCTGCGGGTCGGCGCACAACCCACCGAGACCGTTCAGCACCTGTTGAAATACACCGGTGTCTGGCAGAAATTTTCAGGGCAGGACGGGACTCACTCCGAAACAAGCCCGACCACCTGAAAACACACCAAACACGGAAGGGGATGAACCATGCTTAGAGAGTTCCTGGAAGCCTCGATAAGGGCGCTGGTCGATGACCATGATGCGATCCAGATTGAGGAGGAGCGCAACGGTTCGTTGCTACGCTACCGCATCCGGGTAGCGGAAGCCGATCGCGGGCGCGTCATCGGCAAAAATGGACGCATCATTAACGCGCTACGCACCGTTGGTCAAGCCGTAGGTGGCAAGAACCGCGTGCGCGTCCAAATTCTGGTCATCACCGACGAAGGGCGACCTGTCGCCGAGGAGGCAACCGAGGCGTAAACCGATGCCCAAACGGTATGTGCCGAAGCTGGCGCGACGCTGGGTCACCGTTGGGGTCATCGTCCGCCCGTTCGGCATGAAGGGCGAATTGAAAGTGCGCCCGGAAACCGAGTTCCCAGAGGAACGGTTTCGACCGGGAGCGCGCCTCTATTGGTGGCGTCCGCCTGAACCGTCTGTTGCCCAAGAAACGGAACAGGAGCGACCGCCTGCAAAGGGGGAAAAAAAGCCGCCGCGCACCATGCCACCACAGGAATGTAGTGTCGAATCGGTGCGCTGGCACGGCAACTGGCTGCTGCTCAAACTCAAGGGCATCGACACCCTTGCGCAAGCCGAAAAGTTGCACGGCGCATGGCTGATGATACCGCCCGAAGCGCGAATGCCACTCCCCGAAGATGAGTACTACATCGACGATCTCATCGGCATGGAGGTCTACACCGAATCGGGTGAGCGACTGGGCATTTTGCGCCGGGTCATCCCCGGTGCCGCCTATGACTTTTATGAGGTCGGACGCCATCTGATCCCAGCCCATAAACAATTTATTTTGCAGGTGGATGTGCCAGGCAAGCGGATGGTGGTGCGCCTGCCTGAAGCGTAGTGCGGTATAATCGGGCTGTGGAGCGGCGTTCGGAACAGGAGCAGCGTCGGGCAAAACGACTGGGAGGGCTTATTTACCTGTTGGCGCGCGGACTGGGACGCACCCTGCGCCTCTATGTCGAAGGTTGGGAACCCATCGAGCGCCACCTGCAGGCGGGGACTGGCGCGGTGATGGTGACCTGGCACGGGCGCACGCTCATCCCTGCGAATTACATGAAGGGCAAAGGCTTCTGGGCGCTCATCTCCCTCTCACGCGATGGCGAGGTGCAAGCGAACATTTTTCAGCGGTTCGGCTTTCGGATTTTGCGCGGCTCCACCAGTCGGGGTGGTGTGCGTGCCGCGTTGGAGGCAGCGCGAGTGGTCAAAGCGGGTGGCATTCTGGCGTTCACACCCGACGGACCGCGTGGACCCAGCCAAAAGTTTCAGCCTGGCGCACTGCTGATTGCTCAAAAAGCAGGCGTGCCCATCTATCCGGCAGGCATCAGCGCATACCCTCGCATCTTACTGCCCACATGGGATCGCTATCTTATCCCGTTGCCATTTGCCCGCGCAGCCTTCCTGATAGGCGAGCCTGTCTTCGTGCCACCTGATGCTGACAAAGATGATTTCGCCCGACTCGCCGAACAGCTGGAAAACGCTATCAACATGCTGGAAGCCCGCGCCGAGCAGATAGCCCGCTACGGCAAGCGGTAGTGCTTGGGAGACCCACCATGAGAGGGCTTTACAACCTGCTTCTGTTGATGCTTGCCCCGCTCTGGTTGCTCTACACACTGGTGCGAATTGTGGGCGGCTCGTGGCGGGAACGGTGGTGGGAGCGTTTTGGCTTCATCCCGATCCCACCTCCCACCTCTAAACGCCGCTTGTGGGTTCATTGTGTGTCAGTGGGTGAGACGCTTGCTGCGCTGCCCGTGCTGAAAGAGTTGCGCCGCGCCTTACCTAACTATGAAATCGTGCTGACCACCACCACGCCCACTGGGCAGCGCACTGCACGCAACTCGGCACATCCGTGGGTCGATTACTTCGCCTACTTCCCCCTCGACTTGCCCTTTGCGGTTAGCAACGCGCTGGCGCGTATCCAGCCCGATGCGCTGCTGCTATTCGAAACAGAGCTGTGGTTCAACTTGATTTATGCCCAGCATCGGCGCGGTGGGCTGGTGATGGTGGTGAACGGTCGGCTCAGCGACCGCAGTTTTCAGCGTGCGCGTCGCTTGCGAGCGTTCTATCGTGCCCTCTTGCGTTTTGTCGATCTTGCCTGCGTGCAGTCGCCAACGGATGCCTTGCGCTTTGTGGAGTTGGGGCTGTCGCCTGCGCGGGTGGAGGTGGTCGGCAACACCAAGTTCGACCAAGCTCTTGAAGCCGCCGATGCCAACCCAACGGAGTGGCGGAGGCGACTTTCGCTCCCCCTTGATGCCCCCGTGATTGTGGTGGGCAGCACGCGCACCACCGACGAGGAGCGGCTCATCGTGGACGCCTATCGACGGGTGCGCAAAGTGATACCCACCACCTGCCTTGTGCTGGCACCACGCCATCTGGAGCGTGTGCCCGAAGTGGAGCAGCTGCTGCGCGCCTATGGCTTCGAACCGGTGCGCCGCACCCAACTGCCCTTCCCGGACACATTAGGGACCGATTCAGAACCTGCCTCTGCACGGGTGGTGCTGATCGACACCTTTGGCGAGCTGGCACAGCTTTACTGCATTGCAGATGTGGCGGTGGTGGGCGGCGCGTTCGCCCCGCTGGGCGGTCAAAACCTGTTCCAGCCGTTGGCGCATGGCAAGCCCGTCTTCTTTGGTCCCCACACGCACAACTTCCGCGATATTGCTCTGTTGGCAAAAGAGGCAGGGGTCGGCTTCGAGGTGCGCACCGCCGAGGAGCTGGCAGAGGGTATCCTCCGCTTGCTGCGCGACGAGGCAGCACGACGCCAGATTGAGCGCAACGCCCGTGAACTCATCGCGCGCCATCAAGGCGCCGCTCGCCGCTGTGCCCAGCATGTTAAGCGGTGGCTCGAACACACGCGTACCTCGCGCCTCACACTCTGGTGAAAAAAAACGCTCCGCGTTAGGGTGGAAGCATCCTCTTCCTATCGGAAGGCACGATACATAACATAGAGCAGATAGACGCCGCTCAGAAAAGCCAAAGCGAAAACCCCGATAAGCCAGCGAGCGTTCTCGGCGAAGAGCAGGCTGAACAGCAGCACGAAATAGAGCAGCGCAGTAATCGCCATCATCCAGTAGAGCCGCCGCATGAAGGGGTTGGCTGGGCGTATCACATTACGGCAGACGGGACACTCCGCACCTGCCGATATATTCTCACCCAATTCGGCGCCACAGTGCGGACAGGTTGGCATAGCTGGAGGCTCCCCCATCGCTAAGGCCATGCGTGATAGACATCCGCGATTTCGGCAGTAAGCGGACGCGCACGCTCCTCCAACGCTCGCATCTCTTCTGGGGTAAGCGGTTTGAACTCACGTGCCGCCTGCACCAGCTGACGCAGCTGCTCGCGATTGCCCGGCACAATCACCGCCGTATGGACAGGATGACTGAGAGCATAGCGGAACGCTTCCTGCACGCTTAGCCTGCGGTCACCCACCAGCCGCCCGATGCCCAGCACCTTCATGACCGCTATGCCCACTTTGTGCTGCTGGGCAACAGGGAGGAAATGGCGGATAAAAGAGCGACTATGATGTGCCTCAGTGGGATTAAGTGGCACAAGCACCATATCAAAGGGGAAGCGCTCCAGCATTTTGATTAGCACCTGCGGATTGTTATGCCCCGATACACCGACGAAGCGTACCACCTTCTGCTCTTTCGCCTTCTGAAAGGCTTTGATGGCACCATTATTGGCAAAGAGCTGCTCCACCTCGTGGGGATAGGAGACATGGTGGACGATCCACTGGTCGAGGCGGTCGGTGCGCAGGCGTTTGAGGCTGTTTTCGAGGTCGCGCATCGCGCCCTCATAGTCGCGCTTGTCGCTTTTCGTGCTAAGATAGACCTGTTCGCGTCGCCCCTGAATGGCTTCCCCGAAAAAGTCTTCACTGGCGCGATAGGTGACCGCCGTATCCAGATAGTAGATGCCCAGTTCGATGGCTTCCTGAATGAGCGCGACCGCCTCTTTGCGATTGTTCGGGTCCGCCAATGCCCATGCCCCACCCAGCGATAGGATAGGCATCGACACACCGGTCTTACCAAAGGTGCGCTTGGGTATCTTCTCCTGAGTCATTATTTGCTCTCCCGAAGGGAGTGCCCATGCTCGATCTGCTTCCAGTAGGTCTGGAAGTCGAAGTTGGGGCTATGGGCAGGCACATGGCACTGCATGCAGGAGCTTTCGCCTGCCTTGCCGAGCTTGTTATTGAGCGGGTCTTGCACATGCTTGCGTGCGGGACCGTGGCAGCTCTCGCAGCCCACATCTTTGAGGTGCGGCGTCTTTTCCATGCTGACGAAACCGCTTTCGAACTCCATCCCTACTACATGGCAGACCACGCATTCGGGGTCTTTGTCGTGCTTTTCATCGACGAGGGTCTGCATCGCCTTTGCGTGCTTGCTGCGCTCCCAGATACGATAATCTTCGCTGTGGCAGGGTCGGCAGGCGCGGCTGCCCGCAAAGGTGTCGCCGTTCAGCGTGGGGCGACGCGGCACCTGCAGCAGCAGCGATTCGGCTTCCACCCGCGCCAAGTAGCCGAGTTTAATCTGGAGTGTGTCGGCATCCTCCTTGAACTCCTCGGTCAGCCGTATATGCTCGACACGAGCGATGGTATAAGCAGGGGCGACAGGCGACCCGTTGCTCCTGTCTGGCGGCGCATCGATATCGTTGGGTGTGAGCTGTAGATAGGCAAGCCCCACGAATTTAGCATCGTTGCCACTAAAGACGAGGCGCGTTTTGCTCACCTGCTTCGGCTGAAGCGGTCCATCGCCCCCGTGTGCGTAGACAATCATGTCGAAATAGGGGTGCTGACGGGCAATCTGCTCCGCCTCCTGCTGGTTGCCGTGCCAGAGCAGGATGTGCAGGTCGGCTGCCTTGCTGAACTGCTCACGCAACTCCTCTAACTTCTGCGCGGCGGGGATGACCTGCACCTCCGGTACATATTGGCGGATGGTGCTGGCGTAGCGTTCGGAGATTAGCCCGACCACCAACATGCGCACGATGCGCCCCTCGTGCTGTTTCTCCAGGAGGGTGAAGGCATCAAAGAGGGGCTTGCCGCTGGCATCCACCACATTGCCGCAGAGCATTTTGCCCCGAAACCGCTGCTTTAACGCCTGCAGATAGGCAAGTCCGAGCTTGAAGTCATATTCGCCCAGATTGAGCGCGTCATAGCCCATTTGGTTGAGCATGTCGATGAGCGTTTCGGCTTTTAGCTCATCTTGGCGTCCGCCCGCTTTGGTCAGGTCGCCATTTTCGAGGTTGATGAGCGTGTGGGTTGTGGCGAGCTGTTTGAGCAGGGTGGCGCGTCGGGGGATGCCTCCCACCATCGGCTTGCTGCAGCCGCAGGGGGTCAGGTAGCCGTTGATTTCGGAGCTGAAGGGGACGATTAGCCCGGTTTTGCTCCCCTCCGTGAGGTTCCCCCCACTTCGTGAGGGGAACCCCGATTCGGTAGGTGGGGACACCCCCTTGCCCTCCAGCATCAGCAGCCCCAGCAGGCTTGCAAGGGGCACAAGCCAGAGCATTAAACGCATCGCTTAAGACCCTCCAGCTGCTGCCACATTGGCAGTCAGAGTGATTTGGATGGTGGGCTGTTTCGGGTCGTCGGTCTCGATGGTGAGCTTGTGCTGAACAATCCCTGCGGGCCAGCCACCCTTGTAGCGCACGATGAGGCGGTGCTGCTTGCCATCTTCCATCGATTCGTGGTTCACTTCGATGGCGGGGTCATCCGCGCTGATTTTGCGGATTTGGAACCCCTTGTCGCGTCGGGTGAGCGTCACGATGCGCTCCACTGGCAGCTGGGTTTGGGGCGTAATCACACCAAAGAAGACACTATTGGGCGTTACGATGATGCCCTTCTCGCACATCACATTGATGTTGATCTGTGGGGTTCGCTGGGACTTGGTGCGTGCGATGACGGCGAAGTTGGTGCGCCCCGGTGGTGCATCGGGATTGATGGTGATGACCACCTTCTGTCGCTTGTCGTCGAGGCGCTGTGCCTCCGCCTTCGCATAGGGCGCTGTGGTGGTCACCTGCTGCACCTCCAGCGGCTCGTCGGTGTTAGAGACGATTTCCACCTCTTGCACAGTGGGTTCGTTATCCTTGAGTGCGACGGTAAGCGTCTCGCTGGGACGCACTTCGAAGGCGGTCTTGATGTTCGCCGTCAAGCGCAGGGTCAGGTTAGGCTGGTCGGGGTCGTTGGTGGTGACCTGAATGGTTTTGATTTGGGCGCCGCGGAAGCCTGCGGAGCGCAATTCCGCCTCGATTACGCCCTCCTGCTTGGGCTGAATAACGCGGTCATAGTGTGGCGTGACGCATCCGCAGCTGGGTCGAGCGGTGATTTCCAGCGGGGCATCTCCCTCGTTGCGCACCTTGAAAGTGAACTTGACCACATCGCCTTGGACAATATCACCGAAGTCGTGCTCCATCGGCTCCACTGCGATTTTCGGCTTGGGGATGTAGACCGCCACACGCCGATTGGCGAAATCGATCAGTTGTCGGCGCACTTGCAGCAGGTTGCGCACGCGCTCCACCTCTTCCGGTGTGGGGGCGGTGGGGAGTTCCTCGCTGTTCCAGACAGGTCCCATAATCTCGGTGTCCTTCTGCGATTCGGCAAGCCCCAGATAGGTGCCGACCGCCTGTCCCACCAGATGGGCGACCGCTTTGGCGCTTTGGGGCATCTCGGTGTAGGGGATGTAGGTGGCGATGCGAGCGCGCACGCGCCGCTTGTCCCCTTTCTTGGGAGGCAACATCAGCTTCGCTTTGCCGTGCATCAGGCGAAACTGCCCCGCAGTAATCTCCGCTACATCCTCCTCGAACACAATCTGCACATCGGCGTTCGCTTCATCCTCTGTCCATTCCAATTTGGGATTGCCGTTGAGCGCACGGTTCCAGTTGTTGATGGCGTCGATGGCTGCCTGACGGAAGGTATCCCGCAGGTCGGGTGGAATGGTTGCCCAGCTGCCATACACGCGGATGGTGGTGGGCACATCGATGTTCTTCAGCAGGTTCATTGCGCCGTCGAAATCGGCACGGGAAAGCAGGTTCGCTGCCTGATAAAGTTGGTCATACTCGGTTTTGATTGTATAATCAGGCGGTAGGGGGGCACGCGGAGCGTTCTGGCTCCAGCCCAGTGCCAGCCACATCGTTGTTCCTATCAATACCAAGGCTCTTCTCATCGCTTTATCCCTCCTGTTCGGCTTCTATGATACCCAACCGAATCTATTATAGCCCATTCGCAACCAGATTGGAGTGGCAGGAATCTGATGGTGAGCGGTATAATCCCCTTGCAGGTGGAGGGTGCGATGCGGCGTCTGTTCGCCATTGTACGGGGTCATGTGCAGGGTGTGGGCTATCGGGTATTTGTGATGGAGCAGGCGTTGCGGCTACGGTTGACGGGCTATGTGCGCAATCTGCCTGACGGCGAGGTAGAGGTAGTCGCCGAGGGGAGCGAGGAGGCGTTGCAGACCTTGCTCACGCTGCTTCGGCAGGGTCCGCCGGGCGCGCTGGTGCGCGAGGTCGAAATCCACTGGAGCGAGCCGACCGGCGAGTTTAGCCGATTCTCTATTGCTCGATGAGGACGATTCTGGCGTTTTTTCTTCTAATCAGCCTGTCATTATGGGCGCAGGCAACCCCCCGATTGGTGCTGGTGCTGGTGCATGAGGGGCTTACTCCGCAGCAGTTAGGTGGTGATATTCGCCATCAAGCGGCGTGGATGCTCTGGAAGCGGGTGCCCGTTGGCGAAGGGAATGCGCTCCTGCCATCGCGTGTGGTGAGCTTTGCGACGGGCAAGCGTGTGGCTGGCGAGCCAGAAGATGGGCATCTGCGATTCGATTCGATGCCATACGAAGGTGGCACGGCGCGCAAGGCGTTTGAACGGCGTACGGGGATAAGCCCGCCCCATCCTGCTCTGCTGGCGATGAACGCGGGCGGATTAATCCGGCGTGGGCTGCTCGGTGAGACGCTGGGAGCCAAACTGGAGCGTGCGGGCAGGCGTGGTCTCTATCTCTACGCCCCGAACTCGCCTAAGCCCAGCCCTTATGCGCTCATTGGGATAGGGGAAAAGGGTTTTCTGCGGGCAAAGGCGTTCCCCGATTTCGAATCGCTGCGCGTGGCAATCCCCAGCTTAGATGCCGACTGGGTGCTCATCGAGATGGCACGCTGGGATTACACGGCGTTAGAGCTGCTGATGGCGGAAGGCGTCGAAACCTGGGTGGTCTGTTTGCAACCACCCGATAAGGGGTTGGATGGTGTGGCGCGATTGACCGCCGTAGTGCGCTATGCGGCGCGTGAACCGTCGGGTCTGTTGACTTCGCCCTCTACCCGCTGGACGGGGCTGATATTAGAAGTGGATCTCGTACCGACCCTCTTGCAAGCGATTGTTGGGCGCGAGGGCGATTGGGGGTCCAGTATAGGCGCACCTGCCTTCGAGTCAAGCCTCTCGGACTGGCATGCTTTCTGGAACGGGATGCTGCCTCGCACTCTCACACGCGCCTTGAGACGCTCAATAGGGCTGGACGGGCATCAAGGCACCTTGGGACGCATCGAAGAGCAGTGGCGCGTTCAGCACGAGTTGGCACCTGTGTTGCTTCTGGCTATTGCGGGAATAGGCACGGTTTGGGTGCTGAGTGGGCTTGCCCTCTGGTATCTGGGTCGGTTGCGCGATGGGCTGCTCAGTCTCTATCGGGGTGGGTTGGCGGTACTAATACTGTTTCCTGCCGTCTCCATCTGGTACAGCTACTGCCCCTTCGAGATATGGACCGGTGATCGCGCTGGGGACGCTGCGGTGTTGGTGGGCTGGTTGATGGCGGGTTGGGTGATATTCGCGCTCGGCATGGCAGCGATAGCGCGCTGGCTGGAGATGCCCCTGTTGAGTGCCGCAGGAGTTATTGTGCTCAGTGTCATCCTGCTGGATACCTACATTGGGGGCTGCTATGGGGTTAATCGCTCGTTGCTGGCGCTCTATCTTTGGGAGGGTGCGCGGCTCTACGGGCTGGACAATACCTATCTGGGCATCGTGCTGCCTATCGCGCTGTTCGCTCCTGCTCATTGGCTGGAGAGCCGTGAGCGGCTTCGTCCCGGACCACGCGGGATGATAGCCTTGGCAGCGTTCTATGCGTTGCTCATCCTGACCTTTGGGTTGCCGATGCTGGGTTCCAATCTGGGCGCGTGGGTTCCCATGATACTCGCTTTTGGGCTTATGCTTGCCTCTCTTCAGCGAAAGCCATTCCGCCCGCACCTCTTAATCCCGACACTCCTGCTGATAGGGATTTGGGCGATGGTGTTCGCCATCTGGCTGGATACCCAGCAGCACTGGCGGTTGCAATCCCACTTTGGGCGTGTGTGGCAAGCACTGCTAACTGGCGATTGGGGCGTACTGATTCAGGCGAAGTGGAGCGTGGTGAGACGGGTGGTTTTCTCGCTACCCATGATGGCGGCACTGCTGGGCTTCGGGCTGCTAAGTGCCATGCTATGGCAATGGTTTCGTGAGCTGCTCCTGCTGCTTTTGATTAGGATGAGCGTGATGCGTGCCGCTATCGGTTCGGCAGTCTGGGGCGCAGGGGCGGCTATCCTTTTCAACGATTCGGGGCTGGTGACGGCGGCTTTTATCGCGGGTGCTGTGGTGGTGTGGCTGCTGGACGCGCTGGTCAGCCGGGGCGAGCGGCTTTCGTTTCTCTCAAATGGGCATCTCAAGGCGTTGCCGAGATGAGGCGCGACTGTTGGCTCCCTTCCACAGCAGGTATACTCTTGATGGGTGATGCAAATGGCGAAAGTTGCCGATGTGCCCAAACCGAAGGCTCGGCGCCGCGTTCAGCGTGCGATCTTGCCACCCGGCGCACCCGATATAGAGTATCTTAAAAACTTACAACTGCCAGAAGGAGACGGGGAACCGTTGGAAAGCGATTGGCATGTGGTGCAAATCTGGCTGCTGAATGAGCTGGTTGGTCGGCTGTTTGGCGAGCGCACCGACTTCTTCTGTGGCGGCAACATGTTTATCTACTACAGTCTGAACCAGGCGCAGAGTGTTATCCAAGGCAACCCGCAGTATAAGGGTCCCGATTTCTTTCTGGTGAAGGGTGTGGACGGCACGAAGCCGCGCCGCTCGTGGATTGTGTGGGAAGAGGACGGCAAATATCCGAACCTGATTGTGGAGCTGCTGTCGCCAAGCACTGCCCAGAAGGATCGGGAGGAGAAGAAGCTGCTCTATGCCCAAGCGTTCCGCACGCCCGAATATTTCTGGTATGACGCCTTTTCGGGCGAATTGGCGGGGTTTTGCCTGCGCGAGGAGGAGTATGTGCCGATTGAGCCAAATGAGCGCGGCTGGTTATGGAGCCATCAGTTGGGCGCCTATTTCGGGGTGTGGGAAGGATTGTATCATCGGCGCAAGTATCGGTGGCTGCGTCTTTACACAGCCGAGGGCGAATTGGTGCCCACCGAGGCAGAGCTATGCCGCCAAGCGCAGCAATTAGCGGAGGCGGAGCGACAGCGGGCGGAGCGACTTGCCAGCAAACTGCGCGAGCTGGGCATCGACCCTGATGCCCTCTAATCGGCGATGTTCATCGACGAAGCGGTGATTGAGGTAGAGGCGGGTGCAGGCGGCAACGGCTGCGTCTCCT
>OGCH01000691.1_pt1 | contig 15960 bp, 13 predicted proteins | sample 1570111 | NCBI WGS metagenome assembly OGCH01 (sample SAMN03436243, study PRJEB24508) | hot springs metagenome | biome: Desert Springs; feature: Hot Springs; material: Water | place: USA: Great Boiling Spring, Nevada | collected 2008-12-01 | depth 0 m m | reverse complement strand
CCCTTCGAAAAGATGTTCAAAAATTGGAGGCGCAGCCACCACATCCTATCCCTTAGGGGTGTGGTGACTGCGCCTGCGTCTTACCATCACGCTGATTATCTGCGACGGCGACGCAGATGGACTAACCCGGCTAAGCCTGCCCCAAGCGCAATCAGTGAAGCTGGCTCAGGCACAAGCACCGTCATGTCATCAATCCCAATACCGTCGCCGTTTGCACTGTAGATAATTTGCATCTGAGTAATTTGCAAAGAAGAAGTGGTTTTATAACCCCAGAAGAAAATGTTGCCACTTATCTGTTCACCCCACGAGGGATAAACTGTGGCATTTATAACAAAGTCCTGCGTGGTGCTGTCAGTGTAGGTCAGGCGAACTATGGGGCGTGTCAGCTCCACATCGGTTCCGTAGAAGCCCACTCCCAGCACAGGGGCACTGAAAGTGACGGTCACCGTGACGGTATTAGCCGAATTCATAAACGAAAATTTTGTCCCGCTTGAGGGATAGGCACCTGAATAGATTGGATCCCCATCTAAAATGATCCCTGTATAATCGGTGCCGTTAACTAATGAAAGTGTACCTGTAAGGGAGGTTGATGGGAAACTAACGCCAATCGTGAAATTGGGTGCCCTAAAAGGCGTGAAGCTCTCGAAGTCCTCAACACCGTAAAAAGGTGCTGAGGCAATAAACGCAGCAAATGTCGCATCCGCATTCGCCCTGGGACCGGGCGGGACAACATTTTGCCCTGGTGGGGTCGTGTTGATATCCTCACCGAAGAACACCTGAGCCGCGGCAAAGTGGATACCAACGGCTGCAATGCTTGCGCTGAAAAGCGCACGAATCGATCGAGTCCAAAAGTGACCATATCGTCTCATCGGATTACCCCCCTATAGTTAGTGTGTATCGCTTGTTGCGTGGATTGCCACCATTGAGAGGCAGCTCCTCCGCAGTTAACCGCACAGCGACAACGCTGTTGCAACTAATTGTTTTGTTCCTGTCCGCAGAGTCAAACTCTGCGCACCACTGCTCTCCCCGGAGAAACGGGGTACTGGGCTTAGTTGGATGGAACCCTCTCTGATTCTGGTATGGGAACCATCCACAGCCTTTTGTGTCAACTTTGGTGCCAAACGAGTCAAAGCTGGACTGCAGATTTACCAGTTTTCCCCGTGACATCGGATACATGGGTCTATCAAAAATTGGTCGGGGTTCGGAGGAGGTTGTGGAGATGTTTGCGGGGGGGTTTGAGGTGCTGGGGTGTGGACAGGCGTTAGAGGCACTGTGCGCCCTTTCTGTTGATAATGCAACAGAAGGCTTAACTTGATGCGAATGCACCTGCGATTACTGCGGGTATACTCTCCAGGGCGGAGGGATGCTATGCGGTGGCTGGGTCTGTGGCTGAGCATAATGCTGTTGTCGCAGCAGGTGGTTGCGCAGGCGACACTTGCCGATGAGCCGCGACTGAAGCAAAACATCACCCTGTGGCTCAAAATGGAGCCTTTGCGCGATGTGCTGCGCGCTGTGAGCCGACAAACCGGCGTCCCCTTGCGCTGTCAAGACACTATCCAACACGAGAAGGTCTCTATCTTCGTGGAGAATCGCCCTGCTTATGAAATTTTGACGCAGTTGGCATTGTTGTTTCGCTATGCGTGGCGCAAGGATGGGGAGGCGTATGTGCTGTATGTGCCCGACGAGACGCGCCAGCAGGAGGAGAGTGTAATCCGAGCAGCGCGTGAGGCGCGAAGACGAGCGCTGCAGGATGTGATTCGCTTTGCCCGTGAGGCGCTTCAAAACCCACCCGATGAGGCAGATATTCAGAGGCGAAAACCAAACGAAGGCGCGCCAGCGGAGGAGTGGAACCGTTGGCTGGTGTATTGGTATCGCCCGTGGAACGCTTTGCAAAAGCACGCCCAGCAGCAGGCAGATGCGGACGACAGTCTGAATTGGCTTGATGATGACTCCGTGTTGCTGGCGCTATTGGCGCAGATGCCTCTACAGGCGGAACACGCACTGCTCAACGGGCGATTGATTGGTTTCAGCACGCGCCCCGCACCGGGCATCTATCAGATACCTGAAGAAGTACGCGCGCCTTCCCATCTGTGGGGGTACGAAATCTACGAAGAGCCTACCGACACGGGCACAGTGGTTCGCTCCCGCCCTGCGCGAAACAACCCTGAGTTTTGGGGTGTTTGGATTCGATTTGCTGAGCGCGGGAACTTCGTAGAGTACGAATTTGTGGGCTTCCGACGAGATACTTTCACAGTTGGGTACGAGGATAGACCGCCTCCGGAACCGCGTCTGCATCGCGTGTCGCGCCGATTTATGTTCCACATCACGCCGTATGTGGACAACCATCCTTGGGTGGCGCAGTGGCGCATGTGGGCGACACCGCCAAAGGAACGGGAATCGCGCGTCCCCGAAAACGCTCTCACCCAGCGCGATGATCGTCCCAAGCCGTCGCTTGAACGTGAAGCAACCAGTGAATATCCGTCGCATATTGTCAACAGCGCGGACCTGCTGGAGTGGTTTGCATGGAGTACGCGCATGCCGGTAATTGCTGAATCGTTCCGCACGGACAATCTATATGCGAGCGAAATCAACTTGAACACACCCAGAAGTATACTCGGTGCGCTGTCTCGTCAGGCATGGATTCGAATAGATGAGTTGGGCTATGTGTTATATCGCGTTCAGTGGTATTGGGGGAGGCGGTTGGTCGAGCTGCCCGAAGATTGGCTGCGTCCTCTGGAGCGTCGCTTTGCCCAGCAGCGTTGGTTGGATTTGGAAGACTATATCACCCTCGCGGCACGCATGAACAATCTGCAAGCGAGCTACTACGAGCAACCGCACGGCTTGGGTGTCGCCGTTCGATTTCCCTTTGCAACGCTGGCTCAAAACCTGCGCGGTTTGCGGTTTCTGGCTTCGCTAAGTGCCTTGCAGCGGCGGCAACTGCTCAGCGGCGAGTGGATGCTCGCAAACACGCTGACCATGCCACAACGCCAGCGGTTTCATGAGGCATTGGAAGAGCGATTCCCACCACCTGAACGCCTCTTGGTCATCGACTTCCCCTACCGCTTCAGCGATTGGCGTCGAATGGACGCGCTGGGCAGTGCGCCTGTGATTTCTACGGCGAACCTCCAGCCTGTCGATACACCCGCGTTTCGGCTCCAGTTCTATCCGGAGAGACCACTGCGATATGAACTGCTATCGGCAAGCGGGTCATCATCATATGCCTACCTCCGTTTTGATGATGACTCTTCTGGCTTAGGACGCGCATCCGAGCCGAGTGAATTGCCCCAGAAAGAGTGGGAGCAATGGCAGTTGCGTTACCTATTAGAGTTGTTCAAGCAGTGGTCAGATGCGCGTCTGCAACTTGTTCATGCGCAGGGCTATGCACTGGAGTTGCAAGCGCCCCCCGCGCAACGCAAAACCTACTACATCTTCCAGCGTCGCCCTACCCCAGTGGACCCACACGCGCTGGAGGCGAAACTCAAATCGGAGGGGAAGCCCAGTGAAGATGCCCAAACCAAGCGACCCTGAAAATGCTGTAGTGCAGGAAGGGCATGCCACTGCCACCACAAGAGCATGGGAGAGATTCACTCCCCAACACGCACTCGCGCTTCTGACCCGAAGCGCAGGGTATAATGGAGTGGGTGCTGGGTGATGAACCTGCGAATTGCTTTAACAGACGAGTTGCTGGCGCATGCGGAGCTGGTCGCGCAGGTGTTCCTGCAGGCGATGTATACCTCTATCGGCGAGCGGACGCTGGAGGAGCTGGCAGAGACAGAGGTGACCTACTCCCAGATGCAAGCGTTGCGCTACCTACGCACTCATCGGCGCGTCACGGTGGGCGATCTGGCGGAGGGGCTGAACATCTCCTATCCGTCCGCTACCAACATGGTGCATCGGCTGGAGAAGAAGGGGCTGATTCGGCGCATAGCGAACCCACGCGACCGCCGACAGGTGGGCTTGGTGTTGACTGAGGAGGGACGACGGCTTATCGAGCAGATCGATCAGGAGCGTCGGCAACGCTTCGCGCGGGTGCTGGCGCAGATGGAGGAGCGCGACCGCCACGCTTTCATCAACGGGCTGACCGCTTTCATCCGTGCGGGGCTGGCATCGGGCACGCTCCGAGTGGACGAAGTCTGCCTCCACTGCGGCACGGGCGCCGACCCACTCTGCCCCCTCGTCGAACTCCACTCCCCCGAAATCTGCCGCTGAATCTACCGAAGAAAGGGATCGTGGTCGTTGCAGGGCATCCAAGCAAGGAGCTGGCTCTCGGCACCCTCAAAAGTATCTGGAAACAAGCAGGGTTAGAGGAAGTGGAACACTGAACCATGAGTATACAGTGATTTATGAGTGGACAGGCAAGAACTACTCTGCCTATGTGCCGCACCTGCCCGGTTGTGTAGCGGCTGGCGATACGCTGGAGGAAACCGAGCAGCTCATTCGGGTGGCAATTCAGCTCTACATAGAGGCTCTGAATGAGCAGGGCGAACCCGTGCCGGAGCCAACCGTAAAGGCAGGTATAGTGGTTATTTCCGCTTGAGCGACTGCAACCACCTAATCACAAAGGAATCGCGATGCCCCCCATCTCGTCGGGTATAATCCGCAGGGGACGCAGATGGCAGGGTCCGAACAAGTTGCTGGGATTGTGCTGGCGGCGGGCAAGGGCACGCGCATGAAGTCGGAACACCCCAAGGCGCTGACACCGTTGCTTGGGCTTCCCCTCACCGCTTATGTGCTGCGAGCACTTCACGATGCGGGCGTCAGCCCCATTATTGTGGTGGTCGGGCACGGTGCCGAGCAGGTTCAAGCAGCACTAGGTGATGGCTATCTCTACGCGCTCCAGACGGAGCAGCTGGGCACGGGGCACGCCACCATGCAAGCGATGCCGCACCTGCCAGAGGGCATTACACGCGTGGTGGTCGCCGCTGGTGATGCCCCGCTGGTGACCGCAGAGGCGATTCGGTCGTTGGTGGCGCATCATCGCCGTACAGGGGCGCAGGCAACTGTCGCCACCACCTTGCTGGAAGACCCCACCGGTTATGGGCGCATCGTGCGTGATGGACAGGGGCGCATTCTGGGCATCGTGGAGGAACGGGACGCCTTGCCCGAACAGAAAGCCATTCGCGAGGTCTGCACCTCCTTCTATTGCTTTGAGGTGTGCGTATTGCGAGAGGCTCTACCGCGCCTGAATAACCTGAACGCGCAAGGCGAGTATTACCTGACCGATGTGATAGGCATTATCGCGCAGGGCGGCGGCACGGTGGAAGCATGGTGTTCACCTGACCCGACCCTGCTGATGGGGGTCAATAACCGCTGGGAGCTGGCGCAAGCTGCCCAAGCCTTACGCACGCGCATTCTCAAGCAGCTCTGTCTTGAAGGCATTACCATCGTCGACCCCGCCACCACCTATATCGATGCCACCGTGCAGATTGGGCACGACACCACCATCGAGCCGAACACCTACTTGCGTGGCAACACCCGCATTGGCGCAGGCTGCACCCTCGGTCCCGACCTCTATCTGGAGGACACCCAAGTGGGCGATGGCTGCCGACTGTTCCGCTCGCATATCGTGGGCGCGACTATCGAATCGGATGTGTCGGTCGGACCCTTTGCCCATCTGCGCACAGGCACAGTGCTGAAACGGGGTGTGCGAATCGGCGATTTTGTGGAAATAAAGAACACGGAGGTCGGCGAGGAGACGAAAGTGTTGCATCTCACCTATCTGGGCGATGCCACAGTCGGCAAACGCACCAACATCGGCGCAGGCACCATCACCTGCAATTATGACGGGGTGCGCAAGCATCGCACGGTGATTGGCGACGAGGTTTTTGTCGGCTCGCACGCTACCCTGATTGCGCCCCTCACGATTGGCAACGGTGCCTACATCGCGGCGGCAAGCCCCATCACCGACGATGTGCCACCCGATGCGCTCGCGATTGCCCGTTGCTATCAGACCATCAAGGCAGGATGGGCACGCAAACGGCGTGAATCGATTAAACAAACGGGAGGCGAAACGGATGGCAAGTAATGGACAGGAAATCCTGCTTTTTGCAGGCAACTCGAATCCTGAGCTGGCGGAGCGGATTGCCCACTATATCGGGCGACCGTTGGGGCAGATGATTTGCACGCGCTTTTCAGATGGCGAGGTGCGCGTGCAAGTGCTGGAAAGCGCTCGTGGCATGGATGTGTTTGTTGTTCAGTCCACCTGTGCCCCCGTCAACGACAATCTGATGGAGCTGCTCATTCTGCTGGACGCCTTTCGCCGTGCCTCGGCGCGACGCATCACAGCGGTCATCCCCTACTACGGCTATGCCCGCCAAGACAAGAAGATTAAGCCCCGCGAACCCATCAGCGCGCGCCTCGTGGCAGACCTCATCACTGTGGCGGGCGCCACGCGCGTGGTGACTGTCGACCTGCACGCCGAGCAGATTCAGGGCTTTTTCGACATCCCCGTTGATCATCTCTACGCTGGTCCCATCATCGCCGACTATCTCATCAAAGAGGGCTATCGAGACCAGCACATCGTGGTGGTCTCGCCCGATGTGGCAGGTGTGCCCCGCGCCCGCGCGATGGCAGAAGCGTTGGATGCCCCGCTCGCCATCATCGCCAAGCGACGCCCCGAACCGAACAAGGTCGAAGTGATGGAAATCATCGGCGATGTGCAGGGGCGTATCGCTATCATGATTGATGATATGATCGATACGGGTGGCTCGGTGGTGCAGGGTGCGGAGGCGTTGCTGCGTCGTGGCGCCGAGCGCGTGATTGCCGCCTGCACGCACCCCGTCTTTTCGGGCAACGCACCCCAACGACTCGCCGAATCGCCCATCGAAAAAGTTATTTGCACCGACACTATCCCCATCCCGCCACACAAGCAGTTCGACAAGCTGGTGTGCCTGTCGGTGGCGCCGTTGCTGGGTGAAGCTATCTCGCGCATCCATCGCGACGAATCGGTCAGCGAGCTGTTCCAGAACTATCGGTAAATCGTGAAGCATATTGTCTCGGTCAGCTTGGGTTCCTCACGGCGCGACAAGCGCAGTGAGGTCGAGATTGCAGGGGAGCGGTTCCTCATCGAGCGCATCGGCACTGATGGCGACCTGCGACGCTTCCAGTCGCTCTTTGCCGAGCTGGACGGCAAGGTGGACGCACTGGGCATCGGCGGCGCCGATTTGCACATCTGGGTGGGCAATCGACGCTACACCTTCCGCTCCATTCAGAAGCTGGTCTCGGTGGCGAAAAAGACGCCCGTTGTGGACGGCAGCGGCTTGAAGAACACGCTGGAGCGCGAGGCGGTGCGCTGGCTGCAAGCGCACGGGATTATCGACTTCGCGCGCAGCACCGTGCTGCTGGTCGCTGCCGTCGATCGGTTCGGCATGGCGCAGGAGCTGGCGCACTGGGCGCGGCAGGTCATCTATGGCGATTTTGTGTTCGCAATAGGACTGCCCATTCCCATCCGCTCCTATCGCACGGTGGAACGGCTGGGGCATATCTTGCTGCCCATCATCACCCGCCTGCCGTTCCAGTGGTTCTACCCGACAGGCGAGAAGCAGGAGCAGCGCAAACCACGTGCGCCCCACCTGTTCCGGCAAGCCGATGTGATTGCTGGCGACTGGCACTATATCCGTCGCTATATGCCCGACCAGCTACCCGGCAAGCGGGTCATCACCAACACGGTGCGCCGCGCCGATATAGAGCTGCTGCAGCAGGCGGGAGTCGCCCAGCTCATCACCACCACGCCTGTGATAGAGGGGGAGACCTTCGCAACGAATGTGATGGAGGGCGTGATTGTGGCGCTCACCGGTCGCCATCCCGACGAACTGACCCCTCAGGACTATCTCAATACGCTGCACCAGCTCGGCTGACAGCCGAGCGTGATAGAGCTGGGACATGAAACCTGCGCCACATCAGAGCGTCTTACCCTGTGAGATATCGCATGCAGCACCAAAACAGGAGGCGAAGCGAATGCGAATCGGATGGAGCCTTATGCTGGCAATTCTGCTGGGTGGGTGTGGCACCAGTGGCGTGGGTCCAGCGCCTGCCAATCCGCAGGGCAAGAAAACCGTACCGCAGGAGACGAAGGTGAAAATCGAACCGCAGCGTGTGGAGGCGAATCTCCAGTTCGGGTTCCGACTGCTGCACCAGTTGGACGAACAGCGTGAGGCGCCGAACCTCTTTTTCTCGCCATTAAGTGCGTCGCTCGCCTTGACGATGGTGCTGAACGGCGCACGCGGGGAGACCTATCGCCAGATGGCAGACGCTTTAGGCTACGGCGAGCAGCCCATCGAGAGCATCAACGCCGAGAACGCCCTGCTGCTGCACCTGCTGCGCTCACCCGACCCCCAAACCGAGACGCTGGTCGCCAACTCGCTCTGGGTGCAACAGGGCTTCTCGCTGCTGCCCAGCTTTATGCAGGCGTGCCAGAAATATTACGGGGCGGAGGTGGACAGCGTAGATTTTGTTCAAAATCGGGACGAGGCAGCCGAGCGCATCAACAGCTGGGTGAAGCAGAACACCAAAGGGCTAATCCCCAAACTGTTCGAGCCAAGCGATTTCAGCAACCTGACCCGCCTCGTCGTGGTCAACACGCTCTACTTCAAAGGCAAATGGCAGAAGCCGTTCGATAAGCAGGCGACCAGCGAGCAGGAGTTCTATCTGGATGGGGGCAAGGTCAAGCGTGTGCCGATGATGCACCAGTCGGGCAAGTTCGACTACCTAAGGGGCGACGGCTTTCAGGCAGTGGCGTTGCCCTATGGCGCGGGCGAGCTGAGTTTCTATCTGTTTCTGCCCGATGAGGGACGCTCGCTGCAGGCATTTCTGAAGGAGCTAACCGCCGAGCGATGGGCACAGTGGTTGAAAAGTTTCAAACCGACGGAGGGTGATGTGGGGCTGCCCCGCTTCCGCATCGAGGCGACCTACCCGCTGAGGGAACCGCTGCAGGCGATGGGTATCACCGATGCTTTTGACCCCGAAAAGGCGGATCTTGGCGGCATCGCGCCGCTGACCGATGGACGGCTGTTCATCACAAAGGCGCTGCAGAAAGCGGTGGTGGAGGTGGACGAGGAGGGCACCAAAGCCGCTGCCGCCACAGGGGTGGTGGTCGGCATCACCGCCTATAACCCGAACCGCTTCACCCTGATTGCGAACCGCCCCTTCTTCTTTGCCATTCGGCACAACCCCACTGGCGCCATTCTGTTCATGGGCATCGTGCGTGAACCGTGAGAAGCTCTCAGCGCATGCAGAGGAAACGGGTTCTTATCACGGGTGGTGCAGGCTTTATCGGCAGCCATTTCGCTCTCTACTTGCTGCGCCACTATCCCGACTATGAGGTGGTGGTGCTGGACGCGCTGACCTATGCGGGCAACCGTGCCAATCTGCAGGAAGCGGACGAGAACCCCCGATTTCGCTTTATCCATGCCGATGTGCGCGAGGCGCAGGCGGTGCGCGAGGCGATGCAAGGCGTGCAGCTGGTCGCCCATCTGGCAGCCGAGACCCATGTGGACCGCTCGATTCTCAATCCTGATGCCTTCATCACGACCGATGTGTACGGCACCTTTGTCATGTTGGAGGCAGCGCGTCAGATGAGTGTCGAACGGTTCCTGCATGTTAGCACCGACGAGGTATATGGAGCGGTGGAGGCGGATGCATGTGGCGAGGACGCGCCCCTGCGCCCCTCCAGCCCTTACGCTGCCAGCAAGGCGGGTGCCGATTTGCTGGCACAAGCCTACTATAAGACCTACGGGCTGCCCGTGCTGATTGTGCGCCCGAGCAACACCTTCGGACCGCGCCAGTACCCCGAGAAGCTCATCCCCTTTTTCGTTACCCGCGCGCTGAACGACGAGCCGCTACCGCTTTATGGCGACGGGCAGCAGCGACGCGACTGGCTCTATGTGGACGACCATGTGCGTGCCCTCGATATCGTTCTGCATCGGGGTCAGCCGGGCGAAATCTATAATATCGCGGCGCACAACGAGCGCACCAATCTCGAAATCACGCGCCTCATTTTGCAAGTGTTGGGCAAGCCCGAAAGCCTCATTCGGTTTGTGCCCGACCGCCCCGCACACGACCGACGGTATGCTCTGCGCACCGAGAAGATTCGCGCGCTGGGTTGGCAGCCGCAGGCAGATTTCGAAGCGGCGCTGCGCGAGACTGTTCTCTGGTATGTGCAGCACCGCGACTGGTGGGAGCCGATACGCCAACAGCAAGCCGAATATCGACAGTTTGTTCAGCAGTGGTATCGCGAGCGTTAGGGGATTGGGTCAGGCAGATACAGCACAAGGCACTTGCACGCGCCACCCGATTTGATAAACTCGCTCATCGGCACCTCATGCACCGTAAAGCCACGCTCCTCCAAGTAAAAGCGGAGGATGGGGCAACCCGAAGGCATCACCACATGGTTGCCAATCACGACCGAGTTGCAAGCGAAGCGCAACGCCTCTTCAGGACTGACCGGGATGACCTCGAAATGCTCTTGGATGACGCGCCGTGCGTACCAGTCGAACGCTTCTGGGTAGTAGGCGACCAACCGCCCGCCCAGCGGCAGGAAACAGGTGTCCAGATGATACCAGCGATCATCCACCAGTTCCAGGCTAAGCGTCTCCAGCCCGGTGAGTTCGCTGAGGTAGCGGTGCGCACAGATGTCGGTGCGCTTGCGATAGCCTGCCACGATTAAATCGCCCAGATAGAAGGCGTCACCCTCGCCTTCAAAGTTGCAGTTGGGCGGCATCAGATGCACTTCGAAGCCGTGTGCGCGGAAAAACTGCTCAAAGTAAGGCTCCTCGACCTGGCGTTCGGGATGGCGGAAGCGCGAGAGCAAGATGCGCTTGCCTGGCAGGGGCAGCCCCGCGTTCGCCGTGAAGACCATATCGGGCGCCTCGCGCGCCTGCTCAATTAGCACCACCGGGATCCCCACCTGCTCGGTCAGCACGCGGTAGAGCTGCTCCCACTGCTGCCACGCCAGCCGCTTATCGGGGCGGTTGCTGAGGTGCATCCAGGCGTTAATCTCGTACAAGAGATCGTACGCGCTGGGCGCACACATGAGCAGCTGCGCCACCTGCAGCGAGCCTGTCCCGCGAATCGGCAGAGTCTGCATCGTTGTTTCCAGTTATCGAACGGTTTTGACGGCGATGTCGCCGCGCCGTGTGCTTGCACAGGCATTATCGGTATACGATTCCCGCTTATGCAGGGTTTCCACGGGATGCAAGCGGCTTAGCGGCACTCGGACGGCTCGGCGATGAGTTCGAACGCGCTGCGCGGGGTCTCATAGAGGCGCACGCAATACAGCTGAACACGCCCGCTCAGATGGGGCACCAGCCGTTGATAGATAAACTCCACCAGATGCTCGGTGGTGGGGATGCGCTGCTGGAACTCGGCGACCTCCTCGTTCAGGAAGCGGTGGTCTAAGGGTTCTAACACCTCTTGCTGCACGAGGGCATCCAGCTCACTGAGGTTGATAATCATCCCTGTGAGGGGATCGGGTTCGCCGCGCACCGTAATCTCCAGCCGATAGTCGTGTCCGTGCCCGTAGGGATGGCTACATTTGCCGAAAAGCGCACGATTCTCCTCCTCGCTCAGGTGGGGATGATAGAGTCGATGCGACGCTGAAAAGTGATAGGCGCGTGTGAGATAGACCATAGGCACCTCCTCGCCATTCGGATGGCGCTGGCGCTCGCCCCGATAGGTGGACCAGAGCCAGTCCGATTCGTAGACCTGCACCTCCTCCAACTCGCCGGGCAGCACCGATAGAAGGTCATGATAGAGATAGACCGCCAAGTTCTCGGTCGTCGGCAGGTGCTGGCGGAAATAGGGATGTTCCAGGTTGAGGCAGCGATGATCGAGCTGGGGTTCGAGGCGGGCGCGTAGGCGTTGCTCCAGCTCCATTGGGCATAGATGTCGCTCTGGCTGAGGCTGGAAGCGCAGGCGAACGCAGACACGGTAGTTATGCCCGTGATGTCGCGCCGCCTTGCCGAACAGCTGCTCATTCTCCGCCATGCTCAGATGGGGCAGCCGATAGAAGTGCGACGCCTCAAAAGCAAACCATTGGCTGATGCGCCAGCGCATCTCCCCTTCAGTGTACCCCACATCGTGTGAAAAAAAGCTATCCCTATGGAAAGATTCGGGCAGGTTAAATGGTTCGGAAGGTTCTGGCAAGTCAAACAAGGAGGCAAGTGCAATGGCGACACGAGTCTTTTCATCGGCGGACGAGGTGATTGAGCGGCTGCAGGATTTGCCCAGCCTGCCCGCCGTGGTGATGCAGGTTTATCAGCTGACGGCAGATCCGACGGTATCAGCCCAGCAGCTGGCGTTGGTCATCGGGAAGGATCAGGGCTTTACGGCGCGACTGCTGCGTTTGGCGAACTCTGCCTATTATGGCATGATGCGTCGTATCGGCACGATTGAAGAGGCAGTGGTGGTGCTGGGCATCAACACGGTGCGCAATCTGGCGTTGATTGCAGCGACCTATCCGCTTTTTCGGCGCGCCCTGATTGGCTACACACCGCAAGTGAATGGGCTGTGGTGCCATTCACTTGCGGTAGGGCTGGTGGCTCAGACGGGCGCACGCCTTTTCGATGTGCCCGCACGCAACGAGGCGTTCACGGCAGGACTGCTGCACGATGTGGGTAAGTTGGTGATTAGCACCGCACTCACCGACTGGATGGGCGAGTTGCATGATTTGGTGCATCAGCAGCGGATGCCGGTGCATGAGGCGGAGCGCACCCTGTTCGGCTTCACCCACGAAGAAGTCGGCGCACTGCTGGTGGAGCGATGGAACCTGCCATCCCATATCGTCCACATGATTCGCTTCCATCACCGTTCGCTGGAGCAGCAGGACGCCAGTTGCGCCCTTATCGAGTTCGCGGACTACTGCGCCAACCAGGTGGGCTACATGATGAATCCGGAGGCGGTGCCGGAGCCATTTGATACGCGCGTGCTGAATGTGCTGGGCATCGATATTGAGGAGGCGGATCAGTTTGTCGCGCGGGCGAAAGAGGTGCTGCATGCTTCCCAGACGCTGTTCAGCCTTTCGTGAGCTGCTGCGCCAGCTTCTGGCAGCCCAGCACAAAGCCAAGTACCAGATAGGGCTGGAGGGGCAGCATCGGACGGCTGCCCCCTGCATATATCCAAATTAGCAGCCACACCCACCCTGCCAACAACAGGAGAAGCCCCCCTATGAGACGAGTCAGACCAGTCGAACCAGTCGGACCTGTCAGGGGGAATGCCCAGCGTCCCCACCCTATAAACCCATAAACCGCCATGAGCAAATAGAGCCAATAGAGCAGGTCGGCGCCGCGTAATGCCATCGCCAGCCGCCGATTGCTCGGATCTTGCAAACCGAACGCCGAAAGGCTGAGTCGCGTTTTGAGCCACAGCAAGCGGGCGAATGCGCCTGGATTCTCCTGAATCCATCGAATCGCCAGTTGCAGCGCGCGACGGTCACGCTCCACAGGGTTCGGCGCAGCAATCGCCTGCTGCACCTCCACCACCTTGCCGCCCACCACCATCGTCGCGGGCAGACCGGGCTTGAAGCCACCATCCGCCTCTGGATTGTTCGCCCATAAAAACACATAGCCACCCAGCCCAATCGGGATAAAATGCCCGAACCGTCCGTAGAGATACGCCACATAGGGCGCAATCGTCAAGCACGCGCTGACCAGCAGGAGGGCGGTACTCCGCCAGCGATTGTTCGTGCGCATCGCCCACACTAACCAGAGCGCCACAAGCAGAATAAACGGCAGGAAGCTGGCGCGAGTAAGCGCAAGTAGTCCCAAGAGTAGCCCCACCAGCACCCACCGCCAGATAGACCTGTTCTGCCCATCCACGACACCCCCAACACTCAGTGTGATGCTCCATATCAACAGGGGCAACATCAAGTTCTCGGTGTAGAGCCAGCCAGTAATCATCAACAAGTGGGGATGCACCGCCGCAAGCGCAACTGTCCAGTTTGCCACTCGCTCGTTGAAAAGTCGGCGACTCATCACCCACAGTCCCAGCAGGGCGAGCAGCCCCAGCAGCCCGTTTACAAGGCGCACCGCCTGCGGCTCACGCCCCAAAAGGGCATACACGCCCGCCATCAGCCAGATATAGGCGGGGGCAACTTGTAGCCCCTTCTCATACACATAGCGCCCTTCCAAGACCAGCGTCCACGCAATATGGTCATGCACTTTGGCATCCCCATGCAGCGGGTCGCGCCGCAAAAAGGGATCCAGATGCACCGCCAGCAGCGCATAGCCCAGACGCAGCCCCACAATTAGGAGCCACAGCCAGAACGCCGTTCTCATTGTTCTGGGTCAGACAGGTCGGACAGGTCAGACGGGTCTGGCAGGGTGTAAATCACTACGCCGCGCGCCTCAAACAGTTGCTGCAGCCCCCCATGCTGGATGGCATCATAATAGAGGGCGCGCCACGGCTCTGGTGCCCCTTGCGGAGTAAAGCGCGTGTTAAGCAGCACATAGCGATACCCCGCGCGCCGCAGCCAATCCACCAGCTCGCGCCACGACTGAAACCGCTCGTAGGGAATCAGGCGATGATGCCCCGCGTTGCCCCACATGTAGGGGCGATTCAGATAGTAGCCGCGTGTCTCGTCCAGCAGAATGACCCCTGCATCGGCGGGTGTCTGCGTGTTCAAAAAGCGGATGGCGGGATAAATCTGCAGCCGTCGCTCCAGATAAGCCTCTCGGTCGCGCAAAGCCATAGGCAGAAGGGGTAGGTAGCTGCTGCCGAACAGCCAAAGGGCGTAAAGGGCTTGGACAGTCAGCAAGGCTCCATAAAGCAGGCGCAGCCAGTGGGATGCCCGATGTGCCCATGCCGTGCCACCCGCCGCCAGCAACGGCAGCACCACCATCAAATAGCGCACCTGCTGCATCATGTAGAACCAGCCCAGCGTGTTCAGCGTAGCGAGTGCCAGCAGCCAGCCCGTGCCTGGTGCCAGCCCCGTCCCGACCATTAAGCCCACCGTTGCCAGATAGCCCATCCCTATCGTGGGCAATAGGTAGACCTGTTCTCCGACCGTTGCCCCGATGGGGTCCGCAAAACGCAGCGGATGTGCCGTCAGGTTCCACGGCAACATCAGGAGTTGGGCTGGCTCGCGTCCCATGCCGAACTTCAGCTGGTCGTTCCGATAGGCGATTGCCTGCTCGCGGCTCCAGTTCTCGCCTCCGAATATCTCATACGCGAAGGGATAAACGGGGTTGCCTGTCCAGTACCAGTTGCGCAGGTACCATGGCGCGCCTATTATCAGGGCAAGCAAGGCGGCGACGCCTATCAGGCGCATGCCTGCCCACTTGCGCTTTCGCCAGCACCAAAGGAGCGCAATCAGCCCCCACAACCCCCACGAGAGCAAGGCGGTATATTTGGTCGCCAGTGCAAACCCCATCATCCCACCTGCCAGCCAGAACCAATACTTTTCTCCTACCGCAGCCGTGTGTGAACCCCCTCCGTTAGGTTCCCCCTGTTGGTAGGGGAAACCGCTGTTTGGTGGTTCCCCCCGCTTGCGGGGGGAGCCTGCAGGAGGGAGGATATCGGCGACATTCCCCATCGCACCGTAGAGCGCGAAGGCGCCCAGCCCGATATAGAGCGCGCTGCTCAGATCGATATAGGCACTGAACGACTGCCACACGATAAGGGGCGTGCCCATCAGCAGGAGCGCGCTCCAGAGGCTCTGCCCGCCCAACCGCTGCACGAATGCCCCTGTACCGACCACCATCAGCACCGCCATCCACCAGTGGAACACCTTCGCGCACGATTCGCCACTCAGCCACAGCCCCAGCAGATAGAGCATATCCAGCAAGGGCGGGAAATAGCTCTGATGCATAAAGGGGATTTCGATCATGCCGCCTGCCTGCAGGTAGATGCGGGGAAAAGCGAGGTGATAGGCGAGCGCGTCCCACTCGTTGCCGTCGGGTGGCAGCAAGCAAAGCACCAGCCCCATCAGCAGTATCGCCCCAACCAGGCACCATCCCGCCACGATTG
>OGCH01000686.1_pt1 | contig 15974 bp, 9 predicted proteins | sample 1570111 | NCBI WGS metagenome assembly OGCH01 (sample SAMN03436243, study PRJEB24508) | hot springs metagenome | biome: Desert Springs; feature: Hot Springs; material: Water | place: USA: Great Boiling Spring, Nevada | collected 2008-12-01 | depth 0 m m | reverse complement strand
CCGTTGTGCGAAGGCGCGCTCCTCCTTCAGATTCCCCTATCACCGTGGGGGAACCTGAAGGCGGGTTTGCGCAAAGAGGCGCATCGATTATGCCTGCGGTGTTGGCGGGGCGGTGCCGTAGCGGCTGTAGAGCCACGAGACAATGAGGAGCGTAAGCCCCAGCCCCGCAAAGCTGAAGGTGCGATAGGGCATCTCCAAAAAGCCCAAATCGAACAGGAACAGCTTGAAAGTGGTGAGGGTAAGCGTGGCCAACCCCAGCAGGCGCACTGCACGCGAGCGGTTCAGCACGCCCGCAATCAGCAGCAGCACGCCCAGCAGCGTCCACTCCAGCGAGACCAGCATCGGCGCCAGCGGGCTATTCGGCTCGCCGATGAGCTGGAAATAGTAGTAGGTCTCCATCGTCACCAGCCAGATTGCGCCGCCGAGCGCCATCAGCCCCGCCATAACCGCCAGCCCCACACGCGGCAGAAGCCGATCCAGTTCCGATTCGGGCGTCCGCAGGGTGTGGGCGCGTGCCACCAGCGCATCAACCTTCAGCCCCAGCACCCAGCTCAACAGCGCCAGCCCACGCTCGTTGAGCAGCACCCTTTCAAGGGTCGGTTCCTCACTTAGGATGACCAAGGTCTGGAGCGATGCCAGCACCCACAAGGCAAGCCCCAGCCCATACAGCAGGCGACGGCTGTACCAGATGCCCAGCGCCACCAGCAGCATCGCCTCCAGATTCCATATCGGCGCTACCACCGATGCCTTGAACTGAATCGGGATGGCAATCGTCAGCAGGGTGATGCCCAGCGTGGCGAATCCGCCGATGAGCAGCGTGTCTTCGGGCACTGTGCGATAGCCCAGCCATGCCAGCAGCAGGTAGAGCGCGCCCAGCCCCGCCAGAAAGGCAGCGGGGTAATCGCCCAGCAACGGCGTCGCCACCGCCTGACCCGCCGGCACATAGAGCAGCGTCGCCACCGCCAGCAACGCAATATCGCTGTCCGAAGTAGGCACGCGGGATGTGAACACCGGCACCAGCACCGAGAGCATAAAGAGCGCGTAATAGAGCGTGATAAAGCCGAAGACCAGCCCTGCCATCGGCTCGCGATAATGCTCTATCGACCAGCCCATCAGCAGAAGCCAAGTGGCGATTAGGCAGAGCCATCGCTGCAGTTCCCAGCGGTTGCGCGTGGCGACGGTCAGCAGCCCCGCGTTCAGCACCGCCAGATAGGTGAAAAAGCCAAGTGGTTTGCCCGCGCTCCCTCCCGACTGCAACACCACTGGTGTCAGGAAGCCGCCCAGCACGGAGAGCGTCGCCAGCAGCTGCGAATCGCGCCCTATCGCCAAGCCCATGCCGAAGGCGGTGGTCGCCACCATCAGCGCGAACGCCAGCTCAAAGCGTATCACCTCATAGCGTTGCAAGCCCGCCCAAGTGGTCAGATAGAGGATGGCAAGCCCCGCTGCGATGGAGCCATCCACGAACCAGCTGGCAGACCGCCGTCGGGAGAGCCAGCCCAGCTCAATAAGTGCCAGCCCACCGAAATAGCCAATCGCCAGTCGCGCCCACGGTCCCAACCGCGTCCATGCCCAACTTAGGAAGAAGACTGTCGCCAGAAAGAGCAGCGCAGCGCCAAACCAGAGTGCAATCTGTCCGCCGAGTGTCTGCTCCAGCTCGCGCGCAGCGGTCTCCTCCTCAAAGGCGAACGGCTTACGCGGTTCTGGTGCGGGGATAGGGGCACGCAGGGCTTGAGTTGGCGGCGCACTCGGCGAGGGTGGCGGCGCGCTCGATGGGACAGCCGAAGCTTGAGCAGGCGGCACTTCTGGGGCAGGTGGCACACGCGGCGGGGGCGGCACTTCAGGAGCAGGCGACGGCGTAGCAGTGTCTCGCCAGCGGGTCAAGTGCTGCTCCAGTCGCTCCACCGCCTGAACCAGCGCGCTTAACAGGCGCTTCATCAACTCCAGCTCGTTCCGCACATCGTCCGAAAAAGGTGAGTGTGCCATATTGCACCTCCAGTTTCCTTATACGCCAAAAAATCGGTTCTGCATTCAGGACTTTAGTCCCATGCCGAAACACCTGCGCCGCTGCGCCGTCAGGTACACTACAAGGGGCGATTGAAGCATGTCGACACGGCGACCATCGGTGCAGCGGGAGTATCAGCAGCAGGTGCTACTGCGCTGGATTACCACCATTACCTACCGCATGATTACGGTGGGGGCGATTCTGTTCGTGGTGGGGTTGGCGTATCTGCTCTACGCGCTCTTTATGCTTGGTGATCAGGGGAGCTATACGGCTGCCGATGTGGCACGCATTCAGGGCAACCTGAATTTGTTTGGGCGACTGGCGCTGTTAGGCGCAGGCATGGTGGTGATTGGCTTAGCGTGGAACTTCCTGGAGGAGGAAACGGTCGGCTATGTGCTGGTGCTGCTGGCGCTCTTTTTCTACTGGGGTTTACCCTTTCTGCTGGGGCAAATCGGCACGCTGCCTGAGCCGAACTCCCTACGCGGTTTCGCCTTGGAAAGGATTCGCAACTTGATGTGGGTGCTGTTTCCGCCTGGCATCATCCTCACGGTGTTTGTGGGCATCGCGCAGGGCATTCGCCGTTTGCGCTACGGCGCCGCGTTGGATCAGACCCTGAAGCTGGGTTCGGGCGTCAGCAAGCAGGAGGTGCAGCAGCGATTTCTGGGCAAATGTTGGCAGCTGCCCTTCTGCCGCGATTATGTCCGCCAACGATGCCCCATTTTCCATGCACGACGCACCTGCTGGCGCGAAGGCGTGGGCTGCATGTGTGAGGAGAAGAACATCGTGATGGCGCTGCAGAATGTGCGACTTAGCGATGACCCCCAGAAGAATGCGAAGTATATTCCGCACAACAAGACGCTCACGCGCGCCGAGTTGCGTGCCCGCTGCGCCGAATGCGTCATCTATAATGAGCATCAGCGCCAGAAATATCAACTGATTGCCCCGCTGACCGTCGGTAGCATTATTGGGATAGCCTATTTCTTCCATGTGCCGCTGCGTGAGAAGGTGTTCACCTTGCTCTCGCTGCTGGACCAGTTGCTGGCGCGGTTCACGCTAATGCCCTCCGAGGCGCAAAAAGGTGTGCTGGAGGCAGCGGCACGCGCCAACGAGACCGCCGCACTGGTTCTATATATCGCGCTGGTGATTGTGGCGCTGAGCTACGCCTTGCGCATCGTGGAGACGGTGATTTTCAAATGGAAGCTGTGAGGAAGTGGTTGGAGTATCTGGAGCGATTAGCGCAGTTGATGAGCCAGCGGCATGTGGCGCGGCTGGAGCTAAGCCTGAACGGGCTGCGGGTGCGCATGGTGCGCGCGCCTCAAGAGCCACCCGTTAGCCACGAGGAGACGATGCCCCCGCTGTTTATCGCTGGCTACAGCGAATCGACAGGCAAGCAGGTCGAGGATAACGCCAGCAGCTGGCAACCACCCGGTCCGATAGAGGTGCGCTCGCCAGCGGTCGGCTACTGCACGCTGTCGCCCATCGAAATAGGGAGCCGAGTGGAGCGCGGGCAACCCATCGCCACCATCACCGTGTTGGGCATTCCAAACGAAGTGCCCGCGCCCGTCACGGGCACACTGATTAGCTGGCAGGTAGGAAACGGCGAAGCCGTTGAATATGGTCAGCCGCTTGCGCTGCTTCAACCCCTAACGGAGTAGCGGCATCGCACTGGGCATCCTTCTACCCTGCGGGGACAGGTGTGACCAGAGGCTGGCGAGGAAAGAGTGGCGCTTAGCTGTCCCGCTTTCGGCTACCTGCGTGTTCGAACGAGCGTGAGCGGGCGGCGAGGCGAACGGCATCCCACTGCAAGCGCAGCAGCTGGCGTATGAGTCGAATGCCTTGCTCACACTCCTGCTGGGAGAGGGCGCGTACCGCTGCCCCACAGAAATATGCCAGGCACTGCATCGGGCGCAGCTCGTTCGGCAGGCGGCAACCCTGGCAGGTCAGCTCGTTGCAGCAGCCCGGAGGGCGTGTCGCGCCCTGATGCAAGAGCCGATTTTGCGCCTGTGCTAACTGGAAGCCTATCATTTCACCGGTGCGCCGTCGCGCGCCGAGATGCTCCGTTTGCGGGTTCTGCAGCACCCTGTCCAAGAAGGCATCGCGCTCACGTGTGCCCTTGCAGCAGTAGCCACACTGCGCGCACACATGCGCGTGGCTGCGGCTAATCTCAGCCAGCGCGCGCTGAATCGCCATTCGCCGCAGGTTGAGCTGTGCCAACTGACGCTGATAGCGCACATCCTGCAGCGCGCCCCGATGGGTGAGCCACCGAGCGAGATGATTGCAGACAATCTCCCACGCGCGAAACACCGGACGCGCATAAAACAGAAACCGCATGCGCGTGCCCCATCGTGCAGTTCCCCGTGTCGATTCCTCTACGCTCCTGTGCATGCTTTTGCAAACCCTTTTGGGCAGACACGCAGGTCTGCCCCTACGATTTATCGGGTATTATTTATCGGGTATTATTATACTTATTGGACACCGACCATGCGGATAGTCTGGGTCGTAGAGTGGATGCTACTGCTTGCTGTGGGGATAATGTGCATTTATCCTGCGACGGCTCCCTATCTAAGGTGGCGGCTGGCAGCCCTATTTCAAATAGGAGTAAAACATGAAACACTTTATGACTATCTGAAAGGTGATGGCACTGTCGAAAGGAGGCTCCATCGCCGAATAGAGCAGTTGCAGAAGCGATTTCCCGATGATTTTGAGGTTAACTGGGCGGCAGCCCATACAAACGCCGGATTGTCTCCCGAACAGGTGCGTGCCGAGCTGTCTGCAATGCTACCGCGTTTTGGTCATCGTCCCGAGCTTTATGCCAGCTTGCTTCGCAATGAGTGCCGACAGTTTCGGATTGGGCGTCCTGAAGAGTACCGTTTTGTACAGCATAATCGTCGGGTATCGCCCCCTGATCGCGAGGGTGCCATGCGTATTCTGAACTGGGCGCGTAAGGGAGAGCAGCTCGACGCGTCCAATGGCTTTTTCAGTGGCATGCGCGTACTTGCCCTGCTTACTCTCCGCAGGGACAAGGAAGCCATCCAGGCGTTGAAGGAGGCAGCGCGTAAGCCAAGATGGGATGACTATATCGATGAGGAAGTCGAAGCAATCGTGCAATTCAGGCGGCTTCTGACAGATCGTCGTACTGCAGAGATTGATCTCGCGATTAGCACTTCTATTCTCTTTCCGCATTTTGGTTATCAGCGTGCAATCGCACGCATTATGGTGGCACTGGCAGTTGAGCGCGAACAAAGGGGCAGGATTCGCGAAGGGCTTGAAATTCGCCTCGCACTGGCGGAGTATGGGGGGCGTATACAATCGCAAAGCCCATATATTATCGCTACCTTAGTGGGCGTGGCGATTTCGCGCGTGGCGTCGTCTGTGCCGATGGGTGTTCAGGCAACTCCACCGCCTCACATGACCCCAGCGCAGAAAAGTGAGTGGCAACTTCAACGATTTGTGCGTTATCTGCAAGCCCGTGGGTTTGCGCGGGAGGCGAACTGGTTCCAAGCGGAGTATAAGCGAACCGAAACGATAGTCCATCTCATTCGAAACACCCACGATCGTTTCTTTGATGTGCAATTTCAGCAATTGAAGCGGCACTACGGGCTGGGCACAAGTCTCTTCTTCTGCTTAGGGCTGGCGCTGGGGTTGGGTGTCGTGTTGCTCATGCTGGTGTTGCTGGGCAGTCGTCTCTCTTTTACCAGTGCGTTGATTCTGGCGCCGATAGCCATGCTCGTCGCGACCTGCTGGTTTACTTTCTCATCGGCTGCCGAGATGATGTGGCGCTTGTTAGAGGCGGAACGGGCTGCTCAGGTCTGGATTACGGAGAGCGATTCAGCTACTGCTGTCCAAAAGAGCCTTACCCCCTTGCCGCGCCTGTGGCGCTGGGTATTGCCTTTCGGTGCATATGGGATCAACTTCATCCTGCTGGCAGTGGGGTTGCTCTGGATTGTTCTCAGCCGTCGTGCTGCGCAAGGACTGGGGGTTGAGAGCATGAAACAATTCGTCGCCGTCGCCTTTGCCGCTTGGCTTTTGGTGTTGAATCTGTTGATGATAGCGCAAGTGCGAGCTGAACGCCATCTGGAGCAGGTCGCCGCTCAGATGCGCCGCAACGAAATCTCGCTTTACCTGCAAGTGTCTGGCACGAAGACCCCCTTGCCACCATTTGTGCCTCCTCCGCGTTGAACCTGACTATTTCTCCAATCCCACCATCGCAGCGCCGATGGCTTCGCGGGAGAACTCATCTCGGTGGAACAGCTTGGTAATGCGTCCGCGATAGAGAACCCCAATTCGGTCGCAGTAGGTCATCAGCTCGTCCAGGTCGAGCGATAGCACCAGCGCCGCCATCCCTTGTTGGCACGCTTCCCGAATGGTGCGGTAGGTCGCCTCGGTGCCGCGGATGTCTAGCCCGCGTGTGGGAGCATAGGCAACGAGCAATTGTGGCTGCCCATATAAGGTGCGTGCCACAATCAACCGCTGCTGATTGCCGCCCGAGAGCGTGGTCATCGGCGCCCGCAGCGCGGGCACCTTCACCTGAAAGCGTTCGATCAGTTGCTGGGCACGCTGGCGAACGACACGGGAACGGAGCCAACCAAATCGTTGCAGGGCGCGGTCGCGTTGGAACCCCAAAATAGCATTCTCCTGCACGCTCCAAGCCGCAATCATGCCCCGCCGGAATCGATCATCGAACAGGAAGCGGATACCTGCCTGCAGACGCTGTGCTGTAGACCAGCGTTCGAACGGGATGCCGTTCAACTGGAGATGTCCCCGCTCTACCGGGCGCAGCCCTGCCAGCGCCTCTACCAGCTCGAGCTGCCCGTTGCCATCCACGCCTGCCAGCCCCAGAATCTCGCCCGGAGAAAGGCTTAGATTCAGCTCCTGCACACCCCATCCGCCTCGGTCGGAGCGCACATAGAGCGACTCGATGCGCAGGCGTGGCGATTGGGCAACCGCTCCTACGACTTGTACGGGCACGGTTTCCGTGCCCTGCGCCTCAGCGCCCTTCGGTATAGGCACGGAAACGGTGCCTTGCGCTTCTCCAGCGGTCTCTTCCCCCATAATCCAGCGGGTGAGGGTCGCTGCGTCGGTTTCGCAAACAGGCGCCTCCGCCACCTTGCGCCCACCCCGCAGTACCGTCACCATATCGGCATAGTCCAGCACCTCCTGCAACTTGTGCGTCACCAGCAGGATGGTGCGCCCCTCCGCTTTGAGGCGCAGCAACACGGCGAAGAGCATCTGCACATCGGTGGGCGAGAGCATGGCAGTTGGCTCATCCAGAATCAAAAACTGGGCATCGCGCCACAGCAACTTCAGAATCTCCAGCTTCTGGCGTGCGGCGACGCTTAGCTCCTCCGCAGGTCGATCCCAGTCCACCTCAAACTCAAGACTTTTTGCCAGGTGCTCGGCACGCTGGCGCGCCGCTTGACGATTCAGGATGCCGATTCGGTTTGCCACCTCCTGCCCCAGCATCAGATTGTCCAGCACGCTCAGCTCTGGGATAATGCTATAATGCTGGCTGACCATACCGATGCCGTGTGCAATGGCCTCAGCGGGGCTGGCGAAGCGCACGGGCTTGCCTCGCAGATAGATTTCGCCCTCGTCGGGTGCGTAGTAGCCGTAGAGGATACGCATCAGGGTCGTCTTGCCTGCGCCGTTCTCGCCCACAATCGCATGGAGAGAACCAGCCCGCACATGCAGATCGACCCGCTCGTTGGCTATGAGCGTGCCGAACCGCTTCGTAATCCCACGCATCTCGATGGCATATTGCATAGGCTATTCCTGAAGTGAGTCGGGTTGCTGTGCGTTGTGGCTGTGCGCTGGATAGAAGGCGTAGAAGTGGTGTGGCGGGCTATGTCCCGCCCCTATGGCGACCGCGGCTTGCAGTGCCCTGCTGAGATACTCTTTTGCTTGGCGCACCGCTTCTGGCACCGTCGTGCCCTTTGCCAGAAAGGCGGCGATAGCCGCCGAGAAGGCGCAGCCTGTGCCATGGGTATGTGGAGTCTCGATTCGCGCCGCTGGCAGCCAGATAAATTGCTCCCCGTCATAGAGCAGGTCGTCCGCGCAATCGGGTAGATGCCCACCTTTGACCACCACCCATCGCACGCCCAGAGCGTGAATGGCTCGAGCCGCCTCCTGCATCGCCGGCTTGTCCCGCACGGGAAACCCCGCAAGCACGCTTGCCTCGCCCAGATTGGGTGTGGCGACCAGCGCAAGGGGCAGCAACTCATTCCGTAGCGCGTCGATAGCATCCTCGCGCAGGAGGCGGTCGCCACTTTTGGCGACCATCACCGGATCGACCACGAGATTGCGGATATTCCATCGCCGCACCCGCTCTGCCACCACGCGGATAATCGCCTCGCTGAACAGCATACCCGTTTTGGCAGCGTCCGCGCCGATGTCCGCCATTATCGAATCGATCTGCTGCCCCACAAAGGCTGGCTCCACGGGGAACACGCCCTGCACGCCAAGCGTGTTCTGCGCGGTCAGCGCGGTGATGGCGCTGGTGCCGTACACCCCCAACGCGGCGAAGGTCTTCAAATCCGCCTGAATGCCTGCACCGCCCCCCGAATCGGAGCCAGCGATGGTCATCGCTTTGCGCATGGCATCTTTACTATACCCGTCCTATTCCCCTGAACCGCTAAGTGGGGTGAATCTCTGCCGCTACTCTTTTGTGATGGTCTCGTCCAGATTGAGCATCACATGGGCGACCATCGTGAGCGCGGCGAAGGTGGGGTCGTCTTTGCCCGTGAGTTTGCGGGTGGCTTCTGGGTCTGAGCGGTAGCGCTCCAGCATCCGCTCATAGAGCTGCTTCAGGCGTGCTAACTCTTTGGGCTGCGGGTAGCGGGCGGTGCAGCAGCGGAAGCCATACTCGATGCCCTTTTCGACGGAGCCGCGTGAGGCTTTCAGCATCCGTTTCGCCAGCCCCTGCGCCGCTTCGATATAGACCGGGTCGTTCAGCAGCACCAACGCTTGCAGCGGTGTGTTAGTGCGGGGGCGATTGACCGTGCAGACCTCGCGCGAGTTGGCGTCGAACGCCACAAAGGAGGGGTAAGGTGCCGAGCGTCGCCAGAAGGTGTAGATGCCACGCCGATAGCGATCCTCACCCTCGCTCATCACCCAGCGGTCGGCGTTGAAGGGGATGTCCCACACGCCTTCGGGCTGATAAGGGAACACGCTGGGACCACCTATCTTGCGGCTGAGTAGCCCACCAATCGCCAGCGCGTTATCCCGAATCAGCTCCGCCTCCAGTCGGTGGCGCGGTCCGCGCGCATAGAGCGTGTTTTTCGGGTCGCGTTCGAGCAGTTCCGGTGTGATACGCGACGACTGGCGATAAGTTGCGCTGGTCACAATCAGCCGATAGATGGCTTTCATGCTCCAGCCCCGCTCCATGAACTCCACTGCCAGCCAATCGAGCAGTTCTGGGTGGGTGGGGTAGGCGCCCTGTGTGCCGAAGTTATCACTGGTTTCTACGATGCCGCGTCCGAAGCAGGCTTCCCACATGCGGTTCACCTGCACCCGCGCGGTTAGCGGATTGTCGCGCGAGACGAGCCATTTCGCCAAGCCCAGCCGATTGCGTGGATAGTCGGGTGGGAGGGGGTGCAGGACGGCGGGTGTGCCTGCCTCCACCTCCTCGCCGGGATTGGTGAACTCCCCTCGGATGCGGATAGCGGCTTTCAGCACCCCATTTTGGGGATTATCTTCCATCACCAGCGTGGTCGGGAATTGCGCTTCCAGGTCGCGCTTGTCCTGCTCCGCTTCGAGCCGCTGCAGAGCCGCCGAGTTGGTGACGCTGATGCGGAATCGTCCCAGCACATGCTGTTTGTGATGCGATTCGAAGCGCAGGGTAAGCGTCAATTCAGCGTTGCGTCGGAGCGTGAGCGGCTTGTCAAACAGCAGGATGAGTTCGTGTGGTTCGTTCACCCGCGGGTGGATTGCCCAGCCCTGATTGGGTGGCTCGCCTCGGATGAGGGCATTGAGATTGAAGCCTTCCTGCACGAAGTCTGCCAACGCACGACGCAGCACGAGGGTTTGCCCCTGCAAAGCAATTGAGACGCCTGTCAGCACGAAATTGCCGCTGCCTGCACGCCCAGAGCCTTTATGAGGCAGTCGCTCATCAGGAAGGGCTTCGACTCGCAGCGCGCGATAGCGTCCCGCAAGCAGCTGGCACTTGACATGATACACCTCTTTATCGGGGGTGTTGCCCTGCGCCAAGAGGGAGCCATCGGGCTGGACGCTCAGCTCGCTGCCATGCTCCGCCTTCACCTCCAGAGGGGTCAGCACGCGCCATTCGGGCGGGTTGGGATAGCGGCGCCGCAGGTGGGCGATGCGCTTCTCTATCTGCTCGAGCTGGCGCAACTGCTCCCGCGTGGGCGCTTTAATCTGTGCCTCCAGCCATTTCTCCTCGCTCACGCTCGCATCGCCCACAGGATAAATCTTTGAGTTATTAAAGAACGCCAGCATCGCATAGTAGTCGCGCATGGTGAAGGGGTCATATTTGTGGTCGTGGCAGCGGGCGCAACCGAAGGTAATGCCCAGCCAGACGGTGGCGGTCGTGTCGACCCGATCCACCAGCTTCATAAAATGCGCTTCTGCCTGATCCACGCCCCCTTCCAGATTCTGCATCGTGTTGCGGTGGAAGCCTGTGGCGATGCGTTGCTCCAGGGTCGGGTTGGGTAGCAAATCGCCTGCTATCTGCTCGATGGTGAACTGATCGAAGGGCATATCGCGGTTGAAGGCGTCGATGACCCAGTCGCGGTATCGCCAGATGGAGCGGCGCAGGTCTTTCTCGTAGCCATCGGTGTCGGCATAGCGTGCCAAGTCGAGCCAGATACGCGCCTGTCGCTCGCCATAGTGGGGCGAAGCCAGCAGCTTGTCCACCAGTCGCTCGTAGGCGTCAGGGCGTTTATCCTTCAGGAAGGCGTCCACCTCTTCGGGGCTGGGCGGCAAGCCGATTAAATCCAGATAGACGCGGCGGATGAGAACCTCTTTGGGCGCTTCGGGCGACGGCTGCAACCCCTCCTGCTCCAAGCGGTACAGAATGAAGGCATCGATGGGATTGCGCACCCACGCCTTGTTTTTCACAGGGGGTACGGGCGGGCGTTGGGGTGGGATGAAAGCCCAGTGCTTGGCATTCTCTGCACCCTCGGGCCATTCTGCGCCCTCGTTGATCCAGCGTTTGATGGTTTCGATCTGTTCAGGCGAGAGAGCGGTGAAACCCTTCGGCATGCGCGGACCCAGCTCATCGCTGGTGATGCGCTTGACCAGTAGGCTGGCTTCGGCGTTGCCCGGAATAATCACAGGTCCGCTGACGCCGCCTTTGAAGGCGTCTTCGCGATTGCTCAAACGCAGCCCGCCGTTGCGCTTGTTTGGACCGTGGCAAGGGAAGCAGGAGGCTTTGAAGATAGGCAGCACTTCACGCGCGAAATCGACCTTACGCGGCTGAGAAGGCGGAGGCACGGGCATGTTCCACGCCAGCCCCAGCAATAGTGCGGGCAAACCACCATAGAGCCACAAAGCCATTACGCTTTTCATCGCCACCTTATTATACATCACACCTCCATCAAAGGCGCCCAGCATGCAAGACCTAGGCACGCTGGGCGGCATCTGGAGCGAGGCACGCAACATCTCGCCCGATGGCACTATCATCATCGGGCGCGCTCGCGACAGCGCCAATCGGTGGCGTGCCTTCCGCTGGACAGAGGCGCGCGGCATGGAGAACCTCAATCAGACCTATGCCGAGCTACTCCGCGACGGCTCCGAACTGTGGGAAGCGACCGCTCTCTCGCCTGATGGACGCTATCTTGTGGGCTGGGGCTATAACGCCGCCTCCGGCTTCGACGAGGCGTTCCTGCTGGACACACGCGTGGCAGGGGATGTGGATGGCAACGGCTGTGTAGACGACGCCGACCTGCTGCACGTGCTATTCGCCTTCGGACAGAGCGGTTCAGGCTTGCCAGAAGATATCAACGGTGACCGCATCGTAGACGATGCCGACCTGCTGCAGGTGCTGTTCAACTTCGGCAGAGGGTGCTAAGCTAAAGACACCGGTTGCCCATTTGGAGCGGTAGCTGAGCGGCCTAGCTGAAGGCGTGGCAGGGGCTGGAAACACCACCTATATCGCCTTTACATAACAACAGAATTTTCGAACACCCTCCCCGACCCCTTGACAAAGCCGTCATCGATGGAGTTATAATAAGGCGCAGCAACCGAAACCGAGCAGAAGCGAAAAGCGGAGGCAAGGGATGGTCGCTAAAACGATAATCGGCATAGCGCAGAACCTTACCCACTACTTCAACTTGGCGGGGGGGGGGCTTATAAGTTTGCATCCCTTTTCATCATCGGGCTAACGCTGTTGCAACTGACCCTCTGTTGGGGTCAGAATTGCCCTGAAGAGCGTGATGGTTGGCCATGTGCTCGATTAGAGCCTACTTTTCCCGCTGTGCCTGACTGCCCACCCTGCGCCATCGGCGATGCGATCTATCTGGGTTCAGGCACAGCCTCTGTGGATGGTGCTGGCTGGATCTGTACGGGAGCAGCACCAGCCCTTCTGCCCGCCACAGGACAGTTTGCTTTCGGAGTGCCTTTCCCTTGGGTTGATGTGTTGCACGGCGGTTATACTTTTATCTCATCGCCTTGCCCCGGTGGGAAACATGGGGGCTACTGGCTGTTTGGGCTGGAACGAGTTCAACTGGTCATCTCATCGGAGCAGGTTCGCAAGAACTTGTGGCGTGGCACACCGACTGAATTTTATTGGGAAGATAGCCCTGATCAGCGAACTCTCATTCGCGAGGTGATTGTCTATGATGTAAATGGGGATGCGCTGCGCTTCATCGGGCAAACTCCTATAGACCTGCGAGATGAGACACGAGGCTGGGATTTTCGCCCTGCAGCGGGTGTCTATGCCGAGTTGATGGTTGATGGTTCACTGAACCGCTTTGTCCTTCGAGGTGGTCCGCCGGGCGCGATGCGTCAGCCAGGTGGCTGGATCTACCGATTTGAAGTCAGCAATCGCCCCCCCGTTGGTGCTCCTTCGGTTCCGGATTGGGGCTATGGCAAGAAGGCAATGCTGCGCAACAAACTGGAGGGAGTTCCAGGGGGTGGTAGTGTGCTGCGCCCCGCCATCGAAAGCCCTTATGGTCACAAGTGGTGGATCGAGTGGGATATTCGAAGCGATGAAGATATGAAAATCTATGTGATGGATGATCAAAGCAAAGCCATTCTCATCTTTCAACGACTTTCCAACGACTTCGGAATCTGTTGTAGTGGTGACCTTAATGCGGTGAATGAGAAGTGGCAAGTGTCTTACCGTCATCCTCTTCGCACAGGGGATGTGCCCATCGTTCTGGGTTATATCAGCAGTTGTGGTTATGTACAATACGAGGCAGGGGTGCCCTACCCGAAGGAAAGAACCACTGTCTACTGGAATGGTCAGTATCCGCATGAGCAAGTGGCAACTGTCTCCGATATGGCTTGTTTCGACAGTGGTGAGCGTGTCTCGCAAGAAGGTGGAGCTTTGGGACGCAACGACCTCAGCGAACAGCAGACAACCTTATTTAGGTGGGAGCCGATTCAGGAAAGAGAGAAGCTTCTCTATCAAGCGGCTTATGGCACTATTCCCGAGAACACCAAAGGGCGATTGAAGGAGGTGCGCTTGCAGGGGTTTAGAGCAGCCACCTATCGGCACGAATATGCAGGGAGTGATGCCCACTTTGTGATGCAGGTCGGAACGACCCCCAAAGACACCACGCAGCTGGACTACTTCTGGGATCGTGGGACAGGCATGTTTACAACCCTCACCACAACGCGCCCTGCTATCAACGCCCAGCTCATAGATCCACAGCGTCAGCGGTGGGATCGCTATGAAGTTACTCAATACGAGTTCAACATCGCTAATGGACAAATAAGCCGTATCTCCCGCTGGCTGACTGATCAAGATGGCAATCCCGTGGAAGGGAGCCCGCAAAATCCGCTGTGGGAGGAGCAATATACCTATGTAGAGGGTTCCCCTTGGCTTGAGAAATTCGTGGATCGGCAGCAAACGGAATATCTGTTCGATTACTGCAGCATCGAAGGTCCACGGCTGCGCTCGGTGACCATTCAGCACAGCGCAGGCACCCCTCGGTGGGGCTTCCTTCAAATCGGCTATTCGGGATCGGAAAATGAATGCAACGGGGTGCTGCCCCGCACGATTCAGATGGGCACCAATCCCGACCGAACCTGGCGGCTGCGCTACTCCAGTGCAGCAGAGAACCTTGCTCCTAACCTGCTGCGTTTTATGGCAGAACCAGGCAGAGGTGAATGGGAGTTGGGCTACTACCCCAACACCCATCCATACGCAAACAAGCTGGCGTTTCTCAAAGACCCTACCCAGCGTCAGATAGAGATAACCGCGTACGACGCCTTAGGACGCCCTACCACGATTCAAGCCTCTCCAGCAAGCGGGCAAATCCTCTGGCAGCAGATCGACTGGACCATTTTGGGGCAACCTCGCGTGCTGCGTTGGAGTGATGGCAGTCAAGTTCGCTACCTTTGGGAAGGCACTCGCCTGCGCGCTTTTGATGACCCACGCGCAGTCAGTGAATATCATAGTCCAAACCCCGATAGTGACTTTGCTAACCCGACCTATCTAACTACTGGTTCTCCACGACGGCTATGGTTCGATTACGATCCACCCGAATATGGGGGGCTGCTCCGTCGCATCCGTTTTGGTGGAGGCGTCCAAGGACCAGGCAAGCTCTATGCCGCCCTCCAGTATGATCACTACGGGCGTCTGAAGCGTGTGGCAGGGGGCAATGATGTTGGAATCAATTATACCTATGGTGAGCAGCACGAGCTGCGCGCCATTCACCACGATGGTGACGCAACCGCTGAACGGTTCGATTATGAGAACTGTTGTGGCAGGCTTCGCTCCTGGACACGCCAAGATGGCTCTACGGCATTCTTTTCCTATACCCCCAACGGTTGGCTAAGCGAAATTCGATTCGGAAGCGAGAGCAGCCCGCCTGCCTACCAGTATGCCTACGATGGCGCAGGGCGATTGGGGCGCGCTGAAAACGCGCTGAGTCGCCTCACCTTCCGCTACGATACCGAAGACCCCTACTTCGGTATGGATCCCCCCACCAGCAGCGAACTCACCGGCTGGCTCTGGCATGCGACCACCGAACTGAAACGGCTCGACAACACCCCGCTGGGTGTCCACCAGCAAACCTACACCTACTACCCCTCTGGCGATGTAGAGACCATCACCCACTACTGGAATGGACAGCCGTTCAGCACACTGCGGTATGAATATGATGACGCGGGGCGCCTGCGTAAGATTTTTTATCGCGGGCATCTGTTAGCTGATTACAGCTACGACGGCGCAGGGCGACTCCGCAACCAGACGGTCTATCCACTAAATGGTGGCACGCCTCTGCAGGCCCAGATTACCTATGCCGATAACCAATCTGTCAGCGCAATTGGCACGATAAGTTGGCAGTCAGGCAACAACTTGCTTGCCCACTTCGATTACACGGGGGCATCCGCCAGCCCTGTAGAACCCAACGACGGCTATCAAGGACGGGGCTACTATCCTGATGGCACGGTGCGCCGCATCGACGAGCAGATTTGGGATCCGGGTCAGAACCGCTACCGCCTCTACCACTGGTGGCTGGACTACGGCGTGGACGGTGCGTTGCAACAGAGCCGCTTGGACACCGATCAGACTTGGACAGAGCGCACCTACACTTACGATGCGGGTGGCAACTTGCTCAGCCGTAGCGCGGCTGAGACGAATGCGCCGTGGTACTACGAGTATAACCAGTTGTACTATGTACCTGCAGAGCGATGGTTCTTCACCTACACGGCACGAGGTGAGCGGCTCTGGTGGTATACCAATGCACAACGCCTGCGCGGCGATGTGAACCGCGATGGGCGGGTGGATGACGCCGACCTGCTTGCCGTGCAGTTCGCCTACGGGCAGCAGTGCAACGGCTGCCCC
>OGCH01000684.1_pt1 | contig 16010 bp, 13 predicted proteins | sample 1570111 | NCBI WGS metagenome assembly OGCH01 (sample SAMN03436243, study PRJEB24508) | hot springs metagenome | biome: Desert Springs; feature: Hot Springs; material: Water | place: USA: Great Boiling Spring, Nevada | collected 2008-12-01 | depth 0 m m | reverse complement strand
TCAAGACCACCAGCGGCAGTTCCATCGCGCCCGATGGCCAGGGATAGGGCTGCCAGTCGCGCGGGCGGTAGTAGCCGCACTGGGTCTGCTCCAGCCAGTCATGCACGCGCTGCCGCGCCACCTCCGGCGGATTGATGCCGATGGTGACGGAGGTGGGCACGATTCGCTCGCGAGAAAGCCCCAGCAGCTGCCACAGCGGGAGACCTGCCCGCTTGCCCAACCAGTCGAGCATCGCCATATCGAGCGCAGCGCGTGCAGCAGTAGGAATGCCTGCCTCGCGTAGGCGATGCTCCGCCTCTTGACGCTGCAAAGGGTGCAAATCGGCGAGCAGCTCACATGCTGCTTCGAATGCCTGCAACAGAACTTCGGTCGGCTGACGATGCTCGCCGATGGAAAACGGAGAGGCCTCACCCCAGCCCTCGATGCCCTCCGCCTCAATCCGCACCCAGAGATTGGTCGTCTCAGCCGTCGTGCCGCGACTGATAGTGAGCGGAAACCGCTTCCGCACCGTAAAGGTAGTGAACGCTATCTGCATGCCGCGCTTCAAGTTCGACAGCATAGCAAGAGCATCCTGTCAATTGAAAGTGTCCGCTATCCCGTCCAGAAGGGAGGTGAGCAAGCAGGCGAAATTTCACGGGCAAATTGCTTGCTTCGAACGCGGGCGATGTAAAGGGCATAACTCTAACGCCCCAACCAACAGCAGCCCCACATCCAGCGTTGTTTTGCCCAATTGGGGCAGATAGTGATAATGCTCAAAGGGGTGCAGGAAGGTCATCGGCAAAAAGGTAATCGCTTGCCAAAGCAGGAGGCTGCCAAACAGACGCCAGTGCCGATAAAAAGCGACCAGCACCCCCGCATAAGCCATTAGCATCACCAGATGGTCCCACGGCTGCTTGAGCAGCCACAGCGACGGCTCTGGCAGTGCCACCTGCCAGTAGTGCCAATCCCTCACAGGCGGGACAAGTTCGCTGAAATAGTCCCACAACGGTCCCGAGAGGCTGCTGCGTAGCTGTTGGTGCTGATAGCGGCTCAGCTCCAGCGGGATGAGTGTCAGGCGCAGCCCCACTATCAGCGCAGCTGCCAGCAACACACCTCCGCCAGCCGCCCAGCTCATGCTGCCCGATGTCCCACGCAGCCAAAAGATAAGCCCCAGCCAGAGCGGCAGCAAGGTAATCGCCTGCTCGTAGGCGCCCAACGCAAGCAGATAGAGCAGCACGGCAAGTAGCAGGCAATGCCAGCGTCGGCTCCGCAACCCGATTAGAAGGCAGTAGAGGCTCCAGATGCTCAAAGCGGTCATGAGCAAGGCGGTGCGCGAGGGCACCCAACCAATAAGCCGTTCATACTCGGTGTCCATCAGGCGATGGATTCCCCACAGCATGGCGCCCACCGCCAGCACCCATTGCCATCGCCACGCCCTTGCGAGCGTTTGAAAACCCCCTCCTTGAGATTCCCCCTGCGAGCAGGAGGAACCAACCCGATTCGGTTCCCCTCGCCAAGCGGGGGGAACCTGCAGGAGGGGGGCGAATCGAATTATCAGGGCGACAAGAACCAGCCCCATAATGAACCACCAGTCCGACCAGCCCCTGAACAGCGCGGTCAGCCCCGTTTGCTGTAGGCTGAGCATCAGCGCGCTGAGACTGGCGAGCGCGTCGGCGTGGGGAAAGCCTATCTGACGGGCGAAAGTCCGCACGGCAAACATCAGTCCCAGCGCGGTCGCCACCATCAACAGCCAGTTGGTGAGCCGATAACCCCACGCCCGCTCGCCGTAGAGCGTGTAGTCCAGCACCAGCGACAAGCAGGTGATGGGGCGATAGAAGCCGTTTTCCAGAAACCAGTCGCCAACAAACCATCGCCATGCGCCCGACAGTCCACCCGACGCCCGCATCGTGTCCAGCATCACGGCGGTATCGCTGTCGGCGCGTAGAGGAGTCGCCATAAACACCTGAGGCAAAACCAGTAGGTGCAAGCCCAACACAAGGGCGAGGGGCACACCTGTAGGCATGCCCCCACCGCTATTTGCCTTTAAAGAAATTCGCGTTTTTCTCAATATAGTGGCGCCATTCAGGTGGAACCTCTGTATCGGCATAAATGGCGTTCACGGGACACTCCGGCTCGCATAAACCGCAATCGATGCATTCATCAGGATGGATGTAAAGCTGGTCTTCGCCCTCATAGATGCAGTCGACGGGGCAGACCGCCACACAGGATTTATCTTTGACGCCGATGCATGGCTCACAGATGACATAAGGCATCGATCCATCTCCTCCTGCCCCAATTATACCCGCTACCGACTCTTCTTGATGGCTTGTTCCAGGTCCTCCAGCAGGTCTTCTACATCCTCCACTCCCACCGAGAGTCGGATGAGCGCGTCGGTGATGCCGATGCGGGCGCGCTCTTCCGGTGGGACGGAGGCGTGGGTCATCGTGGCAGGGTGGCACATCAGCGATTCGACGCCACCCAGCGATTCGGCGAGAGTGAAGAGGCGCGTGCTGGAGAGGAACCTCATCGCGCGCTCCACTCCGCCGTGCAACTCCATCGTCACGATGCCGCCGAAGTCGCGCATCTGCTGGCATGCCAGCTCGTGTCCGGGATGGGTCGGCAGTCCCGGATAGCGCACCTGCTTCACCTCTGGATGTTGCGCCAGATACTCGGCGATACGGCGTGCGTTCTCGCAGTGCCTTTCCATGCGCAAGGCAAGCGTCTTGATGCCCCGCAGCACCAAAAAGCAGTCAAGCGGTCCGGGCACTGCGCCCGCCGCATTCTGATAGAATTTCAGTTGCTCATAGAGTGCGCGGTCGCGCAGGCAGAGCGCGCCCCCCACCACATCGGAGTGCCCGCCCAGATACTTCGTGGTGGAATGCACCACAATATCGGCACCAAACTCGAACGGCTGCTGCAGGTAGGGAGTGGCGAAGGTGTTGTCGACCACCACAAGCGCCCCATGCGCATGCGCCAACTCACAAACTGCCCGCAGATCGACAATCGAAAGCATCGGATTGCTGGGTGTTTCGACCCAAAGCAGCTTGGTGTTCGGGCGGAAGGCGCGGCGCAGCGCGTCGAGGTCGTCGCCATCGGCATAAGAGAACTCGATGCCATACTTCGCCCACACTCGCTCAAAGAGGCGATAGGTGCCGCCATATAAGTCGCGGGTCGCCACCACATGGTCGCCCGGTTGGAGCAAGCTCAACACGGCATTTTCGGCTGCCAGCCCGCTGGCGAACGCCAGCCCATACTCCACCCCCTCCAGCGATGCCAGATTGCGCTCCAGCACCGCGCGGGTGGGATGGTCCGAACGCGAATACTCATAGCCTTTATGCTGCCCTGGCGCCGATTGAGCGTAGGTAGAGGTCAAATAGACAGGCGTCATGATGGCGCCTGTGGCTGGATCGGGTTCAACGCCTGCATGAATCGCTTTGGTTGCAAAGCGCATGAGGGAACCTCCTTAGGGGTGATTGGGCAAGCCGAGCAGGTGTGCCAGCGTGTGAACCAGATCATATTTGGTCAGCACCTCATATTGCCCGTCTTCGATAGGCACCAGCACGGCGGTCTCGCGGCTAATCAGATCGGTCAGCTCATCCAGAAAGGTGTCGGGTGAGACGGTCGGGAAGGGTGGGGTCATCACCTCGCGCACCACATATGCCTGCAGGTCATGCCCCTGTAGCACCATGCGCATCAGGGTGTCCTCCAGAATGGACCCCACAGGCACACCGTGCTCCATGACGGGCAACTGCGACACATCATACGCCTCCATCCGCTGGAAAGCGGTAAGCAGTGTGTCCTGTGGGCTGACCGTGAGCAGCTGGCGCACGGGACCACGCTGGCGTTTGGCGTCGACCAAGTCGCGAGCGGTCAGCTTGACGCGCGGCTCGTAGCAGCGATGCTCGCGTAGCCAATCGTCATTATACACCTTGTTCAGCACCCGCATGCCCGAATCGGGCACGATAAAGACAATCAGGTCGTTTTCGGTGGCGTTGCGAGCCACTTCGAGCGCGCCGTAGAGCGCGGCGCCTGCCGAACCACCCGCAAAGATGCCCTCTTCGCGTGCCAAACGGCGCGCCCACAAAAAACAGTCGCAGTCGCTGACCCGAATCACATCATCCACCACCGAGAAGTCCATCGTGGAGGGGAAAATATCCTCGCCGATGCCCTCCACCAGATAGGGATGTGCCTCCACCACCTTGCCGTGATGGAAGTAATCGTAATAGACCGAGCCAACGGGGTCTACGCCAATCACCTTGATATTGGGGTTGCGTTCCTTGAGATAGCGTCCCACACCCGAAATCGTGCCCCCCGTGCCCATGCCAGCGACCAGATGGGTGACACGCCCTTCGGTATCCTCCCAGATTTCGGGACCTGTGGTCAGATAGTGTGCCTCTGGGTTCGCGGGATTATCATACTGGTTCACAAAGAAGGCGTTGGGGATTTCCTGCGCCAGCTTGCGAGCAACCGAGTAGTAGCTGCGCGGGTCATCCGGTGGGACAGCGGTTGGGCACACAATCACCTCGGCGCCCATCGCCTTGAGCATGTTAATCTTCTCGCGGGATTGCTTGTCGGTGGTGGTGAAGATGGTGCGATAGCCGCGCAACGCTGCCACCATCGCCAGCCCCATGCCGGTGTTGCCGGAGGTGCATTCGACAATCGTGCCACCCGGCTTCAATTTGCCTTCACGCTCCGCTTGCTCGATCATCCGCAGCGCGATTCGGTCTTTCACGCTGCCGCCGGGGTTCATGAACTCCAATTTCGCGTAGATAGCGGGTTTCAGATGGCGCGTAATGCGCTGAAGGCGCACCAGCGGTGTTCGCCCAATCGCATCCAGAAGACTCTCGTATCGCATGGTCTCACCTGCCACTCTGCAAGGTGCTGTACTGCACCCCCTTTATTATAGCCCATTTCGCAAGCCTGCCCATCGAACATAGCACGCGCCGAGAGGAACATCCCCACCGAGCTAATGCTGACAGTCGGGGGATGGGGGTGGGGGGCTATGGTCGACTGTCGGTGAACCAGCAGGACTCATCTTGAGCAGCGGAGTGTAGTCAAGGGGAAGCAAAGCACGAAGCGAGTGCCTTTGCCCAGCTCGCTCTGCACATGGATATGTCCCCCCATCTGCTGCACGATGCCATGCACCGCTGCCAGTCCCAACCCCGTGCCTCGCCCCACCGGCTTGGTGGTGAAGAAGGGTTCAAAGATATGGGGCAGCACCTCAGTGGGAATGCCGACGCCGGTGTCGATGACCTCCAGCACCACGCGCAACTGCCCTTCAGGTATGGTGTCAGGCGCGTCGTGATAGGGACATGCATATTGGCGGTAGAGCCGAAGGGTAAGTGTGCCCCCGTTGGGCATTGCGTCGCGGGCATTGGTCACCAGATTGAGCAACACCTGGGTCATCTGTTCGGGGTCGGCGTGGAGCGTGCCCACCTCCGGCTCGATATCGAGCATCAAATGCACATTCTCGGGTAGCAGGCGTCGCAGCATCTCCCCCATCTCGGCAAGCCATTGGCTGATGTTCATGGGGACGGGATTCCGAATTTGGCGGCGGGCATAGGCGAGCAGCTGGCGCACCAGTTCCGCAGCACGCTCGCTTGCCTGGATGACGCCCTCTAAATAGCGTTGAACTCGCTCATCGTGTGTGCGCTCCAGAGCCAGCTCGGCATAGCCCATGATGGCGGTCAGCAAGTTGTTGAAATCGTGTGCCACCCCGCCCGCCAGTCGTCCGACGCTCTCCAAACGCTGTGCAGCTGCCAGCTCTTCCTGGAGGCGGCGCAACTCGGTGATGTCGGTCTGCACGCCCCACGCCCGCACCAGATAGCCGTTCTCCACCACGCCCACCGCACTATTGAGGACGCGACGCTCGTTCCCGTCCCGATCGCGCTCCACCGTCTCCACATTCTCAAAACGATAACCGTTCTGAATGAACTGGCGGAACATTGCTTCGTTCAGCGGATGCCCCGCCACAAGGCGGTCGCTCAATCGCGTGCCGATAAGCTCCTCAGGTCGCTCAAAGCCATACATACGGGCATAGGCGGGATTACACTCCGCAAGGTAGCCATAGCGGAGCATCCACTCAATCTGCTCCTCGATAGGCAAGTCGATGGGGATAGGGCGCTCCGATTCGTAGCACCAGATGCCCTCGCTGGCGAGCTGGAGAAAGGTGCGGTATCGCGCCACCTGCTGCTCCAGCTCTGCGATGCGTGCCTGCAACTCTCGGCTTCGTCGAGTCTGTTTCGCTGCCATACGCATCCCTCACGAGGGCAACCCCACGGGCTGCCAACCTGTCCAACCCATCCGACCTGTCTGAATCGTCCGACAGGAGTAATTCGCTACGAACCGCTCGATCTCCTTTGAACAAGTAGATTGCGTTGGCGACGCCAAGCAAACCCCGCTGAGACCAGCAGGGTGATGCCGGTGATGGGCAAGACAAACAGCAGCATGGCGCCGCTGTAAAGAGGGAGCGCGTCATGCTCCGTCGCTTTCAGCACCAGATAGGTGACATAGGCGATGTAATAGCCCACGAAGAGCGCACCCTCCCAACGGTTGATTTCAAAACCATTGAAGAACACGGGCAAGCAAGCAATCGCCACCGCCAGCATCACCCAGCCATCGAAATGGAGCACCGCAGGCGCCACGCTTAGCCCCTGTGGCGAGACCACGGTGCTGATGCCCAACACCGACAGAATATTAAAGATATTACTGCCCACCACATTACCCACCGAAATATCGCGCTCGCCGCGCAGGCTCGCAATCACGGAGGTTGCCAGCTCGGGCAGGGAGGTGCCTGCCGCCACGATGGTCAGCCCAATCACCAGCTCGCTGACGCCCAACGCTCGTGCCAAGCTCACCGCGCCCCGAATCAGCCACTCCGATCCCACCACCAGCCCTGCCAGCCCGCCCACAATCAGCAGCCCCATCATAGCAAAGGCGCCCACCGAGGGCTTGGCTATCTGTACAAACTGCTCATACTCCTGCAACTCCTCTTTCAGCTCCTCTTGCATCTCGGGCTCCTCGCGTGCTGTGCGCCCCATCCAGTAGAGATAGCCCACAAAAATCACCACCAGCACCACGCCATCCAGCCTCGAAAGCTTGCCATCATAGCACAGCCCCAGAAAAAGCAGCGAAACAAAAATCATGAAAGGTACTTCGAACTTGATCAGCCGAAAGTGAATCGCCAGAGGCGCCACCACGGCTGAAAGCCCCAGAATCAGCAGAATGTTCACAATATTACTGCCTACCACATTGCCCACCGCAATGTCGGGCTGCCCCTTGAAAGCCGAAAGAACAGAAACCGCCAGCTCGGGTGCACTGGTGCCAAACGCAACCACGCTCAGCCCTATCACAATCGGTGAAACGCCCAGCGCAGCTGCCAATCTTGAAGCGCCGCGCACCAGCCATTCGCCACCTGCGATTAGCAACACCAGTCCTGGCAGAATCAACAGAATCTCGCTCACACAGCCCTCCTCCGATATCGCGCCTGCCTAACGCCCACCGTAGAAAAACGCCACGAGCAGCAATACCAGCACACCCAACATCATCACGAATGCGTAGGAGCGCACATAGCCGCTCTGCAACGCCCGCACGCCGTTGCCCAGCTCGCGCGCCAATACGCCCACCAAATTGACCACGCCATCGATAAGACCCTCGATGAGGATGCTAACAATCCATGCGAAGGCGCCACCGACGCGAAGACCCAACCAGCGCATCGCGCCATCATAGCCCCACTGCCGATGGAGAACGCCCCACAGACCCTGCAGCTGTGCCTCGCGCGTCGGCATGCCCGCCCGATAGCGCACCACACCAAGCCCCAACCCAAGCAGTGCAGCCAGCAGCGCCACCACTGCCACCAGCCCCTTGCCTGCCTCTGGCGCGACCGCTTCCGCCTCAAGATGCACGGGAGTAGCGGAAGGCTTCAAAAACGCATGGATGGCATGCTCGCTCGGCAACACCCAGCCGAACAGCAGCGAGCCAATCGCTAACACCACCAACACGCCCAACACCACTGGATAACGCTCGCGCTCAGGTGGATGCGCTGCATGCGCAGGGGGCGCGAAAAAGACCAGCCACACCAAGCGCGTCATATACAACGCCGTCAGAAAGGCGGTTGCCACCCCAATCCAGAACAGTAGGGGCAGCCACGCTGCTAAACGGCTGCTATACGCGCTGAGCAGAATTGCCTCCTTTGACCAGTAGCCCGAAAATGGCGGAAAGCCGCTGATTGCCAGCAGCCCCACCACCATCGTGGCAGCCGTGATGGGCAGATAGCGTCGCAGCCCGCCCATCTCTCGAATGTCGCCCCGATGGTGCAACGCAATCAGCACCGAACCCGCACCCAAAAAGAGTAGCGCCTTGAAAAAGGCGTGCGTGGCCACATGGAACATCCCGACCCAGAACGCGCCCACGCCGCATGCCAGAAACATATAGCCCAGCTGGCTCACCGTCGAGAACGCCAGCACGCGCTTGATGTCGGTCTGACCCAGCGCAACGCTCGCTGCAAAAAGTGCCGTGAACGCCCCCACCACCGCCACCACCAGCATCGCAGCAGGCGCAATTTCGAACAGTGGATGCACGCGCGTCAGCAGATAGACACCTGCCGTGACCATCGTGGCGGCATGGATGAGCGCCGAAACGGGTGTGGGACCTGCCATCGCATCAGGCAGCCAGAAATAGAGTGGGAGCTGAGCCGACTTGCCCGCCGCCGCCAAAAAGAGCAGCAACGCCACCAGCGTCGCCAGACCGCTACCCACTCCCAATACCTCCGCCGCACGCGCATTAATCGGCTCAAAGGAGAGCGTGCCAAACGCCACCACGATGATAAACATCGCCAGCAAAAAACCCACATCGCCAATCCGATTCACAATAAATGCCTTGTTCGCCGAATCGGTGTTATATTTCCACTCCGCATTGCGATAAAAATAGCCAATCAGCAAATAGCTGCACAGCCCCACCCCCTCCCAACCGATAAACATCACCAGAAGATTGCCTGCCAGCACCAGCGTCAGCATAAAGAAGATAAAAAGATTAAAATAGGTAAAAAAGCGTGGATAATCGTCATCTTCTGCCATATAGCCCGTGGCGTACAGGTGAATAAGCCCGCCGACGCCCGTGACTACTAAACACATCAGCACCGAAAGCGGGTCGATAAGGAACTCAAAAGGCACCTGCAGTTGCCCAACGGCAAGCCAGTCGGCAAGGATGTAAGTGGCGCGGCGTGCCCCTTCGGGCAGTTTCAGCATGGCTTGCAGCAACTGCATGCTCAGGGCGAACGCGCCGAACACGACGCCGGTACCGACCGCGCCCACCAGCCACTTGCCTGCGCGCGTTCCCAGCCCGCGTACCAGTGTCCCACCCAGCAGGGCATGGAATAGAAAACCTGCCAACGGTAGCCCCAAGATGAACGGTATCAGCTCCACGGGCAACCTGTGCATCTCCATCGTCCTGATTATACCTACCCAAACAAAAAAAAACCCCCCACCCTATCGGAGGGTGAGGGTAAGCAAGTGGGAGCGATAAGGGAATGTTCACTGGCAGTTGCCCGGATTATTGCGATTAGGACAATTGCGACACCATGTCCCATCCGTACGCTTTGCAGCGACGCCCCACAGGTTGATCTGACCTTGATAGGGGCCGGGTTCGCCCACATCGTAGAGCTTCACTGTCCTGCCATCCCAAGTGGTGACCGTGTTGTTTGGGGGCTGGCGCAGCTTGCCCTTCACGGTGCGGGCATGCCCGTCCACAAAGTTCGCGGGTGCCAACTCGTTATGCCGTGCCTGCAAGTAGGACTGAATCGTGGGCGGCGGTCCGAGGGTCCCGTCATACAACATGGAGGTCTCCACGGGGAACTCGATCTGCGCCATCGAGACAGGGGGATTGGCTGTCAGCAAACCCGGTACATTGCCGTTCTCGAATACACACCAGTTGAAAATGTACCCTGTGTTCCGAAAGCCCGTGATGGGGCACACAGGCACGCCGAACTGCCCAAAACTCCCCACCACATCAAATCCCTGCCGATCCGAAGGGCAAATGAGGATGTCCGTATTCTTAATGTACGGAAACATGGCGTTGAAGAGCGTGAAGATGCAGGGTGAATTGTTCTGGACGGTCAAATAGATACTGAACGGGAATCGCTCGTCGTAGTCCTGCACATATTGCGTAGCCGCCAGAGCAAGGTTCTTCATGTTGCTGATACACTGGGTCTGGCGCGCTTTTTCACGCGCCTGCGCAAACACGGGGAATAGGATCGCCGCCAGGATGGCAATAATGGCAATCACAACGAGCAACTCAATCAAGGTAAAGCCTGTTCGCCGTGCGTTCATAATGTCTCCTTCTCACAAACATAATACTGCAATTTCTGTGCCATTCCTGTCCTCTAAAGCGATTTGGGAGCAGCATATTCACCTTCTGGCGCGAATGTGCCATAATTAAGGGAGGGTAAGCAATGGCGATAGAGAGCGGGCGTCGGATTGGAACCAGCCTGACGGAACGGATGCTGGCACCCGTAAGCTGGACCCAGCAAGGCGTAGCACGCCTGTTGGGCTGGTTCAATCAGGAGCGGTGGACTAACCTGCTGACTATTTTGGGATTGGTGCTGGGCAACCTTGCGATTCTGCTTTTTCTGGTGCAAGGTCAGGATAACCGCGCCATCGCGTTTGTTATACTGGCATTGATTGCGCCCTTAGCCTTTCTGATTCCCGAGGTAAGTATTGTTGCGTTTATCAGTGCAGGGGCAGGGCTTTTTGTGAACGCGATGTACTTTGCTGCAGGTCCTGGGGGGGGTACAGGTGAACGTACCCTGATTTTGACCTTTCTGGGGATTCTGAGCTTGCGCGCACTTTACGAGTATGTCCGCACGCCTGCTTCACAACGCCCACGATTGCTTTCATTTTTTACATTAATTCTTTCTCTTTTTTGGATTTATTATATGATACATGTGTTATATATTTATTTGTTTCGTTATGATGAAGTACCACCTGATTCGGTAGATGCGGTTTTGGGTATTTATCGACCGGCTCTTTTCCGCTACTTTGATTATCATATGATATGGATTGGGATTTTCCCATTGATTATCCTGATGCGTGACTATCAGCGAGCCAAGCGCGTTTTTATCTTACTGGGGATCGTGATGGTCGCAGGCATGGTGGTCATTATTTGGGATTACTTTGCGCCATTACCTATTTTTGTTAAAATTCTTTTCCAGCTACGCGCAGCGGGGATAGATGCAGAAGGATATCGGATTCGTGATCCAGCTTCTTTATACCTGTTTCTGGTAGGCTTTTTCTGCTTTCTCTATGCTTTGGGCTATGCTCGTGGTTGGCTTAATGCTGTTCTACTGCCATATATTCTTATGGCGTGTATGGCTATCCTCATTACCAAGAATCGCGCTTTATGGGCTGGTATTCTTCTCTTTCTGCCGCTTGTTTTGCTGTGGAAACCTCCTTCTGCCCTGCTAAGGCAGGTTCAACTGTTAGGTATGGCAGCACTTGTCTTGCTCTCGCTTTTATTGCATCCACGAATCGCTGAATCAGTCAGCCGAGTAACCAATGAAGCCATGCAGCGATGGTCTCGGAACTATGCTTTTGGAGGCGATCCGCGCCTCGATCCCTCTTATCAGGCGCGATTGAGAGAGTTGGAATCTTTTGAGTTGCATTGGAATCGTTTATCCCCTTTCCAGAAGTTGTTTGGCGCAGGGTTGGAGGCGACTTATGGATATTATATTCCAATCTCTTACTTAGGCTATCAGGGTCCTCGCTTTGAACGACTGTTTATTGAAAAAGTCTATATGCATTTCTCATGGATAGCGCGTCTTCATCACTTAGGCTATGTGGGATTTGGATTGTTGGCATTGACCCTTGCTGCTTTTCTCGTTCGTGCCCTGCTTGTCTTTATGCGAACCACAGATATATTCTCGCGCATTGTGATAATGGGAGTAGCGGGTAGTACGGTAGCCATGATCGCTTATGACATCTTGCACCAAACGCTTGATTCAGGTGCGGCTGTACCTGTGGTCATGCTTTGGTCGATAGTGGAATTGGTACCTCACTGGCAACGAACGGGTCAGATTGATGTTAAGGCTGCTTCCTAAGTGAATCGCTTGAGAGGCATCATTCTCCGTTTGGATGAGGTAGCAGCAGCTGAAGGTATTGCTTGGCAACGCGCTCCTCGTGAAATTGCAGCAGCCACTCTTCGGGCACTTCAGGGGCATCCCCATCCAGCACGCGCAGGATGGCGTTTGCCATCGCCTCTACATCGCCTACCGGCACCAGATGCCCATATTTGCCATTATCCAAAATGTCTTCTGGACCGCTGGGGCAATTCGTGCTGACCACAGGGCACCCGCATGCCATCGCCTGAATCAGCACATTGGGTAATCCTTCATATTCGGAGGACAGCACAAAGACCGCTGCGCGTCGCATGTAAGCAAACGGATTCGCCACAAAGCCCGGCATGCTCACCTGGTCGGTGATACCCAGTTGATGTGCCAGTGCCTCCAGTTCACCCTGCAAGGGACCTTCACCCAACAGCACCAGGTGCGCCGGGCGGTTCGCCCGCACAAGCGCGAACGCTTTCAGCAGGGTGGCAAATCCCTTATGCGGATAAAAGCGCCCGACCCCCAGCACCACGGGGGGCTGACCCGGAGCAAACCACGGATGATCCACGGGCTGATCCCGCAGCTGAAGTAATCGTTCGGTATAGGAAGGATTATAAATCAGCACGATGCGCTCCTTGGGGATTTGCGTGGTGCGATAAAGGTCGCGCTGCACACCCTTTGAGACAGCCACCACCCAGTCTGCATAGGGATAGCAGAGCTTCGTGCTGAGCCGCTCGATGATTCGATCCTTCAAGGGAAGCGCGCTACGCACCCGCATAGAGGGCGTATTCGCTTCACGCACGACCACGTTGGCTTTTGTTCGCACCAATCGCGCCGCTATCACATTCAACAGATTAGGATAAGGTAGACTGGATAGAATCCCAGCAGGACGCTCCTTGCGCAGGTAGCGTACCAGCGGCGCGAAGCACTGCATCATGCGGGCTTTTCGGAAATCGATGAGGTTCACCTTCGTCGATACTTCGGACACATAAACTCCTATCTTGTTCCTTAGCAGAAAATCCACTTGATGACCCTGCTCGGCAAACTGATTGGCAAGAGTCACCATCACACGCTCCGCCCCGCCACCCTCCAGGCTCGAAATGAAAAGCGTGACCTTTGCCATCCGCTATAATATACCCCAGAGGACGGCAACCATGCAAAAAGCACTCGTCACAGGTGGAGCGGGATTCATCGGCAGCCATCTCATCGATCGGCTGCTGATGGATGGCTGGCATGTGGACAATCTGGACAATTTCGACTCGTTCTATGATGCCCGCATCAAGTGGGCGAATGTGCAGGCACATCTCCAATCGCCTCACTATCGGCTGTTTGTGCTGGATTTGCGTGATTATGAAGGCATGCGCCAGCAGTTGCCCGGCGACTATGAGGTCATCATCCATCTGGCAGCGCGGGCAGGCGTGCGCCCCTCCATTCAGAACCCGATTCTCTATCAGGAGGTGAATGTGCGCGGCACGCAGAACCTGCTGGAGCTCGCACGCGAGTGGGGTGTGAAACAGTTCCTCTTCGCCTCCTCCAGCAGCGTCTATGGGGTCAATCCCAATGTGCCTTGGCGCGAGGACGACCATGTGTTGATGCCCATCAGCCCCTACGCCGCCACCAAAGTGGCAGGCGAGCTGCTGGGGCATGTCTACTCGCATCTCTACGGCATCCGATTCATTGCACTCCGCTTCTTCACCGTGTACGGTCCGCGCCAGCGACCTGACTTAGCAATCCACAAGTTTGCTCGCCTGATGCTGCAAGGCAAGCCTATTCCCTTTTTCGGCGACGGCAGCAGCCGCCGCGACTACACCTATATCGATGACATCGTGCAGGGCATTATGGGGGCTATTCACTATACAGAGAGCGCGTATGAGGTGATTAACTTGGGGCATAATGAGCCAGTGTCGTTGAACGAGCTGGTGCAGACGCTGGCGGAAGTGTTGGGCGTGGAGCCTGTGCTGGAGCGATTGCCCAATCAGCCCGGCGATGTGCCCCAAACTTGGGCAGACATCGAAAAGGCGAAGCGATTGCTGGGCTATCAACCCATGACACCCTTCCGTGAGGGCATCCGCCGCTTCGTGGAATGGCTCCGTCAGACGGAGCCATTCGCTGCCAGCCCATGAGCTGAGGGCAACGCGCTGCCCTCTCACCTTTTAATATCCTCAATTAGGCTTCAGAAATCCTCATCTGAAAAGCCCTCAGGACTTGACAAAAGTGAAATCCAGAGGGTATAATAGAGGACGCTATGAGGAAGGCATATCCGCAGCCGACGCGCTGCCCCGTCTGCAACGGCAAACTGCATGTCACGCAGCTCAGCTGCGAGGCGTGCGGCACCAGCCTGCAGGGGCATTTTCAGTCGTGCCGCTTCTGCCAGCTGGAAGCCGAGCAGATGCAGTTTCTGGAGGTGTTCCTGCGAGCGCGTGGCATGCTGGCGGGCGTCGAGCGTGAGCTGGGCATCAGCTATCCGACCGCCCGCAACAAGTTGGACGCGCTGCTGCTTGCACTCGGACTGGCACCCATTCCCCAACCCCCGCAGAACGAGGACATCGCCCGTCAACAGCGCGCCATCTTGGATATGCTGGAGCAGGGGCAGATTACGGCGGAGGAAGCCGCCCGCCGACTTAGAGCCTTACGCTAACGGAGGGAACCTATGAGAGAAGAGATTCTGCGCATTCTGCGCCTGGTGGAACAGGGGCGTATCAAGCCCGACGAAGCCGCCGAACTGATCGACGCGCTCACCGCCGCCGAGCGCGCTCCCACAGGCGAAACAGCGGGTACACAAGAACGCCCAGAAGAGGAACCGCATCGCCTCTTCGAGCGCATCACCCGCGCCACCGAAGAAGCCGTGCGGGGCATCAACTGGCGTGCGATTGTCGACACCATCCGCACTCAAACCCAGCGTGGACTCGAAGAGATGCGTCGTGCCCTCGAAGAGCTGGAACGCGAAGGCTGGGGCATCCCACGCTGGCATAAACACGAGGTCAGCACCGAACAGACCATGAACTTCACCCTCCAGCCGGGACAGACCGTCGAGGTCAGGCTCCCTGCAGGCGATGTGCTTATCACCGGCGGTTTCGAAGGGGGACGGGTCGAGACCGAAGTGCGCCTGCGGGGAGCCAACCCCGAAACGCTGCAGGAGAAGCTGCGCCAGTGGAGCCTGCTCATCGAGCAGACCGAGAACGGCGTGCGCATTCAGCCCTCCGAACTGGACGCCGGCATCGAACAGGTGGTCGATATCACGCTGCAAATCCCGCGCCAGACCAATCTCCTCGTGCAGACCCGACGGGGCGACATCCGCGTCGAGAAACTGGAGGGCACGCTCCGCCTCAACGCCACACACGGCGATGTGAGCCTGCACCATATCGACGGCAGCGTAGAAGCCACCACCGTTCGCGGCGACCTCTATCTGGAGCATTTCAAAGGCTCGCGCATCCAGATAGACACCCAAAGTGGCGACCTCTACCTGCGCGACGCAGAAGCCGAGCAGGTACGGCTCCACGCCACACACGGCGACATCTCCCTCGAGCGGCTCAACACGCAGCAGCTCAGTGCCGAGACGGTCAAGGGCGACATCAGCGTGGAACTGCTGCAACCCCTAACGGGTGAGACACGCCTGAACACGGTCAGTGGCGATATTGAGCTGTACCTGCCGGATGGCTGCGACTGTCGCGTCTCCCTGCGCACGGTGGCAGGCGACATTGAGTGCGCGCTCAGCTGTCGGGAGGTGCGCCGCGAGCGCCAAAGCTTTCAGGGTGTGTGTGGCGAAGGCAGGGGCACGCTGACGGCGGAAGCGGTGCATGGCGATGTGCTGGTCAACCTGCGCGCCCATGAAACCGACTGAACAGGTGGCGGGGTATGGGCATCCCCCTTGCTGAAGGCGATGCCTATGCCCCTTTATTTATAAATCAGGAACGGCTTGCGTCGCTGGCGGAAG
>OGCH01000676.1_pt1 | contig 16110 bp, 21 predicted proteins | sample 1570111 | NCBI WGS metagenome assembly OGCH01 (sample SAMN03436243, study PRJEB24508) | hot springs metagenome | biome: Desert Springs; feature: Hot Springs; material: Water | place: USA: Great Boiling Spring, Nevada | collected 2008-12-01 | depth 0 m m | reverse complement strand
ACTCCATTATTGGTGTGTTGCGACAACAATTTTAACGTCCGGCCTCCTTTCGGGTTTCCCAGATGTTGGGCGTGTGTTGCCAGCCAAACCCTCTTCCCCTTCTTCTTACCCCCTTATTCTGGTGAAGATTCCCATAAGCTAATGTCATAGTATTTATTCAGCTACATTACTGTTGGTGTATGGGGGTTTTGGGATGAACCTCGACTTTATTGAGATAGTTCTCTTGGTTGTCGCGGCTTTTTTCGCCATGCTTGCCGTTGAGCAGAACAAGCTCATCAGAAGTGTGATGGGCCTTTTCGGATATACAGCGACTTTGGGTGTTTTATTCTTCGTTCTCGGCGCCTACCCCGTGGCAATCCTCCAACTCCTCGTCTACGCCGGCGGGATTGTTGCGCTCTTTCTCTTCGTTATACTACTAACCAGAGGTATTGAGGAATGAGGAAGGCAGAGGTCCTGGGTGCGGTCACCACGGTCGCTCTTGCCTTCATGGTTTTATCTGCTCTCGCCGGACAATCTCCGGCCTACAGCTACTGGAGAGATGAAGCAGGTCGCCTAGTTCAGTCGGAGTTTGCGGCTCTCTGGCGAAGCGTGAGCGGCCTCCTCTTCGGGACACTCTTCCCCCTATTTATAGCGTTCGGCCTGGTTCTTCTCACATTTGTGTTAGGCCTCTCGGCCTTGCTTAGGCGAGGTGATTGAGTTGGGTCTGCCTGTAATATACTATGTCCTCGTAGCAGCTCTCCTATTCGTCATCGGCATGTTTGCGTTAGCTACGCGTAAAAGTTTCATCAAACAGGTAATTGGTTTGGAGGTTATGGTTAACGCGGCACATCTAAGCTTTGTCGCATTCGCGACTAAGCAAAGCCCCGGTCTCTCAGACCCTTACGCACAGGCCTTCATACTGGTCTCACTCGGTGTCGGCGCAACCGTCGTAGCCTTGGCCCTTCTCTTAGGTGTGCAGGTGTACAGAACCTACAGAACCACCGATGTGACTAAGCTCAAAAGGCTCAGGAGGTAACCTGCAGCTCGAGAAAATAGTAGCGGGCGACGAGGCTTTCCCCGTAGCTTTTAAGCTCAAGGGGCCTGTATGTTATGACCCAAACCTGGTGGCCACCCGTTTCCCTCTGGGGCTGGCTGGGGATTCCTTGGAGAGGCGGTTTTATCTCCCATGTTTTCTCGTAGACGGCTCCGTCCTCCGTCAACACTTTTTCCTCGATAAGGGCGGTCGGCGTGATGGGTGAAGGGTTGTTGGGGATGTTTTTGGCTGCCGCAAACCTCACCTGGATCAAGCTGTCGGGTCTGAATGTGAAACGACGTCCCTCCGGTGGGTGGAAAACAACCAAATGTGTATGATTTTCCCCAAACCTCCAGAAGATACCGAACCTGTAAAGGTAGACGCCGGGCTTATCAGGGACCCATACATGGTACGTTTCGAGTTTTTCGTAGTCCGGCACCATCTCAGCCAAACGCAGCAACATGTCCGCAGGCATAGATGAGTAGCCGGGGCCAGCGGTCCTGACTGCGAGGGTTGTTTTAGTCGTCGTAGTTGTTATTTCTTTTATTATGGTTGTGTAGTGTGTTATTGTCTGACCGCTCTGCTGCGGTGTATTTGCTGCAAAGAATATGAACACACCCAGACCCATCATGACGGCAAGCAGGACGGCCGCGGTCCTCAAACAGCACCCCTCCTTAGAGGGTAAACACCCAGCTGATGCAGTTCCCCGGACGGGATTTTTACCTCCGATACGACTATCTCACCGCCCTCGGTCACGTCCAGTAGGTTAAAGCTGTTTCCCAGCCTACCTCTCGTCCGCACGGAGGAGACTGTTCCCGCGTTAACCATCAGAGTTTTCCCCACAGTTATCACATTCCGGACATGTCTGTGGCCCATCAACACGACATCGACCCCTGTCTCCAAAACCGTCTTCAACACATCTCCCGCATCCTCGAGGATGTCTTTCTCCCTCCCCGCAAAAGGCACGGGAATCAGGTGATGGTGAAAGGCAACTATTTTGAGGACGTTTTCCGAGAAGGCCTGGAGGCTAGTCTTTAACAGCTCACGCCTCCATCTGCCGAGCCTGCCGCTATCTACGTCCGGTATCGCGCTGTCGAGAACCAATACAGCTAATCTCTTAAAGCTGGTCAGAACATCCGTCTGAGAAATCATCTCCCTGAACAACGAGTCACCGTAGTTTCTTTCGTCGTGGTTTCCAGGGAGGAAGAGTATGTCGGGCTCGACCTCCTCCATCTTCTCCACAGCCAGCTCATAGTCCAACAAAACTCCGTTGTCCGTCAAGTCACCCGTATGGATGACTATGTCGGGCTCAGGCTCCAATGTGTTAAGTATCCTTATGCAGGAGTCGAGGAATTCGTGTAGGTGCATGCCATACTTCGTTATGTGTGTGTCAGAGATGTGTGCAACCCTTACCGCTACCTCTCTACGCATGATTTATCCAAATAGTTTAGAATGCAATGATTTATATCTCCCCATCTCCCGACAACACCCGTGGAGAATGACGGACTCTCTGACGAAGTTATCAGGGATATTTTGACTAAGCACAGGAGGATTGTTGTTGTGGGAGCCTCGCGCGAGCCGTCTAAGCCGGCCAACTATGTTCCACGCTTTCTCCAAAGACACGGCTATGAGGTTGTCCCCGTCAACCCGTTCGCCGACGAGGTATTGGGTGTGAAGGCTTACAAGTCGCTTCAGGAAGTTCCGCCTCCAGTTGAGGTTGTGGATGTCTTCCGCCCGAGTGACGCGGTTCTCGAGGTGGCTAGGGAGGCCTTGAAAGTGAGGCCAAGGGTTTTTTGGATGCAGGAGGGGATATACAACGCGGAGGCTGCTGAGCTTCTTTCGAAGGCTGGGGTCACGGTGGTCTGGAACAGGTGCATGATGAAGGAGCACAACCGCCTCCTCGGCTCCAAGCCCCTAATACCTCTGGGAAAATGACGATAACTTATTAATCCCCCCGTCCATATTTTTGACGGTGGAAGCCCAGCAGCTAGGCAAGCCCGCCACACTCCACAGACGTGAAGGAGATAGGGTTGTCTGTACAGCCTGCGCAAGATACTGCAAGCTGCGCGAGGGCCAGATAGGGCTGTGCGGCGTGAGGGGTGTTTTCGGAGGGGAGCTGAGGCTGCTCGTCTACGGCCGCGTAATAACGGGGCACGTCGACCCGATTGAAAAGAAGCCCGTAACACACTACATGCCGGGCACGAAGATATTCAGCATCGCGACCACGGGCTGTAACTGGCTTTGCCATCCCGCCGGCACAAAGGTCTTATTGGCTGACGGCGGGGAGAAGAATGTCGAAGACCTGCTGCCGGGAGACGCGGTCTGGTCATATGATGTGGGGAACGGTTTGAGCATCGGCCCCAGCATAGTTACCCACGTCGGAGCCAGGGTTGCGAGGCTCTGGGAGGTGAGGTACGGCCCGCGCGGCGATGGGAGGTTGCTTCTCACAGAGGAGCACCCGGTCCTAACCCGAACAGGCTGGAAACCGGTCAACATGTTGAAACCTGGAGACGCCGTACTGAATGTCTGGTACCGTGAAACCGGAAACATGGGAAAGAACCTCTCAAGCTCCTTCAATAATGCGAAGTTTAACTGCACTCGGTGTGGTGTCGAGGTTGTCGGCCTAGATGACTGGAACAGGCACAGGGAACTCTGCTACAACGCGAGGGTAGACATATCTCTCCATCACCCCCCACACGGACGGGGTGGAAATCCGTCAGCGGCCCGAACACGGCTGTATGAAATCCTCGACTCATTAGGCGTGGACTACGAATTGGATTACGGGGTTTTCGGCGGTAAAATATCGGCTTCCGCACAATACTTCTTTGACGCGGCCTTTCCTGACATGAAGATAGGCGTAGAGGTAGGGGGCCTGCGGCATCTCAACTACTCGGCGGAGCGTGTTAGGGAAGAGATGCGGTCGGAGGGATGGGAGATTCTACGCCTACAGGCCCCATACCTCTTCAACCATCCCGAGGAGGTTAAGGCGTTGATAGCCCATAGGCTCTCGGCCCCCGTTATGGTTAACAGGCGTCGATGGGTTGAGGTAACCGATGTATATCCGTTGGACAGGGCTGAGCTGGTCTATAGCTTTGAATGTATCCCGAACCACAACTACGTGGCTGACGGGGTTGTTGTCCACAACTGCGCTTACTGCCAGAACTTTGACATAAGCCAGAGGAGGAAGGTTGAGGGCGTTGAGGCCTCGCCTCAGCAGGTTGTCGAGATGGCTTTGAGGTATGGTAGCGACGGCATAGCATACACCTACAACGAGCCATCCATTTTCATGGAGTACGCCCACGACATAGGTGTTTTGGCGAGGAAGAAGGGGTTGATTAACATCTTTGTCACGAACGGTTACTGGACCCCCGACGCCGTAACCATGGCCTCCGAGTTCCTCGACTGCGCAACGGTGGACTTTAAGGGAAGTGGGGAGAGGGAGTTTGTCCGCAAATACATAGGGATACCGGACGCCGAACCCGTCTTCCAGACGCTTCTCGAGATGAGGCAGCGCACAAAGATACACATCGAGATAACGGACTTGATCGTTCCAGAGATAGGGGACAGCCTCGAGGCCGCCCGGAGGCTTTGTAGATGGGTTTACGAAAACCTCGGCCCCGAAACACCCATACACTTCCTACGCTTCCACCCCGACTACAAGCTCCTCCACCTACCTTGGACACCTGTCGAAACACTCGAGAAACACTGCCAAATAGCGAGGGAGGAAGGCCTCCTCTACGTCTATGTCGGAAACGTCCCAGGCCACCCATTGGAGAACACCTACTGCCCCGGATGCGGGAAGGTCGTAGTCGAGAGACGTGGCTTCGACATCCTAGACTGGAGGCTGGACGAGAACAACAGATGCCCCGAATGCGGCTACGCCATAAACATTGTCGGCCGACCTCCTGCGAGAAAGGTCTCGGGGAGGAAAAGGTTCATACCCGTAAGCTTTTGAATAAGCGGCCGCTGGACGGTAAAGTTGTTCAAGCCCTGGCGGGGCTTTGAACCCCGGACCTAACGCTTACCAAGCGTTCGCTCTACCAGGCTGAGCTACCAGGGCCCATGTTCAAGTCTTCAGTCTTTCTTAAAAATTGTTTTTCAGGATATTACGCCGTACTGGTAGGCCCGCCCGATTAGCCTGTTCTCGGCGAACCGTGTTTCGCTGAAGAAGTCGTGGCTGATGTGTGTGGGTTTTCTGCCGAGGATTATCTCGGCGGCGAGCATGCCTATGGCTGGAGCGAGCTTGAAGCCGTGCCCGCTCATGCCAACCGCGTTGAAGAGGTTCTTGATTTTCCGGCTGAAGCCTATGACCGGGTGCCAGTCGGGTGTGACGTCGTAGAGGCCCACCCACCCCCCTGCGAAAGAGGCGCGGGCCATGGCTGGAAACCTGGCTGAAACAGCCTCACCGTATCTGTAGGCGGTCTCAACACCCACCCTCTCCTCGATGTTGAAGGCGTCAGGATATCGCTCCTGCCTAGACATGTCGGGGTTTATGCTACCCATGTAGGTCTGTTTATCCCCGAAGGGTCTCATGTAGTAGTTTAGGGGTAGGTCGCCTACAACGAGGTGTTCACCGCCAAAGTCCTCAGGCCTGCTCCATACGACGATCTCCTCCTTCACAACCTTGACCGGGAGCTCGAGGCCCAACATATCCAGTAACCTGTTACACCAAACACCGGACGCGTTGACGACCACGTCAGCCGTTAAAACACCCTTCGAGGTCTCAACCCGTTCCACAGTGTTTCCGGAAACACGGACGGACTCCACCGCACACTTCTCCATCAAGGTGGCCCCCAACCGCTGGGCCGCCTTGGCGAAGGACTGGGCTGTGGTCACCGGGTCCGCGTATCCCGACCCGGGCTCGTAGGCCGCGGCCTCCACGCCTTCAGGGTTTATCTGCGGCACCAGCTCCCGCAGCTCCTCGGGGCCCAGCAGCCTCGAGTCTATTCCAAGTTCTCTATGCATCTCAACGTTTCTACGCAGCCCCTCGGCGTCACCTTTCCCTGCGAGGATGATGAAGCCTGTGGCCTTGAAGCCGGAAGGCCCTCCGACAACACGCTCCATGTCCCGCAAAACCTCCCAGCTCCTATGGGCCATGGATGCAACCTCCCTCGTGCTGTAGTGGAGCCTCACAACGGCCGTCGACCTACCCGTCATCCCCCAGCCGACATAGTCCTTCTCCACAAGAGCCACACGGCCCACCCCCTCCTTGGCCAGGTAATATGCTGTCGCTGTCCCTGTGGAGCCCCCGCCAACCACCACGGCTTCAAAATGCATGAACGGTAGGGGTTCAGCCAGGATATTACCTTAAAAAGCTGGCTATCCCGTCTGAAGCCGATGCCTACATACGTCTATGACAGGATTGTTGCTCCGCCGATAGACCGCCGTAGCCTCTCGAGGGTTGCGAGGATAAGTTACATGAAGGGATTTGGGGAGGAGCCTCCGGGATGGTTGGTGGGGCTGGGCGTTCTTGAGGAAAACCGTTTCATCCTCGTGGAAGAGTTTGTTGCAAGGAAGCTCTCGATAAAGGCCGCGTCCTACGGGATGGTTGGCTTCCAGACCCCGGAGAACGGCGACGCAGTCGACAGGGGCTGGATACTCGTACCCTACAAAAACATCTCCTTCGACGGCGAAAACTGCGTCATAGAGTAGCCACATAAGCAGGGATGGAGACCCAGCCAGGCAGAACAGGGGCAGACGCCCCTTGAGTCCCCGCAGAAAACCATTAACCATCCAAGACATAACAAATACAATCCTCCAAAGCGCATGGGATCAGCCCTACAAAACATTACTGAGAATATCCTTGAATAGTGTTCTTATCTTTATAAATGGTGTTGCAGGAGCGGGGTCAGCGGAGGAGTCCGCTGTATTACCCGCCTGATTTCCGGAAAAATCCCACAAAATGAATTGAAAATGTCAGCTCTGTCCCGTCCTGTCCATGTCCAGCGGGCTATCTCAGTGTGCTGTGTTTCAAGCAGCTCAGCCCCGTTACACAACATTATATTTCCCGCAGAATATTGTTTAGAAGGCATGGGCAGGGTTGCCGTCGCCCGAGGAGAAGCACTGTTCAGGTACAGCTTCCCCGAACCCCACCCATTAAACAAGCTGAGGCTGGAGAGGTTTTACGAGATGCTTGACCGGGAAAACCTCGGCGACAGGGTTGTGTTTATCGAACCCGAGATATCAACCCCCGAGGACATAATGCTCTTCCACACAAAAGACTACGTAGAATTTGTCCAGGAGAAAAGCCAGAAGGGCTATGGTTACTTGGACTATGGTGACACCCCCGCCTTCCCAGGCTGCTACGAGGCCTCCGCATACGTTGTCGGAACAACTCTATCTCTGTTAAAACTAATCCTTGAAGGCGTCTACAAAACAGGCTTCAACCCGATGGGAGGCCTACACCACGCCAGAAGGGACAGGGCCGGAGGCTTCTGCATCTTCAACGACGCAGCAATAGCAATAGAATACCTCCTGAAGAAAAGGGGGCTGAAATTTGTAGCATATGTGGACATAGACGCACACCACGGGGACGGAGTCTGCTACGACTTCTACTCAGACGAGAGAGTTATCTTCGCGGACATACACCAGGACGGCCGCACCCTCTACCCGGGGACAGGGTTCAGGCATGAAACAGGTGAGGGGAAGGCCCGTGGACACAAACTCAACATCCCCCTACTCCCCTACTCCGGAGACGAAGAATTCATGAAGGCTTTCCAGGAGGTTGAGGAGTTTTTAGACAGGCATGAGTTCGAGTTCCTCCTTCTACAGTGCGGTGCCGACGGCCTGATGGGAGACCCTCTGACAACACTCCAGTACTCCGAGAGGACACATGGATACGCGGCCTCAAGGTTGAAGGACATCGCGTCACGGAAATGCGGAGGGAGGATATTGGCCATGGGTGGCGGGGGATATAGCCCGGAAAACGTCGCACGGGCTTGGACAGCCGTAGTGAAAGCACTTGCTGAGAACGGGTAAAAAGGGCATCAGGGCTTTAGGCATAGCTGAGAGCTTCAGGAAGGAGGTCGGCAGTAGGGCTGTTCTGGCCGGTGTCGTGATGCGGTCAGACCTCTTGGTGGACGGTATTGCCCTAACATACTGCACCGTGGGCGGGATGGATTCAACCGACGCCCTCATATCGATGTGGAACAGCCTCCGGCGAGAGGACATCAACATAGTCTTTCTGGGGGGAAGTGTGATCAGCTGGTTTAACATAGTTGACCTGCCCCGCCTCCACCAGGCCATCAACACTCCCCTTGTATGCATAACATATCGGGAATCGAGGGGGTTAAGGGATGTTTTGATGACCCGTTTCCCAGAGGACTGGGAGACAAGGCTTAGAGTCCATGAAGGGAATGGGGAGAGAGTTGAGGCGGTTCTCAGGACAGGCTACAGGCTCTACGTGAGATGCTTCGGCGTCGGGCTGGAGGACGCCGTAAAGGCCTTGGACAGGTTTACGCTGAGCGGCCGATACCCCGAGCCGGTGAGGGTTGCCAAACTCATAGCGCGGAGCGCGTTAAACTACCTCCAGCCTTTGGTCGACCACGGAGCCGGGGCCGGCGACGTAGGCGGGGAAACCGTCTGAGAGAACCACGACCCCCCCTAAAAGCTTTGACCCCTCGCAGACGATTGAGTTACGCAACCTGCTACGGCGGCCTATGAAACACTCTTCGAGAACTATGCTTGAAGAGATATGGCTCCCCTCTGCTAAAAACGACCCATCACACACCATCAAAGGCCCCTCCAGGACACACCCATCCCCAATACTCACACCCCCGCCAATGTAGATGGGGCCTTTGAAGACAACATCGCGGCCAACCTCAACGCCTTCGGAAAGCACCACTCCGTTTCCGCAGAGCCTGTGAAGATATAGGCTGTTGGCTTTAAGGTAGTCGGCTGGCCTTCCAACATCAAACCACCAATCCCCCTCCACCTTATACACACCAAAGCCACGGTCCACCCCTGCTAGCAGGTTTAGGGCATCCGTCAGCTCAACCTCACCGCGGGGCGAAAAGCCAACTCTCTCCAACGCACCGAAGACCGATTGTCTGAAAAAGTAGATGCCGGCGTTAACGCCCCCCGGCTCGCCGGTCTTCTCACCCACCCTAATAAGCCGATTATGCTCAGATAAGACGGAGCCATACAGCTCCCGTTCAGCCTTCTCAACCGCAACTAAAGCACCCTCAAACCCGCCTTCCTCGCAGAAAGACCGCAGACCTGTTAAGACCTCAGCGGAAACAGTGATGTCGCCGTAAACGACGTAGAAGGATTCCTCACCGGCTAGATAGCTCCGGCACTCCTTTAACGCCTGCCCCGTCCCAGTTATGTCACGCTGACGGATGTAAGTGACGTTTCTCAAATTCTTCAAAGCCTCGATAATTTTTTCCCCCATGTAGCCTACTGTTACGCCGACCTCGGAGACCCCGGCCTCGAACAATGCTTCAACAACATGCCTCACCAAGGGCTTCCCCGCCAACGGAAGGACATGCTTCGGCCGGGTCGCCGTCAGAGGCATCAGCCTTTTCCCAAACCCAGCCGCGAAGACTACGGCCTTCAAACCGTTACCATCTAATACCGGGGACCTTATATAACGTGGGGCGCTATGGGCCTTCTCTTCATAGGGGGAGGCCTCGGCAGCCTGCGGACCCTTACGCTGGAGGCTGTCGAGGCTATTAGAAGCTGTGAACGCGTCTATGTCGACACATACACAAGCATCTGGCAGCCTGAGTTTTTAGAAGATGTGAAGCAGTTCTCCAAGGAGGTGGTTTTGGCTGGTAGGCAACTTTTGGAGGACAGGATGCATGAAATCGTCGAGGAGGCAGCCATCCATGATGTGGGAATTCTAACCCCTGGAGACCCCTTCATCGCAACAACACACACAGCTTTGAGGGACCTGGCTCGAAGAAAGAACGTCGCTACCAGAGTTGTGCATGGTGTCTCGATTTTGACAGCATCGATTTCAGCCACCGGGCTCCACGTCTATAAGTTCGGCCGTACGGCTTCGGTTCCATCTACAGACGACGTAGAGCAGCTTAGACAGCCCTTGCTGGCCGTTGAGGAAAACCTCTCAAGGGGGCTGCACACGCTCCTGCTGCTTGATACGGCCGGCGGGGGGTTGACGGCCGGTGAAGCCATCTCCAAACTCATCGAGGCTGAAAGGGCTTTTGGTAGAGGTGTGGTGCGTGGAGACATGCTGGGTATCGCCGTCGCAAGGCTTGGCTTTCCAGACGAGGCCATTTGCGCCGACCTGCTCGACCGCATTAGGGGTAGAAAACTACCGCCCCCTCCCCACGCTCTAATCATACCCTCCCATCTCCACTTCACCGAAAAAGAGGCTGTCTCCACCTACAGTACACCTCAGGCCGTTGAAAAAGCGGCAGCATACAGCCCTGTCAGGGAGAGGGTAAATGCATACACAACAAAGTGCCGGAGAATTATCAACCTTTTGTCGTCTCAGGAAAAGCTAAGGGATTACGTTAAATATGCAGAGGCCTACGTCGAGGACGCCGAAAGGTTCATGGAAGTGGGTGATTTGACGAACGCGTTGCTGGCGGCAGGGTATGCGGAGGGGTTGCTGGACTCGTTAAGACTCCGCGGTGAGGCGAGCTTCGAATGGTGAGGCAGAAAGTGGTTTTGACCACAGGGGCATTCGATATACTCCACCTTGGGCACATGATGATGCTCAGGGATGCCAAGAGACTTGGAGGCCCACGCTCCAAGCTAGTTGTGGTCGTGGCCTCAGACAGGACCGTTAAGCGCAATAAGGGTAGAGCGGCTATATTCACCGCCGAGGACCGTAAAAAAATGGTTGAGTTCCTCAAACCAGTGGACAGGGCATTGGTCGGCTACGACCCTATGTCATTTGAAAAAGTTCTGAAAAGAGTCAAACCGGACATTGTGGCTTTTGGATACGACCAGCATAAAATACGCAGGGCCTTTGAGAAATACTGTAGGGAGAAAAACATCAAAATCCGCATCGTGACGCTGCGAAAACACCGGTTGAATCCGTCCAGCAGCAGTGATGTAATTAGAAAGATTCTAGGGTGGAAGCTGAGGAAGTGAGACCCCGGGCTTGTAGCCCTCGTAGAAGACTTTTGGTGGAAGCGTGGCCGAGACACGTATAAGCGAGCCGTCCTTTAACCCGAGCTTCTGCCTAAGGTTTTCTGCAGCAATTATCTCTATGACTGAGCTGTCGTAAAGCGTTCTCTCGGGGAAGACTACCACTGCGTGCTCACAGTCGTTGACTAATACATGTGCTGCCTTGACCGCGCCGTAGGTCCTGTGCTCATCCTTAAACCCACCTATCTCTATGTCGGCGTATTTCTGAAGGAGGAGTTTGTTCTCGATAGAGTCCTTTGAAAGAAGTGAGACGTTTAAAGTCCCGGGAAACGGTATGAAGCCCAGCTTCTCCTCCATCTGACGCACATAGCCCGGCAGACTTAAGTAGTAACTGCCCTCTCCGTAGCCTGTGAAAACCCTGCCTTCCATAAGAATTTTCACAGGCCTCTCAAAGATCAGCTTCAAGGTAAGATAGAGGTCCAGGAGACGTGATATACCTTTCTGTGTTAGCTTGACATAGCTTGTCCTGCCGACGACACGCCTCTCCACAAGTCCCTCCTTCTCCAAAATTATCAGAAGTCTTGACGCGGACTGCTGTGAGGTGCCGAATTGCTTTGACAGGATTGGAGTCGTTATCTTGAGACTGTTGGTTATCGCCCCCGTCTCCGCCAAGTATATCAGAACTTTTTCCTTAAGCGAGAGGCTCTGCAAACCTCGGGATAAGACAGCCGTAGTTTCATATAAGTGTTGACTATTGTTTAACATGGTGCACGTTTTTTGTAACAGTGTTAGACGGGTAATGTGTCCTCTGCCTTAAGGCCCTCCGGTGTGTAGAGAAGAAGGTCTATGCCGTTACCGCTTCCCGCATCCCTCCCGATGGAGGCTCTAATGGCTTTTACCGCCAGTTCATATATTTCCTTAGCTGACATGTCTCTCCGGTAGCCGCTCTCGATAACCCCCACCGCAATCTCAGCCCCCGTCCCCACGACCGCGTAATCGTCCTCTATCATGGAGCCGAGCGGGTCTAAGACTATGATGTGGGGGCCCTCACGGTCGACGCCTCCAACAATCGTTTCCATCAGGTAGGGAAAGTATCTGTTCCCGAAGAGATTTAGTGAGAGCATTTTGGCAACTGTTCTGACGCTGGGCTCGAGGTTCTGCTCAAACCTGTATAGGTTTGTGTAGGCCTTGACCTCTTTTAAAACGTTTTGCATGTCGGCCACGATGCCGGCGCAGGCCGCACCAACATAGTTCGTGATCTTGAAAACCTTTTTGGCCTGCTTGGACATCACAAAGTAGCCGTATGCAAAGCGTTTTTCAGCGGCAATTACGGCGCTGTCGACGCCTCTTATGCCGACGGTTGTGGCACCCGGGTAGTACAGCGGTGCAGCCAAATCGTTAACCCGTTGGATTCAGGTAGCGCTATTATTTTAACCCTTAACACGGCTCATCCATAAATCCCCGAAGGGGGTTGGGGACAGTATGGTGGAGTATCTCGAGCTCGACGGCTCGGTGGGGGAGGGCGGGGGACAGGTTTTGAGGGTCGCTCTGTCGCTCTCAGCCATCTTAAACAAACCCCTCCACATCTACAACATCCGGAAAAAGAGGTCTAACCCGGGTCTGAGGAACCAGCATCTGACGGCGGTTAAAGCGGTGCAGGCTGTTTGCGGAGGCGAAGTGAGAGGGGGCGTCATCGGCTCCACAGAGCTCTACTTCAAGCCCGGGCCAATAAGGGCCGACAACCTCAAACTCGACACGGGTACTGCGGGAAGCACCACGCTTGTCCTCCAGTCACTGCTCCCAGTCCTCTCCTACGGCTCTGGCAAAACAGTCTTCGAGGTTAGGGGCGGGACAAATAACCCCAACGCCCCGACCTTCGAATACTTTGAAAAGGTCTTTATGTCTATGGTTAAGCACATGGGCATGGAGGCGGGACTTGAACTCGTCAAACGTGGCTTTTACCCCCGTGGTGGCGGTATAGTCGAAGGTTTCTGCAACCCTGTGAAAAAGTTCAAGGCACTCAACCTTACCTCGAGGCCGGAGGTCCTGGATGTCTTCGGTAAGGCCTACACCTGCCGTCTGCCAGCCCACGTGGCTGAGAGGATGGCCTCTGCATGTGAAAGAGTTCTCAGGACAGGGGGTTACGAGGCAAAGCTTGAGAGGGAGGTTCTAGTGGAGAAGGATGCAACCTGTTCGCTGGACCCCGGCGCCGGCATATTTGTCGCAGCTAGGTGTCGAGGGGAGGTTTTGCTGGGTGTGGACAAGCTGGGTGAAAGGGGTTTGCCGGCTGAGAAGGTTGGAGAGGCCGCTGCTAACATGCTTTTAGAGGAGCTTTCACGTAACGCCGCAGTAGACAGACATCTCGGGGACATGCTGGTCCTATACTCATCCCTGGCCGAGGGCCGCACCGTTTACGACGTAACCGAGCTTACAAGCCACACGACGACAAGCATAGAGGTCTGCAGGATTATAACGGGGTGCAAAGCCTCTTACCAGGGAGAGGTCGGTGGTAGGGGTAGGGTTACGGTTGACGGGATAGGCTTTATCAACGATAAAATATGAGGAGACACCATTTTGGCAGGATGAGGAGAGGCCTCTTCATCGGGAGGTTCCAGCCCTTTCACCTCGGGCATTTAGAAGCGGTCAGGTATATTTTAAACCGGGAGAGCGAATGCGTAATCGGGATAGGGAGCGCACAGTACAGCCATACATTTGACAACCCGTTCACAGCCGGCGAGAGGATTGAGACTATTCAGATAACCCTTAAACACGCCGGCGTTGACATATCTCGCTGCTACATTATCCCTATACCTGACATAGGTGAACACAGGCTCTGGGTCTCCAGAGTCATATCTTTCTGCCCTAACTTCCAGACCGTATATAGCAATAACAGCTTGGTGAAGATACTGTTCGCGGAGGCAGGGTACAGTGTTGAGCCAGTACCCTTCTACAACCGCGGCCTTTTGATGGGTACGGAGATTAGGAGGCTTATGGCTCAGCGTGGAGAGTGGCGGAGCAGGCTCCATCCAGAGGCCGCAAAATATCTTGATTCAATCCAATGCGAGGATAGGCTGGCCTCCATTATGCAGAACGACTTTTAACCAGTGTGACAACGTCTCCCGCCTTCAGCCCATATTTTTCCGCGGCGTTTCCCAGATTTACCGCGAGCTCAAGATAGCCTGTACCGCCCACCGTTAGCACCGCTTCACCCGCCGCGACCTCTGAATAATATTTTACCAGCTTCGCTTCAGCCAGCTTATGGTCTCCGACATAAACCTCGGCCAACTCCCAGTCATCCTGTAAAGGGCCCTGATGGCTGAGTATGACGTTTCCATACCTGTCAACGTGTAGAACTTTCACCTCTACAAATCCATCCCCGATAACTGGTTTCGGAATCTCCAATACGGTCATAATTTTTTTCTCCTCAACTAACTCCTCGCATGAAAGTCCCGCCGCAAGCCTTCCCACAATGTGTGCAAACACGTCTCTGCCGTGGAAGGTTCCCGAGACCTTTCCCATATGCTCGGTCTTGATTCTGTTTACCCTCATGATGACCTCAGCTGATGCGGCTGGATAAAGCAGTCCCGTATCGGGTCCTACAAAGATCTTACCGGTGGATGTTTCGACCATGATGGCGTCCCGCGCACTACCCACTGTGGGGTCCACAACCGCGAGGAATATCGTTCCACTGGGGAAGGTCTTTGCGGCTAGGCTGAGAAGGAACGCCCCCTCCAGCGTGTTAAACGGCTGAACCTCATGTGTGATGTCAACTATTACTGCTGTGGGGCTGTAGCCCAGTATCACGGCCTTCATTTCCGCGACATAGGTGTCCTTGCTTCCAAAGTCAGTAAGCAGAGCTACAAGCCTCATCTTTTTTACCAGCTGTCCAATAATGTTGTTGATGGCTGGATTTAAACAAGTCATCGTAGTCAGGACGGACCTAAAGATGAGTGTGGGGAAGACGGCGGCTCAGGCAGCCCATGCAGCTGTTCTTGCGTACGAGGAAACTAAGCGTCGGCGTCCGGAGTGGGTAAGGGCTTGGGTTGACTCGGGTCAGAAGAAAGTTGTTTTAAGAGTAAGCTCCGAGGAGGAGCTTAGACGTCTACATACAGCATGCCTAGTTAGCGGACTTCCATGCGAGATTGTAGAAGATGCTGGTTTGACCGAGCTGCCGCCTGGAACCGCGACGGCCTTGGGGGTCGGGCCAGGCCCGGAAAAAGAGATTGACAGAATCACGGGAAGCCTCCCGCTTCTGTAAACTTATCAAGCGCTGTTTTAGGATATGTTGGGATGAGTGTTCGAGCAACCTACGTCCTTATAGCCGCCAACGTAGTAGTTTGGCTGTTTATTACATTATTCATATCGAGAAGTCCGTCGGTTCTCTGGTCGTTTCTGCTGTCCTTCGGAGTGGTCCCCATCTTTGTCGTTAACGGTGCAAATCTTTTTTCACTCCTCTCATACATGTTTGTCCACGTCGACTTTTTTCACATACTTCTCAACATGTATGCTTTGCTTCTTTTTGGGCGGGATGTTGAGGATTATGTGGGGACGGGAAGGTTTCTCTTTATCTACTTTGTCAGCGGGGTTGCGGCAGCCCTCTTCCACATATTCTACTTCGTGGCCTTTCTCTCACTTAACTGCTCACCCACCATCAGGCCCATACCCCAAGCATGCCTGATACCTTCTATAGGGGCTTCAGGAGCCATCTTCGGACTTATGGGCGCCTACCTCGTCTTCTTTCCGTTCAGAAAACTTTATGCATTTCTCGGCTTCATACCAATCGTGGCACCTGCCTTCGTGGTCATCGGCTTCTTCGTACTTATACAGACACTCTTCATGCTTACAACACCGTTCAGCACAATCGCCTACACAGCACACGTAGGAGGCTTTGCAGCAGGCCTGTTGCTATCACTTCCTTTCAGAAATGCTGGACCATCATACTTTTTTTACGAATAGCAAACCTATAAAAAGCGCCGGCTTAAACAAGTGTTATGTCCACCTTCATGGCGAGGGGGCTGAAGGCCCTACCCGGGCACTTC
>OGCH01000675.1_pt1 | contig 16119 bp, 14 predicted proteins | sample 1570111 | NCBI WGS metagenome assembly OGCH01 (sample SAMN03436243, study PRJEB24508) | hot springs metagenome | biome: Desert Springs; feature: Hot Springs; material: Water | place: USA: Great Boiling Spring, Nevada | collected 2008-12-01 | depth 0 m m | reverse complement strand
TTGGTCTACGACCTCCTCCGCCACACGGCGGGCTTCACCTACGGGGTCTTCTTCCGCTCCCCGGTGAAGCGGCTTTACCTGGAGGCGGGGGTGGACCGGTTTGACCTAGACAGGGAATCTTTCCTTGAACGGCTATCCCGGCTCCCCCTTCGCTTCCAGCCCGGGGAGGCCATGGAATACGGGCTTTCCACCGATGTCCTGGGCCACCTCCTGGAGGCCCTCTCGGGCAAGACCCTGGCCGAGCTCCTGGAGGAGCGGGTCTTCGCGCCCCTGGGGATGAAGGACTCGGGCTTCGTGGCCCAGGACCCCGCCCGCCTGGCCCAGCCCTTCCCCAAGGACCCGGAGACCGGGCGTAGCCTCCGCCTCCTCCCCGTGGAGGCAAAGCCCCCCAGGTACGCCGGGGGCATGGGGGGCGTGGGCACGGCCTGGGACTACCTGCGCTTCCTCGAGGCCCTGCGCGCCGGGCGGGGCCTCCTCTCCCCGGCCCTTTCCCGCCTCATGACCCAGGACCACCTGGGGCCTCTCGCCTATGAGGGCATGCGCCGGGGGCCCGAGTACGCCCCGGGGCCGGGGTACGGCTTCGGCCTGGGGGTGGCGGTGAGGCTTTCCGGCATGGGCCTTTCCCCCGGGAACCCCGGGGAGTGGAACTGGGCGGGGTTTGGCGGCACCTACTTCTTCGTGGACCCGGGGCTTGGGCTCACCGCCCTCCTCATGGCCCAGGCCCCGAACCTCCTTTCCGTGCTGGAGCCGGAACGGGTCCTCCACTCCCGCTACGGGAGCCGCCTCTGGCTTACCTTCCGCACCCTGGTCTACGGGGCCCTGGACTGAAGGGCGCTTTCCATGGCCTCCAGGGCCCGGGGAATGTCCACGTCCTTGAGGTCCCGGTGGGTTACGAACCGCACCCGCCCCCCCACAGCCCCCGCCAGGACCCCCTGGGCCTTGAGGCGCTCCAGGAAGCCCTGTGGGTCTGGAACGTCCGCGTAGACCATGTTGGTCTCCACGGGTTCCACCCGGAGCCCCAGGCGGGTTAGGCCCTCCGCCAGGGCCCGGGCCAGGGCGTGGTCCCGCCTGAGGTGCTGGGGGCCTTCGGTGAGGGCCAGAATCCCCGCCGCCGCCAGGATGCCCGCCTGCCGCAGGCCGCCTCCCAGGAGCTTGCGGTAGCGCCGGGCCTCGGCCTCGAGGGCTTTGGGCAGGAGGAGGAGGCTTCCCGCCGGGGCGCCCAGGCCCTTGGAGAGGGAGACCATGAGGGTGGTGAAGCCCCGGGCCACCTCCTTGGCCTCCACCCCTAAAAAGACGGCGGCGTTGAAGAGGCGGGCCCCGTCCAGGTGGGTGGGGAGGCCGTGGGCCTGGGCCAGGGCCTGGACCGCCCTTTGCGCCTCCAGGGGCACCACCCGGCCCCCCGCCAGGTTGTGGGTGTTCTCCAGGGCGATGAGGCCCGTGGGGGCCTGGAAGGGGCCTCGGCGGAGGGCTTTCCTGAGGGCTTCCAGGTCCGGCACCCCTCCAGGGGCGGGCACTGCCCGGACCAAGGCCCCGGCGAGGAGGGCGGGGGCCCCGAGCTCGTACTCGTAGAGGTGGGCCCCCTCGGGGGCCAGGACCTCGCTCCCCCGGGGGAGGTGGAGGAGGAGGGCCACCTGGTTGGCCATGGTGCCCGAGGGGAAGAAGAGGGCGGCTTCAAAGCCCAATAGCTCGGCGGCCAGGTCCTGGAGGCGGTTCACCGTGGGGTCTTCCCCGTAGACGTCGTCCCCCACCTCGGCCTCGGCCATGGCCCGGCGCATGGCCGGGGTGGGCTGGGTCACGGTGTCGCTCCGCAGGTCTATCATGCCCCTAGCCTAAGGGCTCCACGGCCACCCCTCGGGCCAGCTCCTGGGGGAGGAGGTGGACCTCCCCGCCCACCCGCACCCGGGTCCCGCCTTCCCGCTCCAGGACCTCCAGGTGGGTCCCCGGCACTAGGCCCAGCCGGGAAAGGAGGTTTAAGGTCCCCCGGTCCTGGACCAGGGCCCGCACCACCCGGGCCCTGCCCAGGGGGGCCTCGGCCAGGGGGAGGCCCCGGCCCTGGGGCAGGGTGAGCTCCCGGGTGGGGATGGGGTCCCCGTGGGGGTCAAAAGGGGGGTGGCCCAGGGCCTCGGCGATGCGCTCCTCCAGGTCCTCGCTGATCACGTGCTCCAGCCTCTCCGCCTCCTGGTGGACCTCTTCCCAGCCGTAGCCCAGGGCCTGGTGCAGGTAGGTCTCCAGGAGGCGGTGGTGGCGCAGGACCTCGAGGGCCACCCGCCGCCCCGCCTCCGTGAGCCGGGCTCCCCGGTAAGGGAGGTGCTCCACCAGGCCCAAAGCGGCGAGCTTCTTCAGCATCTCCGTGACCGAGGGGGGCTTCACCCCCATGCGCTCGGCCAGGGCCTGGGTGGGGACGGGGCCCTTCAGGGCCTCCTCCAGGGCAAAAAGGTGCTTCAGGTAGTCCTCCTGGGCCTCGGAGAGGGGCGGGCGGGCCATCCCCCTCAAGGTAGCATGGGGGCATGGACCTCACCCACTACCCGTACCCTTCCCGCCGCCATGTGGTCCTGGGGAGGCGGGGGGCGGTGGCCACCAGCCAGCCCCTGGCGGCCCTGGCGGGGATGGAGATGCTCTTGAAGGGGGGAAGCGCCGTGGACGCCGCCCTCGCCATGGCCGCCTGCCTCACCGTGGTGGAGCCCACCTCCAACGGGATTGGCGGCGACCTCTTCGCCATCGTCTGGGACGGGGAGCTCCACGGCCTGAACGCCTCCGGTAAAAGCCCCCTGGCCCTCACCCCTGAGAGGCTACCCGAGGGGCGGATGCCCGAGAGGGGCTGGCTTCCCGTGACCGTGCCCGGGGCGGTTTCCGGCTGGCGGGCCCTGCACGAGCGCTGGGGGAGGCTTCCCTTCATGGAGGTCCTGGCCCCCGCCATCCGCCACGCCGAGGAGGGCTTCCCCGTGGGGCCGGAGACCGCCCGGGCCTGGCGGCGGGCGGAAGGGGTCTACCTTCCCCTAAAGGGCCCAGAGTTCCAGGCCTTCCAGGAGGTCTTTTTCCCCGGGGGAAGGGCCCCCAGGGCGGGGGAGATTTGGCGGAGCCCCCTCCACGCCAAGACCCTGAGGGAGATCGGGGAGAGCTACGGGGAAAGCCTCTACCGGGGCGCTTTGGCCGAGGCCCTGGCCCGCTTCAGCGAGGCTACGGGGGGTCTTTTCACCCTGGAGGACCTCAAGGCCCACACCCCCGAGTGGGTGAGGCCCCTGGCCACCACCTACAAGGGCCTCACGGTTCACGAGCTTCCCCCAAACGGCCAGGGGGTGGCCGTCCTCCTGGCCCTGAACATCCTGGAGGGGCTGGACCTAAAGCCCGAAGACCCCTGGAGCTACCACCTCCAGATTGAGGCCATGCGCCTGGCCCTGGCGGACACCTACCGCTTCGTGGCCGACCCCCGGTTCATGGAGCTTTCCCCCGAGGCCTTCCTCTCCAAGGCCTACGCGGCGGAAAGGCGAAGGCTCATCGGGGAAAAGGCCCTTCCCCTGGCCCTTCCCGGACTCAGGCCCGAGGGCACCGTCTACCTGGCGGCGGCGGACGGGGAGGTCATGGTCTCCCTCATCCAGTCCAACTACCAGGGCTTCGGCGCCGGGGTCCTGGTGCCGGGGACGGGCATCGCCCTGCAGAACCGGGGCCTTGGTTTCACCTTGGAAGAGGGACATCCCAACCGGGTGGGGCCGGGGAAGAGGCCCTTCCACACCATCATCCCGGGCTTCCTGACCCGGGAGGGGAAACCCTTTGGCCCCTTTGGGGTCATGGGGGGGTTCATGCAGCCCCAGGGGCACGTGCAGGTGGTCTTGGGCCTGGTGGACTTCGGCCTCAACCCCCAGGCCGCCCTGGACCGGCCCCGGTGGCAGGTGCTCCCCGGGGGGGAGGTCCTCCTGGAGCCCGGCGTGCCCCAGGCCACGGCCCTCTTCCTCAAGGAGCTGGGGCACCGGGTGCGCCTCGAGGCGGAGTACGCCCTCTTCGGCCGGGGCCAGGTGGTCCTCAGGCTGGAGGAGGCCTTCTGCGCCGCCTCCGACCCCCGGGCGGAGGGGCTGGCCCTGGCCCTTTAGGGGAGGCCCAGGAGGCGCTTGAGGCCCAAGGCGGCCTCCACCCCCTGGGTGCCGTAGTTGTTGTTGAAGATGACGAAGACCCTCTCCGCTTGCTCCGCCAGGGTGAGGGTGGCCTGGGCCAGGTCCAAGAGCTCCTCCTCGCTGTAGCGCCAGTTGAAGCGCTCGTAGGGCCTGGTGTGCGGGCCTTTCCAGGTCTCGGCGTTGCGGCCGTGGCAGCGGAGGACGGCCACCGGGTGGGTGGCCTCGAGGACCCGGGGCGGGGCCTCAGGGTGGGGGGGCGCGTCCACGCTCACGTGGATGAGGCCCAGCCGGGAAAGCTCCCGCTTCACGAAGCCCCAGGCCACGTACCACCTGGGGTTGCGGAACTCCACCGCCACCCAGTAGCCCCGGGTCCTCTCGGCCAGGCGCTCCAGGTACCGGAAGCTTCGGGGCTTGGGCTCGGTCCAGGGAGGGAGGCCGAAGTGGAGGTAGCCCAGTTTCCCCGAGGCCTTTAGGGGCTCCAGGGCGGCGAAGAAGCGGTTCCAGGCCTCCTCCACCACCTCCTTGGGCACCTCCCGCTGGGCCAGGTGCCCCTCCTGCTTGGGAAGGAGGGCCCGGAGGTCCTTGGGGAGGGCGCTGGCCTCGAGGCCGTGCCCGGTGAAGGCGGAGTAGGCCTTCACGTGGAAGAGGAAGCCCTCCGGGGTCCTCTCCGCCCACTTGGCCACCACCTCGGGGCGGGGCAGGGCGTAGAAGGTGCTGTCCACCTCCACGGTGTCAAAGAACCGGGCGTAGTGGCGGAGCCGCTTCTCCGGGTCCCGCCGGGCCTCGGGCGGGTACCACCCCGACTGAAGCAGGGTCTCGTCCGTCCAGCTGGCCGTGCCCACCCGGATTTCCCCCACGCCCTCAGTTTAGGGCCGGATGAGGAGGCGGACCCTCACCCGCACCTCCTTTTCCCCCTGCCAGGCCCGCGCCTCGAGGGGGAGGGAAAGCAGGTTGCCCAGGGGGGAGGCCCTGGCGGCCAGGGCCTCGGTCAGGGGAAGCCTCCCCGTAAAGGTCCAGGGGGGTCCCTCGCCCGAAGGGCTTAGGGCGAGAAGCCTTTCCCCCTCCAGGTAGACCTCGGCCCCCTGGGCGGGGAAGCGGGCGAAGAGGCGCACCTCCACCTCGCCGCCCACGGAGGCCCTGGGGGGGGAAAGCTCCACCTTTAGGAGGGGCCTTCCCGGGTCCAGGGGCACGAGGCGCCTCGCCTCCTTGCCCTCGGCCCTCACCAGGAGGACCAGGGAACCCTGGGCTTCCCAGGGCACCTGGAATAGGAGGCGGACCCCCTCCTCTCCCTGCTCCCGCCCCAGGAGGGGAAGGCCTTGGAGCTCCGCCTCGGCCACGTCCCGCACCAGGACCTCTCCCACCTCCCCCGGGGCCAGGGCCGTGGGCCAGTCCACCCGGAGGGGCTTGGCCTCCAAAAGCCTCTCCTCGGGGATGGGGGCGAAGGTGAGGGTGAACTCCTCCTCGGCCAGAGGGGGGAGCTCCAGGGAAACCCCCTCCGCCCGGTACCCCTTTGGGGCCACGGGCTCCACCCGGTAGGTCCCGGGGGGGACCACCGCCCGGTTCCCGCAGGCCAGGAAGAGGCCCACGGGGCCCAGAAGGTAGGCCCCCTGCCCCGGCCCCTGGCAGAGGAGGCGCACCGCCCCCGCCGGGGTGAGCTCTACCCGGTAGGGGCCTTCCCCTGGGCGGACCCGGACCTCCCCCGGCAGGGCCAGGAGGCCGGGCGGAGGGTCTATCCAGAGGACCTCTCCCTCCCGAGCCACGTAGAGGCGGAAGCGCCCCTTTTCGTCCGTGAAGACCCGGCTTTCCCTGCCCTGCACCCGGGCCCCCACCACGGGCCTTCCCAGGACCTCCACCCACCCCTCCACGGGAGCGGTTTCGTACCCCCCCAGGGCCAGGGTGAGGGGCTCGGGCACGGGGAGGCGGAAGGCGTAGCTTCCCGCCAGGGCGAGGTGAAGGGTCCCGGCGTACCTCCCCTCCAGCTTCAGGGCGTAGGGGAGTTCTTGCCACTCCACCCGGGCTGAAAGCCCCCCCGGGCTCAGGTCCAGGCCTCCCGAAAGCCCCCCCTCCCGGTACCCCAGGCCGAGGCCGAAGCTGGCTTGAGGCAGGAGGTTTCCCCGCAAGGAGAGGGTGAAGGGGGAGAGGGAGTACCCCAGGGCGAAGCCCAGCTCAGGCCCACCCTGGTACCCTCCCTGGAGGGCGTAGGTGAGGCCCTGGAGGGTGCCCGTGTGGGCCAGGCGGAAGGAGGGGCCCGAGGGGCCGTACCCCATCTCTCCCCGCCACCCTCCCGAGGCGAAGCCCCCGTAAAGTCCCCCCTCGTACCGGGCGTAGAGGTAAGGGTCCCCGTGGCGCTCCAGCCGGAGGGAGACCCCTGTAAAGGACCAGGGGAAGTTGGCCCCGAAGGCGTAGGTGCCGTCGGCGTAGCCCAGGGCGAGGGAGGTGGGGGAGAGGCGCAGGCGGTAGGTCTCCCTGGGGGTGTAGGTCCACTCCAGGGCCCAGGGGTAGGCCAGGGAGAGGGCGTGGGGGCCCTCCCGGTAGCCCACCTCCCCTTCCGGAGAGGGAAGCAGGCTGAGCCGCCCGCTCCAGGGCCCCGTCCGCAGGGCGAGGCGCAGGGCGTCCGTCCCTCCCAGGAAGCCCATCCCCACCTCCCGGGAGAGGGGGCCTTCCAGGGCGAGGCGGAAGGTGGGAGGTCCCTGGCCCAGGCTTCCCTCCAGCCGTCCCTGAAGGGCGTAGGGGAGGGGGCTTCCCCCTTCGGGAAGGACCCGGACCAGGTAGAGGGCTTTCCGCTCTCCAAAGGTCACGGCCAGCCTGAGGAGGCCAAAGCCTGAGAGCTCCAGCTTCACCTCCCTCTCCTCCCCCGGGGCCAGGGTGAGGCTCACGGGGCTAAGTTCCACCTCGCTTCCCTCGGCCCGCCTCAGGTGGACCCTTTCGGGCACGTTTCCCCGGTTGCGGAGGTAGAGGGGGAGGTCCTGCCCGTAGACCTCCCGGGGGAGGCGGACCTCGAGGTCCCTAAAGGCCTCCACCTCCACCTTCTGGCACACCTCCTCTCCTCCCCTGGACCTCAAGCAGACCTGGTAGGACCCTGGGGGGGCCTCCTTGGGGACCTCCACCACCACCAGGAGGGGCCCCCCGTCGGCGAAAGAGGGGGCGAGGAGGAGGGGGAGCTCAGAGACCGCCTCCACGGGGCCCGGGGGCAGCGAAAGGAAGGGGAGGACCAGGACCTCCCCGGGCCTAGCGGCCAGGGCCAGGGAGAGGAAGAGGAGGGCGAGGGCGGGGCGCATGGGGTTCAGTCGCCTTGGATCTGGTACTCGAGGGTGAGGGTGCCCGTGGCGGGTAGGGCGGGGAAGGTGTCGGCGGGGGATAGCTCCACCCAGTAGTAAAGGTGGAGGAGGGCGGTGGTGTTCTTCTGGATTTCGGCCAGGCCCCGGTTGTCGGGAACGGCGCTTAGGAGGGTGGGCGTGGGCGCGAAGCTGGTGGCCTTTCCGGAAACCACCTGGACCATGACGTAAAGCCTCCCGGTCCAGTCCACGGGGAGGGAGCCAGAAACCCCTGTTGCCCGCAAGCAGAACTTCCTCCCCGCCCCGCAGAGCGTTCCTCCCCTTATGGCATCCCGGTTTGGTGTGGTCACCGTGCAGGCCACCCGGTACCCTGTCCCCCCCGCCACCCCCGTGGGGAGGAAGCGCATGGGGGCGGCGCCCTCCAGGAGGAGGAGGTAGGAGGCCAGGTTGGCCACGTAGTAGGGCTGTCCCCCCACGGTGACGGAGGTCAGGGGTCCCGGGGCGGAGAAGTCGTAGGTGAGTTCCGTGGCGTCGCAGTTCAGGGTCTGCCCCCAGGCGGGAAGGAGGAGAAGGAGAAGGGCTAGGGCACGGCCCATACGCCCTCCGCCGCGTAGCGCCCGTAAGCGCTTTCCAGGATCAGGACCACCCGGTACCTGCCCGGGGGAAGGGGGGTTTCCGGTTCCAGGGCGAGTTCCCGGTATCCCCCCGGGAAGACGGGAAGCTCGGCCAGGGGAAGCCGGGCCACCTCCTTCCCTTCCCCGTCAAAGACCCGGGCCTCTCCCGTGAGGCGCTCTAGGACGTTCCCGGGGTTTTCCAGGAGGAGGGGGAGGGCCTTTCCCTCTCCCCCCACCCGGGCCCGGAGGGCGGGGCGCTCCGTCCCCCTCAGGGTGAGGTAGACGGCGAGGCCTAAGGCGGGGCTGGTGGTGATCCGGACCCCTCTCCCCTGGGCGGGCCGGGGCTGGGCGCTGAAGAGGACCAGGCAGGCCAGGGTCCCCTCCCCCTCCAGGGGGGCCTTCAGGGCGAGGCGCACCTCAGCGGTCCCCCTGGGGGGGACGGTGAAGGCGGTGGGGGTCACGGTGAGGTGGGGGCAGAGGTTCCGCTCGGGGCTTTCCGCCACCCCGCCCTCCGGGGTGAGAGTGAAGGGGGTGAGGCGGACCGAAAGGGGCTCCTCCCGGTCCAGGCCGTTGGTGAGGCGGACGACTTCCGTGATCTCTCCGCCAGGAGGCAGGCTGAGTTCCAGCCTGGCGGGGGAGAGGGCGAGGTCCAGCTGGGCCAGGACGGAGAGGAGGAAAGGGAGGAAGAAGGAGAGGCGCTTCATGGTCTATCCCTCCTAAGTGTAAGGGCCGCCTCCTATCTGGGGAGGCGGCCTCTTCGGGCATCAGGGCCTAGGGGGCGGTGAGGACGAGGGTGATGGCGATGGACTCGTTGAGCCCTGCGTCGGGAATGTCGTCGTTGACGTCCATCTCAAAGAGGTAGTAGAGCCTGTATACGCTCTTCCCCTGCCCGCCCGAAGTTTCCTGAGCCAGCACCAGGTTAGCGGCGATGGGAGTGGGGGCGCTGGTCTGGGAGGTTCCCTTCCCGCTCGCCTTCTCGGCGAAGACCTTCACCCGGTCGTTGCCCAAGGTGAGAGAGTCGTCCCCGTCCCCGATGGACTGGATCTTCACCGTCCAGGCGGACTGGTTGGTGATGATCTCCAGGGTGCCGTACGCATCGCCCGTCCCCCCAGTCACGGCGGAGGGGGCGAAGTCCTGAGTGGTGGCGCTACCAGCGAGGAAGGTTTCGTAGGCTGTCAAGGAGGCCCTCGGGTAGTTCACGCTGTTCACCGACACCGTGCCCGATGCGGTGGACGCGAAGTTGAACACGTAGTCCGTGGCGTCCAGGGTGAGCTTGAGGACCTGCGGGATGTTCACGATGACGTTGTGGGTGTCCGTGCTCTGCGCCAGGCTCAGGCTTGCCAGAAGGGCCATGAGGGCAACCAGCTTCCTTTTCATCTCTGCACCTCCCAAAAGGCTTTAGGGGCCGGTTGCGCCACTGGCTCCCCCTCGTCCCATGGCGCCCATCTTGGGCTCGAGGGTTCATCGCCTCCCCTTAGGGAGCAATATTACACTACCGTGTGAAAGCCGTGTGAAAACCCGGGGAGGCCTTACCATGGGGAGCATGGAAGCCGAGAAGGAGCCCCTTTTGCCCTGGCCCAGGCCCCGCCTGGTGGTGAGCGCCTGTCTGGGCTTCGCCGCCGTGCGCTACTCGGGGGAGCTGATCCCGGACAAGGTGGTGGCCGCCCTGAAGGCGCACGTGGACTTCGTGCCCGTCTGCCCCGAGGTGGAGATCGGCCTGGGGGTGCCCAGGCCCACGGTCCGCCTGGTGCGGGGGGAGGGGGGGCCCAGGATGGTCCAGCCCCGGACGGGGGAGGACCTCACGGAGAGGATGGCGGGCTTCAGCCGGGCCTTCCTCGCCTCCTTGGGGGAGGTGGAGGGCTTTATCCTCAAAAACCGCTCCCCCACCTGCGCCCTCAAGGACGCCAAGCTCTACGCCTACCCCGACCAGGGGGGCGCCGTGGGCCATGGGCCCGGCCTCTTTGCCAAGGCGGTGATGGAGGCCTTCCCCCTGCTTCCCAAGGAGGACGAGGGGCGGCTCACCAACGCCCGCATCCGGGCCCAGTTCTTCACCCGCATCTTCGGCCTGGCCCGGCTCCGGCGGCTTAGGGACCTGGGGGAACTCATGGCCTTCCACGCCCGTTACAAGCTCCTCCTCATGGCCTATAGCCAGAAGGAAGCCCGGGCCCTGGGAAGGCTTTTGGGGGAGGCTAGGGGGAAGGCCTTCCAGGAGGTGCTTCGGGCCTACGAGGAGGGCTTCCTCAGGGCCACGGAGCGGCCCTACCGCCTGGGGGCCATGGCCGATGCCCTCCTCCACGCCTTCGGCTACTTTAAGAAGGGCCTGAACGCCCGGGAGAAGGCCCACTTCCTGGACCTCCTCCTGGACTTCCGCGAGGAAAGGGCCCCCCTCGAGGCCCCCCTGGCCCTCCTCCAGTCCTGGGCCCTGCGCTTTGGGGAAGGGTACGTGGAGGCCCAGGCCCTCCTCGCGCCCTACCCGAAACCCCTCATGGACCTCCGGAGCTCTTAGGCGGGCTCAATCCGCCCCCGGGCCTCTTTCGGGGTCCTGGCCCCGATGGCGAAGAGGGCGGTCCTCAGTTCTTGCAGGTAGTCCGCAATCCAAGCCGCCACCTCTTTCGCCCCCTCCAGGGCGGGCCTTAGGAGGGGCCTGGCCACGGCCACCAGGTCCGCCCCCAAGGCCAGGGCCTTGGCGGCCTCCGTCCCCGTGTACACCCCCCCGGAGGCGATGAGGGGCACCTCGGGGAGGACCTCCCGCACCTCCAGGATGGCCTTTGCCGTGGGGATGCCTATCTCGCAGAGCTCCGGGTGGCGCACCTCCCCGTAGCGCACCCACTCCTCCACCCTCGCCCAGCTCGTCCCCCCGGCCCCGGCCACGTCCACCGCCCCTAGGGGGAGGCCCCTCAGGGCCAGGGCGGCCTCCCGGGAGAGGCCGTGCCCCACCTCCTTCACCAGCACGGGGAAGGGGAGGGGAAGGAGGGCCTCCAGCCTCTCCAGAAGCCCCCGGAAGTCCGTGTCCCCCTTCTGCACCGCCTCCTGCAGGGGGTTTATGTGCAGGGCTAGGGCGTCCGCCTCCAGCATCTCCACGAGCCTCAGGAGGTCCTCCCGCCCGTAGCGCCTGAGCTGGGCCAGCCCCAGGTTGGCGATAAGGAGGACCCTGGGGGCCACCTTGCGCACCCGGAAGCTCCTCAGGGCCTCGGGGTGCTCCAGGACCACCCGCCCCGAGCCCAGCATCATCCCCACGCCCAGGGCTTCCGCCGCCTCGGCCAGGGCCAGGTTGATCCTTTCCCCGTTCTCCTCCCCCCCGGTCATGGCCCCGATGAGGAAGGGGGCCCTCAGGGCCTTGCCCAGGAAGGGGGTGGTGAGGTCCACCTCGCTTAGGGCGAGGCCCGAGAGGGCCTGGTAGCGGAGGCGGAAGCGCTCCAGGCCGGTGGTGGTCCTCTGGAAGGCCACGTTGCCTTGGAGGCAGGCCTCAAGGTGCTTCCGCTTCCTCTCCAGTGTGCTCAAGCCCTGGCCTCCAGGAGCCCCTTAGGGGCCTTTTCCAGCCCCAGGTCGTGGGCGATGAGCCTGGCGGTCATCTTCCCGGACATCATCACGCTGGGAAGCCCCGCCCCCGGCTGGTAGCTGGCCCCCACCAGGTAGAGGCCCCTCACGTCCTCGGAGCGGTTATGGGGCCTGAAGCTGGCCGTCTGCCAGAGGACGGGCTCGGGACCGAAGGCGTTCCCCAGGTGGCTATTCAGGGTCCACTGGAAGTAGTCCGGGGTGATGAAGTGGGTGTAGACCAGGCGGTCCATGAGGCCCGGCAGGTAGCCGGCCTCGTCCAGGTAGCGCAGGGCCTTTTCCAGGTACTCGGGGCCGATCCTTCCCCAGTCCAGGCCGCTCCCGTTGTGGGGCACGGGCACCAGGGTGTAGGCGGCGTGGTGGCCCGGGGGGGCCAGGGAGGGGTCGGTGAGGGTGGGGAGGTGGAGGTAGTGGGCGAAGTCCTCGGGGAGGACCTTCCTCTGGAAGATGTCCCGGAGGAGCTCCTCGTAGCGGGGGGAAAGGAGGATGTTGTGGTGCTTTAGCCTCTCCCCCTCGTCCCCCCGGGCCCTGAAGCCGAAGTAGGCCACGAAGAGGCTCATGGAAAGCCTCGTGCGCTTGAGGCGGAGGTCGCTATGCCAGAAGCGATCCTCGGGGGCGAGGAGGTCCCCGTAGGTGTGGACGTAGTCGGCGTTGGAGACCACCAGGTCAGCCTCTATCTTCTCCCCGTCCTGGAGGACCACCCCCACCGCCCGCCTCCCCTTGGTGAGGATGCGGCGCACGGGGGCCTGGTAGCGGATCCTCCCCCCAAGCTCCTCCAGCTTCCGCACCAGGCCCCGGATGAGGGCCCCGGTGCCCCCCATGGCGAAGTGGACCCCCCAGTTCCGCTCCACGAAGTGGATCATGGCGTAGAGGGCGGGCACCGAGAGGGGGTTCCCCCCGATCAGGAGGGGTTCAAAGGAGAAGACCTGGCGCATCTTGGGGTTTTGGAAGTAGCGGGCCACCACGGAGAAGAGGGGCCTCACGGCGTCCAGGCGGAGGAGGTCCGGGGCCACCCGGAGGAGGTCCAGAAGACTTCCAAAATGGGTAAAGCCCAGCTCCAAAAAGCCTTTCTGGAAGAGGGCCTTAGCGTGGGCCTCAAAGCGGTGGTAGCCCGGGAGGTCCTCCGGGGCCAGGCGCTGGATCTCCGAGAGGAGGTGGTCCCGGTCGTTGTTGTAGTCAAAGTGGGTGCCGTCGGGGAAGTGGATGCGGTAGAAGGGGTCCAGGGGGACCAGCTTCACGTACCTTTCCGTGTGCCTAAGCCCCTCCTCCTTGGGGAAGTCGGGGTAGAGGCGGGGGTTTCCCGGCTCCACGGCGAAGAGGTCCTCCAGGAAGGGAGGGACGGTGATCACCGTGGGCCCCATGTCAAAGGTGAAGCCCTGGGCCTGGTGGACGAAGGCCCGCCCCCCAGGGCCAGGAAGCTTTTCCAGGACCAGGACCTCGAGGCCCATGGCCGCAAGCCGAATGGCGGCGGAAAGCCCGCCCACCCCGCTGCCGATAATCACCGCGCGCATGGGGAGGAGTCTACCAGTTTCCTTGGCCCTCAAAGATGGGCCTGGCCCACCTTTCATCCCCCTTCTTCCCGCTTCCTTCGCTCTGGCAGTTAAGCGAAGCCTCCCAAAGACCTGTTGCCGGGGCCCCCATGCTGGCGCAAGCCCGCACGGGTGGTGTCAAAGGGGCCTTCCCTTCCAGGTTTTTCCCGGGAGGAGGGCCCTGAGGTACACAGGCAGGAGGAGCAGGGGGGCCAGGGGGGTGAGGAGGGCGGGAAGGAGGGGGCCTTTTAGGGCCAGCTGGACGGCCAGGCGCTCCAAGAGGCCCAAAAGCCCCAGCTCCCACCGGCCGAAGAGCCAGGGCAGGGTGTAGAGGGCCAGGTGGTAGAAGGCGGAGCCCAGGAGCAGGGCCGGGTTTTTCAGGTGAATCTCCAGGAAGTTTTTGCCGAAGCCCTCCAGGGCCTCCGGAAAGCTCCGGTACATGCGCACCCGAAAGAGGTCCTGCCCCAGGTAGAGGCCATACCGCCCCGCCCGCCGGGCCAGGGCCACGTCCTCCAGGACCTCCCCCCGCACCGCCCGATGCCCCCCCATGGCCCAGTAGGCCTCCTTCCGGAAGGCCAGGACCTGGCCGTTGGCCACCCTGAAGGCCTCCAGGACGGGGTGGGGCAGGAAGGAGAAGAGCCCGTTCATGACGAAGGCCACCACCACGCCCTCTGGCCCTCCCTCCTGCCTGGGCAGGGCAGAGACCAGGTCCTTGCCCTCCAAGGCGGCGAGGAGGCCTCCCAGGGCCCCCTCTTCCCAAAGAACGTCGGCGTCGGTGAAGACGAGGACCTCCCCCCGGGCCTCCTGGGCCAGCTGCCAAGAGGCCCAGTTCTTTCCCCGCCAGCCCTCGGGGAGGGGCTTCCCCCTTAGGAGGCGGAAGCCGGGGTGGCCCTGCCCCACCTCCTGGGCCACCCGGGCGGTATCGTCCTGGGAGAGGTCGTCCAGGACCAGGACCTCGAGGGCTCCCTGCCGGAGGAGGGCGGGGAGGGTGCGCCTCAGGTTTTCCGCCTCGTTCCGGGCGGGGACCAGGATGGAGGCCGTGGGCCTTCTGGGCGTGGGCCCTTGGGAGAGGCGGGGGAAGCTTAGGAGGTTGTAGAGGAGGGCGAGCCACCTCAGGAGGAGGAAGAGGAAGACCCCGAAGAAGAAGTCGCCCATCACCGGAAAAGCCTCGCCAGGGGGCTGAGCCTCTCCTCCAGGCTCCGCCTGCCCCTTAGGACCTCCCGGAAGCCCTCGGGAACCTGCCGGGGGTGGGTCTTCCTCAAAGTCTCGTCCAGCTCCTGAAGGACCCCCCCTAGCCCCTCTTCCAGGTCCCCCTCCGGGGGGAGGGGCTTTCCCAAGAGGAGGAAGGCCTCGGGGTGCTCAAACCCCCTTAGGACCACCCGGCAGGCCACGGGGAGGAGGGGGACCCCCGCCTTCCGCGCAAGCCATCTGGCCCCCTCCCGAAGGGGCCCCAGGGGCCCCGGGTAGCGCATCTCTCCCTCGGGGAAGAGGGCCACCCACGCCCCCTCCCGGAGGCGCCTCAGGGCCTCCCGCACCCGCTTGGCCTCGAGGGCCCCGAGGAGCTTCAGCACGGGGAAGGCCTTCAGGTTCTCCTCGGCCACCAGGAGGCCCACGGGGTGCCCGTGGCGCCGGGCCAGGAACCAGACCAGGTGGCCGTCAAAGAAGCTGTGGTGGTTCATGGCCAGGACCAGGGGGCCCTGGGGCACCTCCCCCTTTAGGTACACCCCCCGGAGGCTCCCCTTGAGGCTCAGGAGGAGAAAGCCCCCCACGATGGCCGAGAGGAGCCTTCCCAAGGGCCTTTCCCTCAGGGCCTCCATAGGGGCTATCTTAGGCGACTCAAGGCCTCGGGGTGCCAGGCCAGGAGGAGGCCCTGGACCACGGCCAGGTTGGTGAAGAGGAAGAAGAGCATCTCCTCCAGGGGAAGCCCCGCCAGGCCCAGGCCCAGGGTGTACTCCTTGGAGATCCACCAGATCCCTTCCCGGGTGATGGCGAAGAAGTCGGCGAACCAGAGGTAGAGGGTGGGGAGGCCCACCCCCAGGAGAAGGGGCCTCCACCAGGCCAGGAGGAGGTCCCCCCCGAAGGCCCACTGCAGGAGGAAGACGGGGGTGAAGTAGGCCAGGATGAGGCCCAGGTAGAGGTACTTCCCCCCGAGGGCCAGGAGGATCACCCCCAGGGCGGTGAGGAGGAGCCAAAGCCCCCCGCCCACCACCCGGAAGAGGCCCGGCCCCCCTGGGGGAGGCGTCCCCGCCAGCTTGATGAGAAGGGCCCCCGTGAGGAGGGGCTGGAGGAGGAAGAAGAGGTACTCCTCCAGAGGAACGTACCCGACGCGGAGGAGGACCCGGCCCTCGGGGTAGCCCCAGACCCCCTGGTAGACCAGGTAGTTGTCCCAGGGGGTGGTGTAGAGGAGGGCGATGAGGGGCATGAGGAGGTAGGCCCAGAGCCTGGGGGGTCTGGGCCTGGCCCAGAGGAGGAGGAGCAGGAGGGGGGGGAGGATGAAGACCAGGTGGAACTCCAGGTAGGTCATGCCCGCACCTCCAGGGGCCTGGGGGCCGCCCAAAGCCCCCCTTCCGGCCGCAGGGTCACCTGGGCCAGGACCCGGGGAAAGGGGAGGGGGTCCAGGCGGAAGCGGCGGAAGAAGGCCCGAAGGACAACGGGGCCCTCCAGCAGGGCGAAGTCCCGGCCCAGGCAGAGCCTTTGCCCCAGGCCAAAGGGGAAGTAGCGCCCTGAGGGCGTGCCCTTCTCCTCCAGGAAGCGCTCCGGCCGGAAGGCCTCTCCGTCAGGGAAGTAAAGCCGCTGGGTCACGTAGGGAGAGAGGACCAGGGTGGTGCCGGGGGGGAGGGGGGTCTCGTCCAGGAGGAAGGGGTTTTCCGCCTTGCGGGTGAGGATCCAGGCCGGGGGGAAGAGCCTGAGGGCCTCCTGGAAGGCGGCCAGAGCGGCCTCCTCGCTCTCGGCCACCCGCTCCTGCCACCCGGGGTGGTGGGAGAGAAGGAGAAGGGACCAGGTGAGGGCGCTGGCCACAGTCTCGTGCCCCGCCACCAGG
>OGCH01000674.1_pt1 | contig 16123 bp, 12 predicted proteins | sample 1570111 | NCBI WGS metagenome assembly OGCH01 (sample SAMN03436243, study PRJEB24508) | hot springs metagenome | biome: Desert Springs; feature: Hot Springs; material: Water | place: USA: Great Boiling Spring, Nevada | collected 2008-12-01 | depth 0 m m | reverse complement strand
AAATTCCCAATTCTGAGATGAAAATTGCCAGGGTTAAATCTCAAGCTTTTGTTCAGAACGATTTAAAATGCGAAGCCCGCTTTTCAGTAGCAATTTTCAAGAAAGAGGAATTTGAGAAAAAATATAAAGAGAGATAAAATTAAAGAGTGGCAAAAGACCAAATAAAATTATTAAAAGAAAGAGCAGAAAAGTTTTATTTTTACGGGACTCAAGCTCTCAAAAATGGAGATTTTGAAATTTCAGCTTTTAATTTTGAGCAATCAGCTCAACTTTATTTAAAATATACTCTTTCTCTTTTGATTGGCGATTTTCCAAAAACTCATGAATTAAGGAGATTAATGAGCGAAGTAATAAAGATTACTCAAAATAAAGAACTTTCAAAATTGCTTGATCAAGAACAAAATATAATTGCTGACTTAGAAGTAGCTTATCTTACTTCTCGCTATTTACCTGCTACTTTTTATAAAAAACAACAAAAAACTGAAATCTTTTGATAAAGTCTTCATTAAGTCTTTACATCAATTCGTTAAGATGTTATAATTAAAAACATGGAAGAAAAAAGGTATGGTGAATTAGCTATAGAACAGGCAAAGCTTGAACCCTGGCCAAATCCTTATCCAGATAGAGATTACACCATAACCATTACTTTTCCAGAGTTTACTTGTCTTTGCCCCAGGTCTGGATATCCAGACTTTGCGGTTATCAAGATTGAATATGTACCAAATGAAAAAATAATCGAGCTAAGGTCTTTAAAACTGTGGCTCAACAAGTTTAGAAATCGCTATATTTCTCACGAAGCCGCAACCAACGAGATTTTTGATGCCCTCTGGAAGGTTTTAGAACCTAAAAAATTAAAGGTAGTAGGTGATTTCCATCCCAGAGGGAATGTTCATACGGTTATCACCGTAGAAAAGCCTTAAAACCTTAGCCTTAAAACCTTGGAAACTTTAAAACCGTAAAATTTTTAAAACTTCCTTAAATTTTTAAGGATTATTCCCTACGATAGCGCTATAAAGCTCTGTCTCCGTATCTATAGGATATTTCCCTTTAACTACCGTAAAATAAATAAAGTTATCATAGACTCCAAGTCCGGTAATAAATCCTCTTTGTTCAGAAGTAAGGTTTTTGTAATAGAAGTTTCCTTCAAAACCCAAGACAAAGACTTGAGAGACAGCGCTGTCTAAAGGAAGATATTTTAGGTCCTTTTTAACCGTTTCTAAAGGAAAACTTGTTGAGGCAAAAAATACAGTGGTTTTATTCCCAACATTTTGAACCACAGGGGCTACAAAAGGTAGCACTATTTTTTTTACAATTTCTTGACCTTTTTTCCCTTTTGTAAGCCTAACCTCATAAAAATGCTGGACAACTGCATAAGGAGAGGTCCACTGAAGCTGGTTGTTTTTATAGATGCCTAACCTTCCGTCAGCAAGATAGGTTAAAATCTCTGGTTGTCCATCTAAATCAAAGTCTACAAAAACCGTTCCTATGTTTTGGTATTCTTCGTAAAGGTTTAATTTGGTTGCGTAGATAAGCTGGTTGTTTTCTCTCTTAAGAATAAAAACTTCTTTTCCAAAGAAGTTTTCAGGGTCAAAAGTTTGGCCTAAAAGGGTATCTTTTATCCCTCTTGCTGTGTAATCTACAAAGTTTAAAATTAGGTTTATGTTGGTGATAACCGGATTAAGGCCTTGGTTGGTATATTGTAGTACTTCGCTTTTCATCCCAACCCTTTCGTCGTAGACGTTTAAGGCTATCCATCCAGCAGGCCCTACAGAAAAGTTTACTATTTTTCCTGAAGAGGGTTTATACTGGGCCAAAAGACCACCTTTTATCTTGATGATAAAAAGTCCTTGGGAATTAAAGTAAACCATTTCAGGGGTTCCGTCGTTATCCATATCAGCAAACTCAGCCTGTACAACCTCTCCTTTGGTCTTACCTATAAGGGCAGGTTGTAAAACCCCTAAGGGTTTAGACTCTGCTTTGGTAGGTGAAGCAGGTTTAGAGTAAGTCGAGGCAGAAACTCTTTGATAAGAAAGGCCTCCATAGTATCTTATCAGGTCTAACTTTGAGTTGTAAACTTTAATATTGTTTTCCTCTTCTACAAAAAGGAGGTCAAATTTTTCGGCTAACAAGTATTCAGGGGTTATTTGGTTAAACCTAAGGTTTGGGTCAAAAATTATAGTACAGTCTGGAAGGTTGTTTTTTAAAATTAGAAAAAGGTTTTCTGTGGGGTTAGGATGTTCAGCGAGGATGAGGACCTTAAGGTCTGCATATCTGGTAATCGGCATAGGAACAGTTAGAGGTTCTTTTTGATAGATAACTTTTGCGGTAGCAAAGTGTTCATCTACCCTAACTACTTCTATTTTAGCCACAGGTTCTTTCAAATAACCTAAGGTTTTTTGAGTTTCAGGATGGACTATTTTTTTGCCTCTTTTATAAACCGTAAAGATGTCCTTATTTTTAACACCTTGCGCTAAACCTTTATCGATAATAAGCTCACGGTCTTCTATTCCAATAAGTAGCCCTAAAACAGGAGAAAAATCCTTTTTAATCTGTTCATAAATTTCAGGACTAAGGCTACCAAACCCAGGTTTATAAACCAATAAAATAATAAAAAATAACGTTAAAAGTTTAAAGGTAGACCTCATTGAGGAGTTCCTCCTTGTAGATTTTGATAAAGCAGTCTTTCCAACTCTTCCCCTTCTAAAACTTCTTTTTCCATTAAAATCTTAACAATAGTTTCTAAAATTGCCATCTTTTCTGAAAGAATTTTGGCAGAGGTTTCGTAGCAAGTTTTTAAAATGTGGCTTATTTCCTGGTCTATGAGTGCGGCGATTTCTTCAGATACCAGTTCTCTTTCCTTAAAAGGAACGTCTAAAAACAGATGTTCTCTTTTTCTAAAGGTTTGAGGACCTAAAATTTCACTCATTCCGTAGTCCATTACCATAGCCCTTGCTATTTCTGTAGCCCTTTCTAAGTCGTTTTGAGCCCCGGTAGAAACCTCCTTGAAAATCAGTTCTTCTGCAGCCCTACCGGCTAAAAGGACTGAAATCTTGGATAATAGTTCGGTTTTGGTCATTAAATAACGTTCTTCTGTAGGAAGTTGAAGGGTATAACCTAAGGCAGATACCCCTCGGGGGATGATAGAGATTCTATGGACTTTTTCTTGTGGGGTTAATATAGAGGCTACTACCGCATGTCCTGCTTCATGATAGGCTATCCTGGTTTTTTCTTCGTGAGAAATATAACGATTTTTTTTGGCAAGTCCGGCGATTACCCTGTCTATGGCTTCTTCAAAATCTTCCATCTCAACCACACTTTTTCCTTTTCTGGCTGCAAGCAAGGCTGCTTCGTTTACTACGTTAGCAAGGTCTGCTCCCACCATACCTGGTGTTCTTGCAGCGATAACCTTTAAATCTACGTCTTTACCAAGTGGTATGTTTTGACAGTGCAATTTGAGGATTTCTTCTCTTCCTTTTAAATCAGGTCTATCGACCACTACCACCCTATCAAACCTTCCTGGCCGTAAAAGCGCAGGGTCCAAAATTTCTGGACGGTTGGTAGCTGCGATGATAATAACCCCTTTTTTGGGATCAAACCCGTCCATTTCGGTTAGAAGTTGAGTAAGGGTGTGTTCTCTTTCTTCAGTGCCTCCTGCAGGGGAAACTCCTCTTACCCTCCCTACAGCGTCTATTTCGTCTATAAAGATGATGCAGGGAGCCATTTTTTCTGCTTGAAAAAACAGGTCTCTAACCCTTGCAGCTCCAACCCCAACAAACATTTCTACAAAGGAAGAGCCAGAAATAGAGATAAAAGGTACTCCAGCCTCACCGGCTACCGCCCTTGCAAGAAGGGTTTTTCCTGTTCCAGGAGGTCCTACCAACAACACCCCCTTAGGAATTTTAGCCCCAAGCTTAGTAAACTTTTCAGGATTTTTTAAAAACTCGATGATTTCCTTTAATTCTTCTACAGCTTCATCTACCCCTGCTACATCCTTAAAAGTTACTTGAATTTCGTTTTCTACATAAATTTTAGCCTTGCTTTTGCCAAAGCTTATAATACCTCCGTCTGAGGAGGTAAATTTTTTAAAAAGGAAGAGCCAAAAACCAATAAGTATAATTAAAGGGATGAACCATGAAAGCAAACTAACCCAATGGTTGCTTTCGGGCTTAGCTTGGTATCTTATCCCTTTTTCTTCAAGTAGTTTTATTAGGTCAGGGTCTTCTGTGCGGTAAACCTTGAAAAAACCAGAAATTTTTACCGGTTTGTTTCTAAGCTCATAAAGTTTTTCTGCAGCTTGGGGGCGAAATTCCCCGGTTATTTCAAAACGCTTTAAAGTAAGGTTGTCTACCAAACCAAACTTTACCAGAGTTTTAAACTCACTATAAGTAAGGAGCTCATACTTAGGATAAAATTTTTCTAAAGCTACCAGAGAGACTAAAAGAATAAAAACAGAAAAAAGTATTAAGGTTAGCTTGTGAGCCCCTTTCATCAGCTGTTTTTAAGTGGACCTTGCCCTGTAGATTCTAAAACAGATAACCAAAATCTGCCGTTAAGGTTAACCTGCTTTCTTTTTTTAACGGCTTCTTTTATAGGGATGTGTACAAACTGGTCGTTAAGGTAGCTTACCATAAGCCCTGTTTTTCCTGCCATACCTGCATGAACCGCATACTGAGCTAAAAACCCGCAAAAAATTCGGTCTTCTGCATTGGCAGGCACACTTCTAATGATGTAGCTTGGGTCTATATAACGTATTACTACAGGGATGTTTTTTTGTTTAAAATATTCCTCTATCTTTTCTTTTAAAAACTTACCTATATCACCTAACTTAAGGTTACCAGAGGCATCATATTCTGGGGGGTCCTTTTGCACATACTTTTGGCCAGCTCCTTCTGCAACCACTATAACCGCATGTTTTCTTTTTTCTAATCTTTTTTCTAATTCTGTTAAAAGCCCCTTAGGTCCTTCTAAATCAAAGTCCATTTCTGGGATGAGGCAAAAGTTTACCTCTCTTGTGGCTAAAGTAGCTGCTGCAGCGATAAAACCCGAATGTCTTCCCATAAGCTTTACCAACCCTATACCATTAGGCACTCCGATGGCCTCGGTATGAGCACACCTTATGGCATAACAAGCCATCTCTACCGCGGTGTTGAACCCAAAGGTTTTTGAGACCAACCAAATGTCGTTGTCTATCGTTTTAGGAATACAGACCACCCCGATTTTTATCCCTCTTTTGTCTATTTCCTCTTTAATTTTATTGGCTGCCCTGAAGGTGCCATCACCTCCTATCATAAACAGAAGGTTTATGTTTAACCTTTCAAGGGTGTCAACTATCTCCTCTATCGGTTGATGGCCCCTTGAGGTACCAAGAAAGGTGCCTCCCATAGAATGGATATCCTTTACATTATCTGGGGAAAGTTCGATCACCTCATGTCCATACTTAGGGATAAACCCTTGAAGTCCGTACTTAAACCCTAAAATTTTATTTACTCCGTAAGAATAATATAAGGTCATAACCAAAGACCTTATCACATCATTAATCCCAGGACATAACCCTCCGCAGGTAACTATACCTACCTTTACCTTAGAAGGGTCAAAATAGATGTAAGGTCTGGGACCGGCTACCTCTAAAGAAAGAACAGGCTTCTTTTGGTTTATTTGGGTTTTTAAATAATCTACGTTAAGTCTCAAGGTAATACGGGTGCTATCTTCTATAAAACAAGAGGGAGAAAGTTGCATCGGGTTAGGTATTTTACAAGGACCTAAGGTTTCTATCTCGGTGGAGATAGGTTCTGTTATTTCTTCTAAAAATTCGTAATAACAAAAGGGGTCTTTCATGACTCCCCCCTTTCTAAGTTTTTTAGTCTAACCCTTATAGCCTCTGCATGAGAAGGTAGGTTTTCTGTTTCAGCAAGAAGTATAACCTTAGCAGCCTCTTCAGCCAAAGCCTCTTTTGAGTATTTCATAAAGTTTATTTTTTTTAGAAATTTTTCTGGGGAAAGGGAAGAAGAAAACCTTGCAAGTCCCATCGTAGGTAAGACATGGTTAGGTCCTGCGATGTAGTCTCCCACCGCTTCAGGGGTAAAGGCACCTAAAAATACCGCACCGGCGTTTTTTACCCGAAAGAGATGTTCAACCGGATCTTTTATCATCAGCTCTAAATGCTCAGGGGCTATAAGGTTTGCAAGATAAAAGGCCTCTTCCAAGGTTTTTACCTTAAAAATTGCCCCCCTTTGCTTTAAGGCTTTTTCTGCTATTTCACTTCTTAGACCCTTAGCTAAGGCTGTCGGGATAAGCCGCTTAACTTCTCTTATCAAGGCAGAAGAGGTGGTAATAAGGACTGAAAGGCTCATTGGATCGTGCTCTGCCTGAGCAAGAAGGTCCCAAACCACAAACTCAGGATTAGCTGTTTCATCGGCTATTATCAACACCTCACTTGGTCCTGCTAAGATGTCTATCCCTACTTGAGAGGAGACTAATTTTTTAGCTATAGTAACGTAAATGTTTCCTGGTCCGCAGATTACATCTACCTTAGGTAAGGTTTCAGTCCCATAGGCCAGGCCAAAAATAGCCCAAGGACCGCCTACTTTATAGATTTCGTCAACTCCAGCCTCTTTAGCCGCAACCAGAAGCCCTGGATGTAGGCTTCCGTCTTTTCTTGGGGGAGACACCATCACCACTTTTTTAACCCCGGCAAGCTTAGCAGGCACAGCAGTCATAACTACCGTAGAAATCAAAGGGGTCTCTCCTGACATACCGCCTGGAATATATACCCCTGCAGCTTCTACCGGAGTAATCATCTGACCAAGAAGCACCTCTTTTTCCTCTTTTATAAACCAAGAAGTAGGTAAATGCTTAGCATGAAACCTTCTAACCTTTTCTACCGCCAGCTTGATAGCCTTAACAAGGTCTTCTGAAACCTCTTGGTAGGCCCTTTCTATTTCGCTTTCCTTAACCTTTAAATCTGAAGGTTTTAATAAAACCTTATCAAAGGTCTGGGTAAACTCTAAAAGGGCTTTATCCCCTAACTTTCTTACCCTATCTCCTATGTTTTTGACGTATTTTTCTTTTTTTGCAGGAAAAGTTTCCACCCGGTTCAAAAGTTTCTTAAGATAGTTTTCTGCTTGTTTAGAAGGATAGGAGAAAACCCTTAGAGGCATGTTTTTGACCCCTTTATCAATCTTTTCTTTACCAATCTTTAAAAGGTTTTTGCCAGGCTTCTTTCAGTTCTTTAAGAGGTTCTCTAATCAATACTTTTTCTCCAAAGCCTTTTATCATCAGATAAGGTTCTTCGGTAGTCTCTCCTATAAGTGAAAAAGGAAGCCCCTGCATAAGGGCTTCAAAGTCTTGAGCTTTTTCTTTTTTTACCGTAACCACTATTCTTCCTGGGCTTTCGGAAAAAAGGATAAAGTCTTCTCTTTTTTCTCCTTGATAGGCAACGGCTGTGAGGTCTACTATTATCCCAAAACCACCAGAAAAGGCCTTTTCAGCCAAACATACCGCTAAACCACCATCTGACACATCATGAGCCGAAGATACCAGCCCGGCATAGATGGCATTCCTTAATCTTAAATAGAGTTTTTTGTTAATAAAAGCATCAGGTTTAGGAACAAAACCTCCCTTTATTCCAACCAAATTTAAGTATTCTGAACCGGCAAGTTCTTCTTTGGTTAAACCTAAAAGATATACCAGATCTCCTGGAGCTTTTACCTCCATCGTTTGGGCAAAAGTAACCTTAGGAATGACGGCTACTACAGAAAAAAGAAGGGTAGGGGGGATAGAGATTTTTAAGCTTCCGTCAGGAAGTATAGTTCCTACACCATAGGGATTAGGTTCGTTTGGGTTTAACCCAAGTCCCATCAAATAGTCATTTTTCATCGAGTCTTTTCCTGAAATACAAGGCACCCCATAGGCTTTAGTAAAATCGTAAAGAGCCATGTTAGCCCTTACTAATTGGGCTAACTTATAACGTCCATCTGGATTTTTTTCTCCTTCTACAGGGTCACACCAACAGAAGTTATCAAGACCTGCCATATGTTCTAAGTCAGCCCCTACACATACAGCATTTCTTATAGCCTCATCGATAGCATTGGCAACCATCCAGTAAGTATCATAATCTGAAAACTTAGGACATATTCCATGAGAGACCACTATCCCACGTTCAGAAGTGAGGTCATAACGAAGGACAGCCGCATCACTTGGGCCGTCGTTTTCAGCCCCAACCAAGGGCTTGATCACACTCCCTCCTTGCACCTCATGGTCATATTGCCTTACTACATATTCTTTAGAACAGATGTTGTAAGAACTTAACAGATTTTTAAGGATATCTCCATAATCTTTAGGAGGTTCAAAATCAAGTTTTTCAGGATAACTTGGGGTTTTCCATTCAGCAAAAAGTTTTAACTGAGGCACCCCTTCGTGTAAAAACTCTAAAGGCAAGTAGGCTACGGTTTGGTCTTGATATTTTACATGAAAATAACCAGAATCGGTAAACTTGCCTAAGACCGTAGCTAAAACCCCCATTTTTTCAGCCAGTTCTAAAAACCTTCTGATTTTATCTGGAGGCACAGCCAGGGTCATCCTTTCCTGACTTTCTGAAACAAGAATCTCCCAAGGACGTAGCCCAGGATATTTTAAAGGGGCTTTAGCCAAGTCTATCTCAGCCCCACCTGATTCCTTAGCCATTTCCCCTACAGAAGAGGACAAACCACCTGCTCCATTATCGGTAATAGAGGTATAAAGGTTTTCTTCTCGGGCCTTAAGGATAAAATCTACCATCTTCTTCTGGGTGATAGGGTCTCCTATCTGTACCGCTGTTGCAGGAGAACCTTCATGTAAAGCCTCAGAAGAAAAGGTAGCCCCATGTATCCCGTCTTTACCTATTTTACCACCTATCATTACTACTAAGTCGTTAGGGTTAGCCTTTTTCTTCCAAGAAGGTTTATCTTTTAGGTAAAAAGGTAAAAGCCCTCCTGTTCCGCAGTAAACAAGAGGTTTGCCTAAATATCTTGGGTCAAACACGATAGAACCGTTTATAGTAGGGATACCGCTTTGGTTGCCTCCGTGTTCTACCCCTTCTCTTACCCCTTCAAAAATCCTTTTAGGATGAAGGATCCTGGGAGGTAAAGGCTTGTTCCAGTTAGGCGGGGCAAAGCAAAACACATCGGTATTAAAAATCAGCTTAGCCCCCATACCAGTGCCTAAGGGGTCTCTGTTTACCCCTACTATCCCGGTTAAGGCACCACCGTATGGGTCAAGGGCTGAAGGGCTGTTGTGAGTTTCTACTTTAAAGGCTAAAGCCCATTTTTCATCAAGCTTGATTACCCCGGCATTATCGACAAAAACAGATAGACAAAAATCCTTCTCTCCTTTTTCTCTTCTGATTTCCTCGGTTGAAGCCTTGATGTAAGTTTTAAAAAGACTGTCTATTTCTTTTTCTTCGCCGGTTTCTAAATCTTTGTAAAAGATTTTAGCGTTAAAGATTTTATGCTTACAGTGCTCAGACCAGGTCTGAGCAAGACTTTCAAGTTCAACGTCGGTGATTTCTTCTGAGAGCCCAACCGCTTTCCTTGCTTTTATAAACCCAGGGTTTGAAAAAAACTCCTGAATTTTTCTCATTTCTTCTAAATTTAAGGCTAAGAGCCTTTCTTTTGAAAGCTTAAGTAGTTCTTCGTCTGAGAGGGTTTTAAGATTAAAACGTTCCACCACCGGAGGAAAATATTCGGTAACCCTGGGCACAGGATAACTAAATCCGTTTTTTTCTAAAAACTCCTTTTTGTTGAGGATAAACCATCTTTCTATCAACTCATTGGCAAGTAGTTCCTTAGCTATCTTTTCTACATCATCTTTTGAAAGACTACCTTTTATTAAAAACTGCTTAGCAAAGTAAACACCTTCTTTTTGCGGGTCTAAAGGTCTTTCAAGAAGGTAAGACAGGGCCTCCTCAGCGGTTTTACCCTCGTTGTCCGTAACCCCAGGTCTATATCCTATTTCTAAAGCCCAATCAAAATCAACCCCTAAATTTAGGGCAATCGGTTGAGCTAAGGTATAAACCTGAATGACCGGGTCGCAAAGGGCAGACTGAGCAAACCTTTCTAAAAGTTCAAAGCTAAAATCCCCTTCTATCAGATAAACCTTGATAAAAGTTACTTTTTCAACCTTAAGGTTTAGGTCTGTGAAAATCTTTTTTTGGACTTTAAGTCCAAAAACGTCTTTAATTTCTGGTTTAATCGCAACTTCTATTCTCACCGCTTTCATAAGTTTTGAATATATCATTTTTTAATCGTTTTTTCAATCCCTAAAGACAAGGCTAAAAATTTTTTATTTTTTCCATCCCAGCTGTAAAGCAAAGGACCTTTTCTTTTCAAGTCTTGACTAAACGTAAGAAGGGTTTATTTTAAAATTCGTTTTATAATAAAACTTAAAAATTAAAAAGCTTATAAGGGGGATTAAGTTTTATGCCTATTTATGAGTTTAAATGTGAGGAATGCGGAGAGGTTTTTGAAGAACTTGTTTTGGGTTCAACCGAAGAGATAAGATGTAAAAAATGTAAGAGCCCTAAGGTAACCAAGCTTATGTCTCAAGTAGCTTTTAAGACTGGGTCTAAGTTTGTAAGCTCGGCAGGTTCTGCCTGTAGCACCTGTAAAAGCGGAAAATGTAGTAGCTGTGGATAAATGCTAAAAATGGAGGTTTTGTGGAGATAAGGGTTGGTACCAGAGGAAGTAAGTTAGCTTTAGCACAAACCGAGTGGGTAATCGCTCGTCTGAAAAAAGTTTTTCCAGACCTAACCTTTGAAAAGGTTATCATTAAAACTACAGGGGACAAAATTTTAGATGCTCCGTTAAGTAAAATCGGTGGCAAAGGGCTTTTTGTTAAAGAAATAGAAGAGGCGCTCTTAAGAGGAGAAATAGATTTAGCAGTCCATAGCCTTAAAGACGTACCTTCTTTTTTAGCCGAAGGACTGGAAATCTCTTGTATTCCTGAAAGAGAGTCTCCTTTTGATGTATGGGTTTCAGATTATGCCTTCTCAGAACTTCCGCCTAACTCAAAAGTAGGAACAAGCAGTCTGAGAAGGATGACCCAGCTAAAAAAACTTAGAAAAGACTTAGAAATTTTACCCTTAAGAGGTAATGTGGACACCCGTTTAAGAAAATGGAGAGAAGGACAATATGCAGGCATTGTGCTTGCTGAAGCAGGATTAAAAAGATTAAGTCTATCTATAGAATACACAAGATTTACTATAGATGAGTTGATCCCAGCAGTAGGGCAGGGTGCCTTGGCGATAGAAACAAGAAAGGATGACCTTAAGATTAAAACTTTTCTTTCTGCCCTTCATCACAAGCCTACTGAAATATGTATAAGGGCTGAAAGGGCTTTTTTAAAAACCTTAGAGGGAGGTTGTCAGGTTCCTCTTGGGGCTTATGCCTGGCTTGAAGGTGATGAACTTTTTATGGTGGGTTTTATCAGTGATTTAGAAGGAGAAAGGTTTTATAAGTATAAAGAAAAAGGAGACCCGCAAAACCCTGAAGCCTTAGGAGAAAGACTGGCTAAACACCTTCTGTCCTTAGGTGGAGATAAGATTTTAGCTGAAATATATCAGGGGATTTAAAAAGGGAACTTAGAAAGGAGATGTTTTATGACCCAAGGGAAGGTATATTTAGTAGGTGCTGGCCCAGGTGACCCACAACTTTTTACCCTTAAAGGCAAAAAACTCTTAGAACAGGCAGATGTGGTGGTTTACGACTATTTGGCTAACCCAAAACTTCTTTCTTTTTGTAAAGAAGGGGTAGAAAAAATTTACGTAGGTAAAAAAGGGGGGGACCATACTTTACCTCAAGAGGAAATTAATAGACTGTTGGTTGAAAAAGCTAAGGAAGGAAAAATAGTAGTAAGGCTAAAAGGAGGAGACCCTTTTCTTTTTGGGAGAGGAGGAGAAGAATTAGAAGAGCTTTTTAAGGAAGGCATCCCGTTTGAGGTGGTACCTGGGGTTACCTCTGCTATAGCAGTTCCAGCTTATGCCGGTATTCCTGTTACCCATAGAAATTATACCTCAACCCTTGCCATCATCACCGGTCATGAGGCAGAAGGTAAACCTGAGAGCAAGATAGATTTTAAAGCCTTGGCAAGGCTTGGGACTTTAGTTTTTTTGATGGGGGTTAAAAATCTCCCTTATATCGTAGAAAATTTGATAAAAGAAGGAAAAGACCCAAAAACTCCGGTAGCCTTAATTCAGTGGGGCACCTTACCTAAACAAAAGGTAGCTACCGGATGTTTAGAAAACATCGTAGAAGAGGCAGAACGGGTTGGAATAAAGCCTCCTGCCATAATAGTAGTAGGTGAGGTGGTAAAATTAAGGTCTCAGTTTAGTTGGTTTGAGAAAAAACCTCTTTTGGGTAAGCGTATAGCGGTTACCCGCACCAGAGAGCAGGCAAGCAAGCTTACTTCTTTGCTTGAAGAGCTTGGGTCAGAGGTGGTCGAACTTCCTTTAATAAAGGTTGAACCTATTTATGAGCTTAGTTTTTTAGAAAGACTAAACCTTTATGATTGGCTGGTTTTGACTTCAGAAAACGGAGTTAGGTTTTTTATAAAGGCCCTTTTAGAAAGCGGAAAAGACTTAAGAGCCTTAAAGGATATAAAAATAGCGGTGATAGGGAAGGCAACCGCTGAAGCTTTAGAAAAATGGGGAATTAGACCTGACCTTATGCCTGAGAAAAATTATACTCAAGAAGGACTTTTAGAGGCATTTTCTAAGGTAGACCTTAAAGGTAAAAAAGTGCTTCTTGCTCGGGCAAAAGAGGCAAGGGATGTTTTACCTCAGGGATTAGAAAAGTTTGGGGCTTTGGTAGATGTAATCCCACTTTATCAGACCGTTCTTCCAGAAGAAACCAGAGATATTTTTAAACAAGAGATAAAACACGGTATAGAGGTTATTACCTTTACCAGTTCTTCGACCGTTAAAAACTTTTTTAAGCTTTTGTCAGAACTAAACCAACCAGTAGACCTGAAAAATGTGATTTTTGCTTCTATCGGCCCTATAACTTCTCAAGAACTTATTAACCACGGCATCATCCCTCAGATTGAGGCTAAAGAATATACGATAAAAGGTTTGGTAGAAGCCCTTTTGAGTTATTTTAAAAGTTAAATCTTTTTAAAAACTTTTTTAAAGGATGATAGGGAGGTAAAAGATGAAAGAGGAAATTAAAAAGGCGTTAGACCTTATAAAAAGAGGAACGGTTGACCTGATAGAAGAAGAGGAGCTAATAAAGAAGCTTGAAAGGTCTTACAAAGAGGGGAAGCCTCTCAAAATAAAGGCAGGTTTTGACCCTACAGCCCCTGACCTTCATCTTGGCCATACGGTGCTTTTAAGAAAAATGAAACAGTTTCAGGATCTTGGGCATGAAGTCTATTTTTTGATAGGGGATTTTACCGCCATGATAGGAGACCCTACCGGAAGGTCTGAAACCCGTCCACCTCTTACTAAAGAGCAGGTTTTAGAGAATGCAAAAACTTATAAAGAGCAGGTTTTTAAGATTTTAGACCCTGAAAAAACCAAAATCGTTTTTAACAGTCAGTGGTTGGCTAAAATGAACGCCGAAGACATGATAAGACTTTGTGCTAAGTATACCGTTGCAAGGATACTTGAAAGAGAAGATTTTAAGAAAAGATTTGAAAGCGGGCTTCCTATCAGCATTCATGAGCTTATTTATCCTCTTTTTCAGGCTTATGATTCTGTTGCCCTTGAGGCAGACGTAGAGTTGGGAGGTACAGACCAGCTTTTTAACCTTTTAATCGGAAGGGACATTCAGAGAGAATACGGGCAAGAGCCACAGGTTATTCTTACGCTACCGATATTAGAGGGGCTTGACGGAGTTCAGAAGATGAGCAAAAGCCTTGGCAACTATGTAGGGATTATGGAGCCTCCTCAAGAGATGTTTGGTAAGCTTATGTCTATCCCTGATGAGCTTATGTGGAAATACTATCTCCTTCTTACTGAGTTTTCAGAAGAAGAGATAGAAAAGATGAAAACTTCGGTAGAGAAGGGAGACCTACATCCTAAGGAAGCAAAGAAAAGGTTAGCAAGCTACATAGTTTCTCAGTTTCATTCAAAAGAGGCAGCTCTTAAAGCAGAAGAAGAGTTTGAGAGGGTTTTTAGCAGAAAAGAACTTCCTACCGAGGTGCCTACCATAAATATACCTGCAGGTAAGATATGGGTTCCTGGTTTGTTGAAAGATCAAGGTTTAGTAAAAAGTAATTCTGAAGCAAGACGTCTTATTGCTCAAAAGGCTATAGATTTAAACAAAGAGGTTTTAACCCAAGAAGAAATAGAGCTCTCACCAGGAGAATATGTATTTAGAGTAGGAAAAAAGAAGTTTCTAAAGGTAGTAGTAATTTAGTGTTAAGGTAAGAAGGTTGCGGACATAGGAGCTTTATTCCACTTGAGATTGTGGACTTAGAGACCTAAGGCAATGATTTTATGAGAAAACTTTATACTTTATGTTGAAAGCGATATAGAGGTAATGACAAAGATACAAAACCAAAGGAAGGCAGAAAAATGAGATAATGAATAGCTAAAATAAATAAGTAAGTTGATAGGTAATTTGCGTTGAAATCTAAGATTAAACAAATTTTATCAGAGATTTTTGTCTTAAACACAAAACCTGAGAGTATAAGATATGCCTTAATAAGATCTTCTTTTTTAAACCTTTTTGCAAGGTTTGCAGGTTATCTAAAGCACTTAGCTATTGCTATCCTTCTTGGCTTTAGCTATCAAACCGATGCGGTTTTTATGGCTTTATCCCTGCTTGGGATTTTTCTTATCTTTGCTGATGTCTTTGACTCAATAGGAGTCCCAAATTTAGTTGAGGCAAGACTCCAAGGAGAAGAAGCCTTTAAAAAGTTATCAGCCCTTTTACTTACCTTTACTCTAATTTTAGCTTCTTTTTTGTCTCTCCTTTCAATAGTGCTTTTTCCCCTTATAAAACAAATTCCTATAGGTTTTAGCAAAGAGGCTAAAGACTACTTAGAAGTTTCCTACTTTTTCCTTCTTCCATATCTTTTTTTAAACTTTATTTTTCATCATTTTGGGGCAATCCTAAGAAGCCTTCGCAGGTTTACTGAGTATTTTTTAGGAGAACTAATTTTTTCGGTTTCAAGTTTTATTTTAACGGCCTTAGGTCTTTATTTTTTTCGCGATTTTAGAGTGATTCCTATCTCTTTTTCGATTTCTCAAGGGTTAGCAACCCTTTTTTTGGTTTCAAGAGCAAGGGAATTTATTCATTTAAAGTTTTATGTTGATGAAAGGGTTATGCTAATTTTAAATCACTTTTTCTATCTTTCTGCTTTATATGGTGTTTTTCATCTTTATATTCTTGTTGACAGAGTTTTTGGTTCTCTTACAGGAGAGAAGGGGGTTTCTGCCTTAACTTATGGTTTAATGGTTGCAACAGTGCCTCGCAATGTAGTTAAGCTTGAGCACATGGCAATAACCGCTTTATCTGAAGTAAAGGCCTCTATAGAAAAAATAAACTTTTATATTAAGTATTCCCTTTTGATAGGTATTCCCTTTGCGTTAGGTATTTTTATTTTTGGTAAAGTAGCGGTTTCATTCATCTTTGGCTACGGAAGATTTAGCATGACGGATGTAGAACTTACAGCAGAAGCAACCAGATATTATGCCTTAAGCCTTGCTTTTATGTTTATTTGGCCTATCATGTACCGTGCCTTCAGGTTTTAAACTGGTTAAAGCCGGTTTTTTTCGTAGCGGTTGCTGGTGTCCTTGCCAATGCCTTTTTTAATTACCTTTTTGTCGTTGTGTATCGCCTTGGGATAAAAGGAATATGCTTAGGAACTTTTTCTGCATATTTTTTTATTTGTTTATTAAGTTATTTTGTGCTATATTATAGGCAAAAAGAGGGGATCTGATGGGGACTGAAATTTTTTGTCCTATATGCGAGGAGAAAGTTTCTTTAGATAGCTTCAGGGAGGTTTATGTATCTCCCTACAACAACCAAGAATACAAGCGCTACGAGTGTCCAAACTGCGATGTTCATTGGTGGGAGCCGTTAAAGATTATCCCGGAGTTTTATGAAAGTGAAGTATTTGAAGTTTATACAGCTTTTCATGAAGG
>OGCH01000672.1_pt1 | contig 16143 bp, 18 predicted proteins | sample 1570111 | NCBI WGS metagenome assembly OGCH01 (sample SAMN03436243, study PRJEB24508) | hot springs metagenome | biome: Desert Springs; feature: Hot Springs; material: Water | place: USA: Great Boiling Spring, Nevada | collected 2008-12-01 | depth 0 m m | reverse complement strand
GCTGGAGTCTTGGTGCAAGGGGTCAAAGATGGAGTGTGCCAGCCAGCGGAGGGGGTCGGCTTCCGCGCCGAATGGTTGCAGGGCATTCAGGGCGTTTTGCAGCTCCTGCTGGGCACGGGCATAGGCGGCTTCCAGCCCATACAGGCGCGGATGGGTCGCCTTCTGGCGTGCTTGGTCGGTGCCCACGGGCTTGCCCAGTCGAGTCGGGTCGCCTGCCTCGTTCAGGATGTCGTCTACAATCTGGAACGCCAAGCCCAGCGCGCGGCTATAGGCATCCAACGCCTGCTCCGCTTGGGGGCTTGCACCCACCAGAATCGCACCCGATAGCACGGAGGCGCGAAAAAGGGCACCTGTCTTGTGCGAATGGATATAGGTAAGGGTATCGGGTGAGATTGGCTTGCCCTCCGATAAGATGTCCTCCACCTGCCCCCCCACCATGCCCTCCACTCCCGTCGCTTCAGCGACCAGATGCAGCACACGCACGACCCGTTCAGGCGGACTCTGCTCGGCTTGTTGGGCAATAAGCAGGAAGGCGTGCGCGAAGAGGGCATCGCCTGCCAAAATCGCCATCGCTTCACCGAACTGCACATGGCAGGTGGGCTTGCCGCGCCGCAAGGTGTCATTATCCAGCGCGGGCAGGTCATCATGCACGAGGCTGAAGGCATGAATGAGTTCGAGAGCGCATGCCGTGGGCAACACCTGCTGCATCGTGCCACCGACCGCTTCGGCTGCCGCGATGCACAGCAGCGGGCGCAATCGCTTGCCGCCGTTCAGGGTGGCGTAGCGCATCGCCTCTGCCAGGTGGCGCGGTCGCTCCCCCTGCACCGGCAGCCACTGCTCCAGCGCCTGCTCAATCGCCTGCAGGCGCGTCTGCCGATAGGTCTCCCACTCCGACTCGCTCACACCATGCAGGATACCCTGCGGAAGGGATCTCCTGCCTTCAGGGTGGATGCAACGCTATTCGCGTGCCTCGTCCAGCCGTACGGGGCGATAGCCACCCATCGCGCGGAAGACGAGATAGATTGCCCCGAACAGAACGATGAGGATAGCAGGCAGGATGGCGACATAGCGGAAGGTCATCGCCGCGCCTTGTCGCAGCGCCTCCGCCAGAATCGCCTGCTGGGCGGGGTCGGTAATCTGCGCAGCCTTTTCAGGGCTATACTTGCCGTCGATCACCACCTGCTGCGCCAGTTCGGGCGGCAGATTCGCAATCGTGTAGTGGTCATAGATGGCGCCCATCACGGGTCCGGCAAAGCCTGCGGCAATCATGCCCGTTGCGCCTGTCACGGCAAGCAGGAACTCGCCGCCACGCGGGAACCGCTCCGAAGTGATGCCCAGCATGGTCGGCCAGAAGAAGGTCTTGCCGATGCCGAACAGGGTTGCCGCCAGCAGCGCAGGGGTCGGGCTAAAGGCGTAGCTCAGCCAGAGCAGCCCGACAAGGGCGAAAACGGCAGAAATCGCCATCAGTCCCGGCGGCGTGAAGAAGCGCACCAGCACGCCCGCGAAAAATTGGCGCAGCACGAACATCAGCCCCGCCGTGTAGACCAGAAACAGCACGCCGCGAATGCCCACCGTGTCGGTCAGAACGGAACCCACCCACTGGTCAGGTCCCAGCTCGGTAATGGCGGTCATACACATGCACAGCAACAGCAGCAGATAAAACGGGCGCAGAATCTCCTTGAACATCTCGCGCATCGGTACGCCCGCCTCCGCACGCTCAGTGGGGGGAAAGGGTTGCCCAATAATCATCACGCCGTAGATGATTGCCGCAACAATAATGGTCGACATCTTCACCTGCCAGCCGAAACCCAGTTCACCCAGGGCATATGCCAGCAGTCCACCAATCACCAGCCCGCCCGGCCACCATGCATGCAACACATTCAGCTTGTGGGTCTTCTCTTCGGGATACATGGTGGCAATCAGCGGATTGATGACCGCCTCGACAGTGCCGTTCGAGAGACCGATAAGCAGCGTGGAGGCTAATAGCATCGGGAAGCCGAACTGGGGCGAGAGGATGGTTAGGAGCGTGCCCAGAATGTGCCCGAGGCTCGCCAGACGCAGCAGCAATCCCATGCCCAGCACATTGCAGAGCGGTCCCACCAGCAGAATGGCGATGGGGAAGCCCCAAATGCCCATCAGGTTCACCAGCCCCTGCTGCTCATGGCTGATGTCGAACGCAACGCCCAGCTCCTTGAGGATATCCGTACGAATCGAGAACGCCATCGCGGTGGTCACCAGCGCGATACAGCTGGCAACAAACAGCCGCTGACGATGATAACGAGATTGACCCGAGTCCATCCCTGTCATGTTGCACCTCCTCCGCTATTTTTTTCTCTAAATAAGTGGTCGCTCCTACTACTCTCTACGCCGCTTGCAACACGATGGTCAAGGGAGGGCGAGGCTCCTTGTTATAGGGGGGTATAATCGTGGGGCAATGGATGAGCGGGCGACACTGCTGCTGGAGATTGGTTGCGAGGAGATGCCTGCGGCCTTTATGCGGGATACATTGGCGCAGCTGAAGACGCGATTGGAAGAGACTTTGCGCGAATCGCGCCTGCCCTTCAACTCCATTAGCACCTACGGCACGCCCCGACGCCTGATTGCGCTGGCACACGAGGTGGCGTTGCACCAGACACCAGAAGAGCGTGTGGTGCGCGGTCCGGCGCGGCGTGCCTGTTTCGATGCGGAGGGCAAGCCGACCCAAGCATTGTTGGGGTTCGCTCGCGCACAAAATGTTGCGCCCGAGCAGGTGCAGTTTATGGAGACGCCGCAGGGTGAGTATGCCTTCGTGCAAGTGCGCGACGAGGGGCAACCAGCCGTCGCCGTGCTTGCCGAGCAGCTGCCTGCGCTCATTCGGCAGATGACCTTCCCCAAAACGCTGCGCTGGGGCACGCACCAGATACGATTCGGGCGCCCCATCCGCTGGATCGTCGCCCTGCTGGGTGAGCAGGTCATCGAGTTCGAGATAGACGGCATCGCATCGGGGCGGCACAGCCGCGGGCATCGCTTCAAATCACCGCAGCCTTTCGAAGTGCGTTCGCCCCAAGCCTTTCTGCAGCAGCTACGCGAGGCATGGGTCATGGCCGACCCCGAAGAGCGCAAAGCCGTGATTCGCGAGGAAGCCATCCGCCTTGCTCGCGAAATCGATGCCCAGCCCCTGCTCAGCGACGACCTGTTGGAGGAGAACACCTTTCTGGTGGAGTATCCGCACCTGCTGCGCGGTGCCTTCCCCGAGGCGTTCTTGCGCTTGCCTGCTCCTGTGCTTATCTCGGCGATGAAAAAGCATGAGAAGTTCTTCCCGCTGGTTGGCATCGACGGCAAGCTGCTTCCGGGCTTCATCTCGGTTTACAACAACGGCAATCCTGACTTCGTGCGCGAGGGCAACGAATGGGTGCTGATTGCCCGCTTTAACGACGCGAGCTTTTTCTTCGAGGAGGACTTGAAGCAGCCGTTGGAGGCGTTCGTGCAAGGGCTGGGACGGATGCTGTTCCAGCAGAAGCTGGGCACTTTGCTGGACAAAACGCATCGCCTGCAGCGGCTGGCGGCGCGTCTGGCGCGCGCGCTGGACTGGGATCAGCCGACGCGCGAATGTCTTCTGCGCGCCGCGTGGCTTTGCAAAGCGGATTTGGCGACCCAAATGGTGATGGAGTTCCCTGATTTGCAGGGGATTATCGGCGAGGAGTACGCGCTTCGGTCAGGTGAACCTCACTGCGTGGCGCGGGCGATTGCCGAGCATTATCAGCCGCGCACTGCCGAAGACGAAGTTCCCCGCACTCCCATCGGGCGTGCGCTCGCCGTGCTGGATCGCATCGATACGCTCGTGGGCTATGTGGGGCTGGGCTATCTGCCGAAAGGCTCCTCCGACCCGTTCGGATTGCGGCGCGCTGCTGCCGGCGTGGTCGAAATTTTGGCAGAGGAACCCGATTACCCAACTCTTGCCGAGCTGGTTCAGGTCGCCCACGACGAATACAGTGCGGCAGGCGTCACCCTCAAACCCCTGATGGCGGTGCAGACCGACTTGCGCACCCTGTTCTACAGTCGTATCGAGGCGCTGCTGGAGGAGCAGGGCGTCCGCTACGACCTCATTCGGGCGGCTCTGGGAGGTGGCTGGGACGATTCGGTGTATGGCTTCGTGCAACGCGCAAAACACTTGCAGCAGCACGCCTCCGAACCCGCCTTCCATGCCCTCACCCAAACCGCCACACGACCCGCCAACCTCATCGCCGCGGCTCGCAAGAAGAACATCACCGCCATCGCCAGCTTGAATGAGGTCGACCCAACGCTATTTGAGCATGAGGTCGAGTCGCGCCTCTATGCCGTGCTGCAATCGCTGACCCCCCAATGCGAGGCGCTTTACTATCAACATGGCTACGACCAGATATACACCCTGCTGCTCCAGCAGCTGGACGAGCCAGTGAACCGCCTGTTCGACCATGTGATGGTGATGACGGACGACGAATCGCTGCGTCGCAACCGTCTGAACCTGCTGGCATGTGCCAACCGACTCTACTTAGCCCTCGCCGACTTCACGCAGGTGGTGGAGGGGTGAAAGCGAATAGGGTCTCAGTGATAGCGGGCATGTCAGATTTGCGAACGCTGGAGAGGCACCCCTCGATGAACACCCCATCAGAGGGAGGGGTATTATAATGTTGGTGAGAGCGATGGGCATTCCGACTCAGGTGCGTCGTATCCCCATGAGCCGCGAGCAGTTCCTCCAACTGCCCGAAGGTCCACCCTTTTACGACTATGTGAACGGGGAGGCTATCGAAGTGAACCGACCCAGCGTGAGGCATCAAGAGATTCTGTTGGCGCTCAGCGCGTTTCTGCACGCCCATGTGCAAACCCATGCGCTTGGTAAACTGCTTATCGAAGTGAACCTTGAACTTCCTAACGGCAACATCTACACACCGGACATCCTCTTTTACAGTCACCAGACGGCTGGTCAAATAGATGTAAGTCGAGGTTATGTGCGGGGTGTGCCCGATTTGGTGGTGGAGATTCTTTCGCCTTCCACCGCCGACTATGACCGCACCCAGAAGATGAGCGACTATGCAGCGTGTGGCGTGCCGTGGGTGTGGCTGGTGGATCAAGAGACACTGCTGATTGAAGAGTACCAGTGGACGCCAGAGGGCTACTTGCGTCGGCAAGCAGTGGACGCTCAAACACCCTTCCGCCCCCATCTTTTCCCTGAACTCACCCTCCAAATGGCACACCTCACCCCACCACCCGAAGGAGAGGAATTAGAATGACCTTGTTCGAGGTGCGAGTACCAGATGTTCGTCCCTTTCCAGCAGATTTACTGGTGGACTTCACTGCACCGCATTGGATCAATTCAATTTACATCTATCGCGTCGCGTGATGAAGGTAACAGTCGTCTGGTTTCACAACGATCTGCGTTTGGCAGATAATCCTGCGCTTTATAGGGCGGCGCAACGGGGCGCGATTGTGCCCGTTTTCGTGTATGCGCCCGAGGAGCAAGGTGCGCGGGCGCCTGGTGCAGCACGACGGTGGTGGCTCCATCACTCGTTGCTTGCGTTCAGCCGGTCGCTCCGAGAGTATGGCATCGAGCTGGTGATTCGCCGCGCCGCCCGTTCGCAACCCGTGCTGGAGCAAATTCTGCTCGAAACAGGGGCGGATGCCCTCTACTGGAATCGACGCTACGAACCCCAACTGATCGAGCGAGATAGGCAGGTGGCGCAGCATTTCCTAAGGCGCGGCATCGAAGTACGCCAGTTCGAAAGCTACCTATTGCACGATCCCGATACCCTACGCACCGATACAGGGCAGCCCTACATCGTGTTTACACCATTCTGGAAGCGGTTCTGCCAGCAGGTGAATGTTCCCGATCCGTTGCCGATGCCGACTCGCTTGATACCCGCCCCACGCCAACCTGCATCAGAGCCGCTGGAGACGCTGCAACTGCTGCCTCGTATCGACTGGGCAGCCGGTTTTCGAGAGATCTGGCAGCCCGGCGAAGCAGGGGCACACAAACGCCTGCAGCAGTTTTTGGCTGAATCGATAGAGCAGTATCACACCTTGCGGGATCGACCCGATAGAGACGCGACCTCGCGCCTGTCTCCCCATCTGCACCATGGTGAAATCACGCCGCGCCAGATATGGCATGCTGCCCTGCATCAGAGCAGGGGCGAGTGGACAGCGGGCGTCGAGGCGTTTCTGCGCGAACTGGGATGGCGCGAGTTCGCTTATCACATTCTCTATCATCACCCACACACTCAGCACCAGCCGCTGCGCGCGGAGTTTAGCGATTTCCCCTGGAGTAGCGAAAAAAGTCCTGCGTTCAAAGCTTGGACGAAGGGGCGCACCGGAATCCCGATGGTGGACGCAGGCATGCGCCAGCTCTGGCGTATCGGCTGGATGCATAATCGGGTGCGCATGATTGTCGCCTCATGGCTTACAAAAAATTTACTCATCCACTGGCAGCTAGGTGAGGCTTGGTTTTGGGATACGCTGGTCGATGCCGATCCTGCCAGCAATGTGCTGGGTTGGCAGTGGACGGCGGGCTGTGGAGCCGATGCCGCACCCTATCACCGCATCTTCAACCCCGTGCTGCAAGGGCGGAAATTCGACCCAGAGGGAACCTATGTGCGCCAGTGGGTGCCAGAGCTGGCTCACCTACCCAGCGAATACATCCATGCACCGTGGGAGGCACCACCAGACTTGCTCGAACAGGCAGGTGTGGTGCTTGGGCACACCTACCCCTATCCGCAAGAGTCACTGGAACGGAGCCGACAGCGGGCGTTGGAACTCTTTGAGCATTGGACGAAAAGACAAAAAGGGTAATTATTATTAAGCCATGCACTTTAGCCGAGTGATTCTGATTGTGATGGATGGATGCGGTGTGGGCGCTGCGCCTGACGCCGAAGAGTATGGCGATACAGGCGAGAACACGCCCAACACGCTGGGACATCTGGCAGAAGCGGTTGGCGGACTACATTTGCCCACACTTGAAGCGATGGGACTGGGCAACATTATCCCCCTTTGTGGTGTGGAGCCTGCCGCCTCGCCCAAAGCCTTCTACGGCAAGGTACAACCCTACTCCAAAGGCAAGGATTCGGTCACGGGACACTGGGAGATGATGGGCATCCTGACCGAGCAGCCCTTTCCCACCTATCCGAACGGCTTCCCGTCGGAAATCATCGCCGAATTTGAGCGGCGCATCGGGCGCAAAGTGCTGGGCAACTATCCCGCCTCCGGCACCGAGATTATCAAGCAGCTGGGCGAGGAACATCTGCGCACGGGCTTCCCCATCGTCTATACCAGCGCGGACAGCGTGTTCCAAATCGCGGCGCACGAAGCGGTTATCCCTATCGAGGAGCTATATCGGATGTGCGAGATTGCCCGTGCGATGCTGCAGCCTCCCCACCATGTGCAACGAGTGATTGCGCGACCCTTCGAGGGCACGGATGCCAGCAACTTTCGTCGCACGGAACGGCGACGCGATTTCCCGCTGCCGCCACCACCTAATTTGATTGACCAATTAGCCGAGCGTGGCGTGGGAGTGTATGGAATCGGTGTGGTGCCAGAAATCTTCACCTATCGCGGTTTTCGATACGCGGAGCGCACGCAGAGCAATCGGGCGCATTTCGAAGCGGTGCTGCGCGCCCTGCAAAGCGATTGCGCCTTTATCTTTGCCAATTTCGAAGATTTCGATATGCTCTATGGGCATCGGAACGACCCGATGGGGTTCGCCCAAGCGTTAGCCGAGTTCGACGCGATGCTGGCAACGATTTGCGAACAGCTTCAGCCAACTGACCTGCTCATTCTAACTGCCGATCACGGCAACGACCCGACCACGCCCAGCACCGACCATTCGCGCGAGTATCTGCCTTTGCTCCTCTACTCGCCCGTCTATGCAACAGGGCAGTCAGTTGGAGTGCGGCGTTCGCTGGCAGATGTCGGGGCAACGATTGGGCTGTTGTGGGGAATTACACTATCAGCCGGCACGGCTATCTCGCTCTTTGCGCCGAATCCCCTCCTTTAGGTTCCCCCTGCCAGCATGGGGAACTCTTCTATTCATCGCTGGGTGAACCGAATTTTTCTTGCCAGCGCTGGCGGATGCGTTGGTGAAGCCGTTCGCGAACGGGAAGTGGCATCTCGAAGAACAGCTCACCGTCACGATAGAGGGCGATGGTCTTTCGAATCGTATCGACCACGATTTGGCAGCGTGGGCAGCTCGCCATGTGGCGCTCAAACAGTTCACACATCTGCGGGTCGATCTCCCCGTCGATGTAGTCGCCCAGTAGCTTCAGCATCTGTTCGCACTTCATCTGGCTCACCTCAATCGTTATGGGTTAAAATCTGCTCGGCATCAGCACCAAAAAGACGGGTGAGGTACTCCCGCAGCATCAGCCGCGCTCGCAGCAAGCGTACCTTCACATTCGCTTCGCTGATGCCCAACACTTCCGCCGTCTCCCGCGTAGAGAGCTGCTCCACATCTCGCAGCCAAAAGACCACTCGATACTTTTCGGGCAGTTGCTGCAGTGCCTCTTTGATGAGGCGCATCGTCTCCTTGCGCTGCAACAGCACTTCTGGGCTGTCGCGCCAGTCCGCCACCAGCTGGGGGCGAGGCAACGCGGTCTCGTCCTCATCAGGGTCTTCGCTCAGCAGTGCGTCCAGCGATTCGGTGGGCATCCGCTTCCGCTTTGCCAGCACTCGGTAGGCTAAGCGCACCGCAATCTGTTTGAGCCATGCGCCAAACCGCTCACCCTCGCGCAAGGTGTGCAGATGCTCCAGCGCGGTCAGAAAAGTGTCCTGCACCACATCTTCGGCATCTTGATCGTGTTGCAAGACCTGCTTGGCTAATGCCCAGATTCGCCGTTCGTAGCGGGAGATCAGCGTTTCGAACGCATTTAGGTCACCCGCCTGCGCACGCTGCACCAACTCTCCATCACTCAACTCAGCTACCACGCTGATTTAAATTATACTGCCCGCTTGTGCCGATTCACTCCGTTGGCATCTGACGGGCGGTCCAGTCGATCCACGAACCCGGATAGATTTGCACCTGTGGCAGTTCCAGCACATAGCGGAGAGTGAACCAGAGTTGGCTGGCTTCCCGTCCACTGGTGCAATAGGCGACGATGGGCTTGTTTAGATCAATGCCCATCTGTTGCAAGCGTTGAAGCAGCTCCGTTTTATCGCGCCATGTTAGAACCTTGTCGCCCTGTAGGTTCTCGCGCAGAAAGGCGTTGCGAGCCGAGGGGATGTGCCCCTTTGCAAATATCTGAGGATGACGGGCATCCAGCACCTGCAGGCTTTTTTGCTGAATGCCTCGCCACAGCTGTTCGGCATCGAGTTGTAGGCTACGGTTGGGGCGGGGCTTGAAACGAGCCGTGGCGACGCGCGGCAACTGTTGGGTGATTGGGCGGTTCTCTGACTGCCACTTCTCGAAGCCCCCATCCAGTATGCCAATCGAGCGATGCCCAAGCGATTCCAGCACGAACGCCACATAGGTTGCATGGGCAAAGAAATCGCCCTCTGCTCCGCTGGAGTAGATGACCACCGTATGCTCGTTGCCGATGCCTATTGCACCCAGAATCTCCGCCAGTTGTTGAGCCGGCAGCAGCTGTGCAGGCACACCACCTCGCGAAATGCGCAAGGTCTCGGTGTGAAGATAGACTGCGCCCGGAATGTGCCCCTGCAGATAGGCAAGGAGAGTGGGACGCGCATCGATAATGCGTAAGCGTGAGTCATTCAGATGCGACGCCAGCCACTCAGTCGAAACGAGGGTGGGTTGGGAGAGCAACGGCTCTCCCAACGCTACCATCACCAACCAGAAAGCAGTGAGTGCACCTATGGCTCGCCTTAGCATCGCCACTTGCCTCCCAGCTTACGCCGTACGGCGAATATAGTGAGCGTAAACGGTCTGTCCATCCATCGTGATATTCTCTTGGGCGACCAGTTCGATATTTTTTGCCATTTGTGCCCAGCCCTTGAAGTCATTCACCGAGCCGGGATCGGTCGCCAACACGCGCAACACCTGACCTACTTGCAGTTCGTTCACGGTTTGGCGTGCCTTCACGACAGGCACGGGGCACTTGGCGCCGCGTACATCCAGTTCACGATCAAAAGTTAGAGCCATCGCTTCATCACCTCCTGCTGTTAATGAGCCAGTTGGTGGGGCAAAGGTTACACCCACCTGCTGTGGGTGTGCTTTTTGCAGTCAGGCTTTACAAATCGTCTACTAACTCTGCGTGTGGTACAATACGAGCTAAAGCATCGGTATCCCCCGATTGACTGGCGTGGGATAGCCGGCTTTCGGGATGTTCTGGCGCACGCTTACTTTGCACTTGACGAGGATACTCTTTGGGACATCATCACCAGGAAGGTTCCCGAACTCATACCTCTAAGCCGCGCTCGCAGATTTGCCGTAGAGAGACGCAACCGTTGACTGACGCTTCTGGCTCAGGTAGCCGCCAAGAACGCTCTTCAGTGCAGCCTGACACGGCAGCGGGCGTTTGCGAGCCTGTTTGTAACTTTTAACCTGATTCCATGCTCTCTGTTATTAGACCCTTTCCCGCTTGGAAGGCGTCGCATCGACCAAATCGGTGAGGAGGTGTTTGGCAAAATGCAGACAATCGGGATGAATCAGAGTTCACCTGTAGCGGTTAGTGAGGTGCAGGCGGCTGCCGCCCCCCTAAGTCTGGAGGCGCGTGTGGCGCGGCTGGAGGAGCAGTTGCAGCAGATACGCCAAGAGCTGCCCGACAATCGGGTGAGCATCATCGTGTTTAGTGGCGACTTAGACCGCGTCTTGCCTGCCTTTATCATCGCCACTGGCGCCGCCGCGGTCGGGATGGAGGTGAGCCTCTTCTTCACCTTCTGGGGGCTCAACGCCCTCAAAAAGCGGCGCGACCTGTCGGGCAAGGGCTTCATGGAAAAGATGTTCGCCTTGATGACACCGGCGGGCACGCAATCGCTCGGTGTGAGCAAGATGAACTTCTTCGGCATCGGTGCAAAGATGCTGCGCGCCATGATGAAGCGCAAGCAGGTCGCCTCCCTTGAAGAGCTGGCGGAGATGGCACGCGAAATGGGCGTGCGCATCATCGCCTGCCAGATGAGCATGGATGTACTGGATATCAAAGCCGACGAGCTGTGGGACGGCATCGAGGTGGGCGGCGTCGCCGCCTTCTTAGCCGATGCCAGCAAAAGCAAAATCACCCTGTTCATCTAAAGCACCTTGTAACCAAAGCCCTCCAATCCGACTCTATAGAAGTGAAACATCAAAACAACGATAGGAGGGATGTACCATGACAACAGCAACCAAAACAGCAGTGACAGTTGATGAGCTGAAGCAGATGCTCGATCGCGGTGATTCGTTCGTGCTGCTGGATGTGCGCAACAACGACGAGTTCGAACGGTGGCGTATCGAAGGGCGTTATCCCTTCGAGACGATTCACATCCCCTACTTTGCCTTCCTGGAGGACGAGGAAGGCAGCATCGCCCGTGTGCCTAAGCAGGGCTTGATCGTAGCGGTCTGCGCGAAGGGCGGCGCCTCGGACTATGTGGCGTCGCTGCTACGCGAGCGCGGCTACAACGCGGTGAACCTCGAAGGGGGCATGATCGCCTGGGGCAACTACTACCAGGTGAAGCCCATTCCCGACACGGGAGCTGACCTCGCCATTTACCAGATTATTCGCCCCTCACGCGGCGACCTCGCCTATGTGGTCGCCAGCGACGGGGAAGCGGTGATAATCGACCCGACCCGCCATCTCGAACCCTATCTCGAACTGGTGAATCGTGAGGGGTTGCGGGTGGTGGCTATCTTCGATACGCATGCCCATGCTGACCACATCAGCGGGGGACCCGCACTGGCGAAGCAGCTGGGCGTGCCCTACTACCTGCACCCCTACGACGGCATTCACCCGATTGACATGTTGCCCGCCACCATTGAGTATGAGTACCTGAAGGATGGCTTCACGCTGCGCTTTGGCAAAGCCACGCTCAAGGGCATTCACATCCCCGGACACACGCTGGGCAATATGGCGTTTCTGGTGAATGACCGCTACCTGTTCACAGGCGACTCTATCTTTATCCGCTCAGTTGCCCGCCCGGATCTTGGTGGGCGCGGCGAGGAATGGGCACCCCTGCATTATGACTCGCTCTACAACAAGCTGCTGGTGTTGCCCGACGAGACCATCGTGCTGCCAGCCCACTTTGCGAAGCCCGACGAGGCGCAGCCCGATGGCAGCTTCTGGGACACGCTGGGCAACATCAAGCGCAACAATCCGCGCGAGTATCTGGCAGAGAGCAAGGAGGCGTTCATCCAGTTCATGCTGGCGACGCTCCCCGTCTTCCCGCCCCAGTATGTGGACATCAAGCGGGTGAACGCAGGGCTGCTAATCGCCGATGAGGAGAAAGCCAGCGAGCTGGAGCTGGGCAAGAATGTGTGCGCCCTTGCCGATGCCTACGCCAGCTGAAAACCCCGCTCTCCTTGCCCTCTCCCCTGCCCAAGATGAGGGCAGGGGAGACTTCCCAGCAGCATCAGCAGGAGGTTGATGGAAAGATGGCAACTACCGTGCAGCAGACCTCGAATCAACCGAAGCGAAATCTGGTGTTAGACGCATTCTTTGGCGTTGCCGATTGGCAAGGCGTTGTGCGCATCCTGCCCGGTTTTCTGTTGGCAGTCGCCCTGATGCTCGTCGCGCTTCCCATCACCGATCGACTGGGGCAATGGATTCTGAGTTTGCAGGGCATCGACCCCACCGGCAAATCGAGCCCCATCTCGGCGGTGCTGACCGCAATTGTGCTGGGCATTCTGGTACGCAATTTGGTGCGCCTGCCGGAGATTTTCGAAGAGGGCATCAAGTTCAGCACCACGAAAATTCTGCGGCTGGGCATCATTCTGGTCGGCATTAAGCTCAGCCTGATGGATGTGTTTAAGCTGGGCATTTGGGGTATCCCTGTGGTGGTCAGCGCAATTGCAGCAGGGCTTATCTTTATCACATGGATTAATCGCCGCTTGAATCTGCCTGAGCGATTAGGCACACTGATTGCAGCGGGCACAGGCATCTGTGGCGTCACCGCCATTGTGTCCACCGCTCCCAGCATCCGCGCCGATCAGCGCGAGGTCGCCTATGCGGTCGCCAATGTCACTCTGTTCGGATTGCTGGGCATGTTTCTCTACCCGTATATAGCGCCTCACATTCTGAGCAGTTCAGAGCAGATTGGACTGTTTTTGGGTACGGCGGTTCACGAGACCTCACAAGTAGTGGGTGCTGCGCTCACCTACAAAGAGGTGTTTCAGGATGAGGTGGTGTTGAAGGCAGCGACCGTGACTAAGCTCACCCGCAACCTCTTCTTGGCGGTGGTGGTGCCGTTGTTAGCCTATCTGTATCTGCGTCGACAGATGGTTCAGGCAGGCGAGGCGTCGAGCCGCATCGCTATCACCAAGCTGTTGCCCGCTTTTGTGCTGGGCTTTATCCTGATGGCGGTCATCCGCTCGATAGGAGATGCCCAACTGGCTCACGGATTGGCGTTCGGTCTGTGGGACAAGGAGGGTTGGACCGCTTTGACGAAGGCGGTCGGTGAGGTGTGGGGTTCGCGTGCACTTGGCACGGCGATGGCTGCCGTCGGGTTAGCGACCTCCTTCAGCGTGTTCAAAGGTGTCGGACTGAAGCCGTTCCTTGTAGGTTTTATCGGCGCCTTGCTGGTTGGCATCGTCGGTTGGCTCATGGCGCTAATACTGGGAGCCTATGTGAAGTTGTGATAGCCATAAGAGCTAAGCCCAATAGGAGGTGAGAGCGATGATAAGAGCAGATCAAGCGATGGCAGCTACCGAAGCACTTCCCGCCACCCGTCGGGCAATCCCCGCTTGGCTGCTGTGGGGCGCAACGATAGGGCTGGTGCAGATATTTGCGATTGCCACGGTGCAGCCACTGGGTGTCTCCACCGCCTATCCCCAGTTTGTAGGCTTTGTGGTGGACAAGCTGGTGCCAGGCTTTAGTGAGACTCAGCCCTATCTCCAGAAGATTGGCGCTACCATCGGTTGGCAAGTGATGCTGGTGATAGGCATTCCAATTGGTGCGCTCCTCTCACGCCTGCTGGCGGGATGGTTCAACGGCAGTGCCACTGCCTGCCCGTTGCCCTCCTTCTGGCGCAGTTCGAAGGCGCAGGCAGTCGCGGCGTTTGTGGGTGGGTTTCTGATTATTTTTGGGGCACGGCTCGCAGATGGCTGTACAAGCGGGCATATGCTCAGTGGAATTGCCCAGTTAGCTCTAAGTGGGTTCCTGTTTGGAGCTGCCGCCTTCACCACAGGCACGCTCACAGCCTTCCTGCTAATGAAGCGCGGCAACCGTCTGCAAGGAGGTGAGCGATGATGGAGACCACTCAGATTCTGGGGCTGATAACAGGCATTCTGTTTGGGTTTGCACTGCACCGCGCGGGGTTCAGCCGCTGCGGGTTGGTCATGCGAGGGCTGGCATTCCGCGATTTCACGATGCTGAAGGTGATGCTGACCGCCATTGCAGTAGGCATGATCGGTGCCGCGGTGCTGGCTACCTTTTTCCCCGATTATGCTCATCTCAAGATTAAGTCGCTCCATGTCTGGGGTGTGCTGCTGGGCGGCTTGATTTTCGGGGTTGGGATGGCAATAGCGGGCTACTGCCCTGGCACGGCACTGGTGGGGCTTGGAGGAGGCGTTCGGGATGGCATGCTGGTGGTGTTTGGTGGCTTGCTGGGCGCCTTCGCGTTCATCTTGGCTTATCCTGTGCTGGAGCCTTGGCTGATTGAGCCTTTGAATTTGGGCAAGCTGACGCTCCATGAGGTACTTGGCGTCCCCTATCTGCCCACTGCGCTGCTGATGGCGGCTCTGCTGATAGGCATCGTCATTTGGCTGAACCGAATCGAATCCAAGCTTCATTCTGCGGAGCAGAATCGATGCTGAAAAAAGCGACTTACTGGCTGTTCTGGGCGATTGCGCTGCTGGCGCTGTTGGCAGCCGTTCAGGCACGCTGGCGAGTGTCAGGTGAATCCTGCACGACACCGGCGTGCCAAACCCATCTCTATTGGCAGTCCCCTCTTCTAAGCCCATAAAATGAGGCGAATCTTCACCCCCTCCTTCAGGTTCGCCCTGCCAACAGGGGGAATCTGAAGGAGGGGGGCAATAACTGAGTTTTTGAACCCCCTGCATCATCCTCTGAGGGTGTTCGAAAATAGGCGAAATTTCTCACCCCCTCCTTGAGGTTCTCCCTGAAATCAGGGGGAAGCGAGCCGTTCTGGTTCCCCTCACGCAGTGGGGGGAACCTGTAGGAGGGGGGCACAATCGCTGCATTTTTGAACACCCTCTCATCCTCTTGACATCCGTAACATTTTGGGGTATAATAGGCACACATTCTACACAAGGAGGTTCTGTATGATGATGCACAAGGGAATGCTGTGGCTTGCAGTTGCAGCGTTGGCTGGAACGCTGATACTGGCATCACCCGCCTGTGCGCAAGAGACGGAGAAGCAGGGCTTCACGGTGTCAGTAGGCGTTCTCTACCCTGCCGACGAGGACACGCGCGATGCGACCCAGGACCTCTGGTTCTATGTCGACCTCACCTATACTTTTCAGACCAGCGAGCCAACCGAGTCGGGCTACTATTATGACTTGGGGGCAATGGTGGGGTTCTACGGCGCTAGTGACGCGCGTGTGATCCCCGTTGGGTTGAGCTTCACGGGGTACTTGAACGAGCAGTTCTTCTACCGTGCCACCGCTGGGATTGGCTTTTCCAGCAACGGAGACAGCGAGACGGGCTTCGCCTGGTCCATTGGCTTCGGTTATAACTTCAGCGCGGGTGCAACCCCGATCGCGCTCTTCATCGGCTATAATGGGCTGAGCGGTCGAGGCGGTGACTTCAACGGTTTCACCGCCACACTCCAGTTCCGCTTCTAATGGTAGCCGATCACCGCTCAAAAAATCCCCCCACCGAGGTGCCGGTGGGGGGATTTACTTCATCAGGAAGGAAGGTTACTCTCCAGAAGATATAGACTCATTTGTAGCCTGAAACCGGACAACCACTTCTGAACCCCGTTAAAAATGCGTGGGTTCTATTGCTTTCCGATTGTCAAGGTGGGCAGAGAGTGTTCGAAAATGGGGTCAATTTTTACCCCCTCCGTTCGGTTCCCCCTGCTGGCAGGGGGAACCAG
>OGCH01000671.1_pt1 | contig 16148 bp, 13 predicted proteins | sample 1570111 | NCBI WGS metagenome assembly OGCH01 (sample SAMN03436243, study PRJEB24508) | hot springs metagenome | biome: Desert Springs; feature: Hot Springs; material: Water | place: USA: Great Boiling Spring, Nevada | collected 2008-12-01 | depth 0 m m | reverse complement strand
TTCAAGGCCACAAAACAGATTTGTCACCTACCTGTAAGGGATAGAACCTCCGGGTTACCTCAATAGAGGAAGATCGGGAAGATCGGAATTCTGGTATACTCTCTTCCAGGAGGGGTGGGAGATGGCTCGGAGAAAGAGAGAACCCCTTACCACAACCCGGTCGCTCCTCTATGCCCTGGCGAGGTTCCTTGGTGATGTCGAGGCCGCAAAAAGAGGCCCCGAGGCGCTGGGGAAGAGGGCCCTCCGGAGAGCCCTCGGGAAAGCCACCGGGAGGGCAATGTCGAGGTTCTTCCGGTAACATCAGGGGGTGCGCTGTGGCAAAAGGCAGGAGTGTTCCTTTACCCCCGGCTTCCAAAGCGGTGCCCTCATCGGGTACGAGGCGGAGCTCTGGGAGGCGGCGAACGCCCTGCGGGGTTCGATGGACGCCGCAGAATATAAGCACGTGGTCCTGGGCCTTGTGTTCCTCAAGTACATCTCCGATGCTTTTGAGGAGTGCCGGAAGTTCCTCGGCAGGAACCCTGCGCCGACCCCGGGGACCCCGGTGAGTACCGGGCGAAAGGCGCCTTTCGGGTGCTTCTGAAAGCCCGCTGGAAGTATCTTGAGGAGAAAGCCCGGGAGCCTGAGATCAGTGGGAGTGAAAATCATGCCTATCCCCAGGCTCGATGAGATCATGCTTCCGCTGCTCAACCACATCCGTGACGGCCGCGAGTACCACATGCGTGAGGTTATCGATAGCCTGGCCCAGCATTTCGGGTTAACTGATGAGGAGAGAAGGGCCCTCCTCCCGAGTGGCCAGCCCATCTTCGGGAACAGAGTCGGCTGGGCCCGGACCTATCTGAAGAAAGCGGGTTTACTGCAGTCGCCGAGGCGCGGCGTGATCCAGATTACAGAGGCCGGAAAGAGCGTGCTCGAAGAAAATCCCCCGTATATTGGCGTGGATTACCTGATGCGGTTCGAGAGCTTTCGTGAATTCAAGTCATCCCCGTCCCATCAAGCCAGCCAGCTCGTAGAGACACCTGATGAGGAGGCAATGAGCCCGGAAGAGCAGCTCGAGCGGGCCTATCAGCAGTGCCGGCAGGTACTGGCCAGTGAGGTGCTGGAACTTGTGAAGCGCATGCCACCTGATCTTTTCGAACGCCTGGTGGTTGAGCTTTTGGTGAAAATGGGATACGGGGGTTCCCGGGAGGAGGCAGGGAAGGCAATCGGGAGGAGCGGCGACGAGGGTATCGATGGTGTCATCAATGAGGACAGGCTGGGCCTGGACGTGGTGTACATCCAGGCCAAACGCTGGGCAAATACCCCCGTTGGACGTCCTGAAGTACAGAAGTTCGTCGGGGCATTGCAGGGCCAGCGCGCCCGGAAGGGTGTTTTCATCACCACAGCCCGCTTCACCCCGGAGGCCAGAGAGTATGCTCAGCGGGTGGACGCGAAGGTCGTCTTGATTGACGGTGAAACCCTGGCACAGCTCATGATTGATTACGACGTCGGAGTCGTCCCGGTGGCTGACTACCAGCTCAAAAGGATAGACTACGACTTTTTCAACCCGGAGTGAGGGGATGGAACGGGAGCATAGAGAAGCGGGTGAGAACGCCTGCGAGGTTGCGGGTACCGGACTGCTGGGGTTTTTGTTCCTCCAAGTCGAGATTCCTTGTGTATAATTTTTTAAGGGCCTTTCGAGCCGGGGGCTGGAGGGGTGGAAGAGCGAAGAGAGATCGTCAAAGAATGGAGCGCGAAAATATATGAGGAGCTACAGCGAATCCTTCCCACCTGCCGTACAGAGGCTGATTTTCGCCGCTATATAGATCCTCTCCTTGAAGAATTCTGCGATGAAATTGGTGTTCATCCCCTTCCTCAGGCCGAGTACACAGTAGCCACAGGGCGGGCTGACGCTGTCTTCAATCGCCTGGTGATTGAGTACGAGCGTCCCGGGGTGCTCAAAAAGAGCCAGGACCAAGCCACCAGGCACGCCATCGACCAGGTGAAAAACTACATCACCGGCCTCTCCAGGAAAGAACGTCACCGGATGGATCGCCTGGGTGGTGTGGTTTTCGATGGGCGTTTTCTCATCTTTGTGCGCTTCGTCGATGGCCAGTGGACCGAGGAGCCACCCCTGGAGGTGAACACCCATTCTTTAGAGAGATTCCTCACCTGGCTCTCGGGACTCTCCTCGGGTCTTGCTCTCACGGCCGAGAGGCTTGAAGAAGATTTTTCCATCGAACAGCTTCGTACCCAGAATATCCTGCGCTCTCTCTACCAGGCACTCGTTCAGGCTTTAGCCTCTTGCGAGCGCACGGCTGCTTTTCTCCTCTTCGAGCAGTGGCGGATGTTCTTCAGCGAGGCTATCGACTATTCGGAGGCCTTCGGGGGGAGGAAGCTTGAGCCGCTCAAAAAGTGGGTCCGAAAGGCAGGGATCACCATCGAAAGCCCTGAAGAGGCCGAGCGCTTCTTCTTCGTCCTCCACACGTATTTTGCACTCCTGGTGAAATTCTTAGCCTGGCTGGCGGTATCCCGCCACTTGGGAGTCAAGATGGGGTCTCCGTCTTTCGAAACCCTGGTGAGCGCAGACGCTGAGACCCTCCGCAGCCATCTCGAGAAGATGGAAAGCGGGGGAATCTTCCGGGATTACGGCATCCTCAACCTTCTGGAGGGAGATTTCTTCTCCTGGTACCTGAAGGCCTGGGATGCAAAGGTGGAAGAGGCCCTCCGTGAGATGCTGAAACGTCTGGAGGAATACGACCCTACCACCCTCACCATCATCCCCGAAGAAACCCGGGACCTCTTCAAGAAGCTCTACCACTACCTCCTCCCCCGGGAGATCCGGCACAACCTCGGCGAATACTACACCCCCGACTGGCTGGCCCAGCGACTCCTCAACCAGGTGGACCACGAGTTCTTTCAGAGGAAACCCCACCGGGAGAAGCTCCTCAGGACCCGTTTTCTCGATCCCGCCTGTGGTTCGGGAACTTTCCTCGTCCTTATCATCGCCCGGATGCGGGAGTTAGCCCGGGAGCTCTTTGTCCCTGAGGAAGAGCTCCTTGAAGCTATCCTCCAAAACGTGGTGGGGTTTGATCTCAATCCCCTGGCGGTGCTCACCGCCCGGGTGAACTACCTCCTGAACATTGCCGACCTTCTGGAGTATAGGCACGATGCGATCACCATCCCTGTGTACCTTGCTGATTCGGTGCGCACACCAGCAGAAGGGGAGGACCTTTTCACCAGGGAGACGTACCAGTTCCCCACGGCAGCCGGCAACTTCCTTGTGCCCGCCAGCCTCTGCACCAAGGAGCTCTTCGGCCGCTTCTGCGACATCCTTGAAGAGAGCGTTCGCGCCGGGGTGTCACCCGAGGGTTTCCTCGTCCGTGTGGAGAGAGAGCTCCGGCCGCCAAACTGGACGGAGGGGGCAAAAGCGAAAGCACGGGAACTCTATGAGCGCATCCTGAACCTCCATAAGGAGGGCATGAATGGGCTCTGGGCAAGACTTCTCAAAAACAACTCTGCCCCCCTGGTTGTCGGGCAGTTCGACTATATCGTTGGCAATCCTCCGTGGGTGAATTGGGAACACCTGCCGGACGATTACCGGCAGTCCATCGCACCAATTTGGACGAGTTATGGTCTCTTTCAACAAATGGGGATGAAAGCTGCGTTTACGAAAGACGACATTTCTGTGCTCATAACCTATGTAACCGTAGATAAGTTGCTAAAAGATGGAGGCAAACTGGGTTTTCTAATCACGCAATCTGTTTTTAAGTCAGGGTTGGGCGGGAAAGGCTTTCGCCAATTCCGTATTCTACGACCTAACGGTGAAGTTGTGCCGTTGAAAGTTCTTCACGTGGACGACATGGTGTCGCTTAAGCCCTTTGAAGGTGCTTCAAACCGCACGGCGGTGGTGATTCTGGAGAGAGGTAGACCCACCACCTATCCCGTCCCCTACACTCTCTGGAGAAAGGTGAAAGGAGCACGCTTCACCTACGAGAGCACCCTGGACGAGGTTACCAAAGCCACCAGGCGCCTGAGTTTTGTCGCCGAACCCGTGAACCCTGAGGACCCCACATCCCCCTGGCTCACCGCTCGCCTCAAGGCCCTCAGGGCTATCCGTAAGGTCCTGGGGAAGTCTGACTATGCGGCGCACGAAGGCGTCAACACTGGTGGGGCCAACGCGGTCTACTGGGTGGACATCGTGTACAGGCGCCCTGACGGGCTGGTGGTGGTGCGCAACATCACCGAGGGAGCAAAGGTGAAAGTTCCCGAGGTGACTGAGCCGATTGAGCCCGATTTGCTCTATCCGCTTTTGCGGGGGCGGGATGTGAAGCGCTGGAAGGCGGAGCCGTCAGCGTTCATTTTGATGGTTCAGGATCCGGTTAAACGACGCGGCATCGACGAAAAAGACCTGCAGACCCGCTATCCGCGAACCTATGGCTACCTCAAGAGGTTTGAAAAGGTGTTGCGGGAACGTGCTGCGCTCAAGCGTTATTTCACTCGCAGGGATAAGGGTAACCGGGTAACGGAGACTGGGCCATTCTACTCTATGTTCGACGTTGGCGACTACACCTTCGCCCCGTGGAAGGTGGTGTGGCGATACGTTGCGTCTGATTTCATTGTGGCTGTTGCTGGGGAAGAGGATGGCAAGTCTCCTGTACCGAATGAAAAGTTAATGTTGGTAGAATGCAATGATAAGAAGGAGGCTCACTTCCTTTGTGCAGTTCTCAACTCATCTCCAGTTCGCCTTACCGTACGAGGTTTCTTTGTAGAAACCCAGATTGCTCCCCATGTGATTCAACGCATCCGCATCCCCCGCTACAACCCCAAAGACCCCATACACCGAAGGCTTGCGGAGCTCTCACAAAGAGCCCACGAGGCGGCGCAGGAAGAAGATACAGAGAAGCTACGAGCCATCGAAGCGGAAATAGACCAGGAGGCGGCAAGGCTCTGGGGTCTTACTGAGGAAGAGCTCAAGGAGGTCCAGCTGAGCCTCGAAGAACTTGAAGGGGTAGAACCCGAGGAGGGGGAGGAGGGGGATGAAGGCACTTAGAGACCTGCGCCATGTTCTCTCGGCCATTGCCCAGGAAGTAGAAGTTCTCCCTGCTGTCGGTGGAGCGGTGGAGGACCTGGAACGCCCTGATTTCGAGGAACGGGAAGACCAGGTCCTCAACGAGGGGGAGAAAGTCTTTGACATCGTCTATGAGCGGGATTCCGGGGGGATACGCATCTTCCGCCCTGTCCCGCCTCTTGGGCGTACCGAATCCCACCTTTTCCGTTACTTCCTCGACGGCTCATTCCGTTCCTATTTCCTCGGCACCGTCCTCGAGCACGATCGGGAGACACCCGTGCATTTTGCCCAGGTCGGAGCCTGTGTTCTGTACCGCGAGGACCACGGTTCCCTCCGCCGTGAAGCCTTAGAGGTAAGGAATGTGCTTCTTGCAGGGAGGAATCGTCTCTCGGACTTCGTTTGGGGAAAGCTCGAAGAGCTTACTGCTTCAGGCGACCTGAGCCTCGTCGATCTCACCGAGAAGGACATCGTGAGTGGCGTCCTCTCGGACTTTGATCTCCGGAACAAGGCAACGGGGAAAGTGCGCTTTGCCATGCATAAACTTGAGGTGGACATGATCCAGAGAGTCCTTCCCCGGCTCTCCGAAGAAGCATGGCTTGTGGTTGATGGCTCACTCCTTTTTGAGCCCCTGCTCTCCATTCTTGCCGCGTTTTCCCAAACACCGCCGGTGATTGGGGTAGCCAAGAATTTCCGCAAGGACCCACAGTTCGTTTTCGGAAGAGGCCCTCGAGCGGAACGGTATTCTATCTACAGGCTCCTCGCTAACCTTCAGGTTGCACATCGTACCGTTGCCTTCAGCGCCCGAGGAGGAAAGCTGGTGTTCTGGTACGTCCGCCTACGGGAACAGCGAGACCTCGACTACCCCATGATGGGTGTCGTCAAGGTGGAGCTTGCCAATCCCTCCCAGGAACCCGTGTCTTCAGAGCTCCTCGACCGGATTTCTCAGGCCCTCGTGGCCGAAAGACGGGTGACTCCCCACGGGTTGGACCGCCGCTGGCACGCCCACCTCTACCCCATCTTCCTCGCCGAGCGAATGGTGAAAGAACACCTCCTTTCCCGGGAGGTCGTTCAGCAATTCCTCAAGTGGAGGTGAGATTTTGGCGGACAATCAAGAACGTCAGGTTATTGGCCTTTCTTCAGCCACGTCCAACGAGCCCAATACCTCGGATGCTTTCTCGTTCTGGCTGGCTCCTGGCGTCATCGTGAACCCCTTTGATATCGTGGAGGCGGAACAGGTTGCTCCCTCGGGAACGAGCCGCACCTTTGGCATTGTGACGACGCTGGACCACGTGACGGATGCCCCGACTCATCTCTCGAACTTCATCTCCAACGACTTCGGCCAGGTGGAGGGTGAGCCAAACACCGTACGGCAGGGAACCACGGTGGCCCGCGTTTCCGTCCTCTCCAACGACCACGATATCTACATGCCGGTGATGAACGATCGTCCGGTGCGGTTCGCCGATGCTACGGGGATTCATGTGGCTTTAGGCATCGACCAGATCCCAGAGCGCTACCGGATTCCGGCCGGCCTCATCGAGATGTCCAACGGCACTCGGGCTGTGGTGTACCTCGATAGCCGCTATATCCTTGGCCCTGAGGGTGCCCATGTGAACATCACCGGAATCTCTGGGCTGGCCACCAAGACCTCCTACGCCATCTTCCTCATCCAGTCCATTCTGCAGAAAGCTGAGAACCGCGATCGGATTGGCGTCATCATCCTCAACGTGAAGCACGGGGATCTTCTAACGATCGATCAGTACCCCCCAAAAGGCCTTTCCCCTGAAGAGCACAAGCTCTGGGAAACCCTAGGGCTCACCCCGAAGCCCTTCGACAACGTGCGGTATTTGTTGCCCTGGGGGAAGTACACCGCCCAGGATGGAAGGCCAAACAGCTTCCGTATCCCGGAGCGGAACTGGTTCCTGTACGCTTACGCCCTTGAGGATACCTACAACAAACTGGACCTCCTCCTTTCCAATATTCCTGATCCCTGGGACACGGTGGGAGCCCTCGTTGGGGAAATCACCCAGGGCCTTTCGGATCCCAAAACGGGCCAATGGGGACCGCGGGGGAAGTGGGCCAATGCCACAAGCTGGGATGCGCTTCTCAACGGAGAACCCCTGGTGAAGGACGGGCAGGCCCAGAGTGTCGGTGACGTACGGGCAATCTCTGTGGCACGATTCCGGCGGATTCTGCGCCGTATCGTGCAGACCCGGCAGACTGGGATTTTTGTCCCTCAGCGGCGTAAGGACGTCAGGAACCTGAGTCAAGAGATCGCCAAGATCCGGGGTGGAGAGACCATCGTCGTCGACATCGCCCGCCTGGCTGATGATGAGCAAACCCTGGTTTTCGGGGACATTCTGCGCACTATCTACGCCCTCTACGCGGAGGAAGGGAGCGACCGGGAAGACCTTCCGGAGAAGGTGATTGTTTTTGTGGACGAGCTCAACAAGTATGCTCCAGCACGGGAACGAGAGTCGCCGATCATCGAGCAGGTGCTGGATATTGCCGAACGTGGCCGGTCGCTGGGGATCGTACTCTTTGGAGCCGAACAGTTCATGAGTGCAGTCCATGAACGGGTGGTGGGGAACGCTTCCACCGTGATTATTGGCCGCAGTAGCTCTGCTGAACTCTCCTCCCCCGTGTACCGCTTCCTGGATCCTGCGGTAAAGACCAATATCTCCCGCCTGGAAAAAGGGGAACTCGTGGTGAGCCATGCGACTTTCCGCCAGCCGGTGAAGATCCGCTTCCCCAAGCCATCCTATCTCCAGGAAGGGACTGAGCATCTGTGATGGGGAGGGAAAGGGATGAACTTCGGCGCTCCGCTCTTGCGGGGAGACATCATAGGGAATAAGGAGCTGAGTGGACGCTTTCAGTGTGGGATTCGGGGAGGCATACGCTACTCGAAAAAGACCAATACGCTGGTGATCATCGTCGACCACACCAAGGGCTTGTATGCAGACCAGTGGATCGACGAGCAAACCATTGCCTATGTGGGTGCAGGCCGGAAAGGGCATCAAGAGCTCACCCGAATGAACAAGGTGCTGGCCGAGGCAATGGAGCGAGGAACAACAATCCACCTCTTTGAGGTCTTTGAGAAGGGGAGGTACTTCTACCAGGGACAAGCGGAACTTGCTGGAGCGCCTTACGATGGTTGGCAAAAAGATGAGGAAGGAAATTGGCGGGAGGTTTGGATTTTCCCCCTCAAATTGATCGATGGCCCCCGATTGCAGTACCTTCAGAAGGTGGAGGAAGAGGAGAGGCAAGAGGCGCGAAGGCTCACGGACGATGAACTACGCCGCAGGGCTCAGCAATCCCAGGGAACTCCTCCGAAAATTCCGACGTATTCGAGAGACTACAGGCGCAACCAGTATGTCGCCGAATACGTGAAGCGTCGAGCCCATGGAAAATGTGAGCTATGTGGGAATGATGCTCCCTTTGAGGATCCTGAGAGACAGCCTTACCTTGAGGTGCACCATATTGTGTGGCTCTCCAAGGGTGGCAAGGATACTCTCGACAACACCGTCGCCCTGTGCCCCAATTGCCACCGCAAAATGCATATCCTCAATCTGCAGGAAGACGTGAAAAAGCTTAAAGAGGTGGCCAGAGAAAAGAACCCATTACGTGCTCCTCGATAAACCGCCTCGTGTGTTCTCCTTTCCAGGATGCGTGAAAGCCTGAGGAAAGACGTCCAGGAGGTAGCTTGCCCTGGCACGGCGCCAATGGTTTTTTGACAGCTTGGCGAGGTTCCTCTGCACAGGGGGACAAACTCATGGAACTCTCAAGCCAGCAAGAAGCATTCCCCTAGGGGATCCAGACACAAACTGAGCATCGTCCTCCGCTCCCGAAAGAGCCTCGGGCAAACTGAGCCCCCTGTGAAAAAAAGCCGCAGACAGAACCGGACGACACTTGAGGAAGAACTTAGGCTCCCGGTACAATAGAAGTAAAAGGAAAACAGCGAGTCCGTTGGCCTTTAAAGGGCTTAGGAGAAAGGAGCAGGAGGGAAAAATCCCTGCACAGAGCGCTTTTCCAGGCCCCTGTAGCTCTAACGGCCAGAGCATTGGTCCTTCCACCCCGGACCTGTCCCCAAAAGATGAATTCGATACCAGAGGTTGTGCCCCTTTGTTACCCTGGGGTTTCAGAGCCCTCTCTGTCTTCTTTCTTTTTGAAAACACCGGGGGAGCATTCCCGGCGAATGGGTGCGTCCAGAACACAAAGCTTCCTTGGAGCTGTTGGATAGGTCCACAGAGATCTGCAACAGGTAGGGTAGACAAAAAGGGAGAGAGACCTGTATCCTAACTCAGCGTTGAAAACCTCAAGAGAAGAAAGGCCCCGCACCTCTATGAAGAGTAGCACAAAGGGAACAAGGATGCTTCAGGCATATTCTGGAGATCCTGCACCTTTTGAGCTTCCCCACGAGGAATGCCATTGCCAAGCTTGCTCAAGTCCATGGACTCTCCAAAAAAGCCAGAATTCGCCTTGAAGTCCTCGACTTTGCTCAGCCCCTCCTCTTAGCCGTCACCTGTGAAAGATAGGCATAGCCCGAAGCACTTACTACCGATGGAAGAAAAAGTTCAACCCCAGAAACCTCCAAAGCCTCGGAGATAGGTCCAGAAGACCCCAAAAAGATCCGGAAGCCCCAGTGGACCTCAGAGTTTGTGGAGGGATTCAAAGACTCCGGGAGGAATTCCTGCTTCTTCGAAAGGGAAGCTTTCCGTCCTCCTCAGAAAAGAGAGTTTCACCATTTCTTCAAGGATAAGGTGGACCCTGAAACCATGAGGCTTCACCTTCAAAGGTAGACGGATGAGGTGTCCAGGAGGAAAAAGACCACACCGGGGCCTGGGGGAAGAGCTGAGAGACACCGGACTTTCCGAGTGTCCCACATGATGTGAACCTATACAGAGCATTGTTTTTGCCGATTTAAAAAAGTACAATGAGTACGGGGAGGGGTCATTTGTTTGGTAGAGAAAGCTACGTTGCAAAGGTTTCAATCTCCTAAGCCCCATCCTGAACTGCTATTTTGCGAAAACATGAGAGTTGTTTCCCTTCCGAAAAGACAAGGAGGTTTTTTTTGAAGTATGTGTCCGGAGGACATTGTTGCCAGATTTACAAAATATCAGAAGGATCTTCAATCTGTAGTGAGACTGTTGCAGGGGATCGCCCGGCTTGATCGCGATCGCAGGGATAATTTAGTGAAGCTGAGGAGTTTGGCCTTGAAACTGGAGCGGGAAGTAGAACGGCTCGTCCAGGGCACAGAGTGTGTTAAGGGGCTTGCAGAATGGCTTACCCAGTACAGGGCCACGATCGATGACGCGGTAAAGGAGACCCAAAAGCGCTTTGGAGTGGAGCTCGATCAGGAACTCAGAAAACTTGGCTTTTCTCTATCCGGTCAATATCCCGAGTTAAAAGCGGGAATGTTCACGATTGAGCTTGATTTTGATCGCATGGAGGCTATACTCTGGTTTGGTCCAAGACAGGAGCGACTTGGGCGGTGTGCGCTCTCGGCAAGCACGGTAGCGCGCTGCCTGGAAAAAGCAGCGCAAAAACTCGGGTCGCGGCTGCCTGAAGATCAATTGTTCGCGAAGCTGTGGGAAGCTTACCGGCGCGTTACAAAGAACAGCCGTAGTGCACCTGTGCCTATCATCCAGGTACTATCTGAGTTGGCTCATGTGATACAGGAGCCTCGTTTCCTACAAGACCCCAGGCGGGAGCACTATAGAAGCTACAGTCGGGCAGATTTCAGTTACGACCTCTTCCGTCTTCGTCAGTTTTTCAAGGCCCGTGGAACGCCAACAAAGGTCCATCTTGTTGTTGCTACCCGGGCCTATACAAGACGCCGGTCCGATTTCTTATGGGTACCAGACAGCCAGGATGGCAAGGGAACTTTTTACTCTCATCTGCAACTCGAGGAGGGGATGAGTGGATGAGCCTTGATTTAGACTCAGGAGTTGCGCGAAGGATCATAGAAACCGTTGGAACACACGGAGTGCCGCCGGAGTATGGATTCCAGTACTTTACCGCAGGCCTGGATCCGTATTTATCCGTCATTGAAAAGGAATATCTGGCTTCGTTCATTCGTGAAGGTGGCTCTGCGTTCAAGATGGTTATCGGTGCATATGGTGGTGGAAAAACCCATTTTCTTTACTGCATCCGCGACCTTGCCTGGAAGCACAACTTCGTTGTCTCTTACGTTCGCCTGAGCCCTACGGAGAGTCCATTTCATAGTTTAGATAGGGTTTACGGTGCTATTGTAAAAGGGCTGACCATCCCTCTTTCCCCAGAGGAACTTCTGTCTGGCTATGAGAGAGGCATTAAAAGCTTTCTTCGTTCCTGGTTCTCTATAAGGCAACAGGACCTCAAAAGCAAGGGGTTCTTTGGCGACGACTTACACGAGGAGTTCCTCAGAGAAATTGAACAGATAGAAATCGTCGAGAGCCTCAGTTTTGCCAGGGCGGTTAAGGGGGCGCTCCGTTGTTTACTCGAGGGAAGGAGTGAAGGCTTTGAATGTATCTGTCAGTGGCTAAACGGAGAGCCTTACGATCGTAAAACTCACGGACATTACGGCATTTTTCAGCGTATTGACCGAACAACGGCCTTTTCCATGATTCGTTCGCTGGTGCAGTGGATTCGACAGGTCGGGTATTCAGGACTCGTCATCTTGCTTGACGAAGCGGAACAGACACCAAGCCTGAGTACAAGACAAAAGGGGGAGCATCTCAGCAACTTGCGAGAGATCATCGATGAATGCGGGCATACGGGATTTCAGGGTGTATTCATTCTCTATGCGGTGCCCGACGAGAACTTTCTTGAGGGCCGTACACAGGTTTATGAAGCACTCAGACAGCGTCTGGGGACGGTATTCAATACACTAAACCCTACAGGGGTCAAAATTAACCTGGAAGAACTCCCTCTTCAAGGTGTTGAGCTTTTAATGGAAATTGGCGAGAATTTAAAGAGAATCTACGAACTGGCTTATAGCTGTGTGCTTGATAGTAATATCTCCCAGGATATGGTACGTCGAGTTGCAGAAGCAGCCTATAATCAGCGTTTTGGCGATATAGGATATAAGCGTCTCTTTGTGCAGAAGTGCATTCAGGCTCTGCACTTCCTGAGAGAGAAGGGGCAACCTCCATCCCTCGCCGAGTTGCAAATGTAGGATGTGCGAAAAGGGGAGAAAGATGCCTGGGGGCAGGGTTTACCATCCTAAGTATGGTTACGGTACCGTCAGGAGAGGGCGCAACAAGGGTTTTGAACTGGAGGTTGCTTTTGATAGTGGTCTCATTCGATGGATAGCCCTCAATGAACTGGTCGAAGCTCAGGAATATGCTGAAAAATTTCGCGTTTCTCTTTCTTTTCCGCCTTTTTCTCGTGAGTGCCTGAAGTCACGACGAATGATCGAAGCCTTTCGGCTTGGGATTGTTCCCTACGATTGTGTTGAAGATTTTACCTTTGGGCGGGACAACGAAAGAACCCAAGTACAGGAGTGGCTTGATGCTGAGAATGACAACGTTCTCATTGTTGTCGGTGAGTATGGGGCCGGGAAAACCCACTTTCTTCAATATGTCCTTGGTCGGGCTTTACGGGAGGGATTTGCCACCTCGTGGGTAAGCATGGATCCCAGGGAGGCTCCTTTCAGCAAGCCAAAGCGGGTGTACAGTCACTTGGTGCGGAATTTCCGATTTTGTTCTCCGGAGAACGGACAACTTGCGAGGTTTCGCGATTTTCTGAAGCTGGCGATTGCACAAGGTGCCTTCAGGGACCAGATGTATTTTCGGCACCTTGTTGGGAAGACGAACGACGAAACCCTCTGGAATTGGATTGAGGCTCGGGAGGCGAGATGTAAGCCAGCAGGAAACACGATTTGGGACTATCGTTACCTCCCCGGACTCTACGATTATGGCAGTGCCGCAAATATTTACTGTTATCTTCTCAGTTCGCTGGGGTGGGCTGCCAGGAAAATCGTGAAGCTTCGAGGATTGTTCATCGCCTTTGACGAGGCGGAAACCATAGACGCGCACACGTATCATTATGAGTTGGAAAAAGGTCTTAATTTTTTGAGAGCACTGATTCATACCGCGAATAATAACTTCGAGAAGCTGCATGATCTCAGCCGCTGTTGCAAGGGTCAGGAGGTACCTTTTCTCTACAGGGAACCAAGTGGTCTGAAAATCGTTTTTGCCTTTACCTGTCTCAGTTCTGTGATGTCAGAACTTGGTGATTTGCCGAAAATCACCCTCGAACCCCTTGAGGATGACGCACTCAGGGAAGCTTTTGAACACATATGCCGCCTTTACGATGACGCCTACAATTGTCCGGAAACGCATCTGAGTAAGGATGGCATCTTTCGGCGGATAGTGGCCCGAAAAAACCACGTGCGGCTGTTTGTGAAAGGATCGGTTGAAGCCATGGATTTGGTTCGTTTTCACCCTGAGAAGTCTTTGGATGAAATTCTGCGATGAGTAGAGAACAGGTATGGCTTATCCGTGAAAAGTTACAACACGCCTGGATTCCCTTCTTTTCCAGGTTTGGCAAGCTTACACCTGTACAGATAGAGACGATTCCCAAAGTTCTCGAGAAGAAAAATGTGGTTGTAGCCTCTCCTACGGCTTCGGGAAAAACCGAGGCAGTCGTGGCACCCGTTGCGGAGAGGTTTGTGCAGGAACGCTGGGAAGGATTGGCCGTCTTATACGTGGTTCCTACCCGTGCTTTGGCGAACGATGTTATGGCGCGCATTGGGGGTCCTCTCGTGGAAATGGGCATCAAAGTGAGCGTGAAACATGGAGACAAGCCTTACCTGCCGGCCCATAACGTACCGAATTTCCTTATCACCACTCCTGAATCTTTCGATGCCTTTCTATGCCGTCGTCCAGAGGTGTTTCAAGCGCTACGGACAGTTATCCTCGACGAGGTTCACCTCTTGGACAATACCTATCGAGGTGATCAGTTGCGGGTCCTTCTCCGGAGGTTACGGAAGATTGCAGCGGGTGGTGCATTTGCCATTCATTTGCTTTCTGCGACGCTTTCGAACCCCTGCCAGGTTGCCCGAAGGTATGTTTGTGACTTCCAGCCAGTTGTGGTGCCTGGAAGGAGAAGCATTGATTACCGTTTTGTGAATTCCTACAGCGAGGTTTACCACTTAGTACGGAAACATCGCTGGAAAAAGGTCCTTTGTTTTTGTAACCTGCGCGAGTCTGTAGAGTCGGTTGCTACTGAGTTGACTACCCTATGGCATCCTTATCCTGTGGTTGTGCATCATGGGAGTCTTGCTCGCCAGGAACGAGAAGAGGCTGAAAGAGTGATGAAAGAAGCCGATATAGCCGTGTGTGTTGCTACATCCACGCTTGAGGTTGGCATAGATATTGGTGATATTGCCCTTGTTGTGCTTGCCGATGTTCCGTGGAGTATTGCATCGCTTCTGCAACGTATTGGTCGCGGGAACCGCAGAGAAGACGTCACACACGTTGTGGCCGTTGTCAAGTCTTTTGAAGAGCAGTTTCTTCTTGAGGAGATGTTCAGAATGGCCATGTCTGGCAATTTGCCGGAGGAACCCTATGAGCCCGACATCTCTGTCGCTGTACAGCAGATTTTTTCCTGCCTTTATCAGAACCCCCAAGGCCTGGCCGAGGTGGAAATCGCGGATCTCCTCTCTCCTTTGTGTTTTGGCGAAATGACGAAGGTTATCCTGAGGCATCTTCTGCGTCATGGATGGCTGGAGGAGCGTTCAGGAAAGTGGTTTGCCTCTTCAAAGGTGATGGACCTTGGTGAGATGGGGTACATTCATTCCAACATCCCGGATTCTTGTGTTTTCAGGGTATTTGATATCGACTCAGGGAAGGAAATCGGCACCATCGCAGGGGTATTTGATGAGGTATTCGTGCTTGGAGGAAAAATCTGGCATGTGGTTTCCGTGGAGGGTGATGTTGTTAGGGTACGCCGGTTTATTGGGAAAGCCCCAGCTCCCTTCTTCAAGCGACACAAGGGTTTTGGAGCCTTTTACTGGCTGTTACCTGGTGAGTTGAAAAATAGGGGAGTAATGGAGGTGTTTCCATGAGGGAGGACGAAGTGGGTGCTCTATTTGAAGCTCTTCTTGAGAAGATTGGACTTATAGCGAATGGGCTGGGTGAGGAAGTTGTAGCTGCGCTGAGGGTTGGAGATTACGAAGGCGCGCGCCACATGATTGAACACGCATCTCGAATTGCAAAATTTCGGGAAAAAGTGCAGGCGTTGCAAAAGGAGTGGGAGTCTCTCTGTGGCAAAGAAGAGAGTTCCGTTCAGTCGATAAAGAGAACCAATAGAGGTCGCCTGCCCCGTGGTCTCCGCACACCAGAAAGAGCCTTTCAGAGACCTATTCTTGAGGCACTTGTTGAGCTTGGAGGGGAAGCTCCTGTTGGCGAAGTCCTTAAGCTTGTTGCCAAGAAGATGGAACCACAACTCACCAGGTACGACTGGGAATCCTTACCGTCCAACCCTAAAGTAGTTCGCTGGCACAACACAGCGCAGTGGTGCAGGATGGTCCTTGTTCGGGAAGGCCTTATGAGGAGAGACACTCCTCACGGAATTTGGGCAATCTCCGAAGAGGGCAGAGAAGCCCTGCGAGATGGTAGAATATAAAACTTTGAAGCGGGCTTTTACCTCCTTCTTTTCTGAAAGCTTCCAGGTACTCCCAAACCCGGCCCTGAAAATCTCCATCTCGGTAGACGGCAATGACGCTCCAGCTTCGCATGGTGCATTTCTCGTTTCTGGTATTCACACGACAACCTTCTGAGGTGGTGATGGTATCCTGAAGACCCTTTCTGGTATTTAGCGGTTTCTTCTCAAAGAGGAAGAGCTCAAGTAAAGCTTCAAGGCTTCGCATGTGGAGCTACGGGATTTGCCCACAGAACTCACCCCGAAAAGCGAGCTCCGCTAAGGCCACCGGACTCGGGAGAAACGCAGAGAAAAGAGAGAGGCAGACGGCGCAGAGCTGCGGAAGAGGCGGGAAGAAAAAACTGGCGCGCCCGGAGGGATTTGAACCCCCAACCTACGGATCCGTAGTCCGTTGCTCTATCCATTGAGCCACGGGCGCGCAGGAAATGGGGTGAGCGAGGGGACTTGAACCCCCAAC
>OGCH01000669.1_pt1 | contig 16184 bp, 12 predicted proteins | sample 1570111 | NCBI WGS metagenome assembly OGCH01 (sample SAMN03436243, study PRJEB24508) | hot springs metagenome | biome: Desert Springs; feature: Hot Springs; material: Water | place: USA: Great Boiling Spring, Nevada | collected 2008-12-01 | depth 0 m m | reverse complement strand
ATACTAATGGAGAAGAGGTTAGTCCCTGGGTTAGAAAGAGGTTTAAAGATTATAGAGTTGCTTGAGAAGAAAAGAGACGGGCTTACCTTTGGAGAGTTACTAGAGATAACAGGAATTCCACGACCTTCTCTAGCAAGGATTTTGAACATCTTAGAATCCTACGATTTTATAAGAAATTCTGTAGACGGAAAATATAGACTTGGTCTTAAACTATTATCTCTGGGATACATTGTATACTCACAGTTAGATCTAGTAAGAGAGGCAAGGCCATTCTTATTAAAACTTGTAGAGCTTACAGGAGAGACCGTAGAGTTAGCTGTCCTTGATAGAGGGGAAATACTCTACATAGATAAGATAGAGAGTCCAGAACCGATAAGGCTTGTGGCACGTATCGGGAGTAGATATAAGACTCTCCATTGTACTGCTATAGGAAAGGTCTTCCTGGCTTATTCAGGTGAGGAATTTCTAAAAGATTATCTATCTAAAGTTGGGCTCCCTCCTTTTACTGAAAAGACGATAACCAGTGAAGAAGTCTTAAGGAAAGAGTTGGAAGAGATTCGTTCTAAAGGGTACGCATTTGATGATGAGGAGGTGAGATTAGGGGTAAGACGGATAGCTTCACCTGTATTTGGTTCATTTAAGGGGCTGGTAGCTGTAATAGGGATAGCAGGTCCTACATTTAGGATAACTCTAGATAAAAAGGAAGAACTTGGAGAAACAGTAAAAGAAGTAGCGATGGGGTTGTCAGCGAAACTTGGATATGAGATTCAAGTAGTAGGTAAGATTTTATAAATCTAAATCTTTAAAAAGGAGGTTGAGTGAAGTGAAGTTGGTAAAGTTATTGGTTTTAGGATTAAATTAGTATTAGTTTGGTTTTAAGTTCAGTTTCTCTTGCCCTTAGTAAAGAGATAAGCTATCCAAAGCAGTATAACAGTCCTGCTGAGTATCAGAAGATTACTGGTAAAAGAATTGCTAAGTTCAGTGAAGCTCCTATGTTGGCAGAGCTAGTAAAACAGGGAAAGTTACCACCAGTTACAAAAAGATTACCCGGTGAACCTTTAGTCATAGAACCTACAGAAGAGATTGGACAGTATGGCGGAACTGTAAGAATAATCCATACAAATCCTCAAAACTTTGAAGATGGGGTAAATATAATGGGTAAGGAATCCATATTAACCTTTGATCCTAAAGATGGAGCAACGATACTGCCAAATCTGGCAAAATCTTGGATATTCTCTAAGGACGGTAAAACACTGATATTAGAGCTTAGAAAGGGTATAAAGTGGTCTGATGGACAGCCATTCACCGCTGACGATATAGAATTCTGGTGGAAGGACGTAATACTGAATGATGAGTTGACACCAGCCAAGCCAAAGGTATGGTCCCCTGGTGGAAAATTGATGAAGCTAGAAAAGATAGGTCCTTATAGCGTCAGACTTCAGTTTGCAGTATCTTACCCTGCTTCTCTAATCCAGATGGCTGCATGGGCTACAGAAGGCGGTTTCTATCTACCCAAGCATTACCTGAAACAATTTCATATCAAGTATAACCCTCAGGCTAACGAATTAGCTAAGAAGGAAGGTTTTGATTCTTGGGTGAGATTATTCCAGTCAAAATCAGCAATAGGATACTTTGATGGAATTCAGAATCCTGAGGCTCCAGTTATAAGAGCCTACAGGATAGTAAGTAGAACTCCAGAAGTAACAATCCTAGAAAGAAATCCCTACTACTGGAAGATAGATACAGCAGGTAATCAGTTACCATATATAGATAGGGTTAGGTTAACTTTAGTGACAAATGTTGAGGTATATACAGCGAAGGTTGTAAGTGGAGAGGTTGATCTTGCTCAGTGGAATACTACTTTTGACAACTACACACTTTACAAGGAAAATGAAAAAAGAGGAGACTATCGTGTAATAAACTATCAAACCGCCTGGCCCTCTGTGGTTGAGATATTCCTGAATCTCAACCATAAAGATCCTGTAATGCGTAAGATATTCAACGACCTCAGATTCAGGAAAGCGCTGTCTCTAGCAATAAATAGAGAAGAGATCAATCAGATGGTATTTCATGGTATGGCTGAGCCATTACAGACCGTTATACTACCTAGAGGTGGAAGATTCTGGGATGAAAGACTGGCTAAACTTTATACCGAGTATGACCCCAAAGAGGCTAATAGACTTTTAGATGAGATGGGTTTAGATAAGAGGGATAAAGATGGCTTTAGATTAAGGCCAGATGGGAAACCTTTACAGATCACTATCGACTACTGGCCAGGAGAAGGTGGTCCTGCAAAGATATCTATAGTCGAACTTGTACAGAGCTACTGGAGTAAGGTTGGAGTAAAGACTACATCAAGACAGCTTGAAAGAAGCCTGCTTCAGACAAGAAGACAGGCAGGAGACATAGATGCTACCATATGGCATACAGGGCAATGTTCTGATCCATTATGGATATTGAATCCATGGCATTTTGTGCCAAATTCTTGGGAATTTTCTACTGGTCCAATGTGGGCATTATGGTATACTACATGGGGTAAATCAGGAGAGGAACCTCCAGAAGAGGTTAAGAGGGCTCTCAAACTCTGGGAGACTGTACAGACATCTTTAGATGAGAAAAAGCAGATAGAAGCTGGAAAAGAGATGTTGAGACTTTTTGTAGAAAATCTCTGGGGTATTGGCACTGTGGGATTGCAGCCTTGGCCAGTAATAGCTAAGAATAATCTCAGAAATATACCTGAGGGTGGATTGCTCGCCTGGGATTGGGTATATCTTGCCAGGTATCGACCAGAACAGTTCTTCCTGAAACAGAAGTAAGAAGGTCAATTAGAGGGGGATAGAGGGAAGTAAATGGCTCTTCTATTCCCCTCTATATTATCTAAGAAAGGAGGAAGTATCGATGAATGTTATACTGATAGTTTCAGATACCCTTAGAAGGGATTTTCTCGGTTGCTATGGGAATAACTGGGTCCATACAGAAAATATAGACAGGTTTGCCAAGGATGCTATTATCTTTGATAATGCCTATGCCGGGTCTTTCCCCACTGTTCCTAATAGATTGGATGTCTTTACAGGAAAGTTTACATTTACCTATAGAGATTGGGCGCCACTGCCCCAGAATGAAGTAGTGCTGGCTGAAGTCTTAAACAAAGCAGGATATATGACTATGATGATAGCGGATACTCCTCACATATTGAAAGACGGCTATAACTTCCAGAGAGGATTTTATGGTTGGGAATGGATAAGAGGTCAGGAAAACGACAGATTCAATACAGACCCTATAGATATAAAGTTCCCCTGCGATCCTAAAAAGTTAAGAAATCCTTACCAAACAGTAGTTCATTATCTGAGAAATACTTACTGGAGAAGATATGAATCGGACTATTTTGTAGCTCAGACTATGGAGACTGCAATAAGGTGGCTTGAGAGAAATTATAGACACGAGAGATTCTTCTTATATGTGGATACTTTTGATCCCCATGAACCATGGGACCCTCCGAGATGGTATGTGGATATGTATGATCCGGGTTACGAGGGAGAGGAGATTATATACCCAAGGTATGGACCTGCAGATTATCTCACCAAAGAAGAACTTAGACATATGCGAGTTCTATACGCAGGAGAGGTTACTATGGTGGATAGATGGGTTGGGAGATTATTGGCTAAGATAGAAGATCTGGGATTATTCGATAATACCGCCATAATATTTACCACAGATCATGGATTTTATCACGGAGAGCATAACCTCACTGGAAAGAGCATTATACTGGAGGAAAAGAACTATCATGGTCTTGCACCTCTGTATGAAGAAGTGGCGCATATCCCACTAATAATTAAACTACCAAAAGCTAAAGGTGGCTGGAGATGTAAGGCATTTGTCCAACCTCCTGATATAATGCCAACAATCCTCGACCTATTGAATGTGGAAGATCCTGGAACTACGCATGGAAGGAGTTTCCTACCTATCATTAAAGGAGAAAAGAAGTCTATAAGAGATTTTGCTATCACTTCCCCAGCTATCATATATGGTCCTACCGCCGGACAGAGGATAACTATAACTACAGATGAGTGGAGGCTCATATATGCTGGAAATCCTGAGGCTGTTAAGGAACCTTCATTTACAAGTATTGTAGATGGTATTCAGAGAGAACAGCATCCACTTGGCGAAGTTAAGTCTGAACTGTATCACATAAAAGAAGACCCAAGGGAAAAGGTAAATCTTATAGACGAACATAGAGATATAGCTATAGAAATCCACAGAAGACTTATTGAGTTTCTTAAATCTATCGGTACTCAGGAGAAATATCTGAAATTCTGGGATAAAATCTAGATCTATGGAGGAATCATCATGGCTGAAAGAAGACCAAATATCCTGATATTTTTCACTGACCAGCAAAGATGGGATACGGTAGGTATATATGGGAGTCCTCTGGGTTTAACGCCGAACATAGATGCACTTGCTAAAGAAGGAACTATATTTAACCTTGCGTTTACAAATCAACCAGTCTGTGCTCCAGCCAGAGGTTGTATCTTTACAGGACAGTACGCAACCACACATAAAGTCTGGAGGAATGGATTGGGGCTTAAGGCAGAGGACAATACCCTAGCCCATTGTCTCAAGAAGGCTGGATATGAGGTTGGCTATATTGGCAAATGGCATCTTTCTCCTGATGAGTTGGGTCACGGATATGTTCCTCCAGAGTATAGGGCAGGCTTTGAGGACTATTGGGAAGTTGCCAACCTTCTGGAGTTTACCTCGCACCCTTATGATACAAATCTATACGACAAAGACGGTAACCTCATACATATCGATGGCTACAGGGTGGATGCATTAACTGAAAGGGTTATAAACTTTATTGAAAAGCCACATAATAGTCCATTCTTCCTGGTTGTCTCTTATCTAGAACCCCATCATCAGAACGATATGAATAGATTCGTTGCCCCTCAAGGGTATAGAGAACGGTATGCCAATCCCTTTGTTCCTTATGATCTAAGACCTTTCCCTGGAGACTGGCAGGAGCAACTACCGGACTACTATGGATGCATAGCAAGGCTGGATGAATGTTTTGGAAGGATAGTGGAAACACTTAAGAATAAAGGAATCTTTGAGGATACCATTATAGTATTTCTCTCAGACCATGGCTGCCATTTCAGAACCAGGAATACAGAGTATAAACGTAGCTGCCATGAATCCTCTACAAGAATTCCTCTTATCATTTATGGACCAGGATTTAACAGGTCTCTGGTAATCCCTGAATTAGTAAGTCTAGTCGATATTGCCCCTACCCTTCTAGATGCTGTTGGGCTTCCTATACCTGAAGTTATGCAGGGTAAGAGTGTTATACCTCTTTTAAATAGAGAAACTAAAAGCTGGAGAAACGAGGTGTTTATTCAGATAAGTGAATCCTGTGTAGCCAGAGCTATAAGGACAGAGAGATGGAAGTACTGTGTGATAGCAGAGGATAAGGATGGCTGGTTAGACTCAGAGAGTGATACCTATATAGAATATCAGCTTTATGATCTTTATGCTGATCCTTATGAACTCATCAATCTGGCTGGCAGGAGAGATTACAAAGATATCGCCAGTGAGTTAAAGGAGAGATTATTGAATAGGATAGAGGAGATAGAGGGGAAAAGGCCAAAGATCTTGGACAGGAAGTTCTATCCATAAAATAAGAGAAAGGGGATGATATAAGTGAACCTTATCTTTATAATGCTCGATAGTTTTAGGCAGGACCATATCAGCCTTTATAATGAGGGTAAACCTGTATTTGAAGGTGTTCCCCCCTGTAATACTCCCAATCTGGATAAATTTGCTAAAGACAGCGTGGTATTCTACAATGTATATCCAGGTGGACTGCCAACCATTCCGGTAAGAACAGAGCTGATGACAGGTCAGTTTACCCTTCCCTACAGACCATGGCAACCGCTGACAAAAGAAGATATAACGATGGCTGAGATCCTCAGAGAGGAAGGTTATGTATGTGGGCTTATATCTGATACATATCACTATAGGGCTCCGGGGATGAACTTTCACAGAGGATTCCACTCTTACAGATGGGTCAGAGGACAGGAGTACGACCCTTATACTTCATGGAGATCGAAAAGAAACGTTGAAGACTATGTGAATGAGAACTATACACAGGAATGGAAGGCTAGGGTAGAACAGTATCTCAGTAATACAGATGATATGGAAGAGGAAGATAAAAGATTTCCAGCTCAGGTCGTGTCTCAGGCTATAGAGTGGCTAAAGAAGAGTAGAGGACATAAAAAGATATTCTTATGGATAGACTCCTTCGATCCCCATGAACCATGGGACCCTCCTAAGAGATTCGACAAGTATACAGATCCAAACTACAGAGGGCCCAGATTGATACTGCCAATGGGTGGGAAGGCAAGTGATTGGGCAAAACCAGAAGAGATAAAGTATATTCAGGGCCTATATGCAGGAGAGGCGGAATTTGTAGACCACTGTCTTGGCGCTTTATTTAACGCATTAGAAGAGCTCGGTTACTATGAAGACTCTCTTATAGTTATAACCGCTGACCACGGACATCCCCTCTGTGATCATGGAAAATTCTTGAAGGGTGCCGATAGGATGTATAGTGAATTATTTAGAGTACCATTTATTATGAGATTTCCCAAGGGAGAGTATGCTGGTAATAAGATTTCTGCCCTCATCCAGTTCCCAGATGTCCTTCCAACCATACTGGACATAATAGGTCTTAAGAATAATACATCCAGTATGCATGGTAAGAGCTTCCTGCCGGTAATAAAAGGAGATAGAAATACTCATAGAGAAGCTGTGATTATGGGTTACTATGAAGGTATAGATCGCTGTATAAGAGACCTACATTGGAGTTATGTACAGAGACCGGAGGGAGAACCAGATGAACTTTACAACCTGGATAAAGATCCAAGAGAGAAAAACAATCTCATAGATAAGTATCCGGAGGAAGCCTTAAGACTATCTTCTATATTTGGTTCCTACTTTAGAAATAGAAGAGCCAGAAGAATAGTAAAGGGAGTCCAGGGCAAATATGAAATGAGCTCAAGCAGTGTAGAATAGATAAGACCTGGAATAGAGGATTTTTTGTGCGCTTTCTCTATCACTTCTTGAACTTTTCCAGCAGAGTAATATTTCCTCTGAAAAGATTGATTTCAAAAGAAGATTGGGATAGTCGATGGATAAAGGGCTAGAATAATAAAAAACTGGTCTTATCTTTTCAGCTTTAAGTAAGTTAACTATGAGGAAGATAGGTAACACGTAATTCTTGACAGACCCCTCTATTATGCTAGAATATACTTGCAAATTTACCCTTTAATGAGGGAGGTGGTAGAGATGCTTTATATTAGAATTAGACTAACGAAGGTCATCCTTTTTACTGCCGTCTTATTTCTTTTGACTTCTGGGATAGCTATGGCAAAACAGATTACTCTTTCAGGCAGATTATACTACGGCCCTTCGAATGACCGGACTCCAATTCGGTACGCAAGAGTAGAAGTCTGGGATGACTGGGGATTGTACCCTTTGGCAAGTACTCAGACCGATAGTGAAGGTAGATTTACTATCAAATATGAGAATAATGCACCGGGAGATGGTCTTGATCAACGTATTGATCCTAAGTTAAAGGTCATCTGTAGGAACGAAGGAGTTAATGTTCAAGGTCCAGGGGTCATTAATTATATAATACCGGGACCTCTCAATCTGATTCCTGGATTAACAGACTGGAGTTTTACTACTGAAGTGATAGAAACAGGACTGAATCAAAATCTTTCCAATCTTGTTTATGTAGCTCCAAGTGATCGTTGGCCTGCATTTGCATCCTTCTCAGCCATGTCCGATGTCTATTATAAGTTGAGGTCTGTTTTAAAAGTTTCGCCCACCCCAGAAAGAGTAATAGCAATTTGGCCTTCAGCTGTCTCACTGGCGAATGATCTAAAACATATGTTTGAAGGTAATATTGGTCAGGGTGCTTCTGCGGCAATTTTTGTTATTTTCCTGAGCCAAGAGGGAGCATCTTATCCTAATGAAGCTCAGCATGAATATGGTCATGCCTTGATGCACTATGCTTATTTTCCAGATCTCTTTTATTTTAGTTCTTCAGAACCAAATAATCCAGAGTGGGATTTTGTAGAAGGGTGGGCAGAATTCATCCCTCGTTGGGCTAGAGATAGTGATTATACAGAGAATTCTATCGGCTCTAGCCACTGTGAGAGTGGGGGAGGATTTGATACAACCAATGTGCTTTGGGATTTAGTAGATTCTGCTCAGAGTAAAGATGAAAGTCCAAACCATGATGACGACCCAATTAACGACCAAAGTCAACAGACATTTAAGAAGATTTGGACCATCCTATCTCAGGACAAACCTCATAATTTAGCCGATTTTTGGAATGCTTGGAAGAGAAGATACCCAGCTTTAGCGTGGGAAGTTAAATGTTGTCTAGTAAACAACAATACTAAGTGGGTTACCATAAAGAATAATCAACCAAAAGTCTCAGATATAAAGATAAACGGTAAGACAATAAATAGTGGTGATATCCATTCAGGAGTTTTGACGATTAGTGCCACTGTAGAGGATGAAGATGAGATGGATATACCACATTTGAAAGCCTACTTCTTCGTTAACTTTCCTTCTAGTCCAAGGTCATGGTACTGTCTAGGTGTTGATAATTCAATCTCTAATAAAAATGCTACAATTACCTGGGACACTAGAAAATCTTGGAGGCCAGTCTATCCTTATACGAGTGGACAGGGATATTACGGAGGAGGTGGTCGTATAGATCCAATATCAAAGGACTTCCCCGGAATAACTTCAGAAGAAGGGATAAAATTAAGGGTCTTGGTAACAGATGGTATGCCATGGGATCTGGGTTCTAGCAATTCTTTTATAGACTCTCAACCGTTCAACATTATAAATACTACTTCTAGTATTATAAGTCCTCAGACAGGAGTTTCTACTTTTAACCTTCCTAGACAGTTTTCCTCAGTCCAGGGTGGTAACAACTGGTACTACTATATTGGAACACCTTCAAGATTCCACAACGCCATATTCGATAATATAGTTGCACCCTGGGGGACATTAAACAACTACTCTTGGAATGGAGGAGCTGGATATTCAGGCCCACGTTACCTACAGATTACAGGACGAGACTTAAACGATTGGAGGAACCCAGGTGTGGGCGGATGGTTACTTCCAGGGGAGGGATCCGATGTAATGTTGGGCTGGAAGGCAGAAAGACACGGAACAGTATACATTTCAGCTATGCTAAATACCTATTGGGTAGATGCAACGTCTATTAGCTCTAGAGATGATGGCATCTTATTTTCTATCTGGAAAGGTAATCAGCGTATTATAGAAGAATCAAGGGTCTTTCGAGGGAATAACGAGTCTAATCGAATCCCCTATGTTTTAAAAAAGGCCACTGTAAATGTTACACCAGGGGATATGATATATTTTTATATCCGTAGAGGAAACTGGCAAGACTGTGATGAGATGTATTACAGCTTTACTATAAGTTATGACTCTAATGCCGATTTAGATCATCCTCATTCTACTCATAGTATTAGCGGAAGAGAAGTTACCCTCTCAGCGAGAGATGATCAGAGTGAGATATCCTCTATAGAATATGCTTTTCATGACAAGAACACCAACAGTTGGTTAGCCTGGAGTAGATATGAGAAACCATTTACACTACCTGCTAATGTAGATAGATTTATCTATCGTGCTATAGATAGTGTAGGAAACTTAGAACCATACCATATAGTGTTAGTAGAAAAATAGTAAATCTCCCAAGTGTCTTATATTTGAGGAAACAATCTAATTTCGGGTAGACTATTTTTGAGGAATGCCAAAGGCTAGCTGCTTGCCAGCCTAAAGATATCTTCTAGCCTCTTTTCGTCCCAATTTTCTATATATGTTTCTACATCTCCCAGGAACTTTCTATACACTTCTATAGCCTCTACTATATTATGTCTATTGGTATATAAGATATCTCGCCAGACAGAAAAACTACTGTGCGCCAATCTGGTCATATCTTTGTAGCCTCTACCTGAATAGACGATGTCTCCATCAACTCTATCTCTAGCTACTACACTGAGGCAGGTAGAGATAATCTGCGGAAGGTGACTTATATAAGCTACAAGTCTATCGTGGTCTTCTGGGCTTATAAAAACAGGATTGGCTCCGAGTAGTTCCACTATCCCCTTCACAGTAATCACGGTCTCCTCCGATGTGTACTCTGTCGGAGTTAAAAAGTAGGTGGCATTTAAAAAGAGGTCCTTCTTTGCATAGTCTATTCCAGTCTTCTCTGAACCTGCCATAGGATGTCCACCTATAAACCGGGTCAACTTTTCTTTTGGTAAGTCCTTTAATTCTTTTAATATAAATCCTTTGGTGCTTGCTACATCTGTCACTAAAGTATTTTTAGTTTTTTCCAACACTAATCTTATAAAGTATGGGACAACTGATACTACTGTGCAGACAAAGATCACATCTACTTCCGGTGGGGATTCCAGAGGGGCTACCTCATCTATTATCTTCAGGCTAAGAGCCTTTTCCAGAGGCTCTTTAGACCTGTTCATACCCACAATGCTGTATCCCTTTTCCTTAAGAGAAAGGGCGAGAGACCCCCCTATAATACCCAGACCTATTATCCCTACAGACTTCATATACTTCTTCCAACCGCTTCTGCTACCTTTGCCAGTTCTCTCATCAAAGTCTGGAACATAGGGATATTCAGGGATTGCGCTCCGTCGGAGAGAGCCTTTGCCGGCTCTGGATGGACCTCAATTATCAATCCATCAGCACCTGCAGCCACCGCAGCTTTTGCCATAGCTGGAACCAACTGCCATCTACCCGTTCCGTGACTTGGGTCCACAATAACAGGCAGATGACTGAGTTCATGTATAAGTGGAACCGCTGTCAGATCAAGTGTAAATCTTGTTGCATGTTCAAAGGTTCTGATACCCCTTTCGCAGAGTATCACCTGATGGTTTCCCCTAGACATTATGTACTCTGCTGCCAGGAGAAATTCCTCTATAGTTGAACTCAATCCTCGCTTCAAAAGTACAGGTAACCTGGTCTTACCTACTTCGGTCAAAAGTGGGAAATTACTCATATTTCTCGTACCTATCTGGAGTATATCCGCATACTGGCTTACAAGTTCAACATCTCTTGGATCAAGTACCTCGGTTACTATTGGTAGTCCTACCTCTTTCCCTGCCTGATAGAGTAATTTAAGCCCCTCTTCTCCCAGTCCCTGGAAGCTATATGGAGAGGTCCTCGGTTTGAATGCCCCTCCTCTCAGTATCTTGGCATTCGCCGCCTTTATTGCTCTGGCTGTAAGCATAATACTCTCTTCATTTTCTACCGCGCAGGGACCAGCCATTACTACTACCTCATTTCCACCTATCACAACCCCCTTTACATTTATCTGCGTACCCTCTTTCTTCCATTCCCTACTTGCAAGTTTGTAGGGTTTGAGTATAGGGATGACTCTTTCTACACTGGGAAGCGATTCTAACTGCTGTGCCAGTAGCAACTTATGTTCGTCTTTAGCCCCAATAACTCCTATGATGGTCTTCTCTACCCCCTTCGAAACATTTACCCCATAACCTAAACTTTTGACTCTTTCACATATCAGTTCTATATCTCTTTCTGTAGCGTTGTCAGAGAGTACTATTACCATATTCGCCTCTCTTATACATTCGTAAAGTCCCGGAGTTCAATCATTCTTTAGTATACCTCCTAATATTTCTGGTGTCACATTTTTGAATTCTCTCACATCCCCTATCTTCAGAGGAATTATAAAAGATAAGGAACTTGTAGTAGCCTTTTTATCTATATAGAAATACGGTATCAGATCCTGAGGGTCCAAGCCCTTAAGTTCTGTTGGCAGATCAAATCTCTCCAAAAGATTTCTTACCCTATCTCTCAGAGAAGGGTCTGTGACCCCCATTGCCTCTCCAAGTTTAATGGCGTACATAATACCTATCGCTACTGCCTCTCCATGGAGATACTTTCTATAATTGGTGGCTGATTCTATCGCATGGGCAAATGTATGCCCAAGGTTCAGAACCTTCCTTATGGCTTTATCCTTTTCATCCATCCTTACTATCTTTGCCTTTAATCTGATAGCCTTTTCGATAGCAGTGATCAATGGATATCTACCACGTTCAAGTATAGAGAAGAAAGATTCTCCATCTATGATTCCTGCCTTTATTATCTCCGTCCATCCAGAGTTAAGCTCCCTTTTAGGTAGGGTTTCTAAAAAATCAACATCTATAAGTACGCCTTTGGGCTGGTAGAATGCGCCTACCAGATTTTTCCCCTGTGGAAGATTTACCGCTACCTTTCCGCCGATACTTGCATCAACCTGAGCCAGTAGAGTTGTGGGTATCTGATAAAAGTCTATCCCTCGCATATAGGTAGCAGATATAAACCCTCCTGTATCACAAATAACACCGCCACCTAAGTTTATAATACAGTCACTGCGAGTAAATCTGTTTTCTACAAGAACCCTATACCCTTTTTCTACAGACCTTAACGTCTTGTATCTTTCACCATCCGGCAATACCAATGAGTGTACCTGGACAAATCCATCTTTAATAGAATCAATGACTCTTTCCCCATAGAGTTTCCATACTGTCTCATTGGTCACAATTAGAGCCTTCCTATCCTCTTTTGAAGGAAAGAGGATATTGAACTTCTCTATAATACCTCTACCTATATAGATGTTATAACTGTTTTCTCCTAGCTTTACTTTTACCGTTCTCATAGGTTGACAACTATTATATTGATCGGCATAGAATATAGCAAATGGATTCCGAATAAACACGTATTTTAAAATCGAGAAGATATATGACTCAAGATTCTCTTTCCAGTATCCTCAGGATCTCGTTAATGATATCCTCAGGGCTCTTCGTTGCATCTATCGTATAATTGGCTGTCTCTTTATACAGAGGTTCCCTCTGAAAAAGGAGAGAACGAACCTTAGCTTCTCTATCCCCTTCTAATAGAGGCCTTGTCTTATCATCTTCTGTCCTACTTAGCACAGCCTCTGGACTTACCTTTAACCAGAATACCAACCCTTTATCTTTTAATGCCTTTCTCACTGTTTCTCTGGTTACACAACCTCCACCAGTAGCTACCACAGTATTTCTATCCTCTATGACTGTCAGGATGGTCTTCTCTTCAATATCTCTAAAGTAACCCTCTCCATATCTTTTGAATATCTCACTTATAGATAATCCTTCCTTCTCTTCTATCAACACGTCAGTATCAACAAAATTTCTCCCCAAGATCTCAGCCAGTCTCTTTCCTATTGTTGTCTTTCCTGAAGCCATAAATCCTATCAGTATGATGGGTTTACAGAGATCTAACATAGTCTACATAACGAAAGAATCTGGTTTTTATCTCCTCTAGGGTATTCCCTCCAAACTCTTCCAGGATCTTATCCGCCAAGACCCAAGCCAGCATTGCCTCTGCAATTACCCCTGCTGATGGGACTATACATACATCACTTCTCAAGACAGCTGCCTTTGTCTCTTCCTTGGTCACAAGGTCTATACTTGGCAGAGGTTCTCCTAAAGTTGGTATAGGTTTTACAGCCCCTCTTACAACTACAGGTTCTCCGTTGGTCATACCCCCTTCTATACCACCTGCAAAGTTAGTCTCTCTGTAAAAGGGCCAGGGAGAATGAGCCCTATCATACTTTATTACATCAAGCACCTTGGAGCCAAAGTTTTCTGCACTGTAAAAACCCTTCCCTATCTCCACGCCTTTGACGCTTGGGATACTCATAATAGCCTGTGCTATAAGACCATCCAGTCTCCTATCCCAGTGGGTATAGGTACCAATACCTGGTGGGACATTAAGGGCAACCACTTCAAATATTCCTCCGAGAGTATCGCCTCTCTCTTTTGCCTCATCTATAAGTCTAACCATATCTTCTGAGATTTCTCTATCTGGACATCTCACCGGGGACTCATCAATCAAAATCTCTATATCTTCATCGTTTATATCTACGTCTCTATCTAATCTTACACTTCCAATAGCCCTTGTAAAACTTATAATCTTTATCCCCAATTCACTCAGAAGTCTTTTTGCCACCGCTCCAGCCATTACTCTACTGGCAGTCTCTCTGGCACTTGCCCTTTCCCAAATGTCCCTAATATCACTGGTGTGATATTTTATAGCCCCTGGGAGATCTGCATGTCCTGGCCTGGGGACAGTTATGGGTGTCTGGTTCTTCTGCCAATCCTTATTCAAAAGGACTATAGATATCGGACTCCCTATGGTCTTACCATTTCTTATTCCCGAGTATATCTCGCACCTTTCAGGTTCAATGAGCATCCTCTTCCCTCTTCCATACCCCTGCCTTCTTCTGGCTAATTCTATGTTTATATCATCTTCTGATAAAGGGATTCCACTGGGAAAGCCTTCTATTATAGTTACAAGCCCTCTTCCATGCGATTCTCCAGCAGTAAGAAATCTCATAGATATTCGTTAATCGCCTCCTCCATTATATCTACAGGTGGGTCTATACCTGTCCATATCTTAAATGATGCCGAACCCTGATATACAAGCATCTTTATGCCATTCAAGGTCCTTGCCCCCTGAGCCTCTGCGATCTTCAAGAACTCAGTCTTAGGAGGGTTATAAACAAGGTCTATAGCAGTTGTCTTTTTGGCAATTATTGAAACTGGAACTCTTAACTCTTTCCCTATACCTTCCATACCAAGGGGGGTTGCATTTACTATGATATCCATAACCCCTAAAGAATCCAACTCATCGAAGGGGACAAATGTTATCTCCCTATAGAATAGGTCGTTCAAAAATCTTATAAGCTCCTTAGCCCTCTCCTCGGTCCTATTTGTAATATATAGATCCTTAACATTGAGTCTGCACAGGCTATAAGCCACTGCCTTACCTGCCCCGCCAGCGCCTATAAGCAGGGCTGAAGAGCTGGATATATCAAGCCCTTCCAGACATTTCTCAAACCCATATACATCTGTATTGTACCCTATAAGTTTTTCCTCGGTCACCTTTATCGTATTAACAGCTTTTAAGACTCTTGCCTCCTCAGATAGCTCATCAAGGTAAGGGATGACTGCATTCTTATGAGGTATGGTAACATTAACGCCAAGAATGTTTGTATACTTAAGACCTTTTACAAAATGTTCTATGCCCTCAGGTTTCACATCAATGGCAATATAACAGCAGTCGATTCCAAGGTGCCTAAAGGCTCTATTATGCATTACTGGTGACATACTATGCTTAACTGGATGCCCTATTACAACTGCTATCTTAGTCGAACCCTTTATCTCCATAGCTCTCTATTATAAATATATCTTTGGATAAATTTCAAGTGATTAAGCAGAGCCAACATTGAACCTTTAAAATTCAGGGATGTAAATCTCATCTATCTCTCTCCAGCGGGCTTCCCTGATCTTAACATTCCTTATCTGTATATGACTGCAATAGGCTTCAAAACCAACCTTCGCATACTTCTGATTATCTATCGGATCAGGATCAGTAACCTCCAGCAGTAATCTATCGTCAGCACATATAAAGCAGTGTCCGTTTATACTTCCACCCAATATCCTGTAGATCCTCCCAGGCTCAAAGTTAAAAAGAGGAGTACAGTTCAATTATAATTACAACTACTATATCATAGGACTAAAGATCCGGTAAAGTGATAAAAGGGACATCATCTGACCCCAGGGGGATATAAAATCTCTATAAAATCTTATGAAGGGAGATGATTCAAGATGAAAAAGTTATGGTTGTTGGCTGTTTGGATATGCTATATTTCTGATAAGACTTGTAGATGATAAGGAAGGTATAAGACTGGTATTAACTTTTAACAGGTCTATCTTTAACAGTCTTAAGGACAGGATTTTTAAAGAATTTTCCCAGACTATAAGTGCAGATGATATGTCTCTCGATATAAATCTTGTAAATGACCTGAAGAACGATATAACTTTAGATGTACAGGGTGTCTATATAGACAAATATCCATGCCCATTCAGGTCAAGATATATATTGGGAAGAAGGGAGAAGGTAAACATAATCTTCTCAGATGTCCTGAGGGACTACCTGATAAAGTCTGGTGATGCAGAGTTTGCCTATATAATTCTAAAATAGAAGAGTTAGTGGGGCAGGCATTTGCCTGCCCC
>OGCH01000667.1_pt1 | contig 16255 bp, 17 predicted proteins | sample 1570111 | NCBI WGS metagenome assembly OGCH01 (sample SAMN03436243, study PRJEB24508) | hot springs metagenome | biome: Desert Springs; feature: Hot Springs; material: Water | place: USA: Great Boiling Spring, Nevada | collected 2008-12-01 | depth 0 m m | reverse complement strand
CTGAAGGGGGCAATCTTTTGATTGTAGAAAGCGGACTACAAATGTTTGGGCTTTCAGCCTGAGGATGGTTTAGGACATTTATGTTGGTTGACCCTCTAAAACAATTTCAGCGATAAAGCCTGTTTTTGGCGGGGAGATATTGGTAAGCTTTAGCTTCCCTCCATGGGCTTTAGCTATGGTTTCAACCAGAAAAAGTCCTAAACCGAGCCCTTTACCCAGGTATCTTGCTCGATAAAAAGGCCGGGTAAGAAAAGGGATCTCATCCTCAGAAACACCAGGACCTTCGTCTTCTACCCGAAAGTATGCTTTATCCTGAATTTTCTTAACGGAAATCCAAACTCTTTTCCCTTCGGGAGAAAACTTTATGGCATTTTCTACAAGGTTGAAGAGGGCTTCCAAAAAGAGTTCTGGGTCTACATTGAGGATAAAATCTTCTGGACAATCAAAGATTAGCTTTATATCTTTCTCCTCGGCGAGCTCATCTGTTAGTGTTTTAAGGTCTGCAAGAAGTTCGGAAACTTTGACTTTGCGTTTTTCAACTTTTAGCTCTTTAACAAGAACAGAGCTCATCTGAAAGAGCCTCTTTACAAGGTTTGAAAGGTTGATAATCCTTTCCACTAACTCTGCGATCCCCTCGGCAACTATTTTTGGAGAAGCACCTTTTTTGACTTCTGCTAAAAGAGCTTCTGCCTTCGTTTGGGTAACAGCTATCGGGGTCTTAAGCTCGTGGGAGAGGTAGGATATGGCAAAACGATACTCTTCTTTGAGGGTTTGAAGGTCCGTCTTGTCGATAACATAGACGATGATAGGATTTTTCCCCTCAACAAAGTATTCAAAATAACTCAGCTTGTTTTTATCTGCCCTTGAAGAAAAGCCATGATAATTGGGTTTTAGCTTTAAACCTGGGAGAATGGTTGTGATGAGTTTATTCTTGCCGTAACCAAAAACATAGTAGGCTTTGCGGTTTTGTTCTAAAACTTTCCCTTTCTCATCGCAAAGGAATATAGGGATGGGTGCTTCAAGAAAGATAGGCAAGTCAACCGCTTCAATAGGAACTACCTTTTTGGGTGAGAGCCTTGGCTTTAGCTTTTCAAGGAACCTTTTAAATGCTTTGATCATGAAGGCTCAACTTTGAAACGGTAACCGTAGCCTCGGACGGTTTCCAAGCAATCCTTAAAAGGTCCAAGCTTTTTTCGGATTTTAGCGATAAAGGCATCAACAGTACGGTCAAAAACTACCCTTTCATCCCTCCAGACGGCCGATAAAAGCTCATCCCTTGAGAGGGCAGCCCCCTCATTCTCCGCAAGGGTAAGAAGTATCTTAAACTCCATTGGAGATAAGGAGAGAGTTTCTCCGTTGAGTAAAACTTCTCTTTTAAGCTTGTTGATAACCAATTGATTAGACCCCATTTTGAATGTCAGAGTTGAAGCCTCCCTTGGTTTTTCTAAACCCTTTGCTCGGGCTAAAACTTTCTTAATCCTGAGAGCAAGCTCAACTAAACTAAAGGGCTTCTCAAGGTAATCATCAGCTCCAAGCTCAAGTCCTCTTATTCGGTTTATATCTCCTGACCGGGCGCTTAAAATGATGATGGGTGTGCGCTGCAGACTTTCTGATTGCCTAAAAAACTTAAGAAGCTCAAGACCGTCTCCATCAGGTAAATAAAGGTCAAGAAGGATTAAATCCCAGCTCCTTTTAACCTGAAAAAGAAGGAGAGCTTGAGAAAAGCTGTAGGCTTGGTCAACGTCATATCCAAGCTCTTTAAGATGAGAAGAAACAAGTTGAGATAGCTCTCTCTCATCCTCAATGTAGAGAATCCTTGCAGTGTCCATCTCTCTAACTCTAAAAGATTATTTTAAGCTTCAAATACGTTCCGCTTCTCCAAGCCATAAGTTTTAAATTCAAAGCTCTTGTGTATTCTAAAAGAAGAGCTCCTTCAAAGTCCCTCTCTGGGAGCAGCTCTATTAAGTCTTTTCCTAAAAATTCACAAAATATATCGGTGTTTGAAATACGGATTACTAAATTTCCTTGAGAACATCTAACCCAGAAGAACTCTTCAAGCAAAAAGAGAAGCAGTAAATCCTTACTTTTAGTCAAAGCACCATCAGGGGCTATGAGTTCAAGAGTTATTCTCTTTAAGTTTAGCCTTTCTTTTATTAGCCAGAGGGTTAAGCTTGGGTCTAAGCCTTCAAAAACTAAATTAAGGGAAGACACCTTATCTTTTTCCTTCAAGGCTAAAAAGGTTTCTAAAAGGAGGTGATATCTTCTTAAGGCGAGCTCCGCTCTATCCAATTTTGATTTCCTCTCCGTAGGGTCTAACATAAGAACTGTTTGTACAAAGGCTAAGGGGGCGATGAGTTTATGAAGAATCACATCAAAGGGTATTTGTTCAAGGGTAGGAAGTGTAAAGTTCTCAGAGAGGTTCAAAGCGGTAGCCCTCTCCCCAGATGGTTTTTATGTATTTTGGCTTTCTTGCTGAGTCTCCAATTTTTTGTCTTAGTCTTCTTATTAAAACATCGATGGAGCGAGACTTTTTTTCTTCTCCGGTTAGAAGTTTTACGAGGTCTGCTTTTAGGATTATCTCGCCAGGTCTTTTAAGGAAAAGCTCCATTATTTTAAACTCGTAGGGTGTAAGCTTTAGCCTTTTTCCTTGAAAATAAATCTCCTTTCCTTTGGTATCAAGGATAAAATTTCCAACCACTAAAAACCTCTGAGGTGGAAGATAGGTTTTTGCACCAAGAAGTTTTTCAGCTCGGAGCACGAGTTCCCTTGGGTTGAAGGGCTTTGGCAGGTAGTCATCAGCTCCAAGGGAAAGCCCAAGCACCCGGTCAGCCTCCTCCTTTCTAACGGATATCATGATGATAAGGAGTCTTGGGTCAGCCTCTTTTAGCTCTTTTACAAGAGCAATCCCGTCTCCGTCAGGAAGTAGCCGGTCTATGATGTATAGGTCATACCTTTTGTTTGATAGAAGTTCTCTTGCTTTAGCTAAGGAATGGCAAACCTCAACTTGAAAGCCAAGGGCAGAAAATTCCTGGGCTATAAGGTCAGAGTAATCAGGGTCGTCCTCAAGGATGAATACCCTCCAAGGAAAATTTTTTTCAATGGCTCTCATTTGTTCTTTTTTTAAATTTTAGACCTTACCGAATAGTTGTTAATACATTGTGAAAGTGAATAACCAAAATAAAGGTTTGGGTAAAAAAGTGTTTACAAATTGCCGTTATTTTAAAATTAAATAAGACTTCAGTTTTTGACTATGCCAATAAATTTGGGAAAGGGGGAAGCATATGACGAAAATAGCTTTTATCTGCACGGGAAACTCGGCACGGAGCCAGATTGCTGAGGGATATGCTAAACACTTGGCAAAGCTCTATAACCTTGAAGTAGAAATCTACTCTGCTGGCTCAAAGCCTGCTCCTTTAGTTAATCCTTTAGCCATAAAGGTAATGGCAGAGGATGGAATTGACATTTCATCTCAATACCCAAAACCTTTAGAAGAAATCCCCCTTTCTGACCTTGACCTTGTGATAACCCTCTGCGGAGATGCCAAGGAAACCTGCCCTTATGTGCCATATCAGCGGAGGGAGCACTGGGGACTTCCAGACCCTGCAAAGGCAGAGGGAACAGAGGAAGAAAAGTTGGAGATATTCAGAAAGGTTCGGGATGAGATCAAGACACGGGTAGAAGACCTTATGAAAAGGCTTAAAGAGAAGAAGTCTTTCTAACCCTTAGAATGTAGAGCTTTTGTGTAGTTCTTAAGGAGTTCGTAAAGCTCAGAGGGAAGTCTTTTTGCCTTCAAGTCTTTCCCAACGGGCACGTGAACGGTGTAGCCCTGCACTAACAGGTCCTCCTTTCGTAAAATCCTGTAATCAAATCTTAATTTTAGGGGTTTTACTTCTGTTAGGACAGTTTCAATCTCTAAGAGGTCGTCGTAGAAGGCTGGACTTTTATATCTTGCAAAGACTTCAACGACAGGTAGAATGACCTGAAAGCGTTCTTCTATTTCTCTATAGGGTATGCCTACAGCTCTTATCCATTCGGTTCTTCCAACCTCAAAGAGCCGGAGGTAGTTTCCGTAATACATTACACCTCCGCAATCGGTGTCTCCATAGATTACTCGGTAGGGTGTTTTAACGACCATCTTTTCCTCCTACTTTCCAAAGGTAATTATTACCACGCCAAGGAGCATTAGAAAGGCTCCGGTTAGTCGAAAACTAATGTATCTTTCTTGAAAAAAGAGATACCCAAGGATCACCGCAAAGAGGATGCTTGTTCTCTTTAGGGCGATCATGTAGGCTGTTTCAACAAGGCTTAGGGCAAGCATGTGACAAAGGCACATAAGGGCTTGCGTTCCGCCAACGAGCAAGACTTCCCGCAAGCTTGTCCTGCATAATTCTGAAGCCCTTATTCCACCAAAGGCTTTCGCAAAGATTAAGCCTGCAATTCCAAGGGCTGAAAAGTAAAAGCTTGCGAAAAAGACAGGCTCAGAAAGTAAAAGGGCTTTTTTCCCGAGAACTGAGGTTATGCCGTAGATAAAGGCTGTGATTAAAAGGTATCTACTCCCTTTTTCTTTGTAGATTCTAAAAAAAGGGTCAAAAAGGCTTTTTCTCTCCGGAAGATGGATAAAGTAGCTTCCAAGGACGATGAGCAAAATCCCTGCAAATCCAGCATGGCTTACCCTTTCTCCAAGGATTAAATAGCCTGTTAACACAACAAACACCGGAGTAAAGGATAAAAAGGGAAGACTTGCCGAAAGAGGAGAAGCTTTAATGCCTTTCATGTAGAAAACTGTTGCTATCATCTCAAGAGAAAGCAAGAGGGAAACTACAAGGAGGAAAGATGGGGTAAAGAAGGCAAGGGCTTTTTTAGTGAGTAAAAAATAAAGAAAAACCGGTATAAGGAAGGGGAGACTTCCGAAGGTTCTGGCAAAGAGCATAACATAAGCTCCTTGCGAAGAAAGATACTTCTTGTTTAAGGCGTCGCTTAAGGCAACAAAAAAGCCAGCCAGAATAGAAAGGATTGCCCAAAGAGGCATTAGGACCCTATGACGAGGACTTTAGCCCCCTTTATCTTACCTTCCTTAAGGTCAAACAGGGCTTGCAAGGCAGATTCAAAGGGATAGGTTATGACCTCGGGCTTTAGTTTAAACTTAAAAGCTATCTCCAAAAACTCCTCTATGTCTTTTCTCGTTATGTTGGCAACAGATTTTACCTCCCTTTCAAGCCATAAGTCCCGAGCATAGTCAAGGTTTAAGAGATAGTCCTTATCTACATCTTCTTTTCTGATGTTGTTAATTACAAGGCGCCCAGCTGGTGCCAGATGTTGCAAAAGAGAAAAAGGTGGCTTCCACACAGGAGTGGTATCAATGATTGCAGAAAATTTTTCAGGGGGAGCTTCTCCAAAGTCTAAAGCTAAGTCAGCACCAAGCTCTAAGGCTAATTCTCGCTCCTTAGGATTCCGGGCATACACAAAGACTTTAAGCTCTGGATAAAGACCCTTTGCCATCTTTAAAACCAAGTGGTTTGAAGCACCAAACCCACAGAGGCAGAGGACTTCATCCTTTATTCCTTTAATATTGGTAAGCTTTAAAGCTCTATAACCTATTGCGCCAGCGCAGAATAGCGGAGAAACCTCAACAGGAGGAAATCCTTCGGGGATTTTGAAGGCAAAATCTTCCTTTATCTTGAAATATTCGGCGTAGCCACCATGAGCGTCCTTTCCGGTTCCCTTAAATTCTCTACAGAGGTTTTCTAAGCCTTCTTTGCAGAATTTGCATCTACCGCAGGTTGAATAGACCCAGCCTGCTCCAGCCAAGTCTCCGGGCTTAAACTTTTTAACACTTTTGCCAACCTCAACAACCCTTCCCACTATTTGATGGCCAGGGATGATGGGCAGAAAGCTTGGCTTAGCCCGTCCTTCTATCTCGTCAAGCTCGGTATGACATACCCCACAGGCAAGGACTTTGACCAAAATTTCATCCTCAGAGATTTCAGGCTCCGGATACTCTACAAGAGTTAAAGAGTCTTGGCTTAATGGACCGATTTTAGCTATTACCCAAGCCCGCATAGTTTTATAAAAATTAGCACCTTTAAGAAACTTCTCAAGAAAAAAGGACGGCTGGTCAAAAATCATTGCAAACATACCTTGCCATGCTGAGACAATGTCAACGAAACCAAAAGACCCCTGAGAGATCCCTCGCTTCGCTTAGGAATACCGGAGGAGGGAGAGAAGGAATTTTAAACAGACTCCGCTAAGTAGGGGAACATAAACAGGGCTCGGTGTAGCAAAAAAGGTTAAGATTTGTCAGTTGAAGATTAAAAATTGGTGTAAAATAGATGTTATGCAAGTTACGCTTTCTGAGCTTTTTCTTTCCTTTTTTAAGCTTGGCTTGACAGCCTATGGTGGACCGGCAATGGTTGCCTACATACGGGAGCTTGCTGTTCAAAAAAAGGGATGGCTTGACCAAAGAACCTTCAATGAAGGGGTAGCCCTTTCCCAGATAGTTCCAGGTCCTATCGCCATGCATGTTGCAGGTTTTGTAGGAGTAAAGCTAAGAGGGATTTTTGGGGGTATCACTGCCTACATTTCCTTCGCTATGCCAGCCCTAATCCTCATGCTCTTTCTTAGCGCTCTTTATCAAAAAACCTCAAACCTTCCACATGCTATCTCCCTTTTCAACGGTCTAAAAGTAATAGTCGTTGCCATCGTCGCCAATGCCTTCTTGAGCTTTACAAAATCCATCATAAAGTCTAAGGTTGAATTTTTAATAGCTTTAGGTTCTTTTCTTCTTCTATTGATTGGTATAAGTCCTTTTCTTGTTCTTATTTTTTGCTTTCTCTTTTCCCAAGCTTTGTTTAAAGATAAACCGATGTCTTTAGAAACTTCAGCTACACATCCAATCAGTTTAACTGGAATTCTATTTTTATTCTTTAGCCTATTCTTAGTATTGATTTTACTTAATTTTTTTAATACCGAACTTTATCAGCTTAGTTTAATCATGGTCAAAATAAATTTATTTGCCTTTGGAGGAGCTTATACTGCTTTACCGCTTATGCTTCATGAAATAGTAGAAAATATGAAATTGCTTGATAGCAAAACTTTTATGGATGGTATTGCCCTTGGACAAATTACTCCAGGACCCATCTTAATAACAGCAACCTTTGTTGGATATATAGTTAATGGACTTTCTGGTGCTATTTTAGCTACAATTTATGGTTTTACTCCTTCTTTTTTAGTATACATGCTATCAACTAAAATTGCTGATCGAATAAGAAATAATCCTATCTTTTTAAGAGGTAAAAGAGGAATTTTAGCCTCCTTTTGTGCCCTTTTACTTTTTGCCTCCTTTAAATTAGCTTTTTCGATTGATTGGAATATCATTAAAATTCTTTTTTTCATCACAAGCCTCATTTTTCTCTATAAAGGCGTTAATATTTTTTATGTAGTAGTAATTGGAGGAGCACTCTCTATATTTTTGTTCAAATGATCTATAAGCTTTAGGAGGCGAAATGATGATTAAAGATTTTATAAACAGATTAGAAAGAATTTTCGAAAAATTTCTATGGTATTCTCGTCTTATAATTATTATTGCAGTAATTTGTACTGTTTTTTCTTCTTTTATATTGATCTTAATTGGTAGTTTTAAAGTCTACTTAGTATTAAAAGGGATAATCTATGCCTTTTCTGATGAAGAATACTATTTCCAATTTTACAAAAAGGCTATCGCTAATATAATTAGCGCAATTGATGTTTACTTAATTGCTACTGTTCTAATTATTTTCGGTATAGGTTTATACGAACTTTTTATTAGTAAGATTGATGAAATTGAGAAAGACAAAAAATCTTCTCAAATCTTATTAGTGCATTCTCTTGATCAGTTAAAAGATAAGCTTGCAAAAGTAATTGTGATGGTTCTTATTGTTACCTTTTTTAAACATTCTATAAACTTTGTTTATACCGATTATTTAAATTTACTTTATCTTGCCATCGGAATCCTTTTGATCTCTTTAGCTGTTTATTTTTCTGCAAAGTTTGATAAAAAGAATAATGAGTAATCGTCCAATCTGAATAGTTGTCTAACTTTTCTCTTCAGGAAGAATAATCAGGGTTATCTCTCCCTTTATGTTTTCCCTTTCTTTGAGTTCAGACAAGCTGCTATATCTTAGTTCTTCGTAAAGTTTGGTGATTTCTCGAGCAAGAAAGCATTGTCTTTCTCCAAGCTCTTCATAAAGGGCAGATACTTCTTTGTTAAACCTATGGGGTGAAATGTAGACCACAACTGGTAACTCAAGGTGAAAGTACTTCAAGGCCTCCTTTAAATCCTTTTTCTTCCTTGGAAGAAAACCCAAGAAAATAAATCCTTTACCTCCATCAATTCCGCTTGCCTGAAGGGCTGCTGTCAAAGCGGAAGGACCGGGAATTGGCTCAACCTTTATGCCCTCTTCATGCGCAGCCCTAACAAGCAGTGCTCCTGGGTCAGAAATAAGCGGAGTTCCTGCTTCAGAACAGAGAGCAACCTTTTTGCCATCCTTCAAAAGAGTCATTATTCTTGGAAGCCTTTCCTTTTCTACTCCTTTGTAATAGCTTATGAGCGGTTTTTTGGGTATGTTGTAGTAGCGAAGAAGGTTTGCCGTTTTCCTCGTATCTTCACAGACGATAACGTCAACCTCTTTCAACACCCTCAACGCTCTTAATGTGATATCCTCAAGGTTTCCAATAGGGGTTGCTACGACAAAAAGGGTTCCTGCCATAATATAAATTCTATCATGTTTTTGGTTGCTATCATTCAATAAGAATAAAACAATGAACTTAGTCTTGAGGAACTAAAAAGGAGAGGTAAAATTTTACTTAAATTCAATAAACTCCTTGGTCATGGAAGACTGCATTCTTTTATCTCACGGGGGAGGGGGAGAGGAAACTCAAGCCCTTATCTCTAATCTAATTCTTTCTTATTTTAATAACCCTTTGCTTTCGCGTTTAGAGGATGCAACACCTCTTGAGTTTTCCAATTCCCGGCTTGCTGTTACTACAGACTCCTTCACCGTAAAGCCTATATTTTTCCCTGGTGGCAACATCGGAAAACTCTCTGTTTGTGGAACCTTAAACGACCTTTTAGTGATGGGAGCCAAACCACGGTACTTAACCTTAGCGCTTGTGCTTGAGGAGGGGCTTCCTATTTCTACGCTTAAAAGTGTCCTTGAAAGCATAAAGGAGGAGGCAGAAAGAAACGAGGTCTTAGTCGTAGCAGGGGACACAAAGGTTATGCCAAAGGGAATGCTTGACGAGATAATCATCAACACCACCGGAATTGGCGAGATAATTAAGCCCGGTCTTTCCTGCAGAAACTTAAAAGAAGGCGATGTGATCCTTGCCACAGGACCTCTGGGCGACCATGGGGTTGCCATTCTTTCTCGTAGACAGGGCTTTGAGTTTGAAGTTCCCGTAATTAGCGACTGTTCAAGCCTTAGAGAGCCATTGTTAGCTTTGTTTTCAGTAGATGTGGAGTTGCATGCCCTAAGAGACCCAACAAGAGGAGGATTAGCAAGCGTGCTTCATGAATGGGCTATGGCTTCTCAGGTAGAAATTTTGGTGAGAGAGGAAGACATCCCCGTAAGGGAAGAGGTCAAGACTTTTTGCGCAATCCTTGGGCTTGAGCCCTATCATCTTCCCTCAGAAGGGAGAGCCATCATTGCGCTCCCTGAGCCTGAAGTTGATAGAGCTTTAACCATCCTGAAGAAGTTTCCTCTTACCTCGGAGACAAAGATTATAGGAGTAGTAAAGAAAAAGACTCTACAGCCACGGGTCCTCATCGAAACCGTCCTTGGAACCACAAGAATTATGGATACTTTGGTAGGCGAAATGTTACCCCGGATCTGCTGATGCATGAAGGCTATCTCTTCATGAACCTTCTTCGCTCCATTGAAGAACAAACAAAGCCCTTTCAGCCTTGTAGAATAACAAAGGTTGTTCTCCTTGTGGGTGAATATTCAGGCATAGATTTTGACTACCTCAAAAGGGTGGTCGAGACCTTTAAAGAAGGCTCTGTCTTAGAGAATGCGGAAATCATCTTAATGCAAGACCCTTTACGCGTCTACTGCCCATCATGTAGGATTGAAACAACAAACTATGAGGCTAAAGCTTGTTGCCCTCTTTGTAAAAGCTTTGATGTAGAAATCAGAGGTGGTCTTGAGCTTATCTTAGCCTCCTTAGAAGTTGAAAGGGATGAAGACGGAACGGATAATCATTAAAGGGGTTGTTCAAGGAGTAGGTTTTCGCCCCTTCCTTTATCGTTTAGCAAATAGGTTGGGCTTAAGTGGAATAATCAAAAACACTCAATCAGGTGTAGAAGTCATAGTTTCCGGAAAGGAAGAAAATCTTAATCAATTTAGAAAAGCCATTCTTGAAGAAAAGCCCCCGAATGCCTTCATTCGGGAGATAACTGTAGAAGAAATTTCAAAAGATGTTTTTCAACTGAGCATTGGAGAGGGCTTAAAAGGGATAAGGATAGTTAAGGATGATGATGTCACTGAGGTTGAGCTTGACCTTCTTCCCGATTTAGCCATCTGTCAGGACTGTCTTATGGAGTTTAACGACCCAAAAAACAGGCGTTATAGGCACCCTTTTATTGCCTGCACAAACTGCGGTCCTCGCTATGGAATGCTTATTCGCCTCCCCTATGAGAGAGAAAACACCACCATGGGTTATTTCCAACTTTGTCCAGACTGTCAGAAAGAGTACACTGACCCCATGAACAGAAGGTTTCATGCTGAAGCCATAGCTTGTCCAAATTGTGGTCCAAGGTTGGTCCTTTATCAAACTAAGGTTGATGAACCCATAGCTTGGGATAGAGAAGCTCTTATCCTTGCAAGGAGTTTCATCATCCAGGGCAAGATCCTTGCCGTAAAGGGGCTAACAGGGTTTCATCTCATCTGTCGAGCCGACAAAGGAGAAGTAGTAAGAGAGCTAAGGCGAAGAAAAAGGAGGCCAAGCAAGCCCTTTGCCGTCATGTTCCCAAGCCTTGAACTTTTAAAAGAGTACTGTTTTGTTGACGCGGAGGATTTAAGGCTTATGGAATCCCCTCAAAGCCCAATAATCTTAATTCCTGGCAAGAAGCTTTTACCAAAAGAGGTTGCAGAAGGCATTAGTCTCGTTGGTGCCATGCTCCCCTACACTCCAATTCATCTTTTTCTTCTTGAGGGTCTTTCTTTTCCTGTGATTGCAACTTCGGGGAATTTTTCAGACGAGCCCCTAATCTTTGAAGAAGAAAGGGCAATGAAAACCCTCGCAGAGGTTGCAGATTACTTTTTAGTTCATGATAGGAAAATTTTGCGAGGTTCTGACGATTCAGTTCTAAAGAAGGTAGGAAAGGTTTACATCATGATAAGGAGGGGAAGGGGTTATGCACCCTATCCTCAGATGCTTACCTTTACTACCCCTTTACACATTCTTGCCTTAGGTGCTGAGGAGAAAAATACTTTTACTTTAGGTTTAAAAAACCGCCTCATTGTAAGTCCCCATGTTGGCGACCTTGCCAATCCAGAGACTTTTGATTACTTTGTTAAACTTATTGATGATTATTTAAACATCTACCGGATAAAAAACTTAGATTTTATCGTTAGCGACCTCCATCCTGGATATCAAAGCACAAGGCTTGCAAAAGCCTTGGCTAAAGAAAGGGGCATCCCTCTTGTTCAGGTTCAGCATCATCATGCCCATCTTTTATCAGTGCTTGCTGAGGAAGGAATAGTGCCTGAGGAGGAGTTTCTTGGCTTTAGCTGGGATGGAACTGGCTTTGGTTTGGATAGGACCGTGTGGGGCGGGGAGACACTTTTGCTTCAGGGTTTAGAGTTTAAAAGAATTAGAAGCTTTAGACCCTTTCGTTTGATTGGCGGCGAAAGCGGTATTAAGGACATAAGAAAAATTGCCCTAAGCCTACTCTTTGAGGTCTATGGAGAGACAGCCCTTGAGCTTTCTCATCCTTTGATAAGGAGTTTTTCTGAAAAGGAGTTAATCATGATATATAGAGCCTGGAAATCAATGGATAAAGGGGTGTACAGTTTTCCGTTATGTAGTTCCTGCGGAAGACTTTTTGATGCTATAGCAGCCTTAGCTGGCGTCTGCTATAAAAACACATACGAAGGGGAAGCTCCAATGAAGCTTGAATCATTATACAATCACCAACTTAAAGGGGCTTTCCCTTTCCTTTTAAAGGAGAATTTTTTCTTTGATTGGGAGCCAATAATCAGAGAGGTCGTTGAAGGAGGCCTAACCCAGGAAGAGATTGCTACCTATTTTATCAATTCTTTGGCTGATTTTCTCTGCAAAACCGTGGTTGAACTCTCCCAAAGTAAAGTCATCATCTCTGGAGGAGTTATGGTAAACGGTCCCCTCTTAAAAAGGATCTTAGAGACCCTTGAGCTAAAGGGCATAAAAGTTCTAAGGAATAAGAAGTTTCCGCCTCTTGATGGGGGTATCTCTCTTGGGCAAGCTTACTACGGCATGCTTTCATTTATTTTTTCTAACACAAGTTGACAGAGCCTCGGAATATTCTTTTTTACTTCCTCCGATAATTCTGTTCCGACTTCCAAAGACTTTGGCTCCATCCCAAGGATAAAGATCCTTTTTGGTTTCTCCCCCTTTAGATGAAGGATAGAAAGAATGTCGGAAAAAGATATTTCATGGGTTGATATTTTTTCTAAGAGGTTTTGATTGGTTAAGATTTCCTCGGAAAAGCAATAGATTGTGCCAGGCTTTTTACCAAGGGTTATGGCATCGATGACGATCAAAACATCAAGGGAGGCTAAGATGGATAATAGCGAGAGCCCCCCTGTTCCTCCATCAACAAGTTCAACTTCAGGGGGTAGTTTGCAGTTTTCCTCAAGCCATCTTAGGGCATATACCCCAAGCCCTTCGTCGGAAAGTAGGATATTCCCTAACCCTAACACCAATAATCTTTTCATGGATAAGCTATTATAATGTAAGAAACCCCTCCCTGGGAGGGGGCAGGGAGGGGAGGAGGGGGTTTGGGGATTTATGTGATTGGAGTGAGGAGGGGAGCTAATTTAAGCTTTAAGGGGCACATAAAGCAGTTTTAAGGTACTATACCCAAAAGTTTTAGCCCAAGATAACCATATCCCACAACCGCTACCCTTTTTACCCAGATAGGACTTAATCTTTTAGAAATCCTTGGACCAATAAAACCTGCTGACACTGCACCTATTGCCATAATAAGAAACAGCATTACATCTGTCTGTCCAAAGAAGTAGTATCTTGAGGAAGCCATGAGGGTATTAAAAAAGATAGCTAAAAGGGAGCTACCCACTACCACGTAAATAGGAAGACCCATGATAACTGTCATCAGGGGAACAACGAAAGGCCCGCCTCCAAATCCTCCAAGACTTGAAGCTACAGCAATGATAAAACCTCCAAGGGCTCCAACCACCATGTTTGCCTCAAATTTTTCTCCCCAGAATTCAATCGTCATCTTCATGGTTTATACCTCCTTTTAAGATTTTTGTTCCCTTTGAGCCTTGGCTGCAGCAGCACGTCTTTTGAACTCTTCAAGAATGGCTTTCTCTTTCTTTGACTTCTCAATATAGCCCGGTGTAGTCTGCCAGAACATCAGGGCTGCAAGTATCAATAGGACAATACCAAACACAAACTTGTATTCAGCCAAGGTGATAAATTGGTTCAAAAGCGGACCAAAGAATCCACCCAAAGCCATAAAGATACCAACAGTGATACCAAGTTTCAAGTTAATGAAGCCAATTTTAGAATAGTTGTATATACCAGCGCCCTGGCTGAAGAGAACCGAAGGCATAACTGAACCAGCTACAACAGGGTGAGGTATGTCATAGATCAGAATAAGAAGAGGATTGAGGATGAACCCACCACCTGCACCCATTATTACCCCGAAGGTACAAATAGCAAGAGCTAAAATTAGTGGACCAAAAAGGTTAATCGATGTTCCCGCAACTGGGAAATAATACTTCGGGAAGGACACGTCACAAGTAAATTTAGCAGGCTCGCTTTTGATCTCCTTATCAACAACTGCTATGACAGAGAAGGCTCCTTTGGGGGCATTCTCAGGAAGCTTGAAATTTACTGAAAAAGTACCATCCTCATTGGTTGTAATTTTTTGTAGGACAAAAAGTTTTTCAAGCTTTCTCATACGGGCTTGTAAAAGACGGGCAGATTCTTTTTTAATGTCCTTTTTGTCAGTAAGGCTTGGTAAAGGCTCTCCCCTTGAACCGATGATTGTTCTGACAATGCTTGTTTTCCAAACCTTTATCTCAGAAATAAGTTTAGGCGGAGTTATGTAAGCAAAATCAGCATTTGTTTGCTTCAAAAATTCACCGATTTTCCACTTTTTATCGGCTTTAAACTTGGCATAGATCTCTTTGACTGGTCTTTCTTCGACGGTACCGTTCTTTTCTACTTTGGCTACATAATCTTCATTAATAATTATAGTATAAAACGCAGGCACTTCTTTAGTTAGGTAGAACTTAAACTCCTTTCGGTCAAGCCTTCCTACTTGAACCTTGGCTTCTGTGGAGGCAATCTCAATGAAGTTGACCTTCATTCCCGGCGGAACTTTACCCGTAATCTGGATAGTATCACCGCCTTTGTACTTATCCCTGTCAATTTTTATCTCTACCTTTGGAGGTTCAGCAGGCTTTGCCTGAGGCTCAACCTGCTTCTCCTGAGAAAAGCAAGGCATGCTAAAAAACAAAAACACTGAAAAGGAAAACAATAACAAAAAACCAAACTTAAGACGTTGCCAATACATCATGCCCCACCTCCTAAGTTTTTTTAATTCACAGAAATTGAATACAAAAAATATGCCCAAAAATTTGACCTAACTAATTTAATTAAGCTTTGCCCCTTCTTGCCCTGAGTGTTCCAAAGGGAACAGGTACTGTTCCATTTGGAACAATAATTGTTCCAAATAGGACACCTGTTCCCCTGATTAGCTGGAAAATAATTAGGTATAAAACTTGCTATATAAAAAGGAAAAGATAGGAGGTTTGCAACTAGGATTGCCAAATAATGTTATTCAGAGAAGTATTTATTTTTGAGGTAGGTGCCAAAGATATGCCATTACAGAAGATAAGGAGGAAGTTGTTTAGAAACTAATTAGGAGGGTTGATATGGGAGAAAGGCGTGAAGTTTATAGTTTGTGTTGTATGTGCACTGGAAGATGCCCTATTCTTGTTGAGGTTGAGGACGGAATAATTAAACATATTTGGGGAAATCCCCATGTTTTTGGAGCTAAAGCCCTCTGTCCCAGGGGAGCAGCAGGAATTGCCTTTGAGTATGACAATGAGCGACCTCAATACCCGATGATCCGTGACGGAGAAAGAGGTTCAGGGAAATGGAGACGGGTTAGCTGGGATGAAGCCTTAGATTTTATAGCCGATAAACTAAAAAAGATCATAGCAGAAGATGGGGCAAAGGCTATAGCACTTAGCGACAGGGGAGGACCACATACAGAATTACACAAGCTATTCTTAGCTGCTATCGGGTCTCCTAACTACTTTACTCATCATGCAAGCTGTTCAAACTCCGTTCATAATGCCCACATGTCAATTGCAGGGCATGCAAGAAACACCGTTGGCTATGATTATAAAAATTGTAAATATTTAGTAGTCTTTGGTAGGAATTTGCTTGAGAGTTTAATTACCGGTGAAGCAAGAAATGTGATAGAGATGATAAATTCAGGAGGAAAGCTTGTATACATTGATGTTAGATGGACCTATACAGCATCAAAGGCTTATAAATTCTTTATGATTAATCCTGGGACTGACTATGCTTTGGCTTTGGCTTTGATAAATGTTATTGTAAATAACAACCTTTATGATGTTGATTTTGTGAATAAATATGTGCTCGGGATGGAGTATTTAAGAAGCTTTATTCAACCGTATACACCTGAGTGGGCTGAGAAAGAGACAGGAATACCTGCAGAAGAGATAAGAAGGATTGCGTATGAAGCGGCTGAGGCAAAACCATCCGTCATCTTTCATCCCGGTTGGATGACTGCTTGGACAGAAAACGATTTTTATTTTAGAAGGGCTATCTATACTTTAAACGCCCTTATGGGTAGTTATGAAGCTAAAGGTGGGATTTTTATATCTAAGGGTGCTGGTGATTGTGGATATAAGATTAAGACACCGACAAGTATTGCACCAAAGGTAACAGAAGAGAGATGCGATGGTGCAGGAACAAAGTATCCCTGGATAAGAAAAAACTGGGGAATGCTTCA
>OGCH01000666.1_pt1 | contig 16261 bp, 12 predicted proteins | sample 1570111 | NCBI WGS metagenome assembly OGCH01 (sample SAMN03436243, study PRJEB24508) | hot springs metagenome | biome: Desert Springs; feature: Hot Springs; material: Water | place: USA: Great Boiling Spring, Nevada | collected 2008-12-01 | depth 0 m m | reverse complement strand
CCAGCCGCCCGGGGGCCCGTTACCTGCGCCCGGGCTTCTGGGACCCGGAGAAGGAGCCCCTTCCCGAAGACTGGCTGGACGACGGCCACGTGAAGCGGGATAAAAGGGACCTGGTGCCCCAGAACCTCCTCCTGGACCCCTTCACCGGGGAGCGCTCCGAGGGCGGGCTTCCCTTCGCCGTGCTCCCCTCTCCCTTCCAGTTCTGCCCCACCTGCCAGGTGGCCCACTCCCGCCGGGGCGGGGAGATCAGGAAGCTTTCCGCCTTTGGCCTGGTGGGCCGCTCCACGGCCACGGACCTCCTCCTCCTCAGCACCCTGGCCACCCTGCCCGAAGGCGAGCGCAAGGTCATCGTCTTCACCGACAACCGTCAGGACGCCGAGTTCCAGGCGGGCCACTTCCAGGACCTCTTCCGCAAGGTCTTTTTCCGCCAGACGGTCCTGGAGGTGCTGGAAGGGGGTCCTGTATACCTCTCCCAGCTGGGCGAGGCGGTCCACCGGGTGTGGAGCCGGGGGGAGGCCCAGGACCTCTACGACCCCTACAGCCCCGAAGGCGCGGCCTACCGGGAGCTCCTCTCCCTGGCGGCGGTCCTCGAGGCGGCCCGCAACACCCAGCCCCACCTCAAGAACCTGGAGGCGGCGGGCCTGGTGCGCTACACCTACCGCCACCTGGAGGAGCTCCTGAAGGACGAGGCCCTTTGGGAGGGAATCAGCGCCCCTCCCGGGGTGCGCCGGGACTACCTGGTGGGCCTTTTGGACCTGGTGCGCCGCCGGGGGGCCATCCGCCACCCCCTCCTCAACCCCTATGAGTTCCGCTACCGGGTGGAGGAGCCCCTGGCCGCCCACCCCCAGGAGGTCTTCGTGGACCCCGTGGGGGCCGCCATCCTCCTGGAGGCCCGGGCCTTCCAAAGCCCCCGTTTTGGCCACACCTTCCGCCTTTACGGGGAAAGGCGGCCAAGCCTCTTTGAGGCCTGGACCATGGGGGCCCTCCGCCTTCCCCGGGAGGAGGCCCACCTTTTCCTCAAACGGGTCATCGGGGCCTTGAAGGCCAAGGGGGTCCTGGTCTCCTGGGAGTTCCCCGCCTGGGGCCGGGAGAAGGTCTTGGGGCTAGCCCTCTCCCCTTCCGCCATCCTCCTGGAAAAGACCGAGGGGCGCTTCCTCTTCTGCCCCCGGAGCACCTACACCGGCCACCTCCACGCCCTCCGCCTCTCCCCCGAGTACCCCGCCCAGGCCCTGGAGGAGCGGGAGGTTCACCCCTTCTACCGGGAGCTTTACCAGAAGAGGGTCTTTCCCCGGGCCCTCGAGGCCCGCGCCCACTCCGGCCAGGTCCCGGGGGAGGAGAGGCGGAGGCTGGAGGAGCGCTTCCGCAACCCCCAAGACCCCTTGAGCGTCCTGGTGGCCACCCCCACCCTGGAGATGGGCATTGACATCGGGGCCCTCTCCTCCATCTTCCTGCGCAACATCCCCCCCTCCCCCGCCAGCTACGCCCAGCGCTCGGGCAGGGCGGGGAGGAAGGGCCAGCCCGCCCTCATCCAGGCTTTCGCCGGGGCCCAGGGGCACGACCAGTACTTCTACCGCTTCCCGGAAAAGATGGTCCGCGGCAACATTCAGGCCCCCCGCTTCCTTCTAGACAACAAGCGGCTCCTCAAGGCCCACATCCGCGCCCTGGTCCTGGAGGTCCTGGCCCAGGAGGGCTTCTCCCTTCCCGGGAAGATGGCCCAGGCCCTGGACTACGAGGACCCCCTCCAGCTCTTTCCCCTCCGCCCCGCCTTCCGCCAGGACCTGGAGGAGCGCCTCTCCCGCCACCGGGAGGAGGCACTGAGGGCGGTGAAGGAGGCCTTCGCCAAGGAGATGCGGGACTTTCCCTGGCTGGATGAGGCCTTTGTCCGGGGCGTCCTCGAGGGCTTCCTCGTGGACATGGAGGCTGAGCTCAGGCCCTGGCGGGAGGCCTACCTGGATGCCCAGAAGCGGTACACGGAGTACGCCGTCCGCCTCCAGCACATGGGTCCCAAGCACACGGGGCGGGAGGAGGTGAAGCGGGAGGTGGAGCGGGCCGACCGGGAGCGCCAGCACCTGGTGGACATGGACTTCCGCGGCTACCTGGAAAGCCGGGGCTTCCTGCCCAACTACGCCTTTGGCCGGGCCACCACCTGGGCCGAGCTCCACACCCCCCAGGGGGAGGTGCGCACTCTGGAAAGGCCCGTCGTCATCGCCCTCACGGAGCTGGCCCCAGGCAACAGCCTCTACTACGGCGCCCGCCGCTACCATCTGGAGAGGCTTGCCTTCCTTCCCAAGGAGGAGGCCCTTCGCCCCGCCAAGGCCTGCGCCTGCGGTCATGTGGAAGAAGTCCAAGGTAGTCCCACCTGCCCCGCGTGTGGCCGGGACCTCTCGGCCACGCCCCCCAGCCTCTACCTGGCCCCGCCCCCCGTCCTGGTGGGCTTCCCCAGGCGGCGCATCAGCAGCGAGGAAGAGGACCGGGCCCGCCTGGGTTACGAGGTGGAATGGCACTGGCGCAGAAACGCTCCCAAGGTTTTCCACCACGGGAACATCCGCCTTCTTTACGAACATAACGCGCAGGTGGTGGCCCTCAACAAGGGCCTCAAGGCCTGGTTTCTGGAGGAAGAGGAGGAAAGCCCCTTGGGCCCCGGCTTCGTCTACTGCCGCCAGTGCCGCCGGGTCCTTCTCACCAAGAAGGAGCTGGAGGAGCACCCCTGGAAGGAGGGCAAGGCGGGGCGGTGCCCCATGGGGGGAACCGAGGGGGACCTGAGGCGGGGGCTTGTGCTGGAGGCCCGGGCGGAAAGCGACCTCCTGGCCCTCGAGGTCCCTCTGCCCTTGGAGGTGGAAAGAAGGCGGGCCCCCTCCTTTTACAAGAGCCTCCTAGCCGCCTTGCGCAAGGCCGCCCTCGTCACCCTGGAGCTTTCCGAGGAGGAGCTCTTCGGCTTCCTCCAGCCCACCCCCGACCCCTCCGTCCCTTACCGGGTGGTCCTGGTGGAGGGGCAGGAGGGGGGTCTGGGAGCCCTGGCGGCCCTGGCGGACTGGCCCTCTAAGGAGGAGCCCCACCCCTTCCACGAGCTCGTGGAAACCGCCCTCCGGCTCATGCACGAAGGCGAGGAGGGGTGCGAACGGGCCTGCTACGACTGCCTCATGGACTACGGGAACCAGGCGGACCACCCCCATTTGGACCGGAACCTAGTCCTGCCCCTCTTCCGCCAGCTCCTGAGGGCCGAGTTCACGGAAACGCAAGCGGACGGGGAGGATCCCTGTTTGACGAGACTGCTGAAGGCGTGCCAAAGCGAACTGGAACGGCGCTGGGTCTTGGAGTGCCATCGCCGCGGGATTTCCCTTCCGGAGCGGGCCCAGCACACCCTCCAGGTAGGGGACACCTTTACCCGCTTTGACTTCTTTTACGACCAGGGAGTGGGGGTCTACGTGGACGGCCCCCCCCACGAAGACCCCGAACGGGCCCGAAAGGACCGGGAACTCCGCCAGCGCCTCACCCTTCTTGGCGTTCCCTACGTGGTCTTCCGCGAGGGGGAACCCTGGGACGAGGCCTTCGCCGAGCTGGGCCGGCTTCTCGGCGCCGGGTCCCATCAGGGCTGGGAGGAGGCCTTGGAGCTGGTAGATGCCGCCTACCGGCCGCTCCTCGAGGGGCTTCGCTGCCTGGGGCTTCCCCCGCCGGACGAGGTGGGGGAGGACCTGGTCCAGGAGGGCCGGATCGTGGGACAGAGCATCGCCCGCTGGGGCGGCAAGCGCCTGGTGCCCCAGGGCCTCGAGGGGCTCGGCCTCGCGGTCAAACCCGACACGCCCCTCGAGGCGGTGGTGGAATACTTGAAGGGGTGAGGGGGTGTCCATGGGTGTGGCCATCGCGGACTCTTTTTACAAAAGCCTCGCAAAGCTCACCAGGGAAGAGCAGGACCGGGTGCGGGAAACCGTCTTCCTCTTCCTCCAGAACCCCAGGCATCCCAGCTTAAAAATGCACAAGCTGGAAAAACTTAAGACCAAGGGGTTCTGGTCCCTCTACGTCAACATGGACCTCCGCATCATCCTTTACGAGCACCCACAGGTGGGGTTCATTTTGGCCTACGTGGGCCACCACGACGAGGCCTACCGCTGGGCCGAGAACCACCAGGCGGAGGTCCACCCCAGGACGGGGGTCCTCCAGATCTTTCGCGTGGTGGAGGAAACCAAGGTGGTGCCCAGGGAAGTCCGCCCCCTCCTTAACTACCCCGAGGACTACCTCCTGGACCTGGGGGTGCCCCCCTCCTACATCAAGCCCCTTCGCCTCGTGGAAACCGAGGACGAGTTCTTGGAAATCCTCTCCGGTCTTCCCCAAGATGTCCAGGAAAGGCTTTTGGATCTTCAAGCGGGCAAGAAGGTGGTGCCGCCTCCCAAGGTGAGCACCCTGGAGGAGCTAGCCCAGCACCCCCTTTCCCGGCAACACCTGCAGTTTATTCGTGACCTAGGAGAACTCCGGCGGGCTTTGGATTACCCATGGGAGCGGTGGATGATTTTTCTCCACCCTGCTCAGCGGGAGGCGGTGGAACGCAACTTTCAGGGGCCTGCCCGGGTAACGGGACCTGCGGGCACCGGCAAGACCGTGGTAGCCCTCCATCGGGCGGCCACGCTGGCCCAGCGCTACCCTGAAGCGCCTATCCTCCTCACCTCCTTCAACCGCTTCCTGGTAGCCCGCCTCCGCATGGGGCTCCGCCTTCTCCTGGGGGAGGTGCCCCCGAACCTCCACGTGGAAAACCTCCACAGCCTCGCGGTGCGGCTCCACAGCCAGCACCTGGGCCCGGCCAGGATCGCCAAGGAGGAAACCTATCTTCCCTGGCTCCTGGAGGCCGGAGAGCCCACGGGCTATGAGCCCGAGTTCCTGCGCTCGGAGTTCGCCTTTGTGGACAGCTTTGGTTTATACGAGTGGGACCTATACAAAACCTTCCCCCGTAGCGGCCGGGGCGTACCCCTCACCGCCAGGGAGCGGCGTAGGCTATTTGAGGTCTTCCAAAAGGTCTGGGAACGGATGGAGGCCGAGGGGCTTCTCACCTTCAACCAGCTCCTGCACCGCTTGCGGGCCAAAGGGGAAGCGGGGGAGCTCCCCCGTTTCCGGGCGGCGGTGGTGGACGAGGCTCAGGACCTGGGCCCCGCGGAGCTCCTCTTCCTGCGCGCTTTGGTGGAGGAGGGCCCCGACGACCTCTTCTTCGCCCTGGACCCCGCCCAGCGGATCTACCGGGGGCCCCTTTCCTGGCAGGCCTTGGGCCTCGAGGTCCGGGGCCGTTCCATCCGCCTCAAGGTGAACTACCGCACCACCCGGGAGATCGCCCAGACCGCCGAAAACCTCCTCCCCCCCGAGGTGGAGGAGGAGGTGCGGGAGGTCCTTTCCCTTCTTCGGGGACCCAAGCCCACGATCCGAGGTTTCGGCACCCAGGAAAGCTGTACCGCTGACCTGGTGGCTTGGATGAGAAGCCACCTGGACTTTGGCGTCCCACCCGAGGAGATTGGGGTGCTGACAAGGGTGTGGGACCTGGCCAGACACCTCCGGGATGCGTTGGAGGCTAAAGGCATCCAGGCCACCCTCCTTTCCGATAAAGAGGAGCAAGGGGAAGGGGTGCGGGTGGGAACGGTGCACAGCGCTAAGGGCCTGGAGTTCCGAGCAGTGGCTGTGTATGGGGTCAACCACAACCTCTTCCCCCTGGAATCCTTGTTGAGGAAGGCTCCCTCAGAGCGGGATCGGGAAGCTTTGGTGGAACAGGACCGCAACCTCCTCTACGTGGCCTTTTCCCGCGCCCGGGAACATCTTTGGGTGGGCTACTGGGGCGAACCCAGTCCATTTTTAGGAGGGTGAGCCCGTTGCACGAGGTCAATCTCTTCCCCCTTCTTGTCAGCCCGGATGCTCTTCGGGTCTATCGGTACCAGCACCGAGCGCCCCAGAAGTTTTTAGCCTACCTGCGAGCGGAGGGCTTTTACGCCGAGATCCGTGGACAAGAGGTCTGGGTCTACGGGGTGGAGGACCCCCAGGCCCGGGCCCCTTTTCTTGGAACGCTCACACCACAAGGGGCAAAGGAAGCGGCCAAGGCCTTCAACGGCTACCTTCACCGCTTTCTCACCCAGAAGAGCTTTTACCGAAACGGCGGCGTGTGGTTTGACCCCGAGGACTACGTGGAAATAGCGGGCTACCTTGCCCTCGAGCCCAGGGTTCCCCTGGAGGTGCGCCTCCACCAGGGGTACTGGGTGGAGGCGGTGCGCCTCGGGGAAACCTACTTCGCCCTGGTGGATTTGGAAAAGCGAGCGCTCACGAAGGCCACTCTGGCTGAGCTCGGAGGCGAGGTGCTTCAGCGTATCAAGGCCCTGCAGGAAAGTCCCCCCCTCAAGGCCTGGGTTCCCCACCAGAGGCGGAGCTTGCCCCTGGAGAAGGCCCCCCCCGATGCCCACCTCTTCCTTCATCCCCAGGTGCTTTCGGAAATGGAGGCTCCTAAAGCCGGGGGCTCGGGTGTTCGCCGGCTCTCCCAGGACACCTTCTGGGAAAGCCAGTTCAACTTTAAGGACCTCGAGGACAAGGTGCGCCTAATCTTCCAAGGGGTACTGGACCCCAGGCCTTGGCGCATCCCCGCAGAACGCCTAGCCTCGGTGACCCACGGTGCCCTTCGCATGGGCCAAGGTTTGGGTCGCGAACCAAAGGAGGTGCTCCAAAAAGGGTTCTTCCGTCCTCCGGGGAGGGTTACCTTTCATCTGGTATTTCCCCACAAAGTCTCCGTTTCCCTAAAACGCTCCGCGGGCCAGACGCATTCCCACGTCAAGTTCAAGACTAGGGCGGAACCGGAATGGCGGGAAAGCCGTTCCGCCTACACAAAGGAAGAGGTCTCACTGGACGCTCGGGAGCTGCTCCTTCGCCATTTCGTGGACGAAAGCCTACTGGAGCGGCGCTCTGAGGGAAAACGCCTTCTCGCCTTGACCCCTTCTTTCCCACGCTTCCTGGAGATATGGGGGAGAATGGGGGCTTCTTTGGAGCTCCAGCTTCCCCCCCTAGTCTACGATCCCAAAACAGGCGAAGTCATACAAGGGGGCCCCCTTCCTGCGGACATCGCCCTTCTCCTTGCGCCAGAAGAGGTGGCCTGGAAGGTCCTGCAAGAGCTGCACGCGGCCCTGGAGGTTTCCGCCCGGATCGTAAAGTGGGTTAAACCCTCCACCCTTCTGGAACGACCGCATGTGCACGAGCTGGCCTATAACCTGGCCCGCAAGGCGGGCGGTATCCCCTTTTTGCTGGAGGGACTCACCCACCACGTGCTGGGCATCGTTCACACCCGGGATGGCTTCTTCTGGAAACTCCTCTCCCCGGAAGGGCGGCTCACCGATCAGGGCTGGGACCTGCCGCAAAGAACGCTTCCTTACCCGTTGGTGGTCCACTTCCGCGGAAGTGACGAGGCTCTGGAGGAGGTGCTCAGCTGGGCGCGGTGGCCCTTAATCCGAATCAAGTCAACCCGCCTACGGTTCTCCAAAAAGAACTTACCCTTGGGCACCTACTTCCGGGCCCTCCCGGAGCTGGCCTACCTTCACGCCCACCCGGGCTACCCCGGCTGGCCCAAGGCTCTGAGCGTGGAAGTGGTACATGGAGACTTGGGCTTGGAAGAAGCCGTGGCTCAGGTTTACTGGCTGACCAAGGTGGCGGGGGGCCTCTACCATCCAAGCGCCCTTCCCTTCAGCGTGGCCGACCCTGAGCCTACCGCCTCGGGCGGGGGGAGAATCCTCGGGGAAAACGCCTTCCCCAAGCAAAGGTAAGCCAAAGGTGATTTGGGACACTTGTCCCTATACTTTGGTCGTGCTAACCTAACAAGCGACCGTTAGCCATGGACCGCCGAAGCCAGATCCTCCAGATGGCCGGGCATCTCTTCAGCCAGCGGGGCTACCACGCTACCAGCATCCGCGACCTGGCTAAGGCCCTGAACCTCCAGGGGGGAAGCCTCTACGCCCACATCGCCTCCAAGGAGGAGCTCCTTCTGGAGGTGGTGCGGCAGGCGGCGGCCCGCTTCCAGGAGGTGCTGGAGGGCCTCCCCGAGGCTGGCCCCAAAGAGAAGCTGGTGGCCCTGGTGAAGGGGCACCTTCGGGTCATCGCCGAGGAGCTTCCCCGGGCCACGGTCTTCTTCCACGAGTGGAAGCACCTCTCCCCTCCCCTCCTGGAGGAGGCCAAGGCCCTCCGGGACCGCTACGAGGAGGGGGTGCAAAAGGTGATCGCCGAGGGAGTGGAGAAGGGGGTCTTCCGGGTGGAGAACCTCCGCCTGGCCACCCTCTTCGTCCTCTCGGCCCTCAACTGGACCTACCAGTGGTACCGGCCTGAGGGGCCCATGTCCTTGGAAGAGCTTTCGGAAACCTACGCCAGGATGGTGCTGAAGGCCCTTGGCGCGGGAGAAGGAGGTGAGGATGGTCAAGCTTAGGATCGGCTACCCCGAGGACCCCGACTACCAGGAGCGCTTGGAGGAGTTTGAGGCCCGCATCGCCCGGGGGGAGAAGATTGAGCCTGGGGACTGGATGCCCGCCGAGTACCGCCGCCAGCTCATCCGCATGATCTCCCAGCACGCCCACAGCGAGTGGGTGGGGATGCTCCCCGAAGGGGCCTGGATCACCCGGGCCCCCTCCCTGAGGCGGAAGCTCATCCTCCTGGCCAAGGTGCAGGACGAGGCGGGCCACGGCCAGTACCTCTACCACGCCGCCGAGACCCTGGGGGTCAGCCGGGAGGAGATGGTGGAGGCCCTGCTTTCCGGAAAGGCCAAGTACTCCAACATCTTCAACTACCCCACCCTCACCTGGGCGGACGTGGGCATCATCGGCTGGCTGGTGGACGGGATGGCCATCAAGAACCAGACCATGCTGGCCCAGTGCTCCTACGGCCCCTACTCCCGGGCCATGGTGCGCATCTGCGCCGAGGAGACCTTCCACCACAAGCAGGGGAAGGAGGCCGTCCTCCTCTACGCCCGGGGGAGCAGGAAGCAGAGGCAGATGGTCCAGGACGCCCTGAACCGCTGGTGGTGGCCCACCCTGATGATGGCGGGGCCCCACGACACCGACTCCCCCCACACCCCCCTCCTCCTCCGCTGGGGCATCAAGACCAAGACCAACGACCAGATCCGCCAGGAGTTCCTGGACGAACACGTGCCCGAGCTCCTGGAGGCCGGGCTTTCCATCCCCGACCCCGAGCTTCGCTACGACGAGAAGACGGGCCACTGGCGCCACGGCCCCATCCCCTGGGAGGAGTTCTGGAAGGTCATAAGCGGCGAGGGCCCCATGAACCGCCACCGCCTTCTGGCCCGAAAGAAGGCCCACGAGGAGGGGCGCTGGGTGCGGGAGGCCCTCGAGGCCCACGCCAGAAGGCGCCTGGCCCAGGCCGCCGACTAGGAGGAGGCCATGTGGGGAACGGAGTGGCCCCGGTGGGAGGTCATCAAGCAGGACACGGAAAAGAGCCTGCCCCAGATGGTGGGCTCGGTGCACGCCGCCGACCCCGAGCACGCCCTCCTCACCGCCCGGCACGTCTTCGTGAGGCGGCCCTCCGCCTACGCCCTTTTCGTGGCCCCGGCGGAGGCCTTCTTCCACGTGACCCAGGAGGCCCTGAAGGACCCACGGGCCCTGGAGATGCCGGAGGGAGAGGAGGAGGCCTACTGGGTCTTCGCCAAACGGAGCCACCGCCGGAGCATGGTCTACGGGGACCTGGTGGGCCGCTTCCTGGCCAAGAGCCCGGGGGAGGCGGTGAAGGAGGCCCTGCTCCAGGCCCAGGGGGTGGCCTTCTGGGCGGTGCCGGAGAGGGTGATCCTGGGCACGGAGCCCAAGGCGGAGGTCATAGAAAGCTGGTTCGCCCCCGCCAAGGACAAGACCTACCGCCTGCAGTCCTACTACGGCCTCATCACCGCCAAGGAGGTGGAGGATGCTTGACCCCTACCTGAAGGAGGCCCTGATCCGGAAGCTCACCGCCCTGGCCGACGACGAGGTGGTCCTGGCCCAGCGGCTTTCCGAGTGGGTGGGCCACGCCCCCATCCTGGAGGAGGACATCGCCATCGCCAACCTGGCCCAGGACGAGCTGGGCCACGCCCAGCTCTACCTGGAGCTGAGGCGGGAGCTGGACGGAAGCGACCCCGACGCCCTGGTCTTCCTCCGGGACCCCCTGGAGTACCGAAACGCCGTGCTGGTGGAGCTTCCCAAGGGGGACTGGGCCTTCACCATGGTGCGGCAGTACCTCTTTGACGCCTACGAGCGCCTCTGGCTCCAGGAGGCGGCCCGCTCCGCCTACCCACCCCTGGCGGAGGTGGCGGGCCGCATCCTCAAGGAGGAGCGCTTCCACCTGAAGCACACCTCCCTTTGGGTGGAAAGGCTCGCCCAGGGGACGGAGGAGTCCCACCGGAGGGCCCAGGAGGCCCTGGACCTCCTCTTCCCCTACGCCCGCCAGCTCTTCCGCCCCCTGGCGGAAGAGGAGGCCTTGGTGGAGGCGGGGGTGGTGCCGGACCTCGAGGCCCTGGAAGGCCCCTACCTGGAGGAGGTGGGAGGCTTCCTGAAGGCGGTGGGGCTCAAGGTGCCCGAGGGAGGCTACGTGCCGGGAAGCCGCCAGGAGCACACGGAGTACCTGTGGTCCCTCCTCGCCGAGATGCAGTCCGTGGCCCGCTGGGACCGGGAGGCTAAGGCGTGGTAGAGCGGTACTGGGAGGCGCTAAAAGGGGTCAAGGACCCGGAGATCCCCGTCCTCAACATCGTGGAGATGGGGATGGTGCTGGGCCTCGAGGCGGAAGGGGAAAAGGTGCGGGTCCGCTTCCGCCCCACCTTCTCGGGCTGCCCCGCCCTGGCCCTCATCCGGGAGGAGATACAGAAGGCCCTGAAGGCGGCGGGGGCGAAGGAGGTGGAGGTGGTGGAGGAGAGGACCCCCTGGAGTACAGAGGCCCTGACGGAAGAGGCCCGGGAGAAGCTCCTCGCCTACGGCATCGCTCCGCCCCTTCGCCTCCCCATGGTGGAGGGGGACCCCGCCTGCCCCCGGTGCGGAAGCGGGCGGGTGATCCTTAGAAACCCCTTCGGGGCCACCCTGTGCAAGATGCTCTACCAGTGCGAGGCGTGCGGGGAGGTGTTTGAGGCCTTTAAGGCCGTCTAGGGACAAGGGGAAGGCATGCGCAAACTGCAGAGCTACCTCATGGGTGCCTGGCGGGAAGGCGCTGGCGACGGAACGGTCATCCAGGACGCGGCCACGGGGGAGGAGCTTTGCCGGGTGACCTCGGAGGGGCTTCCGCTGAAAGAGGCCGTGGCCTGGGGACGGGAGGTGGGGGGAAAGGCCCTCCTTTCCCTGGGCTTCCAGGAGCGGGGAAGGAGGCTTAGGGCCCTGGCCCAGCACCTCTCCGAGCGCAAAGAGGAGCTTTACCGCCTCTACGCCACCACCGGCGGCACCCGGCGGGACGCCTGGTACGACGTGGACGGGGGGATCGGGGTCCTTTTCACCTATAGCTCCCTGGCGCGCTCCCTCCCTGAGGGGAACGTGCTTCCCGAGGACGAGTACCTCCCGCTTTCCAAGGACCTCTCCTTCCAGGGGCGGCACGCCCTGGTGCCCAAAGGGGGGATTACGGTCCAGATCAACGCCTTCAACTTCCCCGTCTGGGGCCTCCTGGAGAAGTTCGCCCCCGCCTTCTTGGCGGGGGTGCCCACCCTCGTGAAGCCCGCCACGCCCACGGCCCACGTGGCCGAGGCCCTGGTGCGCCTCATGGTGGATTCCGGGCTTCTCCCTGAAGGGAGCCTGCAGTTCGTGGCCGGAGGGCTGGGGGAAGCCTTGGAGGCCCTGGACCACCGGGATAGCGTCTACTTCACCGGCTCCAAAGCTACCGCCGACCGCCTCCGCCTCCACCCCGCCTTCTTGGACCGGGGGACCCTTTTCAACGCCGAGACCGACTCCTTAAATGCCGCCATCCTGGGGGAGGAGGCGGGGGAGGAGGAGGTTTTGCGCCTGGCGGAGGAGATCGCCCAGGAGCTCACCATCAAGACCGGCCAGCGGTGCACCGCTATCCGGCGGGTCCTGGCGCCCGCGGAGCGTCTGGAGGCCCTTCTGGAGGCCACCCGGAAGCGCCTGGAGGGGCTTACCCTGGGGGACCCCAGGGAGGAGGGAGTGGACCTGGGCCCCCTGGCCTCCTTGGCCCAGAAGAGGGAGGTGGAGCGGGCGGTGGAAGGGCTTCTGGAAGGGGGGGCCAGGGTCTACTGGGCCCACCCGGGGAGGCGGGACGGGGCCTTCTTCCCCCCCACCCTCCTCCTGGCGGAGGACCCTTGGGCCGAGGCCCTGCACCGCATAGAGGCCTTCGGCCCCGTGGCCACCTTCTTCCCCTACCGGAGCCGGGAGGAAGCCCTGAGGCTCGCCCGCCTGGGCGGGGGGATGCTGGCGGCCACGGTGGCCACGCCGGACCTCGAGGAGGCCCGCTTCTTCCTCCTGGGCCTTGGGGGGGAGGTGGGACGGGTGCACTTCCTGAACCGGCGGGACGCCAAGTCCTCCACGGGCCACGGCTCCCCCCTGCCCCGCCTCCTCCACGGGGGGCCAGGGCGGGCCGGGGGCGGGCTGGAGCTGGGAGGACTCCTTTCCGTGAAGGCCCACCTGGCCCGCACCGCCCTCCAGGGGGACCCGGAAACCCTCCAGGCCCTCCTTGGCGAGTACGCCAAGGGGGCGGAAAAGCCCGCCTCTTTGCACCCCTTCCGCAAGTTCTATGAGGAGCTGGAGATCGGGGAGACCCTCACCACCCACCGCCGCACGGTCACCGAGGCGGACATCACCCTCTTTTCCGCCCTCTCCTGGGACCACTTTTACGCCCACACCGATGAGCTTTCCGCCCGGGAAAGCCTCTTCGGCAAGCGGGTGGCCCACGGCTACTTCGTCCTCTCCGCCGCCGCCGGCCTCTTCGTGGACCCCGCCCCGGGGCCGGTGCTGGCCAACTACGGCCTCGAGGGCCTGCGCTTCACCGAGCCCGTGGCCGCCGGGGACACCCTCCAGGCCCGGCTCACCGTGAAGGGCAAGCGCCCCCGGGACGAGAAAAGCGGCGTGGTGGAGTGGGCGGTGGAGGTCACCAACCAGGAGGGCAAGGTGGTGGCCGCCTACACCATCCTCACCCTGGTGGCGAGGAAACCTGGCTGAGGAGCCTGGCCCACTCGGCCCGCATGGCCCTGGCCATACGGGGAAAGGCCTCGTGGTAGGCCTGGAGGAGGGCTTTGCGCTCCTCTTGAGAAAGCTCCTTGGGCCTTCTTCCCTGAAGCCGGGCCTGGAAAAAGGCCTTAGCCTCTTCCGGAGGGCCGTGCCAGCGGGCCAGCTCTCCAAAGTCTTGGTCCAGAAAGACCAAGGTGGGCACGATGCGCTTTTCCCCTAGCCGGTAGGCCTCCCGCAGATCGGGGTTCTCGTCCCGGAAGAAAAAGCGGGCCCGCTCCCCGGCGGCTTTAGCCAGGACGGGGATGGCCTGGTGGCAGTCCGGGCACCAGTCCTCCACCAGGGCCAGAACCCAGGCCACCCTGTCCGGGAGGGGCTCCTGGGAGGCTTCTTCCAGAAAGCGCTGGAGCAGGGAAGCGTGGCGGCTTCGCTCCAGAAGCTCGGGGAAGCGGAGGCCCTGGCGGAGGCGGGCCCTGAGGTCTTGGGGGGTAGGATATGTGCTATCTTTCACGATTCCCCAGGCTTGTGAAGAGCATCCCCGCTTTGCTGGGAAGCTAGCCACCGCTCCCGTAACCGGGCAAACAGAGCCTCCACCTTAGCCCTGGGCAGGATCACCTGCTCCGTCCGCCCCCGGCCGATGAGGTCCCCAAGCTCGTTGTAGGCCTCCATGACGGCGTGGACCCGGTTCCCCTCGGTGCGCTCGTGGCGGGCCACGATCCGCACCCGCATCCCCGGCAGGGCCGAGGCCAGGTGGCGCACCTCCACGTAGCTCCCGATCCCCTCCTCCCCTTCCTCCAAGAAGGGCAGGATGATCTTCCGCCCCGCCAGCTCCATGTGCTTGGCCATCCAGTAGGTGGCGTAGACGGGGTGGACCGGCCCCAGCTCCTCAAAGTCCACGGTCATCCCTTCGGTGACCACGGTCTCAAAGACCGCCTCGTAACCCACGGGAATGGGGCGCATGCTACTTCCTCAGGTCCAGAACCCGCCTAAGCTTCCCCCCCTCGCTCCTGGGAGCCTGCCCCGGGGCCAGGAGGGTGACCCGCATGCTCACCCCGATGGTGTCCTTGATCTTGTGGGCCACCTTCTCCCTCAGGGCGTGCAGGCGGTGGTCCGCCTCTATGACCTCATCGGAAAGGGCCTTCTCTCCGATCTCCCGGAAGAAGTCCTCGGCCACCTCCACCTTGAGCTCCGCCTCGTCCAGGGTGCCCTCCCGGCGGACCACGATCTGGTAGTAGGGCACCACCTCGGGAATCCCCAGGAGCACCGCCTCCACCTGGGTGGGGTAGACGTTGACCCCGCGGATGATGAGCATGTCGTCGGTGCGGCCCAGGATGGGCCCCATGCGCACGTGGGTGCGGCCGCAGGAGCAAGGCTCGTAGGTGAGGAAGGTGAGGTCCCCGGTCCAGTAGCGCAGAAGGGGCATGGCCTCCTTGGTGAGGGTGGTGAGGACCAGAACCCCCACCTTGCCCTCGGGAAGGGGCTCCCCCGTGTCCGGGTCCACCACCTCGGGGAGGAAGTGGTCCTCCCAGATGTGGCTCCCCTGCCTCTCCTCCACGCACTCGTTGGAAACCCCGGGGCCGATGATCTCGGAAAGCCCGTAGATGTTGGTGCTCCTCACCCCCAGGCCCTCGTCCACCTGCTTCCTTATGGCCTCGGTCCAGGGCTCCGCCCCCAGGACGGCGTACTCCAGGGAGAGCTCCTCCGGGGAAACCCCCCGCTTCCTGAACTCCTCCGCCAGGGTCTGGGCGTAGGAGGGGGTGCAGGAGATGACCTCCGGGCGGAAGTCCTGGATGAGCAGGATCTGGCGCTCCGTCATGCCCCCGGAAACCGGCACCACGGTCATGCCCAGGGCCTCGGCGCCCCCGTGGAGGCCAAGCCCCCCCGTGAAGAGGCCGTAGCCGTAGGCGTTGTGGAGCATCATCCCCGGCCTGGCCCCCGCCGCCGCCAGGGAGCGGGCCACCACCTCGGCGAAGACCTGGAGGTCCTTTTTGGTGTAGCCCACCACCGTGGGCTTGCCCGTGGTGCCGCTAGAGGCGTGGATCCGGGCCACCTCCTCCCGGGGGACGGCGAAGAGGCCAAAGGGGTAGTTCTCCCTGAGGTGCTCCTTCCTGGTGAAGGGGAGCTTAGGGAGGTCCTTAAGCCCGCCAAAGGCCTCGGGGTCCACCCCCGCCTCGTCCAGGCGCCTCCGGTAAAAGGGCACCCGCTCGTACACATAGGCCACGACGTGGCGTAGCCGCTCCTCCTGGAGCTTCCTAAGCTTCTCCCGCGGTAAGGTCTCCAACTCAGGCTGGTACATCATCCAACTCACCTCCCAAGCGAAAGACGGTGCCCGTGAAAAGGGCCACCCTTTTGCCCTCCGAAAGCACCTCCACCTGGTAGGTAGCCGTGCGCCGGGAAAGGTTCACCTCCTTGGCCCGGGCCTCCACCCGGGCCCCCAGGGCAAGGGGCCGGAAGTAGTCCATGCGGCAGGAGAGGGCCACGGCGGGGCCCCGGGAGTTGGAGGCCAGGGCGAAGGCGCTGTCCGCCAGGGCGTAGAGGAAGCCCCCGTGGGCGGTGCCGTGGAGGTTCAGGTGGTCCGCCCGCACCTCCCCCGCCACCACCGCCTCCCCCGGGGCGAGGTGAAGGACCTTTAGGCCCAAGGCCTCCATGAAGGGGTCCCTCATCCCCCTTCCACCTCCCGCGCCGCCCCCAGGTAGGCCTCCACCACCCGGGGGTTTGCCCTAAGCTCCTCGGCCCGCCCCGAAAGGGCCACCTCCCCCGCCTCCAGGACCGCCCCCCGGTCCGCCAGGGAAAGGGCCATCTTGGCGTTCTGCTCCACGAGGAGAAGGGTCACCCCCTCCCCCTTGAGGGCGGCTAGGGTGCGGAAGATCTCCTGGACGATGAGGGGCGCGAGGCCCAAGGAGGGCTCGTCCAGGAGGAGGAGGCGGGGACTGGCCATGAGGGCCCGACCGATGGCAAGCATCTGCTGCTCTCCGCCGGAGAGGGTCCCCGCAGCCTGGCGCCGCCTTTCCTCCAGGCGGGGGAAGAGGGCGTATACCCGCTTGAGGTCCGCCCTGAGGTCCTCTCCCCTCCTAAAGCGGGCGAAGCCCCCGAGGAGGAGGTTGTCCTCCACGGATAGCCCGGGGAAGAGGGCC
>OGCH01000664.1_pt1 | contig 16271 bp, 12 predicted proteins | sample 1570111 | NCBI WGS metagenome assembly OGCH01 (sample SAMN03436243, study PRJEB24508) | hot springs metagenome | biome: Desert Springs; feature: Hot Springs; material: Water | place: USA: Great Boiling Spring, Nevada | collected 2008-12-01 | depth 0 m m | reverse complement strand
CCGAAGCGGCGAAAGCCGCGGTGGGGTACTTAGAAGAGCAGGGGCTCCCGCGCCCGCAAGGCGCTCACCAGGGTGTCCAGGAAGGCCTCCCCCCGCTTTACGGTGGCCTCGGGCTCCAGCAGGAAGGCCTCCTTCCGGCTATCCACGAAGACCACCCAGTGCCCCTCCACCAGGCCCTGGGCCCAGAGGGGGGGCTTTCTTTGGGAGAGGGAACGCAGGCCCTCCACAAAGCGCTCGTAGAGGGGCTTGAGCTCGTCCCCCACAGGGTACGTGTACCCCCCTTTCCGCTTGGTGGGGGCCCCGTAGTCCAGCACCGCCACGTAGCCCACCACCACCTCCGGGAAAAGCATCTGGACCGAAGAAACCTCCCCCACCAGGTCGTCCAGGCGATTGGGCCAGGACCCCGAGGGGTTAGCCAGGATGGACTTCAGGGAAAGGAGAAGCCTGGGCTTGCGCACCGGCCCCTCGGGGTAGACCAGGCCCAGGTCCCAGGACTTGGGCCGGGCCAGGCCGGGCACCTGGACCTCCCGCCCCAGATGGGCATGGAGGTGGGCGGGAAGCCGCTGGCGGAGGCGGCTTAGGAGGTAGTCCGCCACGGGATCCTGGCGGCCGCTATTCTGCTTGGCGGCGCGGAGAACCCTCCCCAAGGCCTCCTGAAGCTCAAGGACCAGGACCCCGGTGTCCACGGCTAAACCTCCACCACCTCGAGGCCCGCCCCGGGAAGCTCCCTGGCGAAGCGCTTTTTGGCCAGCTCGGCGTACTTGGGGACGAGCTCCACGCCTATGGCCTCCCTCCCCCACTTGAGGGCCGCCAGCAGGGTGGTGCCGGTGCCGGCGAAGGGGTCTAAGACCACGTCCCCCACGAAGCTGAACATGCGCACCAGCCTTTCCGCCAGCTCCAGGGGGAAGGGGGCCGGGTGGGCCCTGGTGCTCTCCCCGGGGATGTCGTCCCAGATCTGGCGGAAGAAGCGGGCGAAGTCCTCCTTGGGGATGCGGCTTTTCTCCCTCTGCTCGGGGGTGGGCTTGCGGTAGCCCCCGGGCTTTCTCTGCATGAGGATGTACTCAATCTCGGTCTTGATGATGGCCCCGGGCTCGTAGGGCTTGCCCAGGAAGAAGCCGGGGCGGTGGGCCTCGAGGGTGGCGTTGGTGTGCTTGTGCCAGATGATGGGGTTCAGGTTGTCAAAGCCGAGCCTCCGGCACCGCACCTGGATGTCGGCGTGGAGGGGAAAGACCAGGTGCCGCCCAAAGCGCTTTCTGGCCACGGCCACGTCCCCCACCACCACCACGAGCCGCCCCCCGGGCACCAGGAGGCGGTAGACCTCCTTCCACACCCGGTCCAGCTCGTCCAAAAAGGCCTCGTAGTCCTCAATGTGCCCCATCTGGCCGGGCAGGTCCTCGTAGCGCTTGAGGGTCCAGTAGGGGGGCGAGGTAACCGCCAGGTGGACAGAGGCCTCAGGGAGGCGGGAAAGGACCTCCCGGGCATCCCCCACGTGGAGAAGGGCCCTGGGGTAGGAGGGGGCCTCTTCCTGGGCGAAGAGGGCCGCGGCGGCTTCCATCCCGGGGATTATACCCCTTCCAGGGCGATCCCCTCCGGCCACATCCCTCCCAACGCCTCCCAGGCCCGGGCCATGTCCGAAGGCACGGGGGCCCGGAACTCCAGGATCCTTCCGGTGCGGGGGTGGGGGATGCGGAGCTCGTAGGCGTGGAGGGCTTGCCGGGGGATCACGGGGCTCTTCCTGCCGTAGACCTCGTCCCCCAGGATGGGGGCCTTAAGGTGCTTGAGGTGGACCCGGATCTGGTGGGTGCGGCCGGTGTGGGGCCTGGCCTCCACCAGGGCGTGGGGACCGGAAGTGGCCAGGACCTGGAAGTGGGTCTCGGCGTAGCGGGGGGCCACGCCCCCCACGTGCATCTTGTGCCTTTCCACCGGGTGGCGGCCGATGGGAGCGATGAGGGTACCCTCCCTGGGGTGGCCCTCGGTGAGGGCCAGGTAGCGCTTCATCACCAGGCGGTCGCGGAAGGCCCGGGAGAGGGCCTCGAGGGCCCCCCCGTGCTTGGCCACCACCAGGACCCCACTGGTGTCCTTGTCCAGGCGGTGGACGATGCCGGGGCGGACCATCTCCGGGCGCTCCGCCGCCTCGGGCTCGTAGTAGCGGCCCAGAAGGGCGTTGACCACGGTGCCCGTGTAGACCCCGGGGGCGGGGTGGGTGAGGAGGCCTGGGGGCTTGTTGAGGACCAGGAGGTCCTCGTCCTCGTAGAGGATGGGAAGGGGCAGGTCCTCAGGCACCACCAGGGAGCGCTCCTCCTTGGGCTCCACCACCACCTCCTCCCCCTTGAGGCGGTAGGCGGGCTTATCCACCACCTTTTCCCCCACCCGGACCCGGCCCTCCAGAATCCAGGCCTGGGCCCGGGCCCGGCTCACCCCCAAGGCCTCGGCCACCGCCTGGTCCAGGCGCAGGCCCTCCTTGCGAAAGCGCACCACGAAGCCCCATTTTAGGTACCGCCCGGCGCCTTTTCCACACTCCTGGGGCCTCCCCTACAGCCTGGGCTTCAAACCAGGGATGCCTAAACCAGGGCTTTGAAGGGGCTTTTTGGGCGGCGAAAGCCGCGGTAGGGTACTTAGAAGCTGTGCTCCTCCCCCGGGAACACCCCCTCCCTGACCTCGGCCGCGTAGCGGGAGAGGGCCTCCTGGATGAGCCTTCCCGCCTCCAGGTAGCGCTTCACAAACCGGGGCTTGAACTCCCCGTAAAGCCCCACCACGTCGTGGAAGACCAGGACCTGGGCGTCCGTGTGGGGACCCGCCCCGATGCCCACGGTGTGGACGGAAAGCCTCTCGGTGATCTCCTTGGCCAGGAGGGCGGGGACCATCTCCAGGACCACCCCGTAGACCCCGGCGGCCTCGAGGGCCAAGGCCCCCCTAAGGATCCTCTCCGCCTCCTCCGGGCGCTTCCCCTGAAGCTTGTACCCCCCAAGCTGGCTCGCCGTCTGCGGGGTGAGGCCCACGTGCCCGAGAACCGGCACCCCCGCCCGGGTGAGGCCCAACACGATCTCCGCCACCTCCTCCCCGCCCTCCAGCTTCACCGCGTCCGCCCCGCCCTCCTTCATGAGCCTCTCCGCCGCCCTTAGGGCCCGGTCCAGGGTGGCGTAGCTGAGGTAGGGGAGGTCGGCCACCAGGAAGGTGTCCGGGGCCCCCCGGCGGGCCGCCTTGGTGTGGTGGAGCATCTCCTCCAGGGTCACGGGCACCGTGGAGGCATAGCCCAGGACCACCATGCCCAAGGAGTCCCCCACCAGGATGGCGTCCACCCCGGCGGCCTCGGCCAAGCGGGCCGTGGGGTAGTCGTAGGCGGTGAGGTAGACGAGCCTTTTGCCCTTAGCCTGGCGGAAGTCCTTCACCGTGCGCACGGGAAGAAGCTATCATGGAAAGGCGTGGCCGTGCACGAGGACCTCACCCTAAGGCCCAAGACCCTGGACGAGTACATCGGCCAGGAGCGCCTGAAGAGGAAGCTTCGGGTCTACCTGGAGGCGGCAAAGGCCAGGGGAGAGCCCCTGGAGCACCTCCTCCTCTTCGGACCCCCGGGCCTGGGCAAGACCACCCTGGCCCACGTGATCGCCTACGAGCTTGGGGTCAACATCCGCACCACCTCGGGCCCGGCCATAGAGAAGCCCGGGGACCTGGCCGCCATCCTGGCCAACTCCCTGGAGGAGGGGGACATCCTTTTCATTGACGAGATCCACCGCCTAAGCCGCCAGGCGGAGGAGCACCTCTACCCGGCCATGGAAGACTTCGTCATGGACATCGTTATCGGCCAGGGGCCCGCCGCCAGGACCGTGCGCCTGGAGCTTCCCCGCTTCACCCTCATAGGGGCCACCACCCGCCCGGGCCTCATCACCGCTCCCCTCCGTAGCCGCTTCGGCATCGTGGAGCACCTGGAGTACTACACCCTGGAGGAGCTCGTGGAGGGGGTGAAGCGGGACGCCAGGCTTCTTGGGGTGGGCATCACCGAGGAGGCCGCCCAGGAGATCGCCAAGAGGAGCCGGGGGACCATGCGCATCGCCAAGAGGCTCTTCCGCCGGGTGCGGGACTTCGCCCAGGTGGCGGGGGAGGCGGTGATCACCGGGGAGAGGGCCAGGGAGGCCCTGAAGGCCCTGGGCCTGGACGAGCTGGGGCTGGAGAAGCGGGACCGGGAGATCCTCGAGGTCCTGATCGGCCGCTTCGGCGGGGGGCCGGTGGGCCTAGGGACCCTGGCCACCGCCCTCTCCGAGGACCCGGGCACCCTGGAGGAGGTCCACGAGCCCTACCTCATCCAGCAGGGCCTCATCAAGCGCACCCCCCGGGGAAGGGTGGCCACGGAACGGGCCTACCGCCACCTGGGCTACCCACCTCCCGTGGAACCCCTCCTATGATCCGGGCCACCCTGGCGGAGCTGGACCTGGGGGAGCTCCTGAAGGCCCTGGCCGCGGGCCGGAAGAGCGCCGTGGTGAGCTTTAGGGGGCGGATCCACGGCCGGGTGCACCTCTATGGCGGCCGGATCCTCTACGCCCGCACCGAGCCCGGCCCCCACCTGGGGGAGTACCTGGTGCGCCTGGGCCACCTGACCCTGGAGGAGGTGCAGACCCTGGTGGAGCGCCAGGGCCGGGAAAACCCCGGCACCCCCTTGGGCGCCCTGGCCCTGGAGCTGGGCCTCATCGGGGAGGAGGAGCTTTTAGAGGCCCTAAAGGCCCAGGTCCTCGAGGCCCTGGCCACCCTGCTGGGGGAAAAGGAGGGGGAGATTCTGGCCGAGCCCCTGACCGAGGGAAGCCAGGTGGCCCTCCCCCAGACCCTGGACACGGACTGGGCCCTCATGGAGGCGGCCCGCCGCCTGGACGAGTGGCGGCGGGGCCAGGTGGACCCCGACGAGGTCCTCCACCTGGTGGAAGACCCCACCCGGCATCCCCTCCCCCCCGAGGCCTGGGCGGTGCTGGAACTCCTGGACGGGGTCCGGCGGGCCCGGAGCGTGGCCCTCCTCTCCGGCCTCCCCGAGGAGGAGGTCTACCACCTCCTCCACGAGCTGAAAAGCCGGGGCCTGGTGCGCCCCTCCACCCTCCTGGCGGAGGACCCCCTGGTGGTGGTCCTGGCGGAAAGCGGGGTGGTCAGGCGGCTTCTCCTCTACCTTCTGGAGGCCCACCGCTTCCGGGTCCTCCTGGCCAAGGACCTGGAGGGCCTCCTCCGCCTCCTGAAGGAGAGGCCCAAGGGGATCGTCCTCCAGGGGGAAAGGAGCCTGGAGGCGGCCCGGAAGGTGCGGGCCCAGCCCGAGGGGAGGCTAGCCTCCCTCTACCTGGTGAGCGAAACCCCCCCGGGCCTCCTCTTTAGGCCCCTCCGGGTCCTCCACCTGCCCAAGCCCCTCCGGGCCCAGGAGGTGCTGAAGGCCCTCGAGCCCCTAAGGCGGGGAGGCCGCTAAGTGCCCCAAAAAGGCCTTCCCACGGCCCCAACTTGGGCATCCCATGTTGCGAAACCAAAACGCGGGCGCTTAGTTGGGCCGCCGGCCTTCGCGAAGAAGGGCCTCCGCCCGCTCCTTGTAGGCCAGGAGGGCCTGGTGCCACTCGTCGGCGGGGTGGACGTGGGGCAAAACAGCCTCCGCCCGGGCCAGGATCTCCTCGGGGGAGCGGTAGCCCAGCTGGGCCAGGGTGTCCACCACCATCTCCTGGGCCCCCACCCACTCCCGGCTCCCCTCCTCGGCCCGCTCCGCCGCCTGGCGGTAGTGGGCCAGGGCCTCTTCCAGGTGCATGAGGTCGTAGGCGATGTGGCCCAGGATCAGCTCCCCCGAGGCCTCGGCCCCCAGGGCCATGGCCTCCTTGGCCGCCGCTTCCGCCTCCTGGTAGCGCCCCTGGCGGTAAAGGGCCTCCGCCAGGTCCGCCCAGGCCTGGGCCCGGTAAGGGTAGGCCTCCTCCCGCAAGGCCTCCCTCAGGTACCCCTCGGCCTCCAGGTAGGCTCCCTGGTCCAGGGCCGCCACCCCCATCTCGTGGAGGACGTAGGGCCTCTCCGCCGCCTCGGCCCGCCTCAGGGCCTCCTCGTAGGCCTCCATGGCCTCCTGGTAGCGTCCCAGCTGGGAGAGGGCCTGGGCCGCCACCATGGGGGTGCCGTAGGCCTTGTGGCCGCTTTCCTCCTCCTTCTCCAGGGCCTTCCTGGCCTCCTCCAGGGCCCGGTTGGGGTTGCCCAGGAGGAGGTGGGCCCGGGCCAAGAGGTAGTGCCGGGTGGCGGCGTCCTCCGGTCCTTCCCCCTCCCCCACCACCACCTGGGCCTCCTCCAGGGCCAGAAGGGCCCTTTCCCCCTCCCCCGCCTCCAGCCACATGGCGGCGGCGTCCAGGAGGAGCCAGTACCGCTCCAGGCCCAAGGCCAGCTCCGCCCCCCGCTCGTAGGCGAGGGCGGCCTCCCGGTGCCGCCCAAGCCGCTCCAGGGCCCGCCCCTTTAGCCCCTCCGCCCGCCAGGCCAAGAAGGCGGGAAGGCCAGGCCTCAGGGTATCCAAAACCTCCTCAAGCCGCCCCAGGTAGAAGAGGGCCTGGGCCTGGTGGTACCGGGCCCGAGGGTCCTCCGTGGGCAGGAAAAGGGGGAGGACCTCCCGCTCGGAGCGCCCCTCGAGGGCCAAAAGCTCCCCCAAGAGGGCCCGGTAGAGGGGGCTATACTCCAGCTCCCCCAGCTCGTAGGCCTCCTCCAGGGCCCGGTGGGCCTTGTCCAGGCCTTCCTCCCCGTAGAGGCTATAGACCTCGGCCAGAAGGAGCAGGGCCTCCTTGGCCTCCTCCTTCCGCCCAAAGAGGGCCTTGCGGGTGAGGCGCTCTATGGCGGTGTCGTAGTCTCCCTGGTGCAGGGCCTCGAGGACCCCCCTCATCGCCGCTAAAGGATACCACGACCCTCAGTCCTCTCGCCGCCCAGGCGCTACCATAGGACCTTAGGAGGTAGATGTTGCCGCGAATCAACCCCTTCACCCTGATCTTCCTGGTCCTCCTAGGCTACCTGGCCTACACCAGCTTCACCGGGCCCCCGGCCCCCACCCTGGCCTACACGGAGTTCCGGGAGCTGGTGCGCCAGGGCAAGGTGGCCGAGGTGACCCTGGAGGAAACCCGGATCCAGGGGCTTTTAAAGGAGCCCCAGCGCTTCGCCACGCCCCAAGGAGAGCGGGTGGCCCGGCGCTTCCAGGTCCCCCTGCCCCCCGTGGCCGTCCAGGACCCCGAGCTTCTGCGCTTCCTGGAGGAAAACGGGGTCAAGGTGGTCACCAAACCCCCTTCCCTCTGGCCCCAGATCCTCCTCTACGTGGGCCCCACCCTCCTCCTCATCGCCTTCTTCTGGTTCTTCTTCCTGCGGGCCCAGGGGGGGGCGGGCCAGGTGATGCAGTTCGGCCAGAGCCGGGCCCGGCTCTACGGCAAGGAAAAGCGCGTCCCCACCACCTTCAAGGACGTGGCCGGCCACGAGGAGGCCAAAAGGGAACTCATGGAGGTGGTGGACTTTCTCAAGAACCCCCAGAAGTACCTGGAGCTGGGGGCGGAGATCCCCAAGGGGGTCCTCCTGGTGGGCCCCCCGGGCACCGGAAAGACCCTCCTGGCCCGGGCCGTGGCCGGGGAGGCGGGGGTGCCCTTCTTCTCCGTATCCGCCAGCGAGTTCATGGAGATGTTCGTGGGCGTGGGCGCGAGCCGGGTGCGGAGCCTCTTTGAGGACGCCCGCAGGAACGCTCCCAGCATCATCTTCATTGACGAGCTGGACTCCATCGGCAGGAAGCGGGGGGCGGGGATCGGGGGCGGCCACGACGAGCGGGAACAGACCCTGAACCAGATCCTCTCGGAGATGGACGGCTTTGAGAAGGACACCTCGGTCATCGTCCTGGCGGCCACCAACCGCCCCGACATCCTGGACCCGGCTCTTTTGCGCCCGGGCCGCTTTGACCGCCAGGTGGTGGTGGGCCTCCCCTCCCTGGAGGAGCGCAAGGAGGTCCTCCTGGTGCACATGCGGGGCAAACCCGTGGCCGAGGACGTGGACCCCCTGGAGCTGGCCCACCTCACCCCCGGCTTCTCCGGGGCCGACCTCAAGAACCTGGTGAACGAGGCCGCCCTCCTCGCCGCCCGGGACGGGGAGAAAAGGATCCGCAAGGAGCACTTCCTCAAGGCCCTGGACAAGATCGTCCTGGGCCTCGAGCGCCCCACCCTCAAGCTCTCCGAGGAGGAGAAGCGGGCCGTGGCCTACCACGAGGCGGGCCACGCCGTCGTGGGGGAGGTCCTCCCCCACGCCGACAAGACCGAGAAGGTCTCCATCGTCCCCCGGGGAATGGCCCTGGGCGCCCGCTGGAGCAAGCCCGAGGAAAGGGTTTTGGTCTCCAAGGAGCACCTCATGGACGAGCTCGCCGTCCTCATGGCGGGCCGGGTGGCGGAGGAGCTCTTCACCGGCACCGTGACCACCGGGGCCCAGGACGACTTCAAGCGGGCCACAGGCCTAGCCAAGCGCATGGTCCTGGACTGGGGGATGGGGGAACACTTCAAGAACATCGCCTGGGGCTCGGACTCGGGGCCCATCTTCCTGGGCGAGGAGATCGCCAAGAAGAAGGACCACTCCGAGGAGACCGCCCGCCTCATTGACCAGGACATCCGGGCCATCCTGGACGAGGCCTACGCCAAGGCCCGCCAGGTCCTCCTGGAGCACGCCGAGGCCATGCACAAGATCGCCGAGGAGCTCCTAAGGGAGGAGACCATCCCCGGGGAAAGGGTGCGGGCCATCCTGAGGGAAACCAGCCCCGTCCAGAAGAGCCAAGAGGGCTAAGTGCCCGCACTTGGGAAGGCCTTTCTGGGGCCCCCACCGCCGCTTTCGCCGCGGTGGGGCACTTAGCAAAGCCCTGGAAGGGCCCTCCTGGCCTCCTCCAGCTCCGCCCGCTTCCTTTCCTCGTCCCAGCCCAAAAGGGGGGCCATGAGCTCCACCACCCGGGACAGGGCCGAAAGGGCCTTCTCCTGGTCCAGGAAGGCCAGGCCCATCCGCCGGGCCAGCACGTCCAGGGGCTTCCGGGCAAGCTCCCGCCGCACCGCCCACCCCACCTCCCCCTCCAGGTAGGGAAGCCCGGGAAGAAGAGGCCGATCCCCAAAGGCCGCCACCTCAGGGGCCAGGGCGCCGTAGGTCTCGTAGAGGTGCCGGGCCGTTTCCTCAGGGAGGGGAAGGGGGGGCCTCTCCCCCGCCCCCAGGAGGGGGGTGGCGTGGGAGGAGGAGGGCGGAAGGGTAAGGCCCAGGTCCTTGGCGATCCTCTCCACCAGGTCCAGGGCCATGAGGCGGAAGGTGGTCCACTTCCCCCCCACCAGGGTGTAGAGGCCCCGCCTGGCCTCTATGTGGTGGTCCCGCACCAGAAGCCGGGTCTCCCCCTGCCCCACCAGGGGCCTCAGGCCCGACCAGCTGGCCCGCACCCGGCCCGAGAGGTCCCCCAGGTAGGGCCTTACCTCTTCCAGGAGGTAGGCCACCTCCTCCTCCCGGGGAAGGGGGCAGGGCTCGGGCAGGGCGGGGAGGTCCGTGGTGCCCAGGAGGGCCATGCCCCGGTAGGGCAGGAGGAAGAGGACCCGGCCGTCCCGGGTCCGGGGGAGGAGGAGGCCCGCCTTCAGGGGGTAGTCCAGGACCAGGTGGGCCCCGCTGGAGGGGGTGAGGAGGGGAGGGAGGTCCGGGTCTAAAAGGCGGCGCACCCCGTCCGCCAGGGGGCCGGTGGCGTTCACCACCGCCTTGGCGTGGACCTCCACCTCCTTGCCCGTGAGGCGGTCCTCCACCACCGCCCCCCGCACCCTGCCCCCCTCCAGGAGGAAGGCCTTGGCCTGGGCGTGGTTCAGAGCCACCGCCCCCCGTTCCAGGGCGGAGAGGATTAGGGCCAGGTTCAAGCGGTGGTCGGCGAACTGGCCGTCCTGGTAGGCCACGCCCCCCAGGCTGGGGGGGAGGTCGGGGAAGAGGTCCCGCACCGCCTGGGGAGGGAGGTAGCGGCTTTGGCCCAGGCGCCTTTTGCCCGCGAGGAGGTCGTAGAGCTTGAGGCCCGCCCAGTAGTAGGGGATCTCCAGGGGGCGGAAGAGGGGGGTGAGGAGGGTGAGGGGCCTCGCCAGGTGGGGGGCGAGGTCCAGGACCACCCTCCTCTCCGCCAGGGCCTCCCGCACCAGCCGGAGCTGGCGGGCGTCCCGCCTCTTCACCGCCAGCTCCAGGTAGCGCACCCCCCCGTGGAGGAGCTTGGTGGAGCGGGAGCTGGTCCCCGAGGCGAAGTCCCTGGCCTCCACCAAAGCGGCCTTCAGGCCCCTCAGGGTGGCCTCCCACAAAACCCCCGCCCCCGTGGCCCCCCCGCCCAGGATGAGGAGGTCAAAGGGCTCCTTGAGCCTCTCCCAGAGGGCCTCCCGCGCCGTCACGCCTCCTCCCTGGCGAAGCCCAGGGCCCGGGCCACCGCCCGCCGCCACCCCCGCCAGAGGGCCTGGCGGCGCTCCTCGGGCATCCCCGGAGCGAAGCGGGCCTCCAGGTTCCAGGCCCTTCGCACCCCCTCCAGGTCGAAAGCCCCCGCCCCCATCCCCGCCATGAGGGCCGCCCCCAGGGCCGTGGTCTCCGTCACCCGGGGCCGGGCCACCGCCACCCCAAGAAGGTCCGCCTGGATCTGCAGGAAGAGGTCGTTTTCCGCCATGCCCCCGTCCACCCTAAGCTCCGGGAAGGGAAGGCGGGCCTCCTCCGCCATGGCCCCCGCCACCTCCCCCACCAAAAAGGCCACCCCCTCCAAAGCCGCCCGGGCCAGGTGGGCCTTGGTGGTCCCCCGGGTGAGGCCCAGGATGGCCCCCCGGGCGTAGGGGTCCCAGTAGGGGGCCCCCAGGCCCGTGAAGGCGGGGACCAGGTAGACCCCGCCCGCGTCCGCCACGCTCCGGGCCAGGGCCTCCACCTCGCGGCTTTCGGCGATAAGGCCCACCTCCCTCAGCCACTGAATGGCCGCACCGGCCACGAAAACGCTCCCCTCCAGGGCGTAGGTGGTCCTTCCCCCCGCCTGCCAGGCCACGGTGGTGAGGAGGCCCTTCTGGGAGGAGACTGGCCGCTCCCCCGTGTTCAGGAGGAGGAAGGCCCCCGTGCCGTAGGTGCACTTCCCCTCCCCCGGCAGGAGGGCCGCCTGGCCGAAAAGGGCCGCCTGCTGGTCCCCGAGAACCCCCCGGATGGGTATGGATGCCCCGAAAAGCTCCGGCAGAGTCTCGCCAAAATCCCCGTCCGAAGGGCGCACCTCGGGGAGCATAGCCCGGGGTACCCCTAGAAGCCCTAAAAGCTCCTCGTCCCAGGAGAGGGCGTGGAGGTTGAAAAGGAGGGTGCGGCTGGCGTTGGTGGGGTCGGTGGCGTGCACCTTCCCCCCGGTCAGGTGCCAAAGGAGCCAGGTGTCCACGGTGCCGAAGAGGGCCTCGCCCCGCTCCGCCTTCTCCCGGAGCCCGGGGACGTTTTCCAAAAGCCACACGAGCTTCGTCCCCGAGAAGTAGGGGTCCAGGAGAAGGCCCGTGCGTTCCCGGAAGAGGGGCTCGAGGCCCCTCTCCCGTAGGGCCTCGCACAGGGGGGCCGTGCGCCGGTCCTGCCACACGATGGCGTGGTGGAGGGGCTTCCCCGTGGCCCGCTCCCAGACCAAAGTGGTCTCCCGCTGGTTGGTGATCCCCAGGGCCACCACCTCCTTCGGCTCCACCCCCGCCTGGCGCAACACCTCCTGGGCCGCCCATAACTGGCTCTCCCAGATCTCCTGGGGGTCGTGCTCCACCAGACCCGGCTTTGGGTAAAGTTGCCGGAAAGCCCGCCGGGCCACCCCCACCACCTCCCCCTCCAGGGTGAAGAGGAGGGCCCGGCTCGAGGTGGTCCCCTGGTCCAAGGCCAACAAGTACCTCATAAAACCTCCCGCAAAAGCCTCGCCGTTTCCTCCGGCAGGGCGTCCACCACAAAGGTGCCCGCCCCCAGCTCTGTGCCCGCCAGAAACTTCAGCCTTTCCCGGGTCCGCCTGGGCGGGTAAAACTCCACGTGGAAGTGGAAGGTGCCCTCCTCCCCTAAGGGGGCGGCGTGGAAGACCATGACGTAGGGAAAAGGCTCCCCGTAAAGAGCGTCGTACCGGGCCACCACCCGGCCCAAAAGCCGGGCGAAAGCGGCCATCTCCCCCTCGCTGAAGGTCCAGGGGCCGGGGTGGCGCTCCTTTGGGGCCACCCAGACCTCAAAGGGGTAGCGGGCGAAGGGGGGCACAAAGGTCAAAAAGCCCTCTTCCTGGTCCACCGCATAGGGGGCGAGATGAGGGAAAAGCTCCAGAAGGACCGCTCTTTCCCGGAAGGCCCGGCTTTCCCGCTCCAAAACGGGGGGCACGAAGGGGTAGGCGTAGATCTGCCCGTGGGGATGGTGCAGGGTGACCCCCACCGCCTCCCCCCGGTTCTCAAAGGGCATGACGAAGCGCACCCCCTCCAGGGCGTAGAGGGCCTGGTACCGCTCCCGCCAGACCCAGGCCAGGAGAAGCCGCTCTTCCTCAGAGAGGGAGGCCAGGCTCCCCGTGTGGGCCTCGGTGTAGACCACCACCTCGCACCGCCCCCTGGCCTCCCCCACGGCCACGGGAAGCCCCTCAGGCGGAGGGGATGGGGTTGGCACCAGGGAGGGAAAGCGGTTCTCAAAGACGGCCACCTGGAAGCTGGGAAAGGGGATCTCCGTGGGAAAGCCCCCCTCCCGGCTCGGGCAGAGGGGACAGTGCTCCTTAGGGGGCAAAAAAGTCCGCTCCTGGCGGTGGGCGGCGTAGACCACCCATTCCCCTCGCAAGGGATGGTAGCGGAGGTGAGGGGTGGGCTGGAACACCTCCTTGGTCTCGGGCAAGGGGTCCGCCGTAAGGGGGCTAAGCCCGTAAAGGATCAGCTCCCGACCGTCGGCCTTGCGGTGGTGGCGCTTATAGAACGAGGGCATAGTCCAGAACCTCCTCCCCCACCTGGAGGCGATGGGGCCCCAGGCGACGCACCGGCACCTCCTGGGAAAGAAAGGCCCGAAGGCGCACCTTCTCCTCGGGCAAGAGCCAGGAGGGTGGGTCCGAGGTGGCCTTGAACCCGGTGAGGTGGGCCAGGCCCTCCTGCAGGCGCATCTCCTCCGGACGAAGGAGGTTGAACCGGGTGCGGAAGTAGGCCACATCGGGGTCCACGTGGACATTTTCCGAAAGCCAGAGGCGATGCCAGGTGGTACGTAGGGCGTTCTTGAGGCCAGGCCCCGTGGGGTCGGCAAGCCAGAAGGAGCGGTCCTCGTTATCCCAGTAGGGGGCCACGTCGGGCCCCACCCTTAGGCCATCGGCCAGGCCCAAAGAGGCCAGGACAGGGGCCCCGCAGAAGAGAAGGTAGGCTTCCCCCGCCGCCTCCCGCATGCGGGCCATGGCCCTCTGGTAGCGGGCCTCCCCCTCGGCCCCGGGGAGGGCAGCGGCGTAGAGGAAATCCAGCTTCAGGTAGTCGTACCCCCAAGCGAGGGCCTTCCGCACCAGGTTCACCGCGAAGTCCACCACCTCCTCCTTGCCGGAATCCAGGGCGAAAAGGGGCCTCCCCCAGTTGTAGCCGGCGGGGAGAGGCCTCCCCTCCCCGTCCCGCAGGAGCCAGTCGGGCCGCTCCCGGAGGAGGGGGCTATCCGCCGTCAGCAGGAAGGGGGCGAGCCAAAGCCCGGGTCTAAGGCCCCTCTCGCGGATGGCCTTCGCCAGAAAGGCCATACCCCGGGGAAAGCGCTCATTGGGCTCCCAGTCCCCCAGGGCCCTCTGCCAGCCGTCGTCCACCTGGAAGACCTCAAAAGGAAAGGGGGCCACCTCGTCCAGAACCTTTAGCAAAAGGTCTTCGCCGATTTCCCTGTAGAAACTGTACCAAGAGCACCATACCCTGGGGGGACTCTCCGAAAACCGCTTGGGAAGGCGCTGGGCGTAGGCGGCGAGGACCGCCTCCTCCTCCCCGTAGGCCAGGAACCAGTCCCCGGCCCCTTCCGCGTACCGTCCCAAGAGGAGGTCCTCCTCCCCCCGCACCCGGGCTCCGGGGGCCAAGGCGCCCAGGAGCAAAACCTCCCCCTTTGGCCCTTTCATGGCCCCCACGCCGCTTCCCCACCAGACCGAGGATTCCAGAAGGAAGGGGTCGTCCGCCTGGGGCCTTCGCGCCTCCGGGAGAAGGGGCCTAGGGGCCTTTCTCAGGTCCACCCAGGCGGTAAGGCTCCAGCTCTGCCAGCCGTGGCGGAAGAAGGCCTGGGCCTGGAAAGGGGGATAGACCCGCACCTCCTTCCCCAGGAGGCGGAGGCCCCCTTCCACCGGCTCCAGGGCATCCGCCTCGAGGGCCACCTCCAGACCTCCCAGCCGAAGCCTCACCCCTCTCCCTCCCCAGGCTACCAGGCCACCCCCGGGGGCAGGAGGGGGGGCAGGTAAGTGAGGGCCACCTGGTGCCGGGACCAGAGCCTCTCCCCCTCCCAGGCCTCCCCCACCAGGCGGTACGCCCCGGGAGGCAGGCCCCTCAGGGCCTCCTGCAAGGGGCCCCAAGGGGCCTGGGCCTCGAGGGGGGCCTCCCAGAGCTCCATGAGGTGGAAGAAGCGAAGGGCCTCCCCCGCCCCCAGGTCCACCGCCCCCTGCCAGAGGTCCAGCCCCGCCTCCCCCTCCAGCCAAAGGCGCACCCGAAGCCTTAGCGGCCGGGGCAGGTCGTTCACCAGCCAGGCCTCCATGAGGGGCGGGCCGCCCACCTCCAGCCTCTCCCGGAAGGGCACCAGGGAGAGGAGGACCGGGCTGCTGGCCGCTTTTAAGGCGTAAAACCCCTTCTTGGGGACCCGCTCCACGTCCAAGACCGCCCAGGTGATCCCCTCCCAGGGCTCCACGAACATGAACTGGAAGTAGCCCACCACCTTGCCCTTGGCCCGGCGGTAGGCGTGGATGGCGAACTCCAAGAGCCTGGCCTGGTAGGCCTGGGAGTTCTCCACGAAGGCCTCGAGGCTCTCCCCCACCTCCACCCCCGCCACCCGGAAGGTCTCGTGGGGCTGGAAGTTGTGGTAGGCCCAGGCCTCCCACCTGGGGGGCCAGGCGGCCTCCCCCAGGACCCGCCTGAGAAGCTCCGCCCGGGGCAGGGCCTGGGCCCCGAACTCCGAGGGGAGGGGAGCCCCGGGCAGGGCCAGGAAGTCCCGGTGGTGTCCCCAGTACCAGCCGGGGTAGGGGTGCTCCCGAAAGTCCGAGGCCTCCTTCACGGGGCGGGTGGGATCGGCCTCCTTCAGGGCCCCGAGGAGCAGGGGGCCTAGGGTGTGGCGGTTGTGGGTGGGCTCGTTCTGGGCGCACCAGAGGTAGATGGAGGGGTGGGCCCCCAGAAGCTCCACCATGGCCTTAGCCTGGCGCAGGGCCTCCTTGGCGAAGGCCTCGTCGGGAGCGTAGCCCCACTGCAGGGGGAAGTCCTGCCAGACCAGAACCCCCTCCCGGTCGCAGGCCCGGTAGAGGGCGGGGTGGGTCACGTGGGCGTGGACCCGCACGGCGTTCAGGTGGGCTTCCTTGAGGAGGGCCACGTCCCTCTCCGCCGCCTCCTCGCCGTAGCCCGCAAGCCACTGGGTGGGGATGAGGTTGGTGCCCCGGAGGAAGAGGCGGCTGCCGTTCAAAAGGAGCCAGCCTTCCCCGTCCACCTTCAGGGTGCGGAAGCCCAGGGGAACGGCGAGGGAAGCCCCGGCCACCTGGGCCTCGAGGCGGAAGAGGTGGGGAAAGCCCCGCTCCCACACCTCCCAAAGGGGCATCTCGGGCAGGTCCCAGACCACCTCAAGCCAGGAGCGGCCCCCCTCCCCCAGGACCTCCCCCCGCTTCTCCCAGGCCTCCCCGGGGAAGTTCTCCGGAAGGAGGCGGAGCCAGACCTCCTCCCGAAAGGCCCGGGGAGCGTCCAAAAGGAGCCGGACCAGAAGCCGCCAGCCCCTGGGGGTCTTGTGAGCGCGGTGGGCGAGGCCGAGGAGGGCCACCTCCTCCCGGCCCCAGACCTCCACCCCGCCCCAAAGCCCCCCGGTGCCCCGCTCCTGCCCCCTTTCCGTGTTCCCCCCGGGGCGGCAGTCGTGCTGGCCCAAGACCCCCTTGATCTGCCGCTTGAAACGGGGCCACTGGCCCAGGGGCTCCCTGGGGGCCGAGACCCTGAGGAGAAGCTCCCGCCCAGGGGGAAGCTCCAAAAGCCAGGGGAAGAAGTAGCCGTTCCATAACCCATCATCATCTCTTTCACCCCTCAAGGGGCCGATGACGACGGGCCACTTCCTGCTTCCACGACCCTTGGCTCGTAGACCTGACCAAGAGGCCAGTTCCGCCGCCAGCGGGGTCT
>OGCH01000657.1_pt1 | contig 16348 bp, 18 predicted proteins | sample 1570111 | NCBI WGS metagenome assembly OGCH01 (sample SAMN03436243, study PRJEB24508) | hot springs metagenome | biome: Desert Springs; feature: Hot Springs; material: Water | place: USA: Great Boiling Spring, Nevada | collected 2008-12-01 | depth 0 m m | reverse complement strand
AAGGCCCCGTCGTCTAGCGGCCAAGGATTTCGGGTTCTCAACCCGAAGACAGGGGTTCAAATCCCCTCGGGGCCAAAGCCCTTTCCCCTCTCCCCGGTGGGAGAGGGGTTTTAATTTCCTCTGTCAGAAGGGTTCCCAGTGGACTTTGGCCGGATCGTATTGGGTGCGGGGAGGGGGATTTTCCGCGGGAACCCCTACCGGGATCACCGCGAAAATCCAGTAGTCCTCAGGGACTCCCAAAAGGGGCCGCAGGAGCTCCTGGCGCTTTTCGTCCATGCCGCACCAAGTGGCACCAAGCCCCAAATTGGCTGCGGCCAAAAGGAGGTTCTCCACCGCGGCCGCCATGTCCTGAAAGAAATAAAAATTCCCCGCGGGCTTCCCCAAAGGAATGATCACCGCGCCCGCATCGATTCCAAATTTTGCGTAAGGATGGGCCGTGCACACCTCGCGGATCTTCTCCCGGTCGGTGATCACCAGGAACTCCCAGGGCTGCCGGTTGCGGGCAGAAGGGGCAGCCATAGCGGCTTTGAGCAAAATCTCGATTTTCTCTTTGGGAACAGGATCGCCCGTGAATTTGCGCACCGAGCGGCGCCGCGTGATGAAATCCAAAACCTCCTTTTCCGTCATCCCTCACCCCCAATGACCGATCCCCTTTTTCCCTCGAGAGCTTCGAGGATTGCCCCTTCGCGGTCCGCTTGAAAGACCACGATGGGAAGCCTATTCTCTTGAGCAATGGCCACGGCCGCGGCGTCCATCACCCGGAGGCCCCGAGCCAGATATTCCCCGTGGCTGAGCCTGGGAATGAGTTTGGCGTTGGGATTTTTCAGGGGGTCGTCCTCGAAGATCCCCGGAACTTTGGAGGCCTTGAGAACGGCCTCGGCTTCCACGGAAAGGGCCCGGATGACGGCGGCTGTGTCCGTGGTGACGAAGGGATTTCCTGTGCCTGCGGCGAAAAGGACCACCGCGCCCTGCGCCAGGGCCTCTTTAGCTCGCCACGGATCCACCGCCTCCGCCACGCCTTCCACCGGCAAAGCGGACATGAGGAGCGTCCGAACGCCCTCCTTTTGGAGGAATTCCCGTAGGACGATGGCGTTGATGAGGGTTCCCAGCATCCCCGCGGTATGGCCTGCGGTAGGGGGGATGAAGGTGAGGGCGGCGCCCCGGGCCACATTCCCTCCACCCACGACCACCGCGAGTTCCGCTCCTTTCGCGCAGGCTCTCCTGATCTCTCCGGCATAAAAAGAAAAGGCCCCGCTATCCAAGGGGCCTTCTTTTCCACCCAGGACCTCTCCCGAAAGCTTCAGGAGGGCCCGCCGAAAGCGAAGGCTCATCCTTCCCCAACCTGGAAGCGCACGAACCTCCGGATCACCACAGGCTCTCCGAGCTTAGCCGCGAGCTCCCCAACCAAATCCTCTACCCGGAGGTTGGGGTCGCGCACGTACGGCTGTTTAAGAAGGCAATTCTCCTCGAAGAATTTCTGGAGGCGCCCTTCCACGATTTTCTCCACAATGTGGGGCGGCTTCCCCTCCTTCTCCGCCTGCTTCCGAAGGATTTCCTTTTCCTGCTCGATCACCTCCTGGGGGACGTCCTCGGGCGCGACCCAGCGGGGACGGGCTGCAGCGATCTGCATGCACAGGTTCTTCAAAAACTCCCGAAAAGCCTCGGAGTTCGCGGCGAAATCGGTGGCGGTGAGGACTTCCACCAAAACCCCGATTTTCCCGGAGTGGTGGATGTACGCCTCCACCCTTCCCTCTTTGACCTGGCGAGATTGGGAAGCCAAAAACTCTTTTCCTTCCTCGCGCAGGATTTTCTTGGCCTTTTCGATATCCCCGCCGGCCTTGATCAGGGCCTGTTTGCAATCCATGATCCCAAGCCCGGTCTCGTCCCGCAGTTTTTTCACAAGCTCCGCAGTGATTTCCATCGCCTACTCCTTCTCCTCGAGCTTTTCCATCATTTCCATGAGCTGTTCCTCGTCCACGGCGATCATCTCCGGCCGCGGCATCTCCACCTCTTCCGGCGGCCGCACGGGAAGCTCCAAGCCCTCCCGGCCCTCTAAGATAGCGTCGGCAATGCGCGCGGTGATGAGCCGCGTGGATTTGATGGCATCATCGTTTCCGGGAATGGGGTAGTCGATGAGGTCCGGATCCGCATCAGTATCGCAAATGGCCACGATGGGGATTTTCATAATGTTCGCTTCCCGCACAGCGTGGACTTCCACCGTGGGGTCGATCACGAACACCACGCCGGGAAGGCGGTCCATGTTCCTTAGCCCATCGAAATTGCGGCGAAGATGGGAAAGCTCTTTTTCAAGTTTCAGCCGCTCTTTTATGGGGAGGCGCTCGTATTTCCCCTCGGCGAAGTTCCGCTCAAGCTCGAGCATGTGGAGGATGCGGCGGCGGATGACCTCAAAGTTCGTGAGGGTCCCGCCGATCCAGCGCCGGTTCACGTAGTGGGCGCCGCAGCGCTTCGCCTCCTCCTCCACAATGGTCTGGACCTGCCGTTTTGTTCCCACAAAGAGCACGTCCTTCCCTTGTGCGGCCTGCTCCCGCACAAAGAGGTAGGCGCGCTCGAACATCTCCAGGGTCTTGGTGAGGTCAATGATGTGGATCCCTTTGCGCTCCATGTAGATGTACGGGGCCATTTTGGGGTTCCACTTGCGGGTGCGGTGCCCGAAGTGGACCCCGGCCTCAAGGAGTTCTTTCATGGTCAGCAACGGCAAACCTCCTCCTTTCCTAGTTTCGTGTGGCCGAGTATATCCGGGACTTTTGTCCCCTACAATGTTGGGCCTTTGCCCTGGGCGCTGCCGGCCTTTGGGCTATGATCAAGTGTGCTAGAGGGCGAGGTCCGCCATATTCCCCGCAATCCCGAGGCGGAGCAGGTGGTCCTGGGCGCGGCCATGCTCGCTCCCGAGGAGGTGGTGCCCAAGCTCCTCGCGCGCCTTAGGCCCGAGCACTTCTACTTCAGGGCCCACCAGGAGATCTTCCGCACCATCATCGAGCTTTTCGAGCACGGCCAGCTTCCCGATGTGGTCACGGTGGCCAACCGCCTGGAGGAGCGGGGGAAGCTGGAGGGCGTGGGCGGCCGCTCCTATTTGCAGGAGCTTCTTTTGCGGGTGCCCGCTACCGCGGCGGTGGAGCATTACGCGGATATCGTGGAACAGAAGGCCCTGCGGCGCTGGCTTATTGAGGCCGCCGCGCGGATCGCGGAAATCGGCTACGACGAAGGGGTGCCCCTCGAGGAGGCGCTGGATCGCGCCGAGGAAGCCATTTTTTCCATCGCCGAGCGCCGCTCCATGCCCGGGTACTTTCTCCTTCGGGATTTCCTTCCCGCGCATCTTGAGGTTTTGGAGGAGCTCCACAAGGACCCGAAAAGGCGGCCGGTCACCGCCATCTCCACGGGATTCCAGGAGTTCGACGCCCTCACGTCTGGGTTGCATCCCGCAGATTTCATCGTTATTGCGGGCCGACCGGGCACAGGGAAAACCGCGCTGGCCCTGGGCATTGCCCGTGACGCTGCCCTCCGCCAGGGGAAAAAGGTGGGGATTTTCTCCCTGGAGATGTCCAAAGAGCAGGTTTTGGAGCGGCTTTTGTGCGCGGAAGCCCAGGTGGATTTGCACCGGCTCCGCTCCGGATACCTCCCTCCGGCCAAGTGGGGGCTCATTGCCGCCGCCGCCGGCCGCCTCAACGACGCGGTGATCCTCATCGACGACACGCCCAACGCCACCGTCCTTTCCATCAAAGCGAAAGCCCGGCAGATGATGCGCGAGCACGGGCTTGATTTGGTGATCGTGGACTACCTCCAGCTTGTGGAGGCGGGGATCAAGGCGGACGTGCGCGAGCAGCAAATCGCCTACGTTTCCCGCACACTCAAAGGGATGGCCCGGGAACTGGGAATCCCCGTGATCGCCTGTTCCCAGCTCAACCGGCAGGTGGAGCGGCGGGGCGAGGACGCCCGTCCCAAGCTCTCCGACCTCCGTGAATCCGGATCTATTGAACAGGACGCGGATTTGGTGGTGTTCATCCACCGGCCAGAGGGGAAAAAGGGAAGCGATGGTCCCGTGGTGGAGACGGAGATCATCATCGCCAAGCAGCGTAACGGCCCTACGGGAAGTTTCCGTCTCCTTTTCCACCGGAGCTACGCGAGCTTCTATTCGCCCACAAAAGAGGCGGAGGAAGTGCCGTTTTAGAAAGGAGGTCTATTGGTTCCCAAGGAGCTTTTGTACACGAAGGACCACGAGTGGGTGCGGCTGGAGGATGGAAGGGCCCGGGTAGGGATCACCGATCACGCCCAAAAATCCCTGGGAGACATCGTCTACGTCGAGCTTCCCCCTGTGGGCAAAGAGGTGAAAAAGGGGGAGAGAACAGCCACGGTGGAATCGGTGAAAGCCGTGGGCGAGATCTTTGCTCCCCTCTCGGGCAAAGTGGTGGAGGTGAATACGACCGTCACCCAAAGCCCGGACCTCATCAACAAGGACCCCTACGGCCAAGGTTGGCTTTTTGTCCTTGAGATTTCCGACCGCGCGGAAATCGGAAGCCTCCTTGCGCCCGAGGCTTATGAGGAGCTTTTGAAAGGAGGGGGATGAACCCGTACATACCCCACACGAAAAAGGACATCGAGGAGATGCTTGCGGCCGTGGGCCTCCCGGATGTGGAGGCCCTTTTTTCCGATATCCCGGAGGAGATCCGCCGCCGCTTCCGCCCCTTGGGCCTCCCTCCCCGCGACGAAATTTGGGTGAGCCGCTACATCACCGCTCTCGCCGAGCGCTCCACAGGGCGCACCCTTATCCCCTTTTTGGGAGCGGGGCTCTACGACCACTACGTCCCGCCCGTGGTAAACCATGTCATTTCCCGCTCGGAGTTCTATACGGCCTATACGCCCTACCAAGCGGAGATTTCCCAGGGGACCCTCACCTGGATGTTCGAGTACCAAACGATGGTCTGCGAGCTCACGGGGATGGAGGTGGCCAATGCTTCCATGTACGATGGCGCCACGGCCTTGGCCGAAGCGGTCTACATGGCCGTGCGGGTAACGGGCGGAAAAACCGTCCTCGTACCAAAGTCCTTGAATCCCCAGGTGCGGGAGGTCCTTTCCACCTACGCCTGGGCCGCAGGCCTCAAAATCGTGGATGTTCCCTATAACGAAGCCGGGCAGCTCTTTCTTCGGGAAATTCCCGAGGACACCTGTGCTCTCATCGTTCAAGAGCCGAACTTTTTTGGGGTAGTTGAGGATCTCTCCGGGCTCAAAGAGCAGATAGGAAAGGCTTTTCTCATCGTGTACGTGAACCCCATCGCCCTGGGGGTTTTGGAGCCGCCGGGGAAATTCGGAGCGGACGTGGTGGTGGGAGAAGGACAAGTTTTGGGTCTTCCCCTTTCCTTCGGTGGGCCCCTTTTGGGAATTTTCGCCACGAAAATGGAGCACCTCCGCCGTATGCCCGGAAGGCTTTCCGGAAGAACCGTGGACGCCGAGGGAAAAGAGGGCTACGTCATGGCCTTCCAAACCCGCGAGCAGCACATCCGCAGGGAACACGCCACCTCCAACATCTGTACGAATTCCGCCCTCTGCGCGTTGGCGGCCACGGTTTACTTGGCGGCCCTGGGGCCGGAAGGTTTACGGAGGGTCGCCCTTCTCTCCATGGAGCGCGCCCATGAATTGGCGGAGCGGATCTTTTCCCTTCCCGGGTTTAGGCCGGCCTTTTCCGGGCCTTTTCTCTACGAGTTTGTGGTGCGTTCCTCTCGCGCCGAGGCCGCAGTGAAAAAACTTCGCGAGGTGGGGATCGCCGTGGCCGCCCCTTCGCTCCTTGAAAAATGCGGGGTTAAAGAGGCTTTCCTTGTGGCGGTCACGGAGAAACGCACCCCTGAAGAACTCGATCTTTTCGTACGGGCCTTGTCTTCCTGCGCTTCAGACCCCCCTCATCCTCACCTTCTCCCCCCTTCGGGGGGCGAAGGAACCGAGAACGCACCGGATACAGGGGCAATCTTTTCTCCATTCCGCTTGCGGGAAGGCTTTTCCCATCCCCGCGATGGAGATCCTTTCCCTGATTCCTCTCCCCCTCTTGGGGAGCCTTCTCCTAGCTCCCCTCTCCCCCACGGGGGAGAGGGTTGGGGTGAGGGGGAAAGGAGCTTCTGATGCCCACGATTTATGCGCGCGGACAAAAAGGCCGAAAGGCTCTAGCGTTGCCGGAGCTTTCCCATTCGGAGGAGGAACTCCTTGGGAAAATCCCAGAAGGGATGCGCCGAAAGGAGCCGCCCCGGCTTCCCGAGGTTTCCCAGCCCGAACTTATCCGCCACTACACCGCCCTTTCCCGCCTCAACTACGGCGTGGACACCGGTTTCTATCCACTGGGAAGCTGCACGATGAAGTACAACCCCAAACTCCACGAGGATCTTGCCCGGCTTTCCGGTTTCACCGGGCTCCATCCCCTTCTTCCCGAGGAGGAAGTCCAGGGCGCGTTAGCTCTCCTTTGGGAGCTTTCCGAGTACCTCAAGGGAATTGCGGGGATGCCGGGGGTGACGCTGCAGCCCGCGGCCGGCGCCCACGGCGAGCTAACCGGCATGTTCCTCATCAAGCGCTATTTCGAGGACCGGGGAGAGCTCGAAACGCGCCGAAAAATCCTCCTTCCCGACTCCGCCCACGGCACAAACCCCGCCTCCGCGGCCATGGCTGGGTTCCAAGTGGTCTCCATCCCCTCGGACCGGCGGGGCATGGTGGATCTGGAGGCCCTGAAAAGAAACCTCGACGAAACTGTAGCTGGGATCATGCTCACCGTTCCCAATACTCTGGGGATCTTCGAGGAGGACATCATCACGATCACCGAGCTTGTCCACTCCGCAGGCGGGCTTTGCTACTTCGATGGGGCGAACCTCAACGCCTTTTTGGGGCGGGCCCGGCCCGGCGACATGGGCGCGGATATCTTCCACTTCAACCTGCACAAGACCTTTTCCACCCCTCATGGCGGCGGCGGACCCGGTGCCGGCCCCTTGGCTGTCTCCGAGCCCCTTCTGCCCTACCTTCCCGTCCCCGAAATCGTGAAGGAGGGCGAAAAATTCCGGCTCAATTTCGAAAAGCCCAAGAGCATCGGCCGCGTCCACCCTTACTTTGGGAATTTCCTCGTCATGGTGAAAGCTCTGGCCTACATCCTCACCCTGGGCGACGAGGGGATGAGGGAGGTCTCTGCGGCTGCCGTTTTGGCCGCTAACTACCTCCGCGTGCGCCTCAAAAGCGCCTATAAACTTCCCTACGATCGCCTCTGCAAGCACGAGTTTGTCCTTTCCGGCGAGGGCCTGGCGGAGGGAATCCGCACGCTAGATATCGCCAAGCGCCTCATCGATTACGGGTTTCATCCGCCCACGATCTATTTCCCCCTCATCGTGCGGGAGGCCCTCATGATCGAGCCCACGGAAACGGAGCCAAAGGAGGTCCTCGATGCCTTCGTGGAGGCGATGCTCAAGATTGCCGAGGAGGCGCGGACGAGCCCGGCCCTCTTGAAGGAGGCGCCGCACAACGCTCCAGTACGGAGGCTCGATGAGGCCCGGGCCGTGCGGGAGCCCGTTCTGCGCGAGCCTTTACCCGGAAATTAGGCCGTCAAAATTCGGTAAAATTTTGGAGCCATGGCCTTCACCGTGCGGGATTTTCATGATTTGGTGAAGCTTCTTTCCGAGCATCCCGAATGGCGGGAGGAGCTCCGCGCCCTCCTTTTGACCCCGGAGATCCTCTCCATGCCCCAGCTTTTGCGGGAGCTCGGGGAGAAGGTGGACCGCTTGGCCGCGGCCCACCTCCGCGCCGAGGAGCGCCTCTCTCGCCTGGAGGAGCGTTTTTCCCGCCTCGAGGAAAAGGTCGCGGAGCTTGCGGAAGCCCAGATCCGGGCAGAGGAGCGACTTTCCCGCCTAGAGGAGCGGGTGGCGGAGCTTGCGGAAGCCCAGATCCGCACCGAAGAGCGTTTGGCCCGCTTAGAGGAGCGTGTAGCAGAACTGGTAGAGGCCCAAATCCGAGCAGAAGAGAGGCTTTCTCGCCTGGAGGAGCGGGTGGCCGAGCTTGCGGAAGCTCAGGCCCGCACGGAGAAGGTTTTGGCGGAGCTGGCCGGGCGCATGACCACTTTAGTGGAGGCCCAGCGCCGCACCGAGGCCGATGTGGCCGACCTCAAGGGCATGACCCTGGAATTGCGCTACCGGGACCGCGCGCCCGCGTATTTTGCCAAGATTCTCCGCCGGGCCCGCCTTCTTTCCGACTCCGAGCTCATGGAGCTTTTGGATTCCGAAAAAGCGAGGGAGGCCCTTTCCGAGGAGGAGCGGGAGGACCTCCTCCTTGCCGATCTCATCCTCTGGGGCCGCAGGAAGAGCGACGGCGCGGAGGTTTACCTCGTGGGCGAGGTCTCGTGGGTGGTGGACTGCGGCGATGTGGAGCGGGCCAGGCGCCGGGCGGATCTCCTTGGGCGGCTTGGGGTCACCACGATCCCGGTGGTGGCCGGCCGCACCCTCACCGAAGAGGCGGACCAGCTCGCGCGGGAAAAGAAAGTGCTTCGCTTTTTGGACGGCGGCTTCTACTACCCCAACTAGCGGCGCCGCAAAAGGCTTCGCAGGAAGATCAGCACAGGGATGATCTCAAGCCTTCCCAGCCACATGTGGAAGGAAAGGAGGAGTTTCGCAAGGGTGGGCATTTGGGGGTGGGTGATCCCCGTGGAGAGCCCCACGTTCCCCTGGGCGGATGCTACCTCAAAGAGAAAGTCGGCCAAGGTGAATTTTTCGCCCGAATAGAACTGAGAAAGGAGGAAGGCGCCGAGGAAAAGAAAGGCAAGCCAGAGGAACACGAGGGTCGCGGCTTCTCCGATCTTCCGATAGGCCTTTTCCGCGGGCAGCGTTTCCGAGCCGAACCGGCAAGGCAAAACCGCATCCGGCGGGGAAACAAGTCTCCGAATCTGCCAGACCACCCCGCGCACGAGCACCGCGAGCCGCAGCATTTTGAGGCCGCCGGCGGTGGAGCCCGCCGCCCCTCCCACCACCATCGCCAGCGTAAGCAGCAATTTCCCCCCTTCGGAAAACTTTCCGGGATCCGTGGTTTGGAATCCTGTGCAGGTAAGGGCGGAGACGAACTGGAAGGCGGAGGCCCGAAACGCCGTAGGCGGCGGAAAGGTGCGCAGAAGGGCTAGCCCCAAAATGCCCGTTCCCAAAACAACTCCCCACAGGAGCCAGCGGGTCTGGAGGTCCTGCCAAAGCGCCGCCGGACCGCGCCGAAGCATTTGGTAATGGACCACAAAGCTGATGGCGCCGGCGAGCATGGAAAAAATGGCCACAAGCTCCACGCCCCAGGAGCGATAGCGCCCCAAGGAATCCGGCCAGAGGCTGAACCCACCCGTGGCCACCCCCGTCATCCCGTGGTTCAGTGCCTCCCAAATGGGCATGCCTACAGCAAAAAAGGCGAGAATGCTCAGCACCGTATAGAAGCCGTAAATCCACCACATCGTGCGCACGGTGGAGCGCACCGAAGGGTGGATCTTCTCCGTTCGGGCCTCGGCGTAATAGAGGGTGGCCGCGGAAATGCCCGGGCCCGCCAGGATGGTGATCATCACGACAATCACGCCCATTCCGCCCACCCACTCCATGAACGACCGCCACCACTGCAAGGTCTTGGGAAGAAGATCAGGTCGCAGGGCCATGGTGAGTCCCGTTCCCGTAAAGCCCGAGACGGCCTCGAAAAAGGCGCTCGTGAAGTCCGCGTACGGGAAAAGGGGGCTGTTCCCTAACCTTTTGGCCACAAGGTAAAGGGGGAGGGCGCCCAAGGTGGAGACCAAAAGCCATCCGAACGCAGCGATGAAAAGGCCGTGTCGAAGCCGGGTTTCCCCTGCTCCTCGGAATGGCCAATAGAAGACAGCCCAAAGCCCAAGGGCCACGAGCGCCGTCCACACCAAGGGCCAGAGGGCGAACTTTTCCCCGAATAAGACGGCCACGGGGATGGAGCCCACGGCCATGAGGGCCACCACCACGCAGAGGAGCCCCACATCCCGAAGGACAACCCTGAGATCCGAAAGGTCCATAGGCCTAGCCGGTGAGGAGGGCGATCAGTTTTTCCGGGGTGTGCTCTTTGCTGAAGATGGTGAGGACATCGCCCGGCTGGATGACCGTGCTCCCCTTGGCAATTTCCAGCTCGCCATCCCGTTCCACCGCTGCCACCAACACCCCCTCGGGGATGAGCCCGGCTTCCCCCGCCTCCCGCAGGGTTTTCCCCACCAGGGGCGAGTTCTTGGGGACCGTAACCCGGAACATTTGGGCGCCGCCGGGCAGGGTCACGAGGTCCTGGATCTTGGGGTGGAGGGCGGCGTGGTAGAGGTATTCGGCCACGATCACGTCGGGGTTTTCCATCACGTGGGCGCCTAGTCTCCGGAAAAGTTCGGTATGGGCGCGGTTATTGACCACGGAGACGATGGTGGGAACGCCCAGGTCCTGGGCGGCAGCAATGACCATGAGGTTGGTGGCGTCGTCGGAGGTGGTGGTGATGAGGGCGTCGGCCCGCTCGGCGCCGGCCTCCCGGAGGGCGTCCACGGAGGCCGCGTCGGCCTGGATCACGAGGACGTCGTATTTCCGGGCGATGGCCTGGGCCCGCTCGGAGTTGCGCTCGATCACCGCCACGTTGTGGCGGTCGCGCACGGCCAAATCAATGATGGCGCTTCCGATTCCGCCTGCGCCCACGACGATGAGGTACATACGGCCCTTATCCTACCGCCCCCCATTCCCCGGTCAAAGTCCCACGAACATTGTCCTAAACTTTCCCGTCCCCTTCGTCCCTTCTCCCCTTCAGGGCCAGGGTTTCCGATAATTTCCCTGCCCCTTTGAAGGAGAACTCCTCTTCCCTCTGGAAAAGCCCGTTTTCCACACCTTGAACACAAGATGGTGAGGGGGCTCTTTCGCCGCGGTGGCGCTATCATTCCCCGCGATGGAAAAGTGGGTAAAGCTCACCACGGTTTGGGGCGAAACGAAGGCCCAGCTCCTGAAGGGATTCCTGGAAGCTGAAGGATTCCAGGTGCGGCTTCGCTACCACGTCCCTCCCACGGTCTACCCCGTCACCGTGGATGGCCTTGCGGAAGTCCAGATCCTCGTGCCGGAGGAAGATCTTCCCGCGGCCCAGGAGGCCCTGAAGGCCTTTCAGACGCCTCCCGAGGACGATGCGCTGGCCGACTGAGGAGGAATTGACTCGGGCCCGGAGGGCCCTCATCCGGGAGCTCCGGGAGAAAGGTATCCGCGACGAGCGCGTCCTCTCCGCCATGGAAAAAGTGCCCCGCCACCTTTTTGTCCTTCCCGAATACCTCTTTGCCGCCTACGACGACCGGCCCCTTCCCATCGGCCTTGGCCAAACCATCTCCCAGCCCTACATCGTGGCCCTCTCCACCGAGGCCCTGGAGCTTTCCGGCGAGGAAAAAGTTCTGGAAATCGGGACCGGCTCCGGCTACCAAACGGCGATCCTCGCGGAGCTCGCGAAAGAAGTGTTCACCGTGGAGCGGCTTCCCGAGCTTTCCTTCGAGGCCCAAGAGCGCCTGCGAAGGCTTGGGTACACGAACGTGCACTTCCGCGTGGGCGACGGAACAAAAGGTTGGCCCGAGGAGGCCCCTTTTCCCGCGATCCTGGTCACCGCCGCCGCCCCGAAGGTTCCCAAAAGCCTCTTTGCCCAGCTCGCTGAAGGCGGGAGAATGGTCATCCCCGTGGGCGGAAGGTTCCACCAGGACCTTTGGCTTGTGCGGAAAGTGGGGGGAGAGCCGGTCTATGAGCACCTTTGCCCGGTGACGTTTGTGCCCCTCATTGGCGAGGAGGGATTCCGATGATCGACCTTCGTTCGGACACGGTGACCAAGCCCACGCCCGCGATGCGCAGGGCCATGGCCGAGGCGGAGGTGGGCGACGATGTCTACGGTGAGGATCCCACCGTAAACCGCCTCCAAGAGAAAGCCGCGGAGATCACGGGCACGGAGGCCGCGCTTTTTGTCCCTTCCGGCACCATGGGGAACCAGGTGGCCATCGCTGTTCACACCCGGCCCGGCCAGGAGGTCATCGTGGAGGCCACCTCCCACATCTACAACGTGGAGATGGCCACCATGGCCCGCTTCTCCGGGGTCCAGCCGCGGGTCCTTTTCGGCGAGCGCGGCGTTTTCACTGCAGAGCAAGTGCGCCAAGCTATTCGCCCCAAGCTCTACTACCTTGCGCATACTGGGCTTGTGTGCCTGGAGAACACCCACAACGCCGCCGGCGGCCGCATCTGGCCTCTTTCGGTAGCCCGGGAAATCCTGGAAGCCGCCCACGCCCAAGGGATTCCCGTGCATCTCGATGGCGCCCGCATCTTCAACGCCTCTGTGGCCACAGGGATCCCGGTTTCCGAACTCGTTTTGGGCTTCGATTCCGTGATGTTTTGCCTTTCCAAGGGTTTAGGGTGTCCGGTGGGGTCGCTCCTCTGTGGGTCCAGGGAGTTCATCGAGGAGGCGCGGCGGGTGCGCAAAGCCCTGGGTGGTGGGATGCGGCAAGCCGGGATCCTCGCCGCCGCCGGCCTCTACGCCCTCGAACACCACGTGGAGCGCCTTGCCGAGGATCACGAGAACGCCCGGATTCTCGCCCAGGGCCTTGCGGAAATCCCCTGTCTTTCCGTGACGCCTCCGGAGACGAATATCGTCATTGTGGAGATCCTGCGTGGTCCCACGGCCGCGGAGCTTGCCGAAAGGCTTAAACGCCGCGGGGTGCTGGTGGCGCCGGCGGGCGCGGGAACCGAAGCGCGCAAACTTCGTTTGGTCACGCACCTTGACGTCTCCCGGGAGGACATCTTCCGGACAATTGACCTCTTTTGGGAGGAACTCCGGGGCGTTTAGGGGGGACGAACCCGGCCTTTCCCGCCCTATCCTGTCCCCTCACGGGGGCTAGCAGGGCTGTAGCCTCCGTTACGTTAGAGGGACGAAGATGAAGCGTAAACCGAAGGCAGCGAAGGCTTTTCCGCACCCCCCTGATGTGTTTTCCCCTCTCCCCTCCGGGGAGAGGGTTAGGGTGAGGGGGAAATGGACGGTTCTGATCCTCCTCCTTCTCCTCCCCTTCTCCACTTGGGCCATCCCCTTGGGTGTGGAATCCGGCCCCCATTTCTTCCGCACCTATCCCCCGGCCATCTCCGCCTTCATCCAGCTCACGAACCAGGCCATCCTCTACGGAAACAGCACCTTTTTCGGCGGTATCCCTCTCATCCCCCTTATGTCCGGAGGGCTGGGGGTACGGGTGGCCGAGACCATGGGCGAGCCCTTCGCCATGGGCCTGGGCTTCTCCCTTTTTGCCATGGAAACAGGGACTTCCGGCTCTTGGGGCGCCCAGGAAGTCGCGGTGAACCTGGGCCTAAGTTATGCCGATTTACATCTCCTTCTGAGCTTTTCGCCCCTTCCCGGCCTTCTTTTCCTTGGGGCAAGCCTCGGCTTTGCCTGGACCAACCTTTCCTACGACGTGGAATTTCCCAGTCTTCCCCTTTCCTTTGTGCCGGAAAACGGGCAGAGGACCTTCTCCGGCAGGACTTTTGTGGCCGCGGCGTTCTTGCGCGCGGCCTGGCCCATCCTCCCTAACCTGAGCCTCGGCCTCGAGGGCGGATTCCGCTTCGCTCTCTTTTCCGGCCTCTTTTCGGGAGATATTCCCATGGACCTAAACCGCGATGGCGCGCCCGATCCCTTGGATCTTTCGGGCGTTTGGCTTGGGATAACCCTGCGGGTGGAGTTCCCCCTGTAAAGGAGGGCGGGATGCGCGCGAAATTTTTCTTTTTGGGCATGGTAGCCTTAGCCGCCCTGATCCTCGGAGGCTGTGTGGGAAAGTTTTCCGTAAAAGCTCCGGAAGCGATCTTCTCCCTTCGGCCCACAGAGGGCATCGCCCCCCTCACCGTGGTCTGCGACGGCTCCCTTTCCTTTTCCGAAAGTTCCCGCATCGTCGAGTACATCTGGGATTTTGGGGATGGAAACAAGGCCTTCGGCCCCATTGTCTCCCACACCTACAGCCGCGGCGGAACGTACCGCGTGACCCTCACCGTCTACGATGACCAGGGAAGGCGAAGCTCCCGGGAGGCCCAGGTGGTGGTGCGCTTTCCCAAGCCTGTGCCGGATTTCTCCGTGCCCCCCATTCCTGTGGGAACGTATGAGGTCATCACCTTCGATGCCTCCGCTTCGTATAGCCCCAACGGAAAGATCGTCCGCTACATGTGGGCCTTCGGCGATGGAACCTCAGCGGAAGGGATGGTGGTGGAGAAAAGCTACCGCTACGGTGGCGCGTATCCCGTGACCCTTTCCGTGGTGGACGAGGTGGGCGAGGTGGCGAGCGTCACGAAGGTGGTCCAGGTCCAAGGAGGGCCGAGCTGTGGGTTCTGATAAAGGAGGCCGGATGCTTATCAAATTTTTCCGCGCGCTCATGCCCGCCTTCTCCCCCAGGCTTGCTCTTTCCCCTCTCCCCTCTGGGGAGAGGGCTAGGGTGAGGTGGGACCCCCTCATCCCCACCTTCTCCCCCTTTGGGGGAGAAGGGACTAATAGAACCGGGGATGGGGTCCGCAACATATTTTCGGAGAGGGTCCGCAACATATTTTCCCCTCCCCCCTGGGGGGAGAGGGTTAGGGTGAGGGTGATCCTCGTCCTCCTCGCCATCCTTGGCCTTCTCCTTGGCGGATGTCTTCCCAAAAACGTCTCGCCCTCCTCCGGCGTTTTCGCCGTGATCGTGGCCGAGCCCAGGGAGGGGCAGGCTCCCCTTACGGTGCAGTTTGACGCCACCCGTTCCACGGACCCCGCCGGCCCCATCACCGACTACCTCTGGGATTTCGGGGATGGCTCACCCGTCGCTTCAGGTGCCCAAATTTCCCACACTTTCCGCCGCGCCGGCGAATATTTAGTGACCCTTGTGGTGGTGGGCCCCTCCGGAACAGGCCGGGCTACCACCCTCATCCGCGCCCTCAATAACCCGCCCAAAGCTTCCTTTACGGTTTGGCCCAAGGATCCCTTCACCGATGAATCCGTGACCTTCGACGCCTCCGCTTCCTCCGATCCCGATGGCGACCCTCTAAGCTACCTTTGGGATTTCGGGGACGGCTCCTCCGGCGAAGGAAAGATCGTCCAGCACACCTACAAGAAGGCCGGCGAGTACGTGGTGATCCTCACCGTTTCCGATCCCGCCGGTGCGGAGAGTCGGGCCACGACGCTCCTCAAAGTGGAGGAGTGCACGGGAGGCCATTGCGGCCGCCGCTAAGCTTTGCTCTCCCCCTCATCCTCCCCTTCTCCCCCTCTTCAATTTTCCCCTCTCCCCTATGGGGAGAGGGTCAGGATGAGGGGAGTACCCCCTCATCCCAACCTTTTCCCCCAAAGGGGGAGAAGGACAAAAAAGATATCCTGACCTTCTCTCCCCGAGGGGGAGAAAGGTATCCCGGCTTTCTTCCCCGAAGGAGAAGGGACTAAAGGAACCGGGGAGGCCTAACAATCCCCCTCTCCCCTAGGGGGAGAGGGTCAGGGTGAGGGGGGTAAACTACGCAGGATGGACCCCATTGCCCAAGCGCGAAAGCTGCGCAAAAACATGACGGACGCGGAACGGAAACTCTGGTATTTTTTGCGCAGCCGGCGCCTTGCGGGCCTCAAGTTCCGCCGCCAAGTGCCCATTGGCCCCTACATCGTGGATTTCGCCTGCCTGGAGAAAAAGGTGATCGTGGAAATAGACGGGGGCGAGCACAACTTTCCGGACCACCGGCGGTACGATGCCCAACGCGACGCCTACCTTGAGGGGCAAGGCTTTCGGGTTCTTCGGTTTTGGAACAACCAGGTTCTTTCCGATATCGAAGCGGTGCTCACCGTGATTCTCCAGGCCTGTCAAGCGCGGTAAGCCCCCTCATCCCCGCCTTCTCCTCCACAGGAGGAGAAGGGATAGAGACGGAAGGGAAGACCCTTTCCCATTTTTTCCTCTCCACTTCGGTGAACTCTTTTCACGTGCTTTCGCCGCTCTTCGGGGAACTCCTTTCCCGTGCTTTCCCCTCTCCCCCAAGGGGAGCAACTGTGTTGAAAGTCAATGGGTGGCATACGCCGGATTCCATGGCCGACCCTCCCTCACCATGGCATTGAGGATCACCAGAAGCTTGCGCATGCATGCCACCAGCGCCACTTTCACTGGTTTTCCCGCTGCCCGCAGTCTCCGGTAAAAACTCGCGATCACGGGATTGCAGCGTATCGCCGCCACGGTGGCCATATACAGTACTGACCGCACTTGGCTTCTGCCTCCCCACACCGCACGTCGCCCGCGCATCCGCCCGCTGTCCCAGTTGAATGGTGCTACCCCCACCAACGCTGCAATTTGTTTCCCCGGAAGCTTCCCAAGCTCAGGTAAATACCC
>OGCH01000656.1_pt1 | contig 16472 bp, 19 predicted proteins | sample 1570111 | NCBI WGS metagenome assembly OGCH01 (sample SAMN03436243, study PRJEB24508) | hot springs metagenome | biome: Desert Springs; feature: Hot Springs; material: Water | place: USA: Great Boiling Spring, Nevada | collected 2008-12-01 | depth 0 m m | reverse complement strand
GCGGCCTCCGGGATCCGGGGATTTTGGCTCGGCGGTACTTCCCTCCTCATTCTCGTGGGCGTAGGCATTGACACGATCATGCAGATCGAGGCCCACCTCATCATGCGCCAGTACGAGTCCCTCATCAAAGGCACGCGCTTCTTGGGGAGGAGGGAATGAGGAACATCGTGCTCCTTGGCCCTCCCGGTGCGGGAAAAGGAACTCTCGCCAGCCGTCTAGCCCGCGAATTTGGGCTCCTTCATATTTCCACGGGCGACCTTTTGCGAGAAGAGGTGGCCAAAAACACGCCGCTCGGCCAGCTCGCCCAAGGCTATATGGCTCGCGGGGAGCTTGTTCCTGACGAGGTCATCCTGAGCATGGTCCGCAACGTGGTGGGGGAGAAAAAGGGTGTTCTCTTTGACGGCTTTCCCCGCACCATCGCCCAAGCGGAGGGCCTTGAGCGCTTTTCGCCGGTGGATTTGGTGATTTTCCTGGAGGTGGATAAGGCGGAGGTGGTGCGGAGGCTCTCGGGCCGCCGCATCTGCCCGAAGTGCAACGCTGTGTATAACCTCGTGACCCAGCCGCCCAAAAACGATGAGAAATGCGATGTTTGCGGGACGGCCCTGGTCCAGCGCGAGGACGATAAACCCGAGGTGGTGGCGCGGCGCTTCGAGGTGTACATGAGGGATTCCGCTCCCCTCGTGGATTACTACGAACGAAAAGGCCTTCTCCGCCGGGTCCCCGCCGATGGCTCTCCAGAGGAGGTCTTCCAAAAGGTCGCGGAGGTCCTGCGCCCATGATCGCCCTAAAGACTGAGCGGGAACTGGAGGTGGTGGCGGAGAACGCCCGGCTTCTCCGGGAAATCCTTCTGGATTTAGCGGCGCGGGTGGAGCCGGGGATCACCACCGCGGAGCTCGATCGCCTGGCGGAGCGCTGGATCCGCGCTTCCGGAGCTGTCCCGGCATTCAAGGGCTATCAGGGTTATCCGGCGACCCTTTGCGTTTCCATAAACGAGGAAATCGTGCACGGGATCCCCTCAGACCGCCGGATCCTGCGGGAAGGCGACCTCGTTTCCCTGGACCTTGGGCTTCGTCGAGCCGGATACTTCGCGGACGCCGCGGTCACGGTGGCGGTGGGGAAGCCCAAGCCGGAGGGGCTTTCCTTGGTGGAGGCAGCGCTGGCCGCCTTGCGGGCGGCGATCTCCGCGGTTAAAGTTGGGGCGCACGTTTCGGATTTGTCCTATTCCATTGAATCCACGGTCCGGCGCCGTGGTTTTTTCCCGGTGCGGGAATTCGTGGGGCATGGAATTGGCCGTTCCCTCCACGAGGATCCGCAGATTCCGAATTTCGGGCCGCCGGGCTTTGGCCCGCTCCTCCGGGAGGGAATGGTCCTTTGCCCGGAACCGATGATCAAGGGAGACGATCTTCCCGTGAGGATTCTACCCGATGGGTGGACAGCGGTGACCGGCGGCGGAACCCTGGCCGCCCACTTCGAGGAGATGGTGGCAGTAACCGCCGACGGCCCGTGGGTCCTCACGGATTGGGTAGGGGAGGAGATTTGGGGAAAAAAGAGCTGATCAAAGCGAAAGGTGAGGTGATCGAGGTTCTTCCGGACTGTATGTACCGTGTCCGGTTGGAGACCGGGCACGAGGCGATCTGTGTGGCCTCAGGGCGCATGCGGAGAAATTTCATTCGGGTTGTGGTGGGCGACAAAGTGGTGTGCGAGTTTTCTCCCTACGACCTTACGCGCGGCCGCATCGTCTACAGGGAGAGCTAGGAGGGGGCTATGAAAGTGCGCAGCTCTGTGAAAAAGATCTGCGACAAATGCCAGGTTATCCGGCGCAAAGGGAGATTGTGGGTGATCTGCCGCAATCCTAAACATAAGCAGCGGCAGGGGTGATATTATGGCGAGGATCGCAGGCGTAAACCTTCCGGCAAAAAAGAGGATCGAGATCGCCCTTACCTACATTTACGGGATTGGGCGCTCTCGGGCGAAGAAAATTTTGGAAAAAACGGGGATCGATCCCTCGACCCGGGTGATGGATCTCACCGAGGACCAGGTGGCGGCGTTGCGGCAGGAGGTGGAGTCCTACACGGTGGAGGGCGATCTCCGGCGGCAGGTCCGGGCCAATATTCAGCGCCTCATCGACATTGGATGCTATCGCGGGATTCGCCACAAAGTGGGGCTTCCTGTGCGCGGGCAGCGCACGCGCACAAATGCCCGCACCTGGAAAGGGCCGCGTCCGGACAAAGCCGGCCGGCGGAGCCGCAAGAAGGGGAAAGGATAAAGGATGAGCCCTCAAGCCACCACAAAGAAAAAGAAGAACGTGAAGCTCGAGCGGGCCCGCGTGCATATCCACTCCACCTTCAACAACACGATCCTCACCCTCACGGATCTCGAGGGAAATACGCTAGCTTGGCAATCAGGTGGGACCGCGGGCTTTTCGGGATCGCGGAAGGGTACGCCCTACGCCGCTCAGCTCGCGTGCCAAGCTTTGATTCGCCAGATGAAGGAGATGGGGATCCGTTCGGTGATTGTCACCGTGAACGGTGCCGGGCCTGGCCGCCAGCCGGTTATCCAGACCCTGCGGGCGGCGGGAATTCAGGTGGAAGAGGTGAAGAACGTCACCCCCACCCCGCATAGCTAGGAGGAGCGATGGGCAAATACACGGGACCGAAGTGCCGTCTTTGTCGTAGGGAAGGGGTAAAGCTTTTCTTAAGGGGCGATCGCTGCTATTCTCCCAAGTGTGCGTTGGTGCGACGGCCTACCCTTCCGGGGCAGCACGGTCGTTTCCGCCGGCGCATGACCCTCTATGCCCTGCGCTTGCGGGAAAAGCAGAAGCTAAAGCGCATTTACGGGCTGAGGGAGGAGCAGTTCCGCCGCTATGTGGAGTGGGCCAAGGAGTTCAAGGGCGTTACAGGCGAGGCCCTGCTCAAGTTCTTGGAGCGCCGCTTGGATAACGTCGTGTACCGCGCGGGATTCGCGGTCTCGCGGGCCCAAGCCCGGCAACTCGTATCCCACGGCCATTTCCTCGTGAACGGCCGCGTCACGAACATCCCCTCTTACCTCGTGGAGGAAGGGGACATCATCGAGGTCAAGCCTCAGTCCCGCGAGAAATTGCGGCCCATGATCAAGGAAATTGCCGACCGCCGGCCGGTGCCCAGTTGGCTCACCCGGGATTTGGAGGGCCTTCGCGTCCAAGTGAATGCCGAGCCCAATTTGGAGGAGCTCGAGCATTCCGTGGACACGAGCCTCATCGTGGAGTACTACTCCCGCTGATATGGCTGAGTTCATCTTTCCGGAAGAGGTGCGTTGGGAGGAGCACACCGACCGTTACGGTCGGCTGGTGATGGCTCCTCTGGAGCGGGGCTATGCCACCACGTTGGGGAATGCCCTGCGGCGGGTGCTCCTTTCCTCCATCCCCGGCGCAGCCGTGGTGCGCATCTACATCCCCGGAAAATTCCACGAATATGACGTCATCGATGGGGTGCGGGAGGACATCCTCAACATCATCCTCAACCTGAAGGGCCTGGCCATCCGCGCGGAGGATGGCGACCATCACCGCCTTTACCTCAACGTGACCGGCCCCAAAGAGGTGCGGGCCAGCGACATCGAGCTCCCGGCCGGGGTCACCATCGTCAACCCCGATCACTACATCGCCACCCTCGAAGAGGATGGAAAGCTCGAGATGGAAATGGAGGTGGAGGTTGGCCGCGGGTTTAGGCCCGCAGAAGAAAATAAACGCGAAGATGCGCCCATTGGCCTCATTCCGGTGGATGCGGACTTCTCGCCCGTGGAGAAGGTGAACTTCATAGTGGAGGAAACCCGCGTGGGCGGCCGGTCCGGTTATGAACGGCTGATCCTCGAGGTATGGACCAACGGAGCGATCACCCCGAAGGAGGCGGTGCAAAAGGCCGTGGAAATTCTGCAAAAGCATTTCTCCCTCATCACCAAGGTGGAAGAAGCGGTGGCTGTGGCCAGCAAGCCCAGCGAATATCTCCAGCCCCTTTCGGAGCTGGGGTTTGATGTGCGGATCTGCAATCTCCTTCGGGAGGCGGGGATCGTCACCCTTGGCGATCTTCTAGGGAAGACGCGGGAGGAGATTTCCGATATCCATGGGTTTGGGGAGAAAACGCTGGCCAAACTTGAACAGAGGCTTGAGGAGTTGGGGTACAAGTTGCGCTCGGAGAAGGAGGGCTAATGCGTCACCGCAAAAAAGTTCCCAAGCTTTCGATGAAAGCGGACCGGCGGAGGCTCGTGCTTGCGGGACAAGCCCGGGATCTCATCCTTTACGGAAAGATCGACACCACGCCGGCCCGGGCGCGGGCCACCCAGCGCCTGGTGGAGCGACTTGTGACTTGGGCGAAAGAAGATACTCAAGCTCACCGGCGTATGGCTTTCGCTGTCCTTCGGGATAAAGAAGCCACGGAGAAGCTTTTTTCGGAAATTGGCCCGAAATACAAGGATCGGGAGGGCGGGTACACCCGGGTGTTGAAGCTCGGGCCGCGGCTCGGCGATGGCGCGGAAATGGCCCGCCTTACCTGGGTATGACCCGCCGCGCCGTCTCCCCTCCGGGAATCCATACGGTTGGACCTTATTCCCCGGCTATTCTGGCCGGGGATTTTCTTTTTATCTCCGGGCAAATTCCTCTTGATCCGCAAACGGGGAATCTCCTTTCCGGGCCGATTGAGGCACAAACGCGGCGGTGTTTGGAGCAGATCAAAGAAATTTTGGCCGCCGCTGGCGGCACCCTGCGTGATCTTGTGAAAGTCACCATCTATCTTGTGGACATGCGGGATTTCGAGGCCGTGAACAAAACCTATGTCGAATTTTTCGACTTGGAGCCTCCCGCCCGGGCTTGCGTGGAGGTCAAAGCCCTCCCCAAAGGCTCGCGCATCGAAATCGAAGCCATTGCTTATCTGGGGCGTAAGCCATAGTTTTTCATAGGATTCTACTCGGAGTGGCTGCGTTTGGAAAAAAGCGGCTTTAAAAGCTTTGACGCTATCTAATGGGTGCCATGCCAGCATTTATTGCCTTTTCAGACAGATTTGCCGCGTTGTCCCTTTACGCAATTTTGTGAACACTACGCTCGGAAAAGTTATTAAGGTTTTGCAAGGGGGAACCATGGACCTCGTGATCCGGAAAATGCGATCCCAACCAGAGGATTTCGCGGCGGTGGTGGAAATCGATAACGCCGTGGATCCGGAGCACCGATACACCGTAGAGCAATTTCGCTACGACTACGAAAACTTCGACACCCAAAAATACATTTTGCGCTATTACTTGGCCGAGCAAGAGGGGAAAGTGGTGGGCTATGCATGCTACCACCACATGCCCTACCGATTTCATCCTCAGCGTTTTTGGGTGTGGTTAGCGGTGCATCCGGCTTTTCAAGGGCAAGGGATCGGTTCAGCTTTGTATAACCGAATTTTCCCCGATCTTCAGGAGCTTTCGGCCCGCTGGCTCCATACCTCCGCGCGAGAAACCTGGATTCACAGCCAAAAGTTTTTGGAGAGGCGCGGATTCCGAGAGGTTCGACGCAGCTGGGAAGCCCATCTTGATGTTGCAAAGTTCGATCCCACGCCATATGAGCCGCAGTTGGAGAAGCTCGCAAAAAGCGGGATCACCATCACCACTTTAGCCGAAGAAAAAGAGCGATCGCAAGACTGGCTTGCGAAAATTTATGAACTTCACAGTGTCGTTATGCGTGATGTCCCTTCCTCTTCCCCATTCACGCCTGTGCCCCTCGAACATTTTCAGCGTTTCTTCATGGAAAACCCCGACCTTCTCCCTGATGCCTTCTTCATTGCCAAAGATGGCGATCTTTATGTGGGTGAAAGCTTCGTTTTTCGGGTGCCCGCGGAACGTGGGCATCTCTCCCAAGGACTCACCGGTGTGCGCCGGGAATACCGGGGAAAAGGGATTGCCCTGGCCCTAAAGCTCCACGTCATCAAGTACGCCAAGGGGCGCGGCTACACCCTCATCAAAACCTGGAATGACACGGAGAATCTTCCCATATTGGCCCTCAACGAAAAGCTCGGTTTCGTTCGGCAGCCAGCCTGGATTGAATACGAAAAAGTCCTCCCTTGAAAGTCCTTCCCGTTTTCAAACTTCCTTTGGACCCAAAGCAGCCTGGCTTTATCCACGGACAAACTCTTCGCGATAGACCCTGCGAAGGAACCCTCTTGTGATCGAGGTAGGAAGCCCTTTTCACGCTAGGGCTTAACGCGGAGAGCGAAATAAAGGTGGAGGAGGAAGCCCACAATAGCACCCGCGGCTGCGCCGAAGGCCGAGTCTTGAAAAGGAATGCCCAAAAGAGCACCGACCCCGGCGCCAAGGATGAGATCGCGGCCCAGGCGAAAGAGCCTGGGCCGCCTCCTTACGCTTCCCCGCCGAAACACTTTTCCTTTTGAAGGAGAAGCTCCCAGCGCCGATCCACTTCGGCTTGAATTTGGGCGATGAGCTCCTTTCCCCGCGGATCCCGGAAAAGATGGCGGAAACGCCCTTGGGTCTTGAGCCACTCCTCGATGGGAACCCTTTCTTTGGGCTTGTAGTTGATCTTGTAGCGACCTTCGATCACCTCGTAAAGCGGCCAATACCTTGTTTCCACGGCGAGCTTCGACTGCTGGATGGCGCTATCCCGGGGGGTGCGCCAGCCCAAGGGACAGGTGGTGAGAACGTTGATGAATTTCGGTCCCTCGTACTTCATGGCCCGCTCCACTTTGTTCGCGAGATCAATGAGGTGGGATACCGCGGCTTGGGCCACGTAGGGAATACCGTGGGCAACCACGATCTCCGTGAGATCCTTCCGATCCTGAGGTTTTCCCGGGATGGCTTCCCCATAAGGTGCGGTGGTGGCCGCCGCGCATTTTGGGGTAGCGCTCGAGCGCTGAACACCGGTGTTCATATAGGCTTCGTTATTGAGGCAAACGTAGAGGAAATCGTGGCCGCGCTCGAGGGCCCCGGAGAGGGCCTGAAATCCGATGTCATAGGTGCCGCCATCGCCAGCGAACACGACGAACCGGATCCGCTTGGAAATTTTTCCCTTTTTCTGCAGGGCCTTATAGGCCGCTTCCACGCCGGAGATAACGGCCGCGGCGTTCTCGAAAGCCACATGGATCCAGGGCACGTTCCAAGCCGTCCCCGGAAAGCGGCTGGAGGCTACCTCCAGGCATCCGGTCGGGCTCGCCACCACCACCGGGTCCTCGATGGCGTTGAGGACAGTGCGCACCACCATGGGTTCGGCGCACCCGGCGCACAGGGTGTGCCCGCCGGTGAACCGCACCCCCTTTTCCTCCCGCTCCGCAAGGACTTTAATGCTTGGCATTTTTTCTCCTTACTCCCGAAGGCCGATGTACCGCAAAGCCCACTCCGTTTTCCCAATTTTCGGAAGCTCCTCGAAAACCTTGATCAAATCGGGAACAGAAGTGTCGCGGCCACCGAGCCCATAGATGTAGTTAACCAGAACCGGCCGCCGCTCAAGAGGATAAAGGGCGGAGGCCACGTCCTCGAAAAGGGCGCCCATGGTGCCAAAGGAGAAAGCCCGGTCCAACACGGCCACAACCTTCGCGTTCTTGAGAGCGTCCGCGATCTCCTTTGCCGGGAAGGGCCGCCAAAGCCAGGGCTTTAAAAGCCCAACTTTCCAACCTTTTTTGCGCATCGCATCCACCGCGACCTTCGCTGTCCCTGCGGTGCTTCCCAGGACTACAAGGACATATTCGGCATCCGAAAGTTTGTACCCCTCAAAGAAACCCGCGTAGGAGCGGCCGGAAATTTGGGAAAAGGCTTTCTGTACCTCCAAGAAGACCTCGGGCACCGCTTCCATTCCCGCCTGCTGGGCGCGCTTGAGTTCAAAGTAGTAATCGGGCATGGCGAAAGCCCCCCATGTTACAGGCCGCTCCACGTCCAAAAGGGGATAGAGGGGCTTAAATTCGCCCACGAACTTTCGCGCTACCTCGTCGGGAAGCAAATCCACGACCTGTACGGAGTGGGTGAGGGTAAAACCGTCGAGGTTGACGATCACGGGAAGCCTTACCTTTTCGTCCTCCGCGATTTTTTGGGCCATAAGGGTATAGTCGTAGGCTTCTTGGGCGTTTTCGCAGAAAATCTGGACAGCTCCAGAATCCCGGGCCAAGTAGGCATCGGAATGGTCGCAGTGGATGTTGATGGGCGCGGAGAGCGCACGGTTGGCCAGGGCCATCACGATGGGGAGCCGCAATCCCGCGGCGATATAGAGGACTTCCACCATGAGGGCGAGGCCTTGGGAAGCGGTAGCAGTCATGACCCTTCCGCCCGCGGCCGCGGCGCCGATGCATGCGGAAAGCGCGGAGTGCTCGCTTTCCACAGGGATAAGCTCCGTGCGCACTACCCCCTCGTGTACGTACTCGGCGTAATACTCGGCGATTTCCGACTGGGGCGTAATGGGATAAACCGCCACCACGTCGGGCTCTATTTGCCGCATGGCCTCAGCTACCGCTTTGTGTCCGGTTATGGCCTTGCGCATTCCGCCCCCCTTTCCGGAACCATTTCAATGGCATCCTTGGGGCAGATCGCCGCGCAGACCCCACAGCCCTTGCAATGTTCGTAATCAATGCCCTTGACCTTTGTCCCGGAGATGAGAATGGAATCGTCCGGACAGTGGAGCCAACATTGCAGGCACTGGATACATTTTTCCTCGTGCCAAATGGGCCGTTCTGCCCGCCAGCTTCCTGTTTTGTTCAGCTCCCGCGCGGTTCCTCCCAGCACAACCCCGCCGATCGGAAGCTCCCTCCAGCTCAAAAGCTCAGCCAACCTTCACCCCCTTCACCGCCTCGTAGCCCGCCCGGAAAGCCGCCAAGTTTTTCTGGAGGATTTCCGGGGAAAAGCGGCCGCCGAGGCTTTCCTTAAGCTCCTCCTCAGCAATTTGGTAGTCTGTGCCCAAAAGGGCGACCACCGCACCCAGCATGGGAATGTTGGCATATCCCGTGCCCGTTTCCTGGGCAATGCGGTCTGCGTCCACTGTGACGATTTTGCCGGAGAACTTTGTGCGAGCACGGATTTCCTCGGGAGAACAGCTGGTGTTCACCAAAAGGACGCCATCGGCTTTAAGGCCGTCCGTGGGGTTTTCGGAATCCAAAAGGGTTTCGTCGATAACCACCACGATATCCGGCTCATAGACGCCGGAATGGACGAGGATCTCCTCGTCGGAGATGCGGTTATAGGCGCGAACAGGAGCGCCGGAGCGCTCGGGACCATATTCGGGAAAGGCCTGTACGTATTTTCCTTCGCGGAGGTTAATTTGGGCCAAAAGCTGGGAGACGGTTTTGGCCCCTTGGCCACCACGGCCATGCCATCGGATCTCCTTCATCCCCCCTCCTTCCGAAAGCTTCGCCATTATAGGGAAGGAGGGCCGGATGGCAAGGAGCGAAAAAGCTACAGCCTATCCGGGCCGCACTTCTCCCGTAGCCCCTCGGGATCCTTGATGACGATTTGGTAGCGGCGTTTGTCGAGAAGCCCTTGGCGGGCCAGGCGGTTGAGGGCCATGGTGGTGTTTTCCCGGGCCGAGCCGATCATCTCCGCCAAATCCCGGTGGGTGAGACGAAAGCCAATGAGGATTCCGTTTTTTGTTTTGATCCCGTACTCCGAGGAAAGGAGCAAAAGTTGGCGGGAGAGCCGGCTCTCGATGTCCCGAAAGGCCAGATCCTGGACAAGGCCCTCGAGCTCGCGGATGCGCTGGCCCAGGACTTCCAGAAGCTGGAGGAGGAGTTCAGGGCGGTGTCGGACAAAATTCAAAAACTGCTCGCGACCGACCTGGACGATCACTCCCTCCTCCAGGGCCTCGGCATGTTGGCTGCGTTTGGGCTCGCCGATGAGGGAAAGCTCGCCGAAGATTTCCCCGGGCCCGCGGGGGGCCAAGGCGATGCGTTTTCCCGTGGGATCGATGTAGGAAAGCTTCACCGTGCCGGACTCCACGAAGAAAATGGAGACGCTGGGGTCGCCCTGACGGAAGATCACATCGCGGGCGGCCACGCGGAACCTTTCGCCCAGCTCCAAGAGGGGCTCAATTCCCGGGATGACCCATGGCACGCGGTTGTGGTCCATAGCGCTGGGACTGTACGGGGGAAAGATGGTGCGGCGAAGGAAAGGAGGGGTTTTTGGATCGCGGGCTTGGGTCTCGGGAAAAAGAAAAACGTCCCGTTTTTGGGACGTGAAAGTTCCTGGTGGATAGGGAAAGGCGGCGCCCTGCGAGGGGAAGGCTGGGTTTTTGTGCCCTTGACGGGCAAGGGCTTTCTCCCTAAGAAAGGAGGTGATCCAGCCGCACGTTCCCGTACGGCTACCTTGTTACGACTTCGCCCCCCTCATGAAAGACACCCTCGGCGCCCTCTTCGGACGACTTCAGGTGCCTCCCACTCGGTTGGCGTGACGGGCGGTGTGTACAAGCCCCAAGTACGTATTCACCGCGGTGTAGCTGACCCGCGATTACTAGCGATTCCCTCTTCATGCAGGCGGGTTGCAGCCTGCAATCCGCACCATGCCCGGCTTTGATGGGATTTGCTCCGGGTCGCCCCTTCGCGTCCCATTGTACCGGGCACTGTAGCATGTGTGTAGCCCCGGGCATAAGGGCCATGAGGACTTGACGTCATCCCCTCCTTCCTCCGGCTATTCGCCGGCAGTCCCGCCAGAGTCCCCGGCGCCCATATGGGCCCGCTGGCAACTGGCGGCAGGGGTTGCGCTCGTTCCGGGACTTAACCCAACACCCCACGGCACGAGCTGACGACAGCCATGCAGCACCTGTGCAGGCTCCCCGGCGCCTTTCGGCCCGGGGTCCCTTCCCTTTCGGGTCGGTACCACCTGCATGTCAAGCCCGGGTAAGGTTCTTCGTTTAGCATCGAATTAAACCACATGCTCCACCGCTTGTGTGGGACCCCGTCAATTCCCTTGAGTTTCAGCCTTGCGGCCGTACTGCCCAGGCGGCGGGCTTAACGCGTTAGCTGCGGCACCGAGGGAATACCCCCCGACACCTAGCCCGCATCGTTTAGGGCGTGGACTACCCGGGTATCTAATCCGGTTCGCTCCCCACGCTTTCGCGCCTCAGCGTCAGGACCGGCCCAGAGGGTTGCCTTCGCCATCGGGATTTCGGCCGGTATCTACGCATTTCACCGCTACTCCGGCCGCTCCACCCTCCTCTGCCGTCCTCTAGCCCGGCAGTTTCGCCCGGCCTCCCGGGGTTGAGCCCCGGGCTTTCACGGACGACTTGCCGAACCGCCTACGCGCACTTTACGCCCAGTAAATCCGGGCAACGCTCGGGACCTACGTCTTACCGCGGCTGCTGGCACGTAGTTAGCCGTCCCTTATTCCTGGGGTACCGTCATCGGCGGGGCATTCCCTCCCCGCCTTATTCTTCCCCCAGAAAAGCGGTTTACACCCCGAAGGGCTTCTTCCCGCACGCGGCGTCGCTGGGTCACCCTTGCGGGCATTGCCCAAGATTCCCCACTGCTGCCTCCCGTAGGAGTCGGGGCCGTGTCTCAGTCCCCGTGTGGGGGGCCACCCTCTCAGGCCCCCTACCCGTCATCGCCTTGGTGGGCCATTACCCCACCAACTAGCTGATGGGCCGCAGCCCCCTCCGTCCGCGGCGCCGTAGCGCCTTTACTTCCGTGGGCTTGCGCCCCGGAAGACCATCGGGTATTAGCCCCCCTTTCGGAGGGTTATCCCCGGCGGACGGGCAGGTTAGCTACGTGTTACTCACCCGTTCGCCGCTCCGTACCAGACTCAGCCTTGCGGCTTCGTCCGGCCGTCGCACGACTTGCATGTGTTAGGCACGCCGCCAGCGTTCGCCCTGAGCCGGGATCATACCCTCTCCATTTAGGCTGAAACTGGGCTCGCTTGGGTCCGCCTCTCCCTATCCACCTGTCGAAGACCAGCCTTCCCCGCCCTTGCGGGCGCAAGGCGTAGTATATAAAGGCCGCGGCCCGGCGTCAAGGGGAAGAAAGACCCTCCCGGAGGAGACCCAGGGCCGCGGAAAGATCCACCTCCGTATCCACACAACCGTCCCGCAAAAGGGGCAAAACCTCCACTACCGGCGGATCCGGAAGCTTCCCCACCGCCTCCTTTCCCTCCAGAAGCTCCTTTTGGCAGGCCACAGCCACCACCGCCCGGGGCTTCTTTTCCTGCACAAACCGGAGGGCGAGGGCACCGCCGGGCGCCACACAAACCCCTTTATACCCAAGCCGCTCCGCTTCCTCCCGCAAAATTCGGATGGGACAATCCAAAACAGGGCAGTCGCCGGGGCAAACGAAACCCTCCCGGCCTGGTTTTCCCGGGCAACGGTCGCTTGGGCGAAGGCAGTGGGGAAGAAGAAGCACCCTTTCCCCCGCAGGAATCCCCGCCATCCTTTCAGGCATAGCCCACCACCTGGAGTAGTACCTCCCGCTCCCGCGGTCGGTCCAGTTCCACAAGGAAAATCCTCTGCCACTGCCCAAGCCAAAGTTTCCCTTCCACAATGGGCACGGCCTCGCTGGTCCCCAAGAGGAGGTGCTGGAGGTGGGCATGGGCGTTGGGGCACTCCTCAGGCGTCATGTTGTGGGTGCGGATACCAAAATCGTTGTGGCAGTAGTAAAGTTCCCGCGGAGCCAGGCGCTTTAGGAATTCCTCCATGTCCCGCAGGAGCAAGGGCTCGTTTTCGTTGATGCAAATGGCCGCAGTGGTGTGGCAGGAGAAAATGAGAACCATTCCCTCTTGAACCCCGCTTTCCATCACGAATTGCTTCACCTCCGGGGTAATGTCCAGGAACTGGGGTGCCCGGTCCGTGCGAAGGCGCAAAATCTTGCGATGCACCAAGGTTTTTGCGGACAAAAGCGGGTTCATCCTTCACCTCCTAAGCGTTCCAAGCGGTGGACAACCGCAGCTACGAGGCCGTCGGGCGTGGAGGCGCCCGCCGTAACGCCCACCGCGGCAAAACCCGAAAACTGCTCGGGCTGAATTTCCTCCGGGCCTTCGATGTGGAAGGTGGGGAGGCCCGTCCCCCGCGCGACCTCCGCGAGCTTCCTCGTGTTGGCGGAGTTGCGGGAACCCACAACGACGAGGGCCTCCACTTTTTTCGCCAAAGAAAGAACCGCCTGGTAGCGCCGGCCGGTCTCCGGACAGGTGGTATCCAGGGCCCGAACTTCCCGGAGTTTTCCGGAAAAACGGCCGATCACCCGGGATACGAAAGACCAAAACTCCTCGCGGGACTTGGTGGTCTGAGAGATGAGGGCGAGCCGCGCATCCGGAAGCTCCCCGAGCTCCTCCGGCTTGAGGGCGGCTTTCCCTTTCCCCTTCGTCCAGGAAAGGAGGCCCCGCACCTCGGGATGGGCCTCTTCGCCATAGATCACCACGAAGAAACCCTCCTCGGCAAGGCGGGATGCAGCCTCCTGGGCGCGGCGGACGATGGGGCAGGTGGTGTCCACGAGGGTGAGGCCGCGGCGCCGGATCTCCTCGAAGACCTCGGGGCCGGCGCCATGGGCAGTAATGGCCACCGCCCCCTCCTGCACCTCCTTGAGACTCTCCGCCATGCGGGCCCCCTTTTTCGCAAGCTCTTCAACCACCTGGGCGTTGTGGACGATGGCCCCCAAGGTGGCGAGAGGGCCATGCCGAGCGAGGTGCTCCTCCACCATTTCCACCGCCCGGCGCACGCCCGGACAAAACCCGTAAACCTCGGCCAATTCCACCCTCATCTCCCGTCCCCCGTCACGCATCTCTCATTCCGCGTCACCCGTCACTTGTCACCCGTCACCGCTTTTCTATACCGGCCCAGGGCCATGAGGGGGAACACGTGCCGATAGAGGTGGTAGCGAATCATGAAGTCTGTGGGGAAGCCAGTTCCGGTGTAGTAGGGTTCGTTCCAGGTTCCCTCGTCGTTTTGGGTGCGGATGAGGTACTCCACTCCCCGGCGCACGGCGGGGTTTTTCGCTTCACCAGCGGCGAGGAGGGCCGAAAGGGCCCAGGCTGTCTGGGAGGCTGTGGAAGGCCCCCGGCCCCAAAGCTCCTTTTTGTGGTAGGAAAGGACGTCCTCGCCCCAGCCGCCGTCTGGGTTCTGTCGAGAAAGGACCCACTCCACAGCCCTCCGCACCCGGGGATCATTCATGGGGAAGCCCACGGCCCGCAGGGCCGGAAGGACCGCCCCGGTCCCGTAGAGGTAGTTCACTCCCCAGCGGCCGTACCAGGGCCCCTCCGCTTTCTGCTCGCGGAAGAGATAGCGCAGTGCGCGATCCAAGGGTTCAAAGCCTGGCCGGTACCCGAGCCGTCCCAAAAGCTCCACAATATGCGCGGTCACATCCTCCGAGGGCGGATCCAAAAGTTCACCGAAATCGGCAAACGGGATCTCCCGCAGGAACGTCTTGGTGTTATTCCGATCGAACGCCCCCCAGCCGCCGTTTTTCGATTGCATCCCCAAAAGCCACTCCAGACCTCGTTTGAGGGCGAAGTCCTTCGCCCGCTCGGGAAGGGAAACGCCCAGGAGGGCCATGAGGACCACGGCGGTGTCGTCAGTGTCGGGGTAGACGTCGTTATCGAACTCGAAGGCCCAGCCGCCGGGCCGGGCGGAGCATTTCACCTGCCAGTCGCCGCCCACGAAGATCTGTTCCCCAAGTAACCAGCTCCCAGCCCGAATAAGGGCGGGATGGTCCGGAGGAAGCCCGGCATCTTGGAGAGCGAGCAACGCAAGACCGGTATCCCAAACTGGGGAAATGCAGGATTGCAAACGGAAGCCGCGTTCATCCTCGATGCTATAGCGCTCAAATCCCGCGATTCCTTTTGCAAGTACCGGCGATTCCAGGGAATAGCCGAGGGCGTAGAGGGCGAGGAGGGAGTAGACCCAGGGCGGCTGGATTCCGCCCCAGCACCCGTCCGCTTCCTGCCGCTCCACGATCCATTCCTCGGCACGCTTGAGGGCAAGTCTCCGCAGGGAGCGCAGGGGCCGGCGCTCGTAAAGCCGCAGGGCCTTGTCCACCCCGTAGAAAAAGCGGCCCCAAAGGCTCTTTTTTCGGGGGATGGAAAGATCCGCGTTCGCGCGGCCGCGGGCGAAAAGCTCGTCAATGCGGGCATGAGGGGGGATGGGCCAAACTGGCTTCAGCACGCGAAGAATGGCCAAGGGAAGGATCGTCCCTCGGGCCCAGGAGGCGAAGGAGTAGAGGTTCACCGGGAACCGCTCGGGAAGGAGGACGAGTTCAGGCGGAAGCATGGGAGTGGCGTCCCAGGGCCACTCACCGAGCATGGAAAGCCAGATTTTCGTGAAGACCCGGGCTTTCTCCACCCCGCCTTGGGAAAGGATCCATTCCCGGGCTTTCTTCATGGGCGGGGAATTCGGATCCACTCCGGCCATTTTTAGGGCCACATAGGCCTCCACGCTGGTGGAAAGGTCGCCGGGACCGCCGTACCAGTTGGCCCAGAAACCCTCCGGCCGCTGCGCGGAAAGGATGTAGCGGGCGATCTTGTCCCAAAGGTCCTGGGAGCCGATCCCAAGGATATGGGTGAGGAAAAGGTGCTCGGCGGTGATGGTGACGTTGGACTCGAGCTCCGCCCACCACCAGCCCTCGGGCGATTGGCGGGAAAGGAGCCAGTCCACGGCCCGGCTGATGGCCTCGTCGAGGTCCTCCACCCCGCTTCGGCCATGCGTTGAAGGAGCCGGCCGATCCACGATGAGGTACTCCCGCGGATCTTTCCTCTCCTTAACCCCGGGCATGGTCGTGCTCATCCGCCTCCCACCTCCTCCAGCACGAGCTGCACCAGTTCCTCCACGAGCCTTTCCTCGGGAACCTTGGCCCGGACAACCTTCCCATGGGCGTAAAGGGTGCCGAAGCCATTTCCCCCAAGAATCGCGAAATCCGCGCGCTCGGCCTCGCCGAGACCATTCACCGGACAGCCCATGATGGCGATGGAAATCGGCACGGTGAGATCGGAAAGTCGGCGTTTCACTTCTGCGGCAATTCCGGGGATATCGATTCCGGTCCTTCCGCATGTGGGGCATACGACAAAGCTCGGCCCGCGTTTGCGGAGTCCCAAGGCCTTGAGGATCTCCCAGGCGACCTCCACCTCCCGCACGGGATCTCCGGGAAGGGAGACGCGGAGGGTGTCGCCGATCCCCTCGTGGAGGAGGATTCCGATCCCCACCGCGGAGCGCACAATCCCCTCGAGCTCCGGGCCGGGCTCGGTGATCCCCAGATGAATCGGCCAATCGCCCTCTTCGGCGAGAAGGCGGTTTGCTTCCACGGTGAGGGCGACGTCGTGGGCCTTAATGGAGACCACGATGTCCCGGAAGCCCTCCCTCTCCAGAAGCTCCACCTCCCAGAGGGCCGCCCGAACCAGCCCCTCCGGGGTGATCTCTCCTTTGGGGCCAAGGAAGCGGGCGTCCACGGAGCCAGCGTTCACGCCCACCCGGATGGGCACACCTTTTTCTTTGGCGGCTTGGGCTACAACCTTGATCTTTTCTGGATCCCGGATGTTTCCGGGGTTCAGGCGCAGTTTGTCCGCGCCGGCGG
>OGCH01000650.1_pt1 | contig 16608 bp, 13 predicted proteins | sample 1570111 | NCBI WGS metagenome assembly OGCH01 (sample SAMN03436243, study PRJEB24508) | hot springs metagenome | biome: Desert Springs; feature: Hot Springs; material: Water | place: USA: Great Boiling Spring, Nevada | collected 2008-12-01 | depth 0 m m | reverse complement strand
ATCTTACGTTTTACAACCACCACCGACCTCATCAGTCTTTAAAGTACAGAACACCGGCAGAAGTTTACTATGGAAAGGGTTAGGACATATGATGCATCGTACCCTGTTGGGCATATTTCTCACGTTTAAGATTTTAAAAAATCGTGTCTTGACAAAAGGGTCCACCTTAAGATCTCCGCCATTCTGAACCCTCCCTCTCCGCCACCAGCAAATGTGGTTACTACTACTGTCGTTTCATTTTTTCTAAATTGCTAACGATGATAGCAATAGCAATAATGATGCCAATAGCGATTTCTTGATAGTAGGCACTGATGTTAAGAAGATTTAAGACGTTTGAAATCAATCCCATGAGAATGACCCCTAAAAACGTTCCCAGGGCGCTTCCTTTGCCCCCCGTAAGTGGAACCCCCCCAATAACCACTGCAGCAATCGCGCGTAGTTCCAGACCTGACCCAGTAGAAGGAAGCGCTGAACCGAGACGTGAAAGGAGTATCATTGCAGCAAGCCCCACAAAAGCTCCGTTCATGAGGTATACTAAAATCTTTACCCTCTGAGTATTGACCCCCGAGAGAAATGCCGCCTCCTCGTTACCCCCAACGGCGTAAATCCGCCGACCAGTTCTGGTGTAACGAAGGAACCAGGAAAGCAACACATAAACACCCAGAAAAAAGAAAATAGGGTTATGAATCCCTAAGGTCGTACCTCTTCCTAGGGTGGCAAATTTCCCCCCTAAAGACTGGGTCACACCCCCAGTTACAACAAGGGAAAGTCCATAGTATACACTACGGGTGGCCAAAGTTATGATGAATGAAGGAGCCTTAGTCTTTGCTACAATCAAACCATTCAGAGTACAACCCAGAACGGCCATCACAAATCCCCAAAAAACAGCTACCGCTACAGGGCCTCCCCCCATCACCAGGGAAGCAGCAAAAGTGGTCGAAAAACCTACCAGGGACCCCACCGAAATATCAAAATTGCCAGAAATCATTACCAAAGTTGCTCCTGCAGCCACAATTCCCAATACGGCGTTTTGATTAAGGATGTTGAGCCAATTCTGGAGAGTAAAAAAGGCTGGGTTAAAGAAGGTGGCTGTTCCGCTCATTATCGCAATAAGCAAAAGCAAGAGGAACAATTGGTTAGCAAATACGAAACGTTTCAAACCAACCTGCATATGGGTTGCCATTCCAAGACACACCCCTTTCCTGCTACTCTACACTCCTAAAGCACAGGCCAGGATATTTTCCTCAGTCACTGCTTTACCTTCGAGTATTTTCACCATCCTCCCACTGCACATCACACCTACCCGATCGCTAAGAGCGATAAGCTCAGGCATGTCTGAGGAAATCATGATCACGAACTTACCAGCCTTTGCCAGATCTGCCATTAACCGATAAATCTCCTCCTTGGCACCCACATCAATACCTCTTGTAGGCTCGTCAAAGAGATAGATTTTCCCGTTGGTCAAGAGCCACTTTGCTAAAACCACTTTTTGCTGATTTCCTCCGCTTAAATTAATAACTTCCTGCTCAAGATGAGGAGTTACAATTTTGAGTTTAGCGACAAGTTCTCCGACCACCCTCCGTTCTTCCCCAAGATCGAGAATTTCCTTTCGTCCAAGATTCAGGCTTGCCAGTGTCACATTTTCCCTTACTGACCGCACCAGCACTAAGCCATCTTTCTGGCGATCTTCAGTGATAAAACAAATCCCCTTTGCCATAGCATCAAGTGGAGAATGTGGAGTAATGTCCTTTCCGTTAAGAAACACCTTCCCTCCCTCTCGTCTATCCAGCCCAAACAGTAGCCGTGCAAGTTCGGTTCTTCCCGAACCCATCATTCCTCCAATACCAAAAATCTCCCCAGCGTATACCTGGAAACTAACTCCCTTCACAACTCCACCGCGCAGGTCCACAACTTCTAAAATCTCGCGATGTGTTTCCAAAAGAGCTGGCTTCTCGCGCTTGTAGAAAAGCTCTGCAGGGCGACCAACCATTTCTTGGATAAGCAGATCACGACTCACTTTCTCTACCTTATGAGTTGCTACCTTAGCGCCATCTTTTAGAACGGTAATTCGGTCTCCTATCTCAAACACTTCTTCCAAATGGTGAGAGATGTAAATGACTCCTACACCTTGGTGAGTAATCTTCCGTAGAATCTCAAAAAGGTTCTTCTTCTCCATTGTAGAGAGCGAAGCCGTGGGCTCATCAAGGATGAGAATTTTTGCCTCCCTTGAAAGAGCTTTGAGGATTCCCACGATTTGCCGCTCAGCACGAGAAAGGTTGCCTACCAGCTCCTCCGGATCAAGGGAGATACCAAAAGACTCGATGAGTTTACGAGCCTCCTCGACCGTCTTCGCACGGTGAAAAAAGCCACGCGACGTTTTCCATTCCTGGCCAAGGAAGATATTCTCCGCTACCGAAAGAGTGTTTACCAAGATACTTTCCTGATAGACAGTCTGAATTCCAAGCTTAATGGCCAAGGCAGGAGTGAGCGACGTGTAAGAATGGCCGAAAACTCTAATTATACCTTCGTCAGGCACCAGCGCCCCAGAGAGAATCTTAATGAATGTGGACTTACCAGCTCCATTTTCGCCCACTAAACAGTGGATTTCACCACGATGTAGAGAAAAATCCACTTTCTTGAGCGCCTGTACCCCGGGAAATGTTTTAGATAAACCCTCCACCTCGAGAAGAAGCTCTTCATTTTTCATGGATTTCCACTCCTTGGGGGAAGCAAGAATGCTTCCCCCATGACATCTACTGTTGCTTTTTCAGCTCCTCAAACATCTGGTAAACAAGCTCAATAGCTTTTTCATCAGCTTTCCAGGCTACCGCCTGGTCCACATTGTCCTTGGTAATCCAGATCATAGGGATGATGATCTTTTCCGGGACCTTCTCTCCCATGACATGGCGGTAGAGAGCTTCAAAGCACACCACGCCTTCTACCCCTGGAGACGTCGACACAGTAGCTTGAAGTTCGCCTTTCTTGATGGCTTCCAGTCCTTCAGGAGAACCATTGTTGCTGATGACCTTAATGGGATTATTGAGTTTTCCAGCATCTTTCAGGACTTGCAATACCCCCATAGCCATATCTTCGTTAGCCACATGGACCACCGTAAATTCCTGGCCCGACTGAAGCATATTCTGCATGACATTCATAGCTTTTTCACGATTGTAATCAGCTGGATGGATGCCGATAAGCTCGTTCTTCCCCAGTTCCTGCATTCTCCTCTTCAAACCTGCCAAAAGGTTGTCGATAGGACCCTGTCCAATGAGCCCAGTGATTTCGAGAACCTTCTCTCCAGGGTAATTTTCGGCGATAAACTCAGCAATCATTTCCCCCAACCGTACCCAATCGAATTCAATATCGCAGACCACTTTTCCAGGACCCTCAGCAATGTGGCTCATTTCCACTGTCAGAGGAATACCGGCTGCGTTGCACTTCTGAGCCGCAATTTGGGCCCCATCAGGGTTGAAGGAAAATAGGTTGATTCCATCCACCTTTTTGGTGATAAGGTCTTCGACGTTGGCTAACTCTTTTTGCTGATCGTAGTCTGAGTTTAAGACGATAACCTTTACACCTCGTTTTTGCGCCGCTAAAAGAAATCCATCTCTGGCATAAGCATACCAAGGATCGCTGCCAGGCATAATGTACCCAAAGGTAAGCTGTTTCTCCTGTGCGGGCGACACTGCACTCCATACCCCAAGGACCACACCGCAGGCCAACATGAACACCATCAATTTCTTCACAAACATGGCCAAAAGCCTCCTTTCTATTTGTGAATTGATTTTTATCGCCCTCAGGCACCTCTTCCACTATCTCTTTGTAAATCACCTCCTCTCTCCACTATCTAAAACTCGTTTTTCACTTTCACAGGCTTCCCTTCCCGAATCGACTCATAAGCTGCATGACAAACTGCGATGGACTTGGCCCCCTCAAAACAATCTGGAACCGGGGTTTTGTCCTCCACCAAGCACTCTTCAAAATGTTTGAGGTAACGCAACACTGTCCGTCCGTGACCAAAGGCACCTTCTGTTTCGGGCGGAAAAGAGATTTCCCAGGGTGACTTGACCTCGAATTTATCGAAAATTACCCTCACCCTTCCCCCCTCTTTGTCAGTAAACTCTGCAATAGCGCTTCCCTTGGTACCAAAAATGGATAACCCCATCATGGGCATAGGCGGATGGACGATATCATAGGCTCCGAGAATGCGCGCCATGGTACCGTTTTTGAATTTCAAGGTCAGCAGGAAATTCCCAAGAAGCGGATATTCTGGAGTGAGATTACCCCTATTACCCAACGCAAAAACTTCTTCCACGTCGCCCAGAAACCAGCGTAAAACATCAACTGGATGACATACCCCCCCATACATAAAATCTTGAGGAGCTTTCAAGCGCCAGGGGGTCATGACAAACACTGGCCGCATATCGTGGACGTAATGAGCTTCAGCAAAAATCACTTCCCCCAGTTGCCCCTCATCAAACAGGGTCTTCACAGCAACAAACTGAGGCTCATAACGCATAGTCTGTCCGACCAGGAATTTAAGCTTCTTTTCTCGAACCAGCGCACAAATTTTCTCCGCCTCCTCAAGGCGTGTTACCATGGGTTTGGTACAGATTACGTGTTTCCCCATCTCAAGTGCCTCTATAGCTTGTTCACCGTGTAAGTGGTCTGGAGTATAAATAGCGACGATGTCAATATCTTCGCGAGCAATGAGCTCGTGATAGTCTTGGGTTACAAAAGGAATACCAAAACTTTGAGCATACTCTTGAAGCTTTCTTTCATCAATGTCACATATACCTCGCACCTCAAGGCGAGACTCTGGCATCCGGTTAATAAGGAGCACATTACTCCCCATTCCCAAACCTATTACCCCAACACCAAACTTTTTCATCCTGTTCACCCCTTAAGGAATGACCACCTCGACACCAAGAAACTTTCCTAATTCTTGGACTTCCCCCACAATATCTCCGTACACTAGAGCCTGGTGGTGTTCGATACCGTGACTGAAGATAGTCTCAAGAACTTTCCTGACACCGGCATCAAAACGGATCTCTGCATAAGAACCCTTGAAATAGTGTCGCGCTTTCACCACTTCGCCGGAGGTGGCAAAAAGTTTCAATTTCCCATCGATTTGAGCAAACCGCACGATGGTCACTCGCCCTGGTGCAAAAGGGAACTCAATCACTGTAGTACCGGGAGCGAGGGTATGCTTTTCGAGAGTAATGGTTGCTTCTGGATCAGCGTACCGCGAGGGCGCTTGCCCACAGTGCCACATCACTCCAATGTCCGCCTCCTCGTCAAACTTTACAATCTCCAGAAGTACTCCAGGACAACTGGTAAGGAGAAATTCAAGATACATGCTCAAGGCCAATCCCACATCGCCCTCACACCCTACTACGAAACCCTCATCGGCCAGAGAAGAGATGGAAAAACAGGGGTTTAAATCCAGCCAATTCTTAAGCTCCGGCTGGCATTTAATAGAAAGAAAATCGAGGTGGTACTTCTCGAAAAGTCTCCGTAGCGCCAAATAAGCCTTGCCACTCTGTTCGAGGTCGAAGGAGGAAACCATACATTGAACTTTCCTTCCCAAACGGTCATACAGTGAATGCGCTACTTTCTCCACTTCGTTCCGACTTAAGGTTTCGACCTCCTGTAAAAAGTCTCGAATCTCAAAATGAACGAATTCAATGCCTAAGACCCTGCGAATAAGCATCTCATCGTAGGTAGAAGCGAAATACCCTGTGAAAGGAACACCCACGAGACCAAAAGTGGCGCGTTGCAGAGACTTAATCGCCTGAAGAACCCGGACCTTTCGAGCGATGAATTCCTGTACGGCCACATCGCCAGGCAAACCAAAAAGAAACTCTGGAGATTTACCAACTTTACGCAACGCAGCATTATTGCTCATCGCTCCTGCCAAAGAGTTAATCTGTAGTCCTCCCTTTTGGGAAACGCCCTCAGGGTAGGCCCAGAGTATGAGAGGCCCGTGGTAATACTTTGCTACCGACAGAACATAGCGATCTAGATTAAAAGTCCCGCTTTGGATAATAAAAAGGTCCGGCTTTTGATTCTCAATAAGAGCGGCCGCCTTCTCAAGTCTTTCCTGAACTTTACCCTCCATTTCTTCAAAGGTCTTTTGCCCTGTAGCCATCTCTTCAAAAACCAGACTGGGTAAATCTAACAATTCCACTTCGGGAAAAGCGCGTAACATATGCAGCGAACTATTTTCGACTTCCTTTGATTTTTGGAGTTCAAAATAGGGGTTAATGGCGAAAGACAAAAATGCCACTTTAACTTTGGGCTTTTCCTTCAAAATCTCCCCCTCCCTTCGTCAACGTTTCCCAAACGTCTTTCACCAAAGTGTAGGCATTACTGTAAAAGATCCTCTCAACCTCCTTTGAAGACCATCTTACCCTTTGACAGGCCCTTTTAACCGACCTTATGCTCTCGTAGAGCATGAAGGTAAAACGGTATCCTAACGCTGGATTTGAGAAACTCCAGGGAAACGCTTCCTCAGTCACAAAAACATTCTGAGCGTTTACGCAGACCATTCGCCCTCTTGCCAAAGCTATTGGCATATCAGATCCAAAAATTATCCGTTCAGGTGCAATCCTACGAAAAAGAAACTCAAGCACGCTTTCATTTTGAATAGCGCTAACATCCCAAAAAAGGTTGGGGAACTTCCGAAGACTATTGACAATGTGCTCCTCCAGGTGCTCAAGACAATAAGACCGCCCTCCATGAGCCAGGACAAGCTTTGCCTTGGGAAAGCCTGCGAGAATAGACCTGAGCTGTTCGAAATTCAAAGGGTCTCTCAAGCGCATTTTTCGAGGAATATGAAGAACAACAACCAATCCTCGCTCATTGGCGTACACCCATTGATCCTCTCTGACCATATCGAAAATTGTAACCTCATTCTGTTCCTTACCCGGTACCAAGGTCCAATAAGGCTTGTAACCACAAAACTTTTGTTCTTCCACACTTCTTCGAATTTCGTCAAGGGGCATTATCGGCGAAGTTAAAAGGAGGCCAAACCTTTTCTCTCCGTCAATAAAACTTGCCACATAATCGTTGTTTGCTTTAAGGTCTACCCCTTTATCAGGCATGCCAAAGAGAAGAAAGAAAACCTCTTTTCCCGGGAATACCTCTCGGTAGAAAGCTTCTAATTCCTCAACTGTCCACTCCTTTACCACGCGCGGGAGAGAAGGATTTACAGCCTGATTCATCTGCGGAAGAAAAGCCTCCAGCCAAATATGGACATGGCTATCGAACAAGGTCTCAGGAAGAAATTCTTGAAACTCGTGCTCAAAGATTTCTCTATCTGCCTCCCGTAGCCAAGCCATTGACAATCCCCCTTTCTCCTACCCCCGAGGCTACCTCACACCATTTTTCGTACCATTGGAGATACTCTTTGCACTTACTGGCATCAACGCTTACTTCCTCCTTTACCAAGGGGAAGAGGTTCTCTTCAAAAGCGGAAGCTATCCTCCCTCCTCCACGCCAACAAAGGTACGAAAGCTCAGCAGCTCCTACCGCAGAAGCATCAGCGATTTTTACCCTTTCAAGACGTATGTCTAACGTCGAGAACACTTGTGCCGCTATCTTGGTCCATACCTGGCTTTTCGCTACACCGCCACTCAAGCGAACCAGGGTCACAGCCTTGCCCTGCCTTTGGAGATACTCAACTTGTCTCAAGATTTCGAAACAAAGGCCTTCCATGATACTCCTATAAAGGTGGTACCTGTTGTGGTGAAGGCCTAGGCCGACAAAAACCCCGCCTTTGTTCCCTCCGGGGGTACCAAGCACAATAGGAATGAAATAAGGAAGGAAAAAAACCCCTTCGCTTCCGAGGGGAATCATGGCTACTTGCTGATCAATATAAGTATACGGTTCTTCTTCCCCTCCTAGAGAGCTAACCCTCGTTCGAAACCACTCTAGAGATGCACCCCCGCAGGGTATGGAAAGAAGAAGACCATACTTCTTGGGCACTACATGGCTTTCTACCGCTATGTTACCCTGAGGATCCCACCAAATCTGTTCCTGAGGAAGAACCATAGCCCATGCTGTCCCTCCCGAGAGATGGGCTATCTCCCGAGTTGTTGCTCCAACCGCTAAGGAAGCACAAAACTGGTCATGCCCACCAGTTACAACGTAAGTAATGGGCAAATTAACCGCTCTTCGTATCTCTGGCAAAACTTCGCCAACTAACGAACCAGATTCTCTCAACCGTGGGAGCTGTTCTTCACAGATGCCTAAGTAGCGAAGCAAAGCCTCGCTCCATGAACGTTCGCTGATATCATACAACATAGTGATTCCTGCACTTGAAAGATCCGTACACCATTCTCCAGTTAAACGGAGCGTAATAAAACTGTCTATTGGTGATATTCGGCAAGCACGATAAAACGTTTCTGGCTCGTGATTCTTCAACCAGCACAACTGCGAAAGTGGAAGAGACCCCACAACCCCGTACCCGGTAGTGTGGTAAATGAAATCCCTTCCAAGGTCTCGAAGCAACTGTAAGCCTTCATCCTTGGCCCGGGAATCCATCCACGTGATGGCCAAGCGAAGCGGGGAGTCTTGCTCATCAAGAAGAACAACTGTACCACCCTGGGTAGAGAGACTTAAAAAGGCGATATCATCTGACTGAAGCAAAGAGCCACAGCTCCGTAGTAACGAGAGTACCGCTTCCCAAATCTCTTCAACATCCTGCTCCACCCATCCAGGATAAGGTGTTTTGAGGGAATAACTTTGGTAAAACTCGCCCATTTTCTCTCCTTTGTGGCAAAAAACGAGAGCCTTTGCTCCACTCGTCCCCACATCCAAGCCAATAAAGTACTCTTTCCCCATGGCTCTAATAAGACCCCCAAAAAATTAACTTTTTTCAAGAAATCGTTGCAGCAAAGAGAGAATACGCTGAAAGTTTTCGTTCTTCTTGGTCAAGGGAACATTTAAAAGAGCGCTACCCTCAATCCCATGCCCACCAGCATCAATGGCAATGTTGTCCAAACCACGGTATGTGTGGAGATAACCGCTATAACTTCCATAACCAGTGAGAACAACACCTTTACCATCTGTGTTCCTCAATACTTCGGGGAGATAATAGTTTTCGTAAACCTCAATAGGATCCTGAAATTCAAAGCTTTCCCACCCTACGCTGGGATCGCTTATACCCACAAACACACCTATACCCCGCTCCACAATGCGTCCCAAATACTCTGGCTTCAATTCTTTAGGGCTCAGATGGCCGTTAATGGCCCTGAGGCCCCAGATGGAAAGGATACCATCCAGGCAAGACCCAAAATCGCCACAGGAATGGTAATACAGACCTCCGAAGGCTTGAGAGATTCTTTCTAGGTAAGGTTTGTCAAACTCTTCAAAGAGTTCTGGAGAGAGTAACACGACCGCGTCGTCAGAAATGGATATGCCATCATTCAGACCGACAAGGGGGAAACTATGCCCAGGCAAGGCAGGGTGCTTCAAAACCTCAAGCTGGAGAGAGTAAAACTCGACAAACGCCTCAGTTATCAGTCTTAGGAGATGATGAACCTCACGTGGTCTTTCCAAAAGCGCCATAAGAAAACCGCTACTCTCCCACATCAGAAGTGCAACGTCGAGAGGACCCTGGGGATCCGTACAGGCCACGGGGAGTAAGCCGTTGGTTTGCTCCTCGAAAAAACGTAACGTTTCAATCACCCTTGAATATACCGGGTTGTCAATGCGAGGTTTGGAAAGGGAATACACTTCTTCCGGTTCACGTATTATCGGTTCCCTTACCCAAGGATCGCCATTTTCTGGTATCGTGACATGACACCCGAAGGCTTCAGCCATCACCGTCACTCCCTCGAAAGGATCGAGAAAAGGAACATAGTCGGTCATATGTTCAAGGGTGAGATTAATATTCAAGAGCTGTTGAATGAGATTTTTCTCGCGCGAGTAAAATATTTCATGCCTTGGAAACAAAATAGCCTGTGAGTACTGTATAACTGGTATTCGGTCAACCTCTTGTGCGTGAAGGGCAAGAGTAATTCTTCGCTTGGAGTCCAAAATCCTCGTCTCTTGAGATTTGCAGAGCACCTCGTACTCCCTGAGTAGGGAGGGAATTGACAATACTTGTTGCATTGCGTTACCCTCCCTAAGCCTTTAGGCCTGTCATACTTATGCCTTTCACGAAATGCTGCTGGAAAAAGGCGTATACTATTAAAACTGGCACCACTACTATAGTACAGGCGGCCATAGACTCTCCGGGATACTTTGCCTCTGCTTGAGTGAAGTGACCCAAAAGCAGTGGAAGAGTCATCATCCCCTCCTTATGCACAGCCACCAGTGGCCAAAGAAACTCATCATAACTCCAGAGAAAAACCAGAATTCCAAGAACAGCAAGAGCCGAGCGAACCAGAGGAAGAATAATCGAGAAGTATATACGAAAATCAGAGGCTCCATCAATGCGTGCTGCCTCAATTAGATCATCCGGTATACCCCGTATAAACTGACGCATCAAAAAAATACCAAAGGCATTCATAAGAAACGGGAAGACCAGGCCCTGATAGGTGTCTACCCAGCGGAACACGGTAATGAGCGCATAAAGCGGGATGAGAACAACATGGGGCGGTACCATGACACTTGCTAAGACCAGGAAAAAAAGCGCGTCCCGCCCCCAAAAACGCAACTTGGAAAAAAGATATCCTGCAAGGCTCGCAGAAAAAAGGACAGAAAGAGTAATGATAGACGATACAACAAGGCTGTTCAGATAGCCCCTTGGAAGCTTTAACTCCTCAAGAACCCGGACATAGTTGCGCAAGGTCCAGTTTCTAGGCAAAAGGTGAAAGTCAACGCTGATAACCTCGATCGAGGGTTTGAACGAGGAAAACACCATCCATATAAAGGGGAAAACCATGACAAGCCCTCCCGCAAGAAGAAACGCGTGCAATGCGGCTTGTTTTATGTATCTGATCCTTCTATAGCGAATGACGCTCTTCACCCCTCTCCCCCTCCTTCAATATTCCCACTTTTGTTCAAATGCTCGAATCTCTAATAGAACAAGACCTACGAGAAGCGCAAAAATAACCATTGATATGGTTGCACCGTACCCAAAGCGCATTCCATAAAAAGCTTCCTGATACATTTGAAGCGCTAACACCTTCGTCGAGTTAGCTGGTCCTCCAGGAGGATTCCCAGTCATCATGTAAATGGGCACATATACGCGTATAGCATTGATAGAATAAATAGCGATTAGAAAAATGATTTGCGGGCGGAGAAGTGGTACAGTAATGGACAAGAACTGTCTCCACTCTGAAGCCCCTTCAAGTCTAGCCGCCTCATAAAGAGAGTCAGGGATCTCATCTATACCCGCCAGAAAGACCACGGTTCTTAGTCCCGAATCTTTCCAGATATCCATGATGATAATGCACAAAAGTGCAGTAGCCGGATTCTGAAGGAATGTGAGTTTGCTAGGGTCAAGACCGAAGGCCCGCGAAAGGAGCTGAGCAAAAAGACCAATCTTAGGAAAGTACAAAAGCTGCCAAACCAGAGATACGGCAACCATTGAAGTTACAACGGGGGCAAAGTACATTGCGGTATAAATCTTTCGGGAAATACCACTGGTTTGAGAAATCAACCATGCACATAGAAGAGAAGTCACAATTCCAACGGGAACCATAATTCCCAAATAGTACAGGTTGTTACGCAGGGACCGCCAGAAGATAGGGTCACGAAAGAGAAAACGGTAATTATCGATACCAATAAACTTGTCTTCAGTAAGAAGATCGGTTTTGCGAAAGGTCAGATAAACATTAAAAGCAAACGGCCATAAGCATACCAAAGCGTAATATCCAAGAAGGATTGTGGCTACGATTGCAACATAGGAGCTAACCTTTCTGATTCTCAACGTCTTTCCCTCCTGGGGAAGAAACCCAGCAAGCGGGCCTAAGAGCTCTTAGGCCCGCTTGCTGGGTAAGGATTTTAGCGAGCCAACTCCTGCTCTTTAGCGGTTAAATAATCCGTCAGATACTTTAAGGCTTCGTCTATAGACTTTCTTTTCAGAAAAACTTCCTGCATTTCAGGGAAAATGACACTTCGTATCAACACGGCTTCTGAAATCCTGGTCTCTAAAGGGCTCAAGGCCGGCAAGCCCACTTCTGTGGCAAGAAGGGCTATTTTCGCGTATTCATTCAGTTCGGCCTCCTTTGCTTTCAACTGCTCAACGCCTTTCTTATTGCTCAAGGCGCCAACCCAATACGGAGGCTTAGCATTAAAAGGAATCTCATAGTAGGTGAGGGGGTCTTCTACAAGTTCCTTCATGAACATGAGTCCAGCGTTCTTCTTGTCGCCACTCAAACGCCGGGAAAGGAAGTATGTACCCCAATGGCAGATGGCACCAATTTGAAGAGGTGTATCCGCTGTAGGGAAGGGAGGCATCATGAAGAAGCCAATATCGAGCTCCGGAAAGTCCGTCATAACTGCTCCTACACGCCAAGGACCATTCAAAAGCATTGCACCCAGTTTGTTAGGAAACGATGTCGAGGGATCGCCTGAAGTTGGGTCATACACTTTGTTTTCCACAAACCACATGAAAGTTTCCATTGCCTTTCTTGCTTCATCGATGTTAAAGTTCCACTCTTTGGTGACAGGATTAAAAAGTTTCTCCTTAGCGCCCTGCATGATTATCATGTCAAGAAAGGCATTGGCAGCCTCTGTATAGGAGAAGAGAACCCCGCTCCGCTTGATAGAACCATCCGGATTATAGACAGTAAGCTTCTGTGCCGCAGACTTAATATCATCCCAACTCCTTATGCTTTGAGCGTCAACACCTGCCTCACGGAAAAGGTCTTTATGGTACACAAAACCAAAGGCGTTTGCCCCCGTTACGAAGGGATACCCGTAAATGTTTCCATCAGAACCGGTTACGTGTTTTAAAGGCGCTTCAAAAACCAGGCTCTTGAATTCCTCAACACTGCACAGCGCAGGCGTTAGGGGCAAAAAGAGCTTGGAAACATCTCTTCCAATCACCCAATCGTCATAACCGAACAAAATATCCGCTTCGTTACCTTGAGCAATAGCTGGAATAAGCTTAGTAAAAAGTTCCTCAAAAGGCACAGGCACGAGATTCAACTTAATGTTGGGATGTTTCTCTTCAAAAATCCTTATGTATTCTCGTTGCCATTTTAAACCTCCCGACCAGTCTTGAAACCACCAGTCGAGAGAAACCTTAGTACCTGGCTCTGGGATTTCTGCCGCCTCAACAGCCAGACCCCAGCTAATCAGAATGATCAAACACAATAACCCCAACAACCTCCTACCCCTTTTGGCTCTCACAGTAACACCCCCTTTAAGTTTTTAAAGAATTCAACCGATTTCTTTCATCGCTTCCTCAACTGAAGCATCATCATGCACTATCCGTCTTATCGCTCGCACAAGGGCAGTGGGATCTTTATAGGCCCAAACGTTCCTTCCCATAGAAACCCCTGCAGCACCACAGTCCATAGCATCCCGGATAAACTGGAGAAGGACTTGAGGATCTCCAGAGGCCGGACCGCTGAGGACAACGTACGGTACTGGACAATAATTTATAACTTCTTTGAAAGAATCCTTGTCGCCCGTGTAATATCCCTTAACAATGTCGGCACCAAGTTCCGCAGCCACTCGAGCAGAGTACTTGACAACTTCTGGATCCTTGGGCCACTTCCTTTCCGCTCGATCGGCAAATTGGTGCTCAAGGATGTCAGCAGGAATCATCTCGATCATGAGAGGCATACCCCAGAGGTCACAGGCCTCGGCAACAAACCCGTTCTTATGAGAAAGCTGAGCCTCTCGAGGCACACCGATAACCCCAAAAGTGGCAACAGCATCGGCGCCAAGGCGCAAAGCATTCTCCACTGAACAGATGAGCTCATCATTGGTGAGATCAGGACCTATGGAAGTCGCCGTACCGTCAATACGAAGCATGAGAGAAACCTTCCCTTCTACGAGAGGACGATAGAAATGCTTTGCCATTCCAGGGGTAAGCAGGATAACATCAGGTCCCCCTGCCACAACTTTTCTCAGAACTCCTTCCATATCGCTGAGTTCCATCATCGGGTTTATGCATATTCCATGGTCCAGAGTAATAAGAACCATCCTCTTGCTTTTGGGGTTAAAAATTCGAGCAAGTCGTATCTCCTTGCCGGGTTTCACTACCACCACTCCCTTTCTCGTATTTACTTTCACACTACCACTTTCAATCACAAAAGTCAACATACAATCACCATAAATTGAAAAAACGACCAACTTGCACACTTGTGATACAATATTGGAGACATCGAGTTTTCACCGAAAGGAGAGAAAAAAATGCGTGACGATGGCGGGAAGTTCCCCCTTCAACGTCAGGGGAAAATACTCGAAATACTTAAAACCCAGGAAAGCATGACCGTTCGAGAATTATCAGAAATGCTCAAAGTCAGCCTGGCAACGATTCGCAGGGACCTGGAAAAGCTGCAGAGAATGGGGTTACTCCAACGGGTGCACGGTGGAGCAGTGCTCAAGGAAAAAGTCGCCATAGAACCGGATTATGCGAGAGAAAAAGAGCGATTCTTACCGGAAAAACGAGCCATCGCTCGTATAGCTGCTCAACTTGTTGAAAATAACGACGTAATCTTTCTTGAATCAAGCACAACTGTTCTCCAAATGGTGGAATTCTTGAAAGACAAGAATAACCTCACAGTAATTACGAACTCCTTAGACATTGCTCAAGAACTTCGAGATTCTCACCTTGATCTCTTCCTTATAGGAGGAAGGTGGCGAAGAAAAACAAACTCTCTCGTCGGCCCTATGGCTGATCTCTCCCTTTCTCAGATGAATTTTGACAAAGCCTTCATCGGGGTAAGTGCCTTGGACTTTGAAACAGGTATTACCACGCCCTCTCTTGAAGAGGCACAAACGAAAAAATCAATTATTAAGGCTTCCAACAAGGTTATCGCTCTTTGTGATCACTCAAAATTTGGGAAGAAAAACTTCGCATTTGTTGCTTCACTAACAAGCATTGATATTCTAATTACCGATAATTTGGTGAAGAAGGAAGACATTGAAAGTCTAGAGCGACTCGGAGTGCAAGTGATGCTCGCAGAAGTAGCAAGACATAAGCCGGAAGAAAAAATTATGGCAGATTTCTGACAATCGTTTATATAGGTTCACATCATGTGGGACACTTGGAAAGTCCAGTGCCTCTCAGGTACTCCCAGGGCTCCTCTCCCCAAGCTCCAGTGCGGTCTTTTCCGATTATACACCTTTTAGTCCACCTTTTGGGGTAGAACCTCACGGTTTCAAGGTCCAATTCGTCCTCGGAGTACCAAGAACCCCTTCCCAAAGGTTCGATTGAGCCACTCCACCACCCCAGGGATGTGGGAGACCCCTGGAAGAGGGCGAAGAGAAGAATACCGTGCCCTTTGCGAGGACTCTCAAATTCCCCCACAGCATGTACTTCCCCCAGTACCTCCTGAGGAGCTCCTCAAAGAATACCCCGGCGAGACTACCAGGTTCTTAAGTGGAGAGAGGAATACGCCGATCTGGATATGGAATCTTGAGCAGGAATTCTCCGAGGCTTTCCTGAGGGCGGAGTTCAACGTATTGAGAGTCCCAGATTGCCGAAAGTAATGTATTCTCCCTACCACTGAACCCTTTGCATAAGCTTGCAGGCTCCCGAGCACATTTTCCTCCTCCCCAAGAACATCTAAGCTAACAGCAATTTGACAGCAACACCACTCAGTTTTCATGGCGGCTCAAGGAGAGAAACCTACGAAGCCTCTCCACTGCCCGCTCTTTGAGGCCCGCAGGATCTTGTAGGTGTCAGGGGTCAAAGAAATCGAGGCATGCCCCAGGAGTTCCTGAACCACCCTGAGATTTTCGCCAGAGGCAAGTTTCTGAGCCATCAGATAAGGGGCAGAATGAAAAAGCCCCGGGGGACCCCCCGGGGCTTTCTGGTCCCTTCCTTCACACCCGGAATACGGCCACCGCCTCCTGGAGTTCCTGGGCGATTTTGCTCAGGGTCTCGACGGAAGAAGCGATCTCCTCAAGGGAAGCGCTCTGCTCCTCGGTGGATGCGGAGACCTCTTCGCTTGAAGCAGCGTTCTCCTCAGCAATGGCAGCAAGAGCGGCCACCTGCTCGGCAATGGCGGCGATGTTCTCGGTGATCGATGCCACAGCCCTGGCAATGTCCCCGGAGAAGCGGATGGCCTCGTTCTGCACCCCCTCCATGTCCTTCCGGGTCTCCTCAAGGACATCCCGGGAGGCGCTGATCCGGGCAATGGCCTCCCGGACCTTTCCGATGGCGTCGATGATGTTCTGGAGCCCCCGGACCACGTTCTGGGCCTGGGAGACGCCCTCTGCCACCTCAGCGCTTGTCCGGTCCATGCGGTGCACAGCATCCTGGGTGTCCTTCTGGATTTCGGCGATGAGCTGGGCAATCTGCTGGGCAGCCTGAGCCGAGCTTTCGGCGAGTTTCCGCACCTCTTCGGCCACCACCGCAAAGCCTCTTCCTGCCTCTCCGGCTCTTGCAGCCTCAATGGCAGCATTGAGGGCGAGGAGGTTCGTCTGTTCCGCAATCCCGGTGATGACGTCCACAATCCGTCCAATCTCCTG